>ENA-UOXV01005042-UOXV01005042.1-marine-metagenome-genome-assembly--contig:-NODE-5042-length-14803-cov-5.352726_pt1 | contig 14803 bp, 17 predicted proteins | sample MGYA00238165_ERZ766961 | MGnify/ENA primary metagenome ERZ766961 (study PRJEB28924, sample SAMN03173240) | marine metagenome | biome: Marine; feature: Water; material: Subsurface seawater | place: North... | reverse complement strand
CTGTTAGCACATCTCCACTACCGGCAGTTGCCATTCCTGGGTTTCCAGTTGAATTAAAAAACACCATACCGTCGGGCGCTGCAATTGCAGTATGTGCCCCTTTTAACAGAACAACGATTTTATACTTTTGTGCAAATTTTGATAACTCTTCTACTCTTTCTAAATCTGATTCAAAATTGCCTACTAATTTTTTAAATTCTCCAGGATGTGGAGTTAGAATTGAACCTTCTGGCAAAAAGTTTAACCAAGTCCTGTTTTCCGACAATATGTTTAGACCATCAGCGTCAATTACTAAAGGTAAATTTGACTCTTGAATCAATAATTTCAGCGTTTGAGCAGTGGCATTTGAGGTTCCAACACCAGGGCCAAATGCACAAGCAGAATATTTTTCAATATTCGGCAGTCCCGCTAATTCATCTTCGGACTCCGATGTAATACACATAGCCTCGGATACAGCTGTTTGAAAGCTCGTATATCCACATTTAGGAAGGTAAGCCGTCAATAAGCCAACTCCAGCTCTTAAACAAGCCTGAGACGCTAAAACAGAAGCCCCAATCTTCCCTTTACTTCCAGCAAAAAGCAATGCATGTCCAAAATCACCTTTATGATCAAACTTTTCTCTTGCTTTTAGTATTGGATCAAAGTCAAGCTGCGTTAAGTAATGAAACTTTGAATTTTGTTTTAAAATAAAATCTTTATCCAGCCCAATGTCCAGAACGTGCCATTCTCCAGCATATTCACCAAATTTGGGTAATAAAAAACTAAGCTTTGGAGTTTCAAAAGTTAAGGTAATAGTAGCCCTTATAATCTCACCCTTGTTATTAAAATTATTTACCATGTATAACCCTGAGGGCATATCAATGGAAACAACCTTTGAATTGGAATTGTTTATGTTTTGTACTTGACCAGCTAACCATCCAGTTATTGGCCTAACCAATCCTGAACCGAAAAGAGCATCAATAATTATTTCCGCATCATTTAGCTCAACACCATTACCTTCTTTGATTTCAATCAATTCAACTGAAAGCGATTGGACCTTGCGTAAGTTATGTTCAAAATCGGGACTTCCTTTTTCCGAAAATTTCAGAATACTAACTTTACAATTGTATCCATTCTTACTTAATAGTTGAGCGAGTACCAAACCATCTCCTCCATTGTTCCCCGTTCCACAAATAACATGAAATGAACAAGATAAATCAAAGTGATTTTTAAGCCAATTAAAACATTTTTCGGAAGCACGTTCCATTAAGTTAATTGACGAGATTGGTTCATTCTCGATAGTATATTTATCTGCTTCTCTTATTTGAGTGGTATCAAGAATAATCATATCGACATCAGTTTATTATGAATATCCATCACTTGCGGGATTAGTGCTTTGGACCCATCATTCATTATAATAAAATCTGATAATTCAGCTTTTTTTTCAGAGCTCCACTGGTTGTTCATTCTTTTTTCTACTTCGTCCTCAGAAACCAAGTCCCGTTGAATAACACGTTTCATTCTGATATTTCTAGGTGCATCGACCAAAATTACTTTATCACAAGTCTTGAATGAGCCGCTCTCAAACAAAATAGCTGCTTCTTTTATTACGTACTTGTAATTTTTAAACTGTCTTTGCCATATGTCATAATCATCTGCAACTGCTGGGTGAATTATGGCATTTAGTTGTTTTAGTTTCTCTGTGTTATTGAATACTTCTTGAGCAAGGTAAACTTTGTTCAATCTATTATTTAAAAAACTCTTTTTTCCAAATGTCGTCAGAATTTTTTCTTTGACTACTTCATCTTTGTTGGTCAATTCTTTTGCTCTAAAATCAGCTTCATAAATAGGAATACCCATTGAATTGAATATTTTGCAAACCAATGATTTACCACTTCCAATTCCTCCAGTTACTCCAATTTGCATTTTACTTTAATAAGCTAATTTAGACCATAGCTAAAGTACGCAGGTTACTTTAGAATAAACTCAACTTTATGTGGAGAAAATTCTTGAACCTGAACGTATTTAGGTGTCCTTTTTTGAGTTACCAATAATGTTGTTTTTCCCTCTTCAATTTGTGAAGCATCGACAATAAATTTAAAATCATCCGCCTTCACCATTTCATACTGACTCAAGCCAACCAAATATGTGACGGTAATCGAAGAAGGTAAAACTATTAATTGTTTCATTTCTCCCAGATTCTCAATCTCTATTGGAATCTCAATTTTGCCCTCTGTATATTCATCTACGGGTATTTCTATTGTCACTTCATCAATATTACTTTCAAGTTCTTTTGGAATATTCAATTTAATTAATTGCTTAAAGGAACTTTGTAAGTTACCTAAATCCAGCAAATCGGTGTAAATACTATCCATAGATTGAATAGCGGAATTACCACCCATGATTGTTATTGTCTTTGGCTCAATAATAATTTGGCCATTTATAAAAAATGGATATTCAATGTCCATGGCCAAATTAACCCCGACCTTTAAACTTTTTTTAGACTTGTCCTCAACTATCACTTTTAGTGAATCAATTGAAAGTGAGGATAAAGACAAGTCAGAGGGGAAATTATTCAAAACTTGAGACCTCAACTGATCTGGACCGAATGAACTTACCAGTTTTTTAAAACCTATTTGCTTATTACCAACGTTAAAATCAATAAGAATAGGCTCTGGACTATCAAAAACTGATACGGTAAGTAATCTAAAGCCTGTACCAGTTACCTCTACGGACGTTTTAACAGGTAAGCTTTTTGACAATATTTTATCCTTTGGAATATTTAAATATTCAATGGGAATCTCTATTACGGTTGAATATTGTTTAGTGAACGCGTTTAACATCCAAAATAAAAAAGCAAGTAGAAGGCAGACCAAGAAAACCGACAAGTTTTTCCCCGGTTTTATGCCTGATAATTTTTTAGAAATCTGATCTACATTCACTTATTAAATCAAGCCTTAGCTTTTTTCTTCTATTTCTGCAGAACCACTTTCTGATTTACCAGAACTATAATCCATTGAAATAGCTGTTTTTTCAATTCTCATTTTGGCTCCACCATCAGTTTCAATCATAACCGTAGTCTCGTTTACATCTTTGATTTTAGCGTGGATACCACCAATGGTAACAATCTTGTCACCTTTTTTAACTGACTCTTTAAATTTCTTTTGCTCTTTTTGCTTTTTCATCTGAGGACGAATCATGAAAAAGTAAAAAACTATGGCAATCATGCCGAACATTAATAACGTAGAATAATCACCCATAATTACTTGTAATAGTACTATTAAATTTATTTTTTATTATTACTCAGCGCCTACCTTTTCAGAAGGAACTACAACGACACCTTTAAAAGCAACTTTATTTAATGCAGGTTGAGTATTTGCGTTAATGGAAACATCTTTATGCTGATTGTCCTTTTTACCATCGCTATTAAAAACAACTTTAATTTCACCTGAAGCACCAGGAGCAATAGGTTGTTTGGGCCAATCTGGAACTGTACAACCACAACTTCCTTTAGCAGAAGAAATAATTAGATCAGCATCACCGGTATTGGTGAATTTATATACAAAGTTTACTTTCTCTCCCTGTGTAATTGTTCCAAAATCAAACATTACTTCTTCGAATTCCATTATTGGCATTTCTGTAACTTCAGCATTTTCTGATGCAGTTTGATTATTATTTACAACTGAAGTGTCAACTGTGGCAGGTTCTTCATTTGCACAACTCATAAAAGCAGCTGCAACTATTACTATTAGGCTTAATTTAAAAATATTCATCTTATTTTTTTTAGGTCGGCAAAATTAGTCATTCACTTCTATTGTAGAACTATTTTAAGAATCATTTTGATCATCAAAATCTAACTCGAAAACGACCTTCAAGATGTCAATCTTTCAATAAACCCTCTACTCAAATTTCTATGAAAGTGATAATATTTTTCTATCTCACCACCAAAGCTCAAATAAAACCTAGCAATACCTGAATTTTGGGATCCTTCAAAGTCGAATAATTCAGCCTCACTTGAAAATTCGTTAATGGCTTTTGATACAAGATAATGAGAGGCTCCTGTTTTCTTTCCGTCTTCAGAAATTGCAAGCTGTAATAAAACAATTCGCTTCTTACTTTTCGCCAAGATGACATAACCTAAAACTACATCTTCATTTTCTATTTTCCGAACCACTAATGCATTTTCTTTATCCAGTTGAGAGCAGAGACGAAGTAAATTGTTCTTGTAATTTTCATCTAGTCTGTACTTGGTATTCTTCTTAAATATTTGATAGGCCAGCTCAACTTCATTTAAAGAAGCAGTGCAATACTTCAAACCTGCCTTTACAGCTTTTTTAATATTTCTTTGAGAGTTTTTATTGATTACACTCTCCTGATTCGAGTAACGCAAAATGACGTTTTTCAAAACCTTATCAGAATTGAATAAATTAATATCACAAGTGAGGTCAATCTTAGAAATATTTTCGGATATTATATCAACTAGCCCTGATTCATCTTGCAAATTAGATCTAAAAAAAATCGAACTTCTTTGATGAAATTCTGGTTGAAAAACGTAACTAATTGTCAATTTCTTTTTGACGGGCAATGGGAATACTTGTAGATATTCTGAATATACAAAAGCAACCCATTTTGGGGCAACGGTATCTAAATACCACGAGTAGCCATAAATGTGTTCATTCTTAGATTCTGACACACATAAGTCCCAAGCTTTGACATCGAGGTTTTCTCGTGAAACGATTTTCCAATTACTCATTTTTTGGCAACCTCAATCATTTTTTCAAAAAGAAGGCTCCAACCCTCCCACCCATGTGTTTCACTTAATGAATCATTATGCCAAACAACGCAAAACTCTCCTTTCACCTTTTTAACTTGATCAGAAAGTGATACTATTTGTGACAATAACTCTTCTTGATTCTCTTCTTTATAATATTTATAGGTTGCTTCCATAAAACAAAAAGGGTGGATTTTCAAGTAGGTTTCTTGCTCTAATTCTAAATCATAAAATTGGTATGGACTGCAAATTGAGGCTCGAAATCCAGGTTCATCTGGATATCCCATACTATAGTCATGCTCAATTCCTGCATTTAACAATTGCCTATAAGTATTTGGTAAATGAATGATTAAAAAATGTTGACGACTACTTTTTATCGAATCATGAACTATTTTAGAAAGCCTTTCGCCTTCCAATTTAACTTTTTCAGGCTCTTCATTTGAGGCAAAACTAGGATGGAGACCTACTTCAGAGTAATCATTTACATGCTTTATTAAGGCTTGAAATTTTCTTGAATAATGAGCAACATTTTTATCATTAAGCCCATAATCACCAACCAAAAAGAAATAAACAAATTTTAGGTTATGAGTATTCTGTATTTCAATAAGTCGGTCAAAAACGTCGTAAGGGTCTTTTTCTAACCCCATTATGACTTTTGATCTCTTTCCTATTTCTGAAATTTTCCCTTGAAGTAAGGAACGGGCAAATGCACCTGTAGTCCTAATTAATCCTTTTTCACGATATGCATAGGCACTGTCTACATCTATAGTTGGAATTAGCTTATACGATCTCTGATCGCTAACTTTCACTAAATATGTACTATTTAATTTTTTTAATAAATCGTTTGCCCAAATATTTATGAGTGGCAAATGAATAAAATCGTTTTTAAAGGCAACTGACTGACTTGCGGCAAATCTGTTATGTTTATCTCTTTTATGTGGCCAATATTCTTCGTACCTCGAGGCTAGAAAGAATGAAGCAGAAAACAAGTCAAACTCTAAATCTCCATTATTAGTTTTAAAAAAATAGGGATAATCACTTCCTTGATTTATGTTTATTTCGAACTCTTCAATTCCAGTTTGGCTAAGTAAACCTGATGGGACAATGAGAAATTCATCTCCTAATTTTTTAAATGAGTAGTTTAACTTAGGTAATTCCGAATTTATAAAAGCTTCTTTATCATCTATTACACTAACCTTGAGCCCCAAAACATTTCTAAAAACGAGCTGAATAGCAAACTTGGTTCGCGAATTAATATGAGGTGTGTAGACTAAGACTTCCAATTCAAATTACATTTTTCCTTCATCTGCAAAGCTATAGTAGTTATTTTCAGCAATGATAACATGATCGAGAACCGAAATTTCAAGAACCTTACCTGCTTCTATAATTTTTTTCGTTAGTCGAATATCGCTTTCACTAGGCTTGTTATTCCCTGAAGGATGATTGTGAATTAATATAATTGAGGAAGCCATTTTATCTAAAGCAACTTTAAAAATAACTTTTGCATCAGCCATTGTACCACTTACACCGCCAATACTAATACGTTCTTTACTTAAAATCTTATTGGCTCTATTCAAAAGTAAAACCCAAAATTCTTCATGATTAATATCTCCAATCAATTCTTTAAATATTATAAAAACATCATTGCTTGATCCAATTTTTTTACGCTTTACAGCATTAGTTTCTTTTCTTCTTCGGCCCAATTCAAGTGCAGCAACAATAGTTATTGCCTTAGCTTCACCAATGCCCTTGTATTTCATGAGCTCATGAACATTTCTTTTACCTAGTTCAAACAAATTGTTATCACAATCTCCAACTATTCGTTTACAGAGGTCAATCGCACTTTCTTCTTTTGAGCCAGACCCAATTAATATTGCCATTAACTCCGAATCACTTAAAGCAACTCTTCCTTTGTTCAATAACTTTTCACGAGGCCTATCATCATCGGCCCACATGTTTATTGGTGTTCTTTCTATTGGTTCATTCATGACACTAAAATAAAAAACAATGAGAAACAAAAAAGCCCGCAATAAATTGCAGGCTTTCTTAAGTTATTTAAAAAGTTTTATTTAGCTTCTTCAGCTTCCATAGGCTCAGCTTCTTCAGCTGCAGCTTCTTCTGTTTCTCCTTCTGGAGCCATTTCACCTTCAGCAGGAGCCTCTTCAGCTTCCATTGCTTCTGGCTCAGCCTCTTCAACTGCTGGTGCAGCTTCTTCTTGAACTTCTACTTGAGCTTCATCTTGAGTTTCAGCACCAGTTGATTCGCCACCTGAAGAACAAGCAATCATAAAACCAGTTGCCAATACGAATAAAAATACCTTTTTCATCTTTTTTAATTTTATTATTTTTCCAAAAGTAAATTTTTAATTTGACAAACTTTACAATTAAATCAAAATGAGCTAAGTAATATGTGTTAATAAATAAAATTTAATACCCATATACTAATTGAAATTTATTTTTCTCCTTCCAATTTCTCTACCTCTACTTCAATTTCTTCTTCGACATCTTTAAGGTCAGATTTTAAATCTTCTTTCATTTCTTTACCAGTTTCCTTAAGCTTTCCACCAGTATTTTGCATGTCTTTTTCAACGTCCGCTTCTAAGTTTTCAATAGCTCCTTTTACTTCTTTGACATCTTCTACAATTTCTTCTTCTACCTTTTCAATATCATCTTTAATTTCTTCCTTTACTGTTTTATCATCACTGCAAGCAAACAAAAATCCAGAAACTAATACGAATAAAAATACCTTTTTCATTTTTTTAATTTTATTATTTGTCCAAAAGTAGATTTTTAATTAGATCAACCACAATATTGAAAAACATTGGAGCAAAAAAAAGCCCTAACCATGAATGGATAGAGCTTTAATACCTTTTTTTTGTTCTTTATAAAGCTGAAACTTTACGAGTCAATTTAGACTTCAAGTTTGCCGCATTATTTTTATGAATTAGATTATTCTTTGCCAGTCTATCTACCATAGAGATAACTACGGGTAATTGTTTTTCAGCCACCTTTTTATCAGTTTCTAAACGTAAACTACGAATTGCATTACGCGCCGTCTTTTGAACGTATCGGTTACGAATTCTTCTTACTTTAATTTGTCTTATTCTTTTCTGAGCAGACTTGTGAGTAGCCATAATGTTTCTTTATAAAAATTGTAGCCCATAGGAGAATCGAACTCCTGTTACCTGGATGAAAACCAGAGGTCCTAACCACTAGACGAATGGGCCAAATTTGAATCCGTTTCCCAATCAATCTTAGGAAACCTCTTCTTATTTCAATGAATTCTACGCTGTTTTTAAAAGCGGGTGCAAAAGTAATAAGGTTTTTCTTATTCGCAACCTTTTTTTTAAAATAAATTTAAAGTTTTTTACTCTGTATTTGAGCCAAAACTTAGTGGCAGTTTATCTCATAATTCTTTTGACTTTTGAAACATTCATTACACTTCTTTCATTAACTAGCGTTACCTTTGCGCAATGAAAGTTATACTCCTTTCCATTTTTCTAATGGGGCTTGCAGTTGCAGGCATTGCTATTAAAATATTATTCAAAAAAGATGGGAAATTTGCAGGTACATGCGCCTCAAATAGCCCTTTTCTGAATGAAGAAGGTGAGCCTTGCGGGTTTTGCGGAGCTTTACCTGAAGAGAAATGTCAAAAAGAAGATTAATTTCTATTTGATAATCTCCAAATCCTTTTTCAACCCTTCGGTAATATAGTATTCAAAATCGCCTTTTTCGTTTGAATGAATAAGGAAAGCGCTAACGCTATTCTTATTCGCTTCTAAGTATTTGATACTCTTTTCTAGTCCCATAACCATAAAACTAGTAGCTAAGGCATCTGCACTTGCACATGTTGTTGAGATAACAGTAGCACTTAAAATTTCCTTTTTTGCTGGATATCCAGAAACGGGATCAATTGTATGATGATACTTTTTCCCATTTACTTCGTAAAACTTTCTATAATTTCCGGAAGTAGCTATGGCCTTATAATCCAATTCTAAGGTAGCTTCAAGTTTTCTATTAGCAGCATTTTCTTCTGGTTTGTCAATCCCTACTTTCCATTTACCTCCATCTTTCTTTTCACCTCTGGCTATCATTTCACCACCAATTTCCACCAAATAATTTTCAATTTTATATTCGAGCATTAACCGAGATAGCATATCCGCACTATAACCTTGTGCAATGGCATTAAAATCTAGTTGCATTCCATCCATTGTCTTCTTAATTAAAAGAGTGTCTGGAACTCTAGTTTGAAGCATGAGATCTGCAATTGATAATTCTTCCTCCCCAAAAATCACTCTTAAATTTTCCATTTTGGTAAGTTCAAGCAAACGAGCAACTTCTGAGCTATCTACTTCAATTCTTTGCTCTGCATTTTTACCAAATCCCCAATAAGAAACTAAAGGTTTAACTAAGGGGTTAAAAGCATGCCTAGAATTCTCATAAAAGATAAATGAGGTCATAAGGTTTCGTAAAAAATGATTGTCGATTTCTACAGGCTCATTTGTATTGTTAAATCGGCTAATCATACTTGATTCTAACCACAAAGACATAGATTGATCCAACACATTTAACAATGAATCAACTGCCTCTTTAGAAACATCTGCTTTCCCAAAGTAGAGTATTTTATAAGTCGTTCCTTGTGCTTCACCATTAATTTCTTTCGGCGAATTGGAATCCTTAGTCATCTTAGGTGAGTCGCTTGAACAACCCATCATTAGAATTGTAACACTAGCAATTAGAAAAGCTGACGTCAATATTTTTTTCATATTCATTATTTATAAGACAGAAGACTTCATACATACAACTAACTTGTTAAAACAAAAAATCCTGCCGAAGCAGGATTTTTAAAATTCTTATCCTCCGAAATCATCGAAGGCAACGTTTTCTGGAGGTACTCCCCAATCGTCACACATTTTTATAACTGCTTGGTTCATCATTGGAGGTCCACAGAAATAAAATTCAATATCTTCAGGAGCATCATGTTTACTCAAGTAGTTGTCTATTACAGATTGGTGAACAAAACCAACGAAACCGTCACCTTCTCCATCCATTCCGTCTTTAACTTTCCAGTTATCTTCTTCCATAGGCTCAGAAAGAACTAAGTAGAATTTGAAGTTTGGAAAGTCTTTCTCTAATGCATAAAAATGCTCTAGATAGAATAATTCTCTTTTTGAACGTCCACCATACCAGTAAGAAACCTTTCTTCCTGTTTTAAGTGTTCGGAATAATTCGTACAAATGAGAACGCATTGGAGCCATTCCAGCACCACCACCAACGTAAAGCATTTCAGAATCATTATGCTTAATGAAGAATTCTCCATAAGGTCCTGAAACAGTTACTTTATCGCCTTTATTTCTTGAGAAAATATAAGAAGAAGCAACTCCAGGATTTACATCCATCCACCCGTTTTTAGCTCTGTCCCATGGCGGAGTAGCAATACGAACATTCAACATAATTCTTCTGCCTTCTGCTGGGTAAGAAGCCATTGAGTATGCACGTTCTACTAATTCATCATTTTTCATGGTTAATGGCCATAAATTGAATTTATCCCATTCCGCCTTAAACTTTTGAGGCTCACCAGGATGTTCTTCTGGGTGAGCTTCAATATCGATATCTTTAAAGTCAATAGTACATTTAGGAATTTCAATTTGAATATATCCACCAGCTTGGTAGTCCATATCCTCAGGTAATTCAACTATAAATTCTTTAATAAAAGAGGCAACGCTGTAATTAGAAACTACAGTAGCTTCCCATTTCTTAATTCCAAATATTTCTTCTGGAATAGAAATCACCATGTCTTCTTTTACTTTGACTTGACATCCCAAACGCATATCGTCTGCGATCTCTTTTCTAGAAAAGTTAGGAACTTCTGTAGGTAGAATTGAACCACCTCCAGAGTGAACTTGACAAGTACATTGAATACATGTTCCACCACCGCCACATGCTGAAGGCAAGAATATACCTGAAGCACTAAGAGTGGATAATAATGAGCTTCCAGCTTCTACTTCAATTTCTTTTTCGCCATTAATTTTAATTATAACAGGCCCAGAAGAAGACAATTTTGCTTTTGCAAAAAGTAAAAGAACTACTAATAATAGAGTTACGATTAAGAAAACTACTATAGCGGTAATAAGTGTTGTTATTAACATTGTAATTTGTTTATCGTTTTAAAATTATAATTTGATTCCCATAAAACTCATGAATGCAATACCCATAAGTCCGGTAATAATAAAAGTTATTCCCAAACCTCTCAAAGGAGCAGGAACATGAGAATACTTTATTTTTTCTCTAATTGCAGCAATAGCAACAATTGCTAAAAACCAACCAACACCTGAACCGAGTCCAAATGAAGTAGCCTCTAATATAGTTGCATATTGACGCTCTTGCATAAATAATGCTCCTCCCAAAATAGAACAGTTTACGGCAATAAGAGGAAGGAAGATACCCAATGCCCCATACAAGGCAGGAGCAAATTTCTCAACAATCATCTCTACCAACTGCACCATAGAGGCAATTACGGCAATAAATAAAATAAAGCTTAAGAAGCTAAGATCAACTGTTGCAAAATCTTCACCTAACCAAGACAATGCGCCTTCTTTAAGTACATAGTTCTCCAACAAGTAGTTAATTGGAACAGTGATTCCTAGTACAAATATTACAGCTGCACCAAGTCCTACTCCTGTTTTCACAGTTTTAGAAACAGCCAAATAGGAACACATTCCAAGAAAATAGGCGAAAATCATATTTTCTATGAAAATGCCTTTTACGAATATGTTTACTAATTCTTGCATAATTTTTTTCTTTTATGAATTAGTGAGATTCAATTAATTGTGTGTTTTTAGATCGTTGAATCCAAATGATTATTCCAACCAAGATCAAAGCCATTGGAGGAAGAATAATCATGTTGTTATTCATATAACCTACTGAATATAGCCAATCCATTCCTGGAATAACAATTCCAAATATTTTACCTGATCCGAAAATCTCTCGAACAACAGCAACAACAACTAAAACCCAACCGTAACCAATAGCGTTACCGAAACCATCCAATAAAGAAGGCCAAGGTTTGTTAGCTAAAGCAAAAGCTTCTAACCTACCCATGATAATACAGTTGGTAATAATAAGTCCAACGAAAACAGATAGTTGTTTACTTACATCATATACAAATGCTTTTAATACTTGATCAACAAGTATTACTAGTGCAGCAACAATAACTAATTGAACAATAATTCGAATTCGATCCGGAATTTTGTTTCTTAATAGAGAAACAATAACATTACCCGCAATCATAACAAACATTACAGATATGGTCATTACAACCGCATTTTTTACTTGCGTTGTAATTGCCAATGCTGAACAAATCCCCAATACTTGTACGGTAATTGGGTTTTGATCATCTAAAGGATCTTTTAAGAGCTGACGATTCTTCTTTGAGAATAGAGGCTCTGTTTCTACTGTAGCAACTTCAGCCATAATTTTATTTTATTGTTTCAAAATAAGGTTTGTAAACTTTAAATGATCGAATAACCATTTCTTCAACACCAACTGAAGTAATTGTACCTCCAGTAATTCCATCAATACCAGAAGGATCTTCTTTTCCTCCGCCGCCTTTCAGAATTTTCATACTTACTTCTCCGTCGGTGTAAATAACGTCATTTTTAAATTGATCGCCAAAGGCGTCTTCTTTAATTTCTGCACCAAGTCCTGGAGTTTCTGTTTTGTGATCGAAGGTTGCTCCAAACACAGTATTCAAATCACTTTTAAGAGATACAAATCCCCAAACAGGACCCCAAAGTCCTGTTCCAACCATTGGTACAACGTAAACTCTTTCTCCTTCTTTTTCGCAAATGAAAAGAGGATATTCAACTGCTTCAGCAGTTCTTGCTTTCGCTCTCACTTCCTTATATTGTTTCTGAATGTCAATATCAAAAGCTTTAACACCTTCTAATACTTCACCTTTATTATTCAGTACAACTTGTTCAACAACATATTTATCAAACAATTCAGAAGCTTCTTCTCTGCTGCAGACTACGCTAATCGAATACAAAATATTCTGCATTTTTTCCATTTTCACATTTTCGTCTTGAAAAGGCTTGAGCTGAATAGCTGCAATGGAAAGAACGGCGCCTACAATAACTACCATAGCTATTGAAAACCCGAATGTGTAACCGTTACTATTTTTATCTAATGCCATAAGTCTAATTTTTTAAGCAGTTGCTTTAATTCGTTTTAGACGTTTCTTAATATTCCCCTCAATCACATAATGGTCAATTAAAGGAGCCATTACATTCATAAACAAGATTGCCATCATAATTCCTTCAGGGTAAGCTGGATTAACAACTCTAATGAGAATTCCTAGAACCCCACAGAAAAATCCATAAATCCATTTACCCATTGCTGTTTGAGAAGCACTGACCGGGTCTGTAGCCATAAAGACCATGCCGAAAAAGAAACCACCCAACATTAATTGGTGATGTGCAGGAATTTCCATGTAAGCATTAGCAGCAAAAGCATTGAAAATCATTCCCATTACGTATCCTCCAATAAGCATTGATAACATGACTCTCCAACTTCCTATTCCAGAATAAATCAAAACAACGGCACCAATTACAATTGCAATTACCGAAGTTTCACCAATTGAACCAGGTATCCAACCCATTATAGAATCCATTAATGAAGGAACACCATTAATACCTTCAGTTACTGCATTACCTAATGCAGTAGCACCAGAATAATTATCAACCGTTTTCATATTATCAAGAGCAACCCATACTTTATCTCCACTCATTTTGGTAGGATAAGCAAAAAACAAAAATGCTCTAGCTGTTAATGCTGGGTTCAGAATATTCATTCCTGTTCCTCCAAACACTTCCTTACCAAATACAACGGCAAAAGCAGTTGCAACGGCAACCATCCATAATGGAACTTCAACAGGCATAATTAGAGGAATCAACATTCCTGAAACCAAAAACCCTTCTTGAATAGAATGACCGTTTTTGATACAGAAAATAAATTCTATACCTAAACCAACACCATAAGAAACTACAACTATAGGGAGAACTTTTAGTGCTCCATAAAGAAACATTTCTAAAAACTGTGCGTCTTGACCTACCGCGGCAAAATGCTGAAAACCAACATTCCACATTCCAAATAACAAACATGGAATAAGGGCAATCACAACAGTGATCATGGTTCTTTTTAAATCAATTCCATCTCTAATGTGTGATCCTTTTTTAGTAGAATGACCTGGAACAAATAGAAAGGTTTCAAAGCCATCAAATAATGGCCATAGTTTTTCAAACTTCCCACCTTTTTCGAAGGGAGGTTTTAGACTGTCGAGTATATTTCTAAACAACTTCATTTTCTAACACTCTTTTTGAACAAGATCTAACCCTTGTCTTACAATTTCTTGAACTTCAATTTTTGAAGTACAACCAAATTCACATAAAGCAAAATCTTCTGGCGCCACTTCGTAAACACCTAAATTTTCCATAGCATCAATGTCTTGAACCAACATCGCTTTTAATAATTGAACTGGATATATGTCGAAAGGAAAAACCTTTTCATATTCGCCTGTCATTACAAAAGCTCTTTCTTCACCATGTAGCCCAGTTTTTAAACTGTACTTTTTGTTTGGCATTAGCCATGAAAAAAATGTTTTTGAAAAAGATAAATTTTCCAATCCTGGCATTAACCAACCTAAAAATGCAGGTTCATGATCTTCAGCTATTACTGAAACTTGATGATGGTAAAAGCCTAAATATCCAGCTCCACCTACATTGTCTCCTGTAAGAACATTACCCGAAATTACCCTAAGGTCTCCTTCGTTCAAATTTCCTTTTGTAATGGCTTCCATTGAAGAACCCAATACCACATTAAAGTATTGAGGTGCTTTTACTTCATTGCCCGTAAGTGCAATGGTACGAGTACCATCATACTTTCCAGTTCTTAAAAAAGATCCCATAGCAGCCAAGTCTTGAGGGTTTATTACCCAAACTTGTTCTCCTTTGTTAACTGGATCTATTCTATTAATTAATGTCCCTACATTACCAGA
>ENA-UOXV01005041-UOXV01005041.1-marine-metagenome-genome-assembly--contig:-NODE-5041-length-14804-cov-5.036952_pt1 | contig 14804 bp, 10 predicted proteins | sample MGYA00238165_ERZ766961 | MGnify/ENA primary metagenome ERZ766961 (study PRJEB28924, sample SAMN03173240) | marine metagenome | biome: Marine; feature: Water; material: Subsurface seawater | place: North... | reverse complement strand
CGAAGGCGACGGCGGGCGCGAGGGCCGCGAAGAAGAGGAAGAAGATGGAAGCCTGGGGAGAGAAGGGAGGAGGCACGGGTTAGAAACTGTTTTCAAAAACTCAAAAACCGTCCTCTGGATAACAAGGGTGAAGGGCGCGATCGGGAACGGAGACCGCGGGGTGGGCCCGGGGGACGGGGCTCGGCCCCGCGCCTCGCCCGTGGCTTCACCGCACGACGACACGCGTAGGGAATCCGATTGTCGCCGAACCGAACGTGCGGGGTCGGGCGCGCGCGCGCGACCGCGGTTTCACGCGCGCGCCATAAACGACTAGCTATCGTTTGAACGAAACGGGCGCGATGCTCACCAGGGACTTGGGGGAGACGCCCTGCTTGAAGTCGTCGATGTAGAGGGGACCGCGGGCGGCGAGGTCATCCTTGATGCCCTTGAAGGGCGCCTGGACGATGGGCTCGGGGTTACCGCCGGCCCTGACGGTCACGGCGGCACGGCGAGCGGCCATCTGCACGGGCTTGCCCACCACCGGGGTACCGACGATCGCCTTGGCGGACTTCGCCGCGACGACGCGGGAGCGCATCGCGGGGCGAGCGCCGAGGCCGAGGCCGAGGGTGTTCATGGTCATGGCAGTCTGCATTTTGACTACGTTAAAGACAGTGATACGCGAGAAGACGCGCTTGTCGAGAGTGCCAGATGACAACGAAGAGGGATTGCACACTTGGAGAGGTTGCCCATTAGGAGGATCAGGTGAGTACCACGGACCAATCAGATTTCGGCAGTCTGCCAGCGTGGGAGTCGAACCAAAAACCCAGGAAACGATGGTTTGAATTTCCACGTGCGCACTCTTTGATTTTTCCCAAACTCGGCGGCGAGGAATCTGCCGAACGGGCGTCGAAAAACACGTTCCGTCCGTGCAGCTTTTTGCCAAAATCATCACAGTGAATACACTCCTCCCCGCCCGACAGAGATGGACCGCGGGTCCAGCTCGACGCTGTTCGACGTCGTCGCTCGCCTCCGCTCTGGCGAATCAGCATCATCGCGGGACCTGGACGAGGCGTGCCGCGAGGCGCGGGTTCTCATCGACCAGCTCCGAGCGCTCGAGTCCCGCGAGGAGGCGATGCTGGGCAGACTTCGCGAGCGCGACGTCGCCCTCGCGGAGCTGCGCGCGAGCGCGGAGGCGACGCGTGTGGAGACGGCGAGTCTGGCACCGGGCGGGGAAATGGCGCCGGCGGTGGCGGAGGATCTCTGGAGTGAGCCGCCCGACGTCCGCGCGTGGGGAGAGGAGGGATCGGCGTTGTTGGACTCGGGAGGAGAAGCCGCGGCGAGGGCGCTGACGCTGGTGGCGCTCGCGCGTGACGTGTTCGAGCAGGAGAGAAGACTGGTGGACCTTCGACGGAAGGTGCTGGAGCGGGGGGGTGCGGTGGATAAATCGCCGTTCGAGGTGCGGTGGAAGTCCGAGGAGGAGCTCGCCGCCCAGGACGCAACAGTAGCTTAAAATCTTAGAACTTACTTATAACACCGGCGCCGAGACGAGCTCGGGCGCCGTAAAAACAATAGAGGCGAGGGAAATCTAGACGAAGGGACTCAGTCTTTGAACTTAGTCCGTGTTCGCGAACTCGATGCCCTTGTCGATGGACGATTTGAGCTCGGGGATGAGCTTCTCGAGCCAGCCCTTCTCGTAATCCGTGATGTCGCCCACCGGGAGCACCTCCTCGGCGCCGTCCGGGCCGAGCTTCACCTTGGTCGCGAAGTAGGGGAGGTCCGTCACGGAGGACGCGACGTAGGAGCACTCGTAAACTTCAGCCTCGCCGGAGAGACCGCGGAGGCACGCCTCGGCCATCCTCGCGGCGGCGTACGCCATGGAAAGCGTCGCGGAGCCCGCGCCAGCCTTCGCCTCCACAACCTCGGTGCCCGCGTTCTGGATGCGGACCGTGAGCGCCTCGAGCTCGTCGGCGGTGAACGTGGTGCTGGGGTAGGTCTGGGAGAGGAGGGGGAGGATGGTGATGCCGGCGTGGCCGCCCACGACGGGCACGTCCACGTCGTTGACGTCAAAGCCCTTCGCCTCCGAGATGAAGGTGTTGGAGCGGACCACGTCGAGGGTGGTGACGCCGAAGATCTTCTTGGGGTCGTAGACGCCCGCCTTCTTGTACACCTCGGACGCGATGGGCACGGTGGAGTTCACGGGGTTGGAGATGATGTTGAGAATGGCGCCGGGGCAGTTCTTGGCGCACGCCACGCACAGGTTCTTGACGATGCCCGCGTTGATGGCGAAAAGATCGTCGCGGGTCATGCCGGGCTTGCGGGGGACGCCCGCGGGGATGATGACGAGATCGCACCCCTTGAGCGCGGCGGCGAGCTCGTCATCACCCGCGTAGCCCTTGACGGAGCAGGTGGTGTTGGTGTGGGAGAGGTCCGCGGCGACGCCAGGAGTGTTGGCGATGTCGTAAAGCGCGAGCTCAGAGATGAGGGGATTCATCTTGAGCAGGAGGGAGAGGGACTGGCCGATGCCACCGGCGGCACCGAGGACCGCGACCTGTAAACGGAGAGGATCGGGTCAGGGATCAGCATTTGGGGTCGGTTTGGTTCGATGCGGGGAGCGTGCGGTTCAGGTCGCTGGAAATTAATCCGCGAAAAGTGTTACCCCTCCCGGACGCGCGGCTCGGAACGCAGATCGGCGACCGGGTTAGGTTCCCAACCCCGGGGTACGGTTCCATACGCTGGGTTATGCGGCCAGAGAGGGTTTGCGCACCTTGTATTCGGCCTTGGCGGTCATCACGGTGCGGCGGGAGGACGCGGTCACGACGCGGGAACCCGCGCGCCTGAGGGCGTTGGACCTCTTAGATCCGATCGCGGGCTTAACGGCGACGGCGCGCGCGTTGGCGGCGCATGAAGCCATGGCAGCCGACATCTTTGGGGTGTGTGTGGTGTTACCGAAGTGTTGTGCGGGGACGAGGCGATGGATTCACCTCTGCGAGTCCAGCAATGAACCCACCTGCTCGCGCCGCTAACGGCGTCGTTTGGATTTCCTCTAAATATCTCAGAGCTGGAGATCCGTCGCCTTTTTCTCCGGCCCTCCCGGCGCAGCAGTCGTCCCTGCGGGCGAACTGGGGGTACGAGGGTTGATCTGGTGGGATAAATCGCCCATGGGTCGTGCCAAGAAGCCACCCGCATCGCCCGGCCGCCTCGGCGACCTCTCCTCATCCTCCTCGGGCTCGCTGGAGGGCGCGGCGGGGGCTCGAAGCACCACAATCGTCGTCCCGTGCTACAACGAAGCCGAGCGATTGCGCACGGACGAGTTCCTGGCGTTCGCCAGGAGGGAGCACGACACCCAGCTGCTGTTCGTCAACGACGGAAGCACTGACGATACGGCCGCGGTGCTCAGGAGCATGAGCAAGCGCTGCCCCGACCGCATCGAGGTCGTGGACATGCCCGTGAACGTCGGCAAGGCTGAGGCGGTGAGGCGCGGGATGCAGATCGGGTGCATGAGTGGAAGCAGATTCGTGGGCTTCTGGGACGCCGACCTCGCCACGCCTCTGGACCACATCGCTATGTTCAAGGAGGTAATGGAGGAGAAGACCGAGGTGGACATGGTGTTCGGCGCCAGGGTCGGGCTGCTGGGGCGCGACATACGGCGGTCCATGAAGCGGCATTACCTGGGCCGGGTGTTTGCGACTTTGGCGTCAGTCACGCTGGGGCTGGGCGTGTACGACACCCAGTGCGGATCGAAGCTGTTTCGCGTGGACGACAGGGGTGATCTGGAGACGGTGCTTTCTGTGCCGTTTCACACCAGGTGGGTTTTCGACTGCGAGATGATTGGGAGGTTCAGTGCCCTGCGGCGATCGCGGGCGGCGGGAGGGTTCAGGAGGCGGGGCAAAGTGAACGACGGCGCGGGGGACGTGGGCGGGTCCATCTACGAGTATCCACTGCATCGGTGGGAGGACGTGGGAGGAAGTAAGGTTAAGTCGAGCGACGTGCTTAAGATGGCGTGGGGGCTGATGCAGGTGCGGAGGAGATATTTCTGGCGGCGGTGGCCCGAGGACCTCAAATAGTCTTGTGTAATCTCAAGCTAAAACCTCCTCGTCAACTTCCAAAGGCCTGGCTCGTTCCTCGACCCGCCGCGCGCGCACGGTCGACCGACGCATCACCACCGCGATGCACCCCGCCGCGCACACCAGCACCCAACATCCGGTTTCCATCCTGGTATCCACGTCGAAGCACACGTCGTCGCCGTTCAACCCGAGCGGGTCCGATCCCTTTCCGCCGAGGTTGGATATCCGCCGCGTGACCTCGTCGACGCCGTCGCACGCGTCGCCGACGATGAACTTCGTGAACCTACCAATCTGGAGCACCGCCGCGAGTGCCGCGACGAGGAAGACGTCGAGCGCGGCCCACGCCCCGCAAACCTCCGCGACAATCTCCATCCTCCTCTTCGAGCGCGCGGTCATGGGTGCCAGCCACAGCGAGGCGAGCGCGACGAGCTGCGCGACGGGCATGACAATCGCAAACACCCAGAGGGACGCCTGCACCCCGATGTGCGAGAGCTCCCCGCCCGGGATGTTCAAGGCGAGAGACACGAGCGAGTACTCCCGTACAGCCCCGCCCCGACCGAGCACGTACCCCGCCAAACCCTTGAAGTCGAACCGAATGGACGCGGCAAACAAGCCGGCGACGAGGAGCGCGGCGGCCACTGCGAAGCTACCGGCCATCCTGTTGCGCAGAGCGAGACGTTCCTGGTCGTTCCCGCCGATTCGCCGCCAAAGAGCCACCTTCTCGTCTTCATCGTCATCCCCGCCTTCATCCTTGGGGTCCGCGTCGGCTAGATCCTCACGCACCGCGTGTCTGTGCCAACCCGCGGCGACGTGCCCGAGGAACAGCGAGAGCACAGTCGCCGACAGGAACACGTGGAAGCCGTATCTCGGCTCCACCTTTACGTCCAGCTGCGCGAAGCGTCCGATCCCGGTGTCGTCGCCGACTCCTTGGAAAGGTACCTTGGAGGGCGGGGTGACCACGTGGAACCTGAACGCCACCTGGAACAGCGTCATGACGAACGTGTCAATCAGCGACCACTTGCCCAAAGCGTCCACCACCCTCAGTAAATTTCCGCGGGCGCTGCAGGATAGAACCCCCATCGGTGAGTACCACGCCAGCAACATGAGCGCGAGCTTGAGGTACGGCCAGCCGCCGGAGAATACCGCTATGAGGATGGACAGTGGGTACACACCCGCGTCCCACATGTCCCGGACGCTGTTGTTGAGGGTGAACTCGAATAGCGGGGGCAAGGTGAGGGGCTCGATGCCCGGTCCGCCGTCCGGTTTGACGACCGACGCGGAGAGCATGACCGCCGCGCCGACGGCGGTGTTGGAGGATATGAATAGCGCGATATTCCCCGCGATGGCGAGGGGCAGCGCGAGTTTGATCCACGCGGGGATCCTTGGGTGACGCGCCAGCGACGGCTCCGGGTCTCCGTCCCCGTCCGGCTCGCGGTATTCATCTTCCTCCTCTTGAATGGGTTGGATCCCCTCGGGCGCACCGGGATCATCGACACCATCCGCGTCGTTCATGAGTAGTGGTTCAGTCGTGTCGCCCTCATCATCATCCCCCCCGGCACCCCTTCGCGCCCGCCTCGCCGTGGATCTCCGCAGCGCAACCGCCGCGGCGACGGGTGGCGACGCGGCAACCGCGCCCGCGATGCAGAGGACCGCGATCCAACCTGAGATGCGCGACGCGACACTCTTCAGCTCCGCACCCAACGCACTCCCCGCGCTCGGGCACGTACCCGCACGTTCCAGTCCTTCATCGATGAGTTTGTTGAGCGCGTCGCGCCCCGCGCTTCCCGCCGCCGTCTCGAGGAGCGCGCCCACGGCGTCACCGTACCTGGCGACCAGCATGGACGCGACGTTCCCAACGACACCGTCCAGACCCCGTTCCAGGTCACCCGTGTCGTCGCCCCACGGTGTCAGGGTCACAGATCCGATCGATCCGGTGTAGTTTACCGAACTCAGCCTCAGCGCCTTGATCGCCGCCGCCGCGCACCCGGGGTTCCGGCGCTGCTCGAGCGTGTACCCAGAAACCAGCGAGGTGTCCACGCCCGCGTCGAACCCCGCGTCCAAGCGCGGATTCTCGAGTGCGACGCGAACAGCCACGTATTCCGTGAGAATGAGCTCTGAACCGTCCGATTGCGACCCGGTGACCTTCACCGCGAGGCGGACCGTGGCGTTGATTGACTCTGCGCCGACGCCGAACCCGCCCGCGACGCCGGTGCCTCCGGGGCGGAGGTAGAGCGTCTGGACCGTGTCCAGCCCCTCCAGGGAGATCTTACCCATCGTCTTCACGTCGACCCGCCCGATGTCCTTCCCGGCGTCGAACGAGAAACGCAACGCCGAGGTTATCCGCTCGTTGGATACGTCCAACCGGCCCGGGGTGTCCCCGGTGATTTTGCGAACCAGAGAGTTTGGACCCCACCGACCGACCCGCCCGCCGCCCTGTCTGGTGGAGGAGTCACCATCCCCCGCCGCGAACGACGCGACGATAAACTCGGCGATGGACGCGAGCTGAGACTCGCGCCAGTCGTAAAACCCCGGGTCGGGTTCCGGGCCAGGAACGGGCGCGGGCGGGACCGTGAGGGGCCTCAACGCCGCGTCGCCCGCCTTCATCAACTTGGACAACTGGGAGATGCCCAAGGGCGCGAGTGATTTGCACAACACGCCGGATAGTTCGCTACCCACCGTGGACCTGAGCAAGGGTGCGATGGTCTTGAGCGCCGCCGCTCCCGTGCCCGTGAACGACACGCCGGTGACCTCGACGTCGGCTCCGCAGGCTGCCAGGCTGGCGTCGGTGGGGAGGACGGGCAGACGTGCCCCGGCCGGGAGGGCGGGATCGTCGCCGGGGGGACTCAGTGCGAGCGTGAGATCCGCCGTGGATCCTGACACGACCGCGGAGATGCCCCCTTTCATCGCCCCGAGCGACCCCGATTCGCCCCGCGACCCGTGCGCCTCCGAGGAAAATTCATGCTCGTCCGTCGAGAGGCTGGAGTCTATGGTCCACGTCCCCGAGCACTCGCACCCGACCCCGGCGACCGCGACTTCTACGCTCGCCTCATTCCTCGCGCCCAGCTCGCTGCTCACCGACCCGACGGCGAAGCCGGTGCACGTGAGGTCGCTGAGGGTGACGCTCACGAAGGTCGACCGCACCGTCTGCGGAGGAATCTTGACCGCGAGCTTGCTGAGCCACTCCCTGAGCCATTCGTCGGGTGTGGCGTCCGCGGCGGTCTCTGCCAGCACCAACAGCAAGAGACCCGAGATGAAAGCTCGCGCCGCCGAGAGCCTCTTCAACGCGCCCATCGCGCCGTGCCCCTCTATCCCCGGCGCCTCGGATTTTGACACGTCGGATTCTCCGTTTGAGTTTTACTTGTATCTCAGTGATGTCGTGTCGGTTCACAATGCTAATACGGGGAGTGTCGCCTTCCACCTTCGTCTTCCCGCCCTATTTTACCTCCCGCCTGGATGTACCCATCGTCTCCGCCGGGGTCCACCGCCGTTTTCTCACCCCAGACGCACACCCTGCTGTCCTCCGCGCCAGTCACCGGAACCTCGGAAGTGTTGTCGGGTACCCACGCCATGGCCCTGACGATGTCGACGTGGCCGCCGTCCATCACCACCACGGGTGCGCCCAACACGGCGGGTGAGGAAGCCGGATCGGAACCCTCCCCAGTCGTGACCACAGGGTACACCCCCACCGCACCTCCCTGAGTCCCCGCGGCGATCATGACCGTGGAACCGCCGCCCGGCTCCTTTCGACTGAAGCACCCCACGAGGTAATCCTCCTGCTGCGACGGCCCCCCCGCGTGGATCCCCGCGGCCAGACTTGAGCGCTGCGCCGCGCCGCGCGTGTCCGGTACGTACGCGAGTGTGTTACCTACCGTCTCCGCATCGTCGCTCGCATCGTAGAACCACGCATCCTCGTTACCCGTGAGCAGCCACAGAACGTCGTTGTCACCCGCTCCGCTGACAAAGCCCATCTCGACAATCGCGCAGTCCGTGTGCATGACGGTCATGAGCCCGTCCTCGTCGTTGATGTCCGCGGGGCATCCCCCCACGTCGAATGCACACGTCAGACCGTCGACGCCCGCGGTGAACAGCCGATTGCGACGACCGGGTTGGAACCTAACCCTCGTCACGTCTTCGCTGTGCGAGTCCTCAAACACCTCCAGCCCCGTGCCCACTCTCCGATCCCAGAACACCACCTGCTCGTTCTGCGCGCCGACGACGAGGTGGTCGTTCCCGCCGCCCAGCGTGGCGGATGCGAACTCCTTCGCGAACCCAGCGACGTATTTCTGAACCTCGCGCTGGCCGTCCGCGGCTCTGCAATCCCAGAGGCGGACGGTCCCGTCGAGCGAGGACGAGCACACCAACCAGGGCTCGTGGGGGAGAGGGATGGTCACGTCGGTGACCGCCGCGCCGTGACCGGTCAGCTCGAGGAGCGCGGCGATGCCACCGTCCTCCGTACGCTGATACATCTTCACCGCCTGCGTCGATAGCGACGTCGCTAGGTATTTACCGTCCGAGCTGTCGGTCGAGGGGAGGGGGGAGGGGCGGTGAGATTTGGGGACCGCCTGGGTTGGAGCGACTTGGGCGGCGGGCGACGCGGTGTTGGGTTGGGTCGCGCGACGTACCTCGATGCGATCGCCATGACGTAACATTGATCATTCTGGGGCCCGAACGCTGCTACCGTGGTGCTCATCGGCGCCAGATGGTGACATGGCGATGGAGAGGACGGACGAGGGTGAGCCCAGCTCATACTACTCTGGCCGCCGCACCCCCGGTTTTTCGGATTTACACCCGAATTTACACACTTATTTTTATTTCCGTATGGGCAATTTGAGTGACGTCGTGTTTTATATTGAGCACCCGGGGAAACAGGTCACGAAATAAAACGCTCGGTCCCCCAACACTTCTCCGAGCGCTGGAGGTGAAGGTGGGGAGTCTGTGTCGTCGCTCCCCATGCCCTCCGCGAACGAATTGCTCCGAAGGTGGCATAGTGAAGATGCGGCGGGCCATGACCGCAATCCCGACGCCGAACTGAGGCTCTCCTTGTGGGACGAATCTATGGGGAATTCCTTGGATTGGAAGTGGGGACGACGCAAACGCGCGGCGCTCGCGCTTCGGCAGGTGAGAGTTGTGAGACTTGACGACATTGAAGAGATTATTGGACGTATCGAGACCCATTACGACGGGTTGGAGGGAGATGACGACCCCGCGAGCCTCGTCATCGCGCTGCGACGGCTACCGCAACGACCGGACGGGTACTTCAAGGGAAAGCCGATGCGGGCCGTCGTCGTCCGAGCCTTGCTCAGCCTCGGCGTCGCGATGGAGCACTGCGAAGAAGGATTTCGAAGCGTGACGAGGTGGTGCACGAGGGATCCGGTGTGCACCCTCGTGTCCCCGATCCGTGCGCTGGGAAAGGTCGGGGGAAGCACCGCGCGATGCGTCTCCCCCGTCGCCAGGATCACGTGGGGCGTGGCGTCGGCGGCGGCGCGCGCGGTGAGGCTGGCGACCAGGAAGTCGAGGGCGCTGGCGAGGCTCGCGGTGATGCCGCCCAGATCGCCGAGGGGCTCACCGGATGCGGCAGCTAGGGCGAGGAATGCCGCGAGGTCGGCGAGGGATGCCGGCCTGGCCATGGCGAGCGCTCTCGAGGCGGTGGAGACGTTAAACGCGGCACCGGCGGCGGCTGCGCAAGAGGAGGATGAGGAGGACGGGTGGGCGAGCGACAAGGAGAACGAGACCGACGCCGTGGTCACCAGCGCGGTCAAGGCCAAGCTGACATCTCCGAGGCGACTTGACCGATTGTTCGGGTCCGACGCTTCAAACCGGGTGTACTCGCCGCAAAACTGGAACGGAAAGCGTCGCAAGCTGTCCGGCTTGGCCGCGGCGGCGGGTGTGGGCAGTCCTCGGGGTTCCGTGATACAGGGAATTCGCGCTTGAGCGCATGTTCAGAAAGAATAATCATATTCATTGGACAACTCGTTACGGGATCACCATGTCTTTCGTGTCGTCAAACTCCCAGGGGTCAAACTCAGTCTCCAGCACATTGTCGATCCCGTTCTCCACCCGTTTCGCCTTCCCCTCGTTGTACGCTCCGTTCCACTCCCACACGGCCGTTCCGACGTCCAGCTCGAGCTCGTGCAGGTCGGCTTCCGCCGCGAGCTTGAACCACCGCGGCTTCCACTCAGTGCCGTTCTCCTCCCTTTTCCTCCTCTCCGCCCTCTGCTTCTCCTCCAACACGTGCTTCATCTTCTGCGCGGTGGTGTCGTCACCCTTCTCGAGCGCCATGCGATCGGGGCGGAGGCGCGCGTCGGACTTGAGCAGGCCCTTGGGCGCGTCCTTCGCCGCGTTCATGCGAAGCGTCCAGTTGTCAAACCCGTACTTCTCGACGAGGGCACCCTCCTTGGGTTCGGGGTTCTTGGCCCAGAGGATGCGACCCGAGGATCCGTCGGGCTTGGTGGCGGTCATGGACTCGTTCCACTTGCCCTTGAGCTTGAGCTTGCACTCGCCATCCGCGCCGAGCACGTCGCCGGACACCTCCCACCGGCCCGCGCCGAACATGTTGCACTCCTTGAACGTCAAAACGGCGCTGGCGCCCGTCTTGAGGTTGTTCACGCGCATCTCGCCGAAGGTATCGACCCACAACCGACCGACCACGAGGTTGTTGGCCCTGCAGACGGGCGGCAGCAGGTTGTAGACGTCGCCGCACTCCTTCAGGTGGATCCGCGTCCTCCCCTTGGGATACACGTCGACCCAGTTACCCATGAACTTGGTCCGAACCGCCGAGGTCAGGTCAAAGGTCCAGCGCGGGCTCTCGCAGTGGCTCGCGCCGATCGGGGGGTGGTGACACACCTGCTCGGCGACGTAGATCCCGTTAATCTCCGGCAGCTCCATCTCCCAGGTCTCGCCGAGGATGGGGTTGAACGGCTTCTTCGTGCGCTCGTTCGACGAGTAGACAGAGACGGCCAGCGCCGCGACGTAGGCGAGCCGCATGAACTCCTCCTCCTCGTCGCACGCCTTGTCGAGTAGCTCGCAGTACTGCATGTTCTCCGATATTTTCTGGAGCACGCTGATGGGCTCCATGAGGAAGATTGGGATGCTGAACTTGGACATGATGTCGGCTCCGACGAGATCCTTGAGCTGCGACCACATGGCCTTGCGACCGCCCGCGTCGGCGTCGTCCTTGTTCGTCACGTTCCCGCTGCCGTCGTCCATGGTTTGCAACTCATCGGGATCCTCGACGCCGGTGAGACTGTTGATAAAGGGGGAGTGGTCGGGTCAGCGCCGGGGTCGTGGTCGAGATCGAACGGGGAATAAGCCGGCCGGTCGGGTTTTTGGTTTTCAGGGCTGACGAGGAGGCGGTTGGGCTTCCGGTCGCGGGCGTGAGGCGCGGTCGGCGCTCGAGCTCGATCGAAGCGGCGATCGCACGATCGATCGAGTTTAGAGACGAGACCACACGTAGCCAGGGATCGGGTCGGAGGTTCCGGGGACGGGAGGCGGATCGCCACGCGAACGAGCCGCGGTTGCGACGACCGAGAAAAAAGTCCGGGTCATCGGCGGGCACGCACTAGTTGAGTCCCTCGCCCACGGAGGACGCCACGGAGTTCGCGAGGCGGCTGAACCATCCCTGCTCTTTCTCGGCAGGCGCGGGAGCCGACATGGCCGGATATTCCCTCCACCGCGCTCCTAAGTCTCGGGAAGCGCGCAAACCCTCCTCGCCCACTCTTTGAAAAGCAGCTCGAGGCGAGGATTTGAGGCAGGAGTGCTTTCGATCGGGGCCCGGCCAATCAGAAAGGGTTGGATGGATTTTCGATTCTTTCACAGGCAAATAGTTGGGTTATCTAATGTCATTCTGGATCCCGCGTCACAAACAAAAATATGGGAGGAACGTATGTCATCATCGCAATTCAAGATTTCGGAAAAATCGTCCCTGGGTTTGTGATGATTCAGACAACAAGGGAAGTTTTGTCTCGACGGTTCGTGGAGCGCGCGAAAAAGAGAGCGCCTTGCAGTACTTTCTCAACCCCCAAGAAGGACAGATCTCGGAACCAGGTTCAAACGTCGAGACGCGCATCGCGAGGTCTCAATCCTCTCGATCGCACCGCAGGGTTCATTCCCGCGCCGCCTCTGACGCGCTCGTCGCCGATCTTTCGAGGCCTACCCCGCGCGCCGTCGCCAAACGACTCGACGGCCCCTTCCTTTCTTTCTCCAAGATGATGCTTTCCTGCTCGGCGTCGGTTTCCAGTGGGCTCGTGAGGAGGTCCAAGCTCGGAGTCCGCGGCAGGATCCCCGGCGGCTCCTCCGTCGCCCCGAATCTCCCGAACCGCTCGCGAATGGTAGCGGCGCGGGTGTCCACCTCGCGCGTTCCCGCGGATCCCACCGGTCGGGACGGGTCGACGTTCGTCTATCGATTCGATGCCGACGGCAACCCCGTCGAGGGCACCCTCGGTGACGTCATCGGCGAAACCTCCGACGCCCCCAGCGCGTCCACCGCGCTCGTAGACATCGCCGCGGAGGTGTACGATCACGTCGACGAGAACGGGACCGAGACCGCGGTCGAGGTCATCCGTAACGCCGACGGGGACGTCATGTTCAGGTTCGTCGGGGACGACGCCGAGGAACGACAGGCGAGGGCGACGGCGAACGTGAAGCAGGAGCAGACGCCCGCCGAGCGCGCCCAGATGCTGCTGGACGAGGCGCAGGAACTCATCGAACAGGCCCGCGCGCTCCAGAACGGCGAGGACCAGCTCGCGGCCGCGACCGAGAAGGCCAAGCGCGCCGCCGCCGCCGCCGCGGAGGAGCTCGCGCCCAAGCAGGAGCTGGAGCCCTCGGCGGACGGCACGGTGATCATGAGGCGCGAACGCAAGAGCCCCGAGGGCGGCGACCCGCTCGGAAATGGGTTCGAGCACGTGTCGAAGATGGGAATCAAGTCCATCGTGGACGGCATCGAGAACATGTTCGATAACTTCCGCCGAGCCGTGTCCCCCGAGGACGCCAAGCTCCCGGAGACCCCGGATGGCACTCCTTGGGGCGACCACGAGAAGGTCCCCACGGCTGGTGTCGACGTCGCGTTCGATTCGTTCGGGACCGACGACGTGTCTCCATCGAATGGGTACATGTCCGTCGACGCCGCGGACTCGGAGGAGGCGCGCGAGGCGGAGGAGGTTGAGGAGGAGCACGCTCGGTGGGCGGAGACGGCGGCGAGGGTGAAATCCACGGGCGACGCTTCCGAGGTTGAAACGGAGCCGCCCACGGACGACGACGAGGCGAAGGTGGCCGAGGCTATCGAGAGGTACTCCAGCATGGGATCGGTCGTCGCGGGTGCGTGGAGGCCCAAGCCCATCGACGTGACCATCGGAGGCAGAAGCTACATCGCCTACGTCACCCCGAACAACTTGCGCCAGCTCCCCAGCGGCAAGCTGGCGGTAATTGACGACGAGGATGAAAACGACGATGAGGAGAAGCCCGGGGACACCACCACCATCATCATGTGCGACCCCCAAGACGATGGGACGAACGTGTTCATGTTTGGGCTCACCCGCACGGTGCTGGATGATGGAAGTATCCTGTACAGGTTCCCCTCGGGAGAAGCTCTGGGCCAGAGTCGGTGAAACCCGTCGCAGGGATTCCGCCGCATAATGATAACAAGCTACCTAGCGCGCTGTTATAAAAACCATACTACGTACGTAATCGGTAAATCACGAGAGTAAAGGCGCCAGAGACATCTCGGACGCGATGCGCAGCCTCAGTCTTGCGGACTCTACCAATCCCCTCGCGCGCTCCGCCGACTGTGCGTCTGGGAATGCTAAGGTCCAGTGCCCATCCTGCAGCTTCCGCCTCTGTGCGGCTGTCATTCTACCTCCACCGACACCCGAGCCCGTTTGTCCATACGCGCTCTTCGCGAGCGCCGAGAGTTGGCTCCAAGGGCTTCGCACCCGCACGTGAAGCCACTTGGCGTGTTTAGCGTCAATCTCCGCGACGCACCCGGCAATCGGAGCCACCGCCCGTACCCTCCCGCCCTCGGAGACCAGCACCGCACTGGCGCTCACACACGAGCCAAATACCCTCGAGATTACTTCGATTCGCACGTGGAGCTCGCGGCCTGGCTCGAATGCAACGCGGCACGCGACGGAACGATCCGTGTCGGTGTTGATGTCCACCCGCTCACCCTCCTTGACCTCCAGCTCCGCTGCGGATCCAACCGCGACGGGCTCGTACCTCGTATCTGAATCTACCGTGTCGGTCATCGCGTCGAGGATAATCCCCGGATCACCAAGAGGCGGCGTATCGAGGGGCAAAGCGGCACCGAACAACTCCGGTCTCAGCGTCGCCGTGAACGTGAACTCTCGAACTCGATCTACCAGCGCCGCGCCCGCGCCGGGGCTGCCATCACTCAGCGACGTGTCCTGATCATCTTCAACTCGCGCATGGATCAGAGCGGACATCATCGTATCGTCTTGTATCGACGGTTGTTCCACGGCGCGCCTCGCAGACGCCCACTCCTGAGTGATCAGACAAGACGCCGCGTCGAACCACGGGCCGTCCATCGCCGCGTGGACAAAAACCCTCGCGGCATCCGCCATCACCTTGTCCAGCGCGGCCCTTCGATCGTCCCCGAGCGATTCACGCGTGGCGATCCGCCGTAATACCCACGTCGCACACTGTTTCGCTGCGAGTGGCGCGCGCCTTCGAGTGATGAACTCGGTGAGTGCGGCGATCCACTCATCTGCAAGCTCGCCCTTCTCATCCTCTCCCCCGTCGCCACCCATC
>ENA-UOXV01005040-UOXV01005040.1-marine-metagenome-genome-assembly--contig:-NODE-5040-length-14808-cov-5.438894_pt1 | contig 14808 bp, 16 predicted proteins | sample MGYA00238165_ERZ766961 | MGnify/ENA primary metagenome ERZ766961 (study PRJEB28924, sample SAMN03173240) | marine metagenome | biome: Marine; feature: Water; material: Subsurface seawater | place: North... | reverse complement strand
AACTTACCCGATAGGTACGCCACGTGTTCGTTGCGGTTGAGATCCATGTGGTACACGCCGTGTTTCTGCAGCCACGACGACACCGCGTTGGACACGACGACGGCGACGATGATGCAGAACACGAACGTGATCCCGCCGGTCCCTTCGACCATGATGACCACCAGCGATATGGACGATCGAAAAACTCCGCCGAGCATCGCGGTTGCGCCTATGAGGGCGTAGAGCCCAGGCTGGATATCCCACGACTCCGGGAGCGCCTCGCGGAAGCACAGCCCGAGTGCGCCGCCGCCGCACGCGCCGAGGAATATGCTCGGCATGAATATCCCACCCGGCACCGCCGTCCCGTACGCCGCGATCATCATCAGCAGGTAACACCCGCAGCAGATGGCTAGGCTGTGAACAAATCACACCGTCAATTTAATTGCCAATACAACGAATAAAAGAAACTCACCCGCCTGGTGTGAACCCGTACGGTTCCCCCCACGCGCGTTCGCCCATGGATAACATCCATCCGATAGCCTTGTTCGGGGAGGAGAAGAACGCGGTGGCGACGTCGTTGACCTTACCGCGCGGGCAGAGGAACCGGACGCCGAAGTCGTCGTCCTCCCACGCCTCTGAGACGTCGACGCAAGACCCGAACTTTTGCGCGGCTGAGTAAAAAAACCACACGTCGTCAATCTAATTGCCCTTATGAGGATTAAAATAAAAGAAACTCACCGGCGAAGCGTAAAACGACGGTTCCCACGGACACGACGGCGACTTCGAACAGCTTCCAACCGACACGGCCGTGTCGCGGCCGGACGTGCCGTGTGAGCCAGTGCGAGAGCTGGTTGAACACCACGCCGCACACCCCCGCGGCGGCGGCGGTGATGACGAAGAACGGCAGCTGGTGGAGGTAATCCCTCGGGCTCACCGGCTTGACCCCGCCTGTGAGCAGCAAAACACGACGTCATACTAATCGCCCATGCAGGGAATAAAAAAACAACTCACCAAAGAAGAGCATCCCCGCGTTGCCTTTGTCCATGCAGAGCGCCAGGACGATCGTCGCCGCCGCGGCGCACACGAACGAGCGCCACATCACCTTCTTGGACCAATAACTCGAAGCCTCCTCCAGGGAGAACAGCACGCCGCCGATGGGCGCGCCGAAAGCAGCCGCCAACCCGGCGGCGGCGCCGGCGGAGACAAACTCGCGCTGTACACAAAACACTTACCCGTCAGTCCAATTGCCCGTGCGGAAACAAAAAGAATGAACAAATACAAAGAAACTCACCTGAGTCGCGTGTGAGGCTAGGTCCAGGAGCAGACGGGACAAGGGCGATGCCCTGCGCGTGGGATGCCGCCCGCTCCCGCCCAACTGGCGGTGCGCGGAGTAGGCGCTGCTGCCGCCGCGGCTGAGCCTGCGCGCGCGTCTCGTGTTTTGTTCGAAGGATCCTCTTCGGAAGCCGCCTCTCGAGTCCGGCCGGGTGCCCGCGAGTAGGTCACCGCGGCGTCTGGACTCTTCCAGACTCGCGGCGTCGTCGATGGTATCGAAGAGGTCATCGTCGTCCGACCCGTCGCCTCGATCGTTCGACGGCTTTCGAAGATGCCGGCGGTTGGAGTCATTGGAGTTATTAAACCCTCCGTCGGGGGTTAAGTCGTCGTCGTCGTCGAAACTTTCCCCGCCCCGCACCTCCCCGAGCCAAGCCCGCGGCATCGCAAGCGTGACCACGCTGGCCATCGCGGCGCCGATGTGCACCATCGGACCCTCCGGGCCGACCGCGAGCGAGCTCCCGCACGCGGCGGCGACGCCGAAGACTTTCGCGCACAGCGACCTCCACGAGAGCAGCCCCGGGATGGCGGTGCCGTTGAGGTACGCCATGACCGAGGTGACGCCGCCGCCTTGCGCCTGCGGGGCCCAGAAGAGGCAGAGCGACGCCGCGGCGAGCGCCAGCGCGAGGCACAGCGCCGTGTATCCCGCGACGTACTCCGCGACGTAATGCGTCGAGCGATGCACCGCGGCGCTCGCGTTCGCCGCGAAGGCGTGTTGAGATGAGCCTTTTGAGAAATTCACCAAAATTAGCCACTGCTTGAGGGCGTACACTTCGTCGACGAGAAAGTCGATGAACGCGGCGCACAGCCCGGTGCACACACCGACGACGATGGTCAGCGCGTACTTGGCCAAGGTGAGTCCGGTGTAGCCGTAAAAGTGCTTGGTCAGGCTGCGGTGTCGTCGGTCGTCGTCGAGGATCTCACACATCACGTCGTTGTGCACGGGCTCGTAATCCAAGGTTTCCAGGCCCGGGTTCCTGTGTGATGGGACCGAGGGCTGGGGCCAGAGCGCGTCGGTGTCTGTCTCGGACGACGGCGACGCGCTGTCGCCGCTGTGCGCGCGCGCGGTGTCGTCGTCGAGCGACGACGCGCGCGGAGAATCACCTCGTCGCTCGAGCGTGGGTTCGTCGAGTGGAGAATCATGGTCTGATTCGCCCGCCGTCTCCGGCGGAAGGAGGGGGATCCGCAGCGTGTGACCCTCGCGTCGCGGGAGCATGGGCGGGTGCGTCGGCATGGTGGCGCCGCCTGACGAGAAACGGACGGGCGGACGGGACCTCGTCGCTCCCCGGCGACCTTCTCTCGGCCCGTGTCCCTTCGTTGTGAATTTTGCGTCAGCATGGTGCCTTCTCATCTTGCTTCGAGAAGATCCTTTTTGTTTACGGCATATACGAAACTCATTACCGTAAAGTCATGTACCACTCTCTATTTACTTACTTCACAATTGAATGTGACTGCCCACCGTGCGATTTTTAACCCGCGGAGCAAAATGAGCCAGCTCACCGAATAACTCTCGCGATCAGGTCTCAGGAACGTTGGCCACGCAGCAGACGCGTGCGTCGACGACCACAACCGAAGGAGCGCCCGCCTCTCTCGCCCCACCACCGCCCGCCTTCCTCGTTCTCGCTTCGAGCCGACGGTCGGAAGCGGCGACGGACATGGCGACCGCGATGCGCACCAACGCGCCGGTCGCGCCCTGCTGCCGCCGGTCGCGCGGTCTCCCCGCCGCGTCATCCTCCTCGCACGGGTTGGTGGGATTCGCGTCCAACGCACGACGCGGCGAGCCCTTCGCCGCGCGCGCGTCCGCGACGTCGCTCGCGCGCCCCGCCAAGCCCGCGCGCATGCACCGCCGCGCCGCGATGCGCTCCTACTTCGACATGGACGCACCCGACGGCGGCGCCGGTCCCGGCTCCGGCGGAGGCGGAGGGGGGCCCACGACCATACCGGACTCCATGCCCTCGTTCGAGGAACGCGGCGCGCCCAAGCCCTACTTCCCGCCCGTCGGCGTCGCCGACGATCCCACGCTCGCCAACCCGCTCGTCCGGCAGATGATGCTCTCCACCTCGTGGTTCGGATGCGTCTTCGACCTCGAGGGCGTGCTCATCAAGAGCAGGGAACGAGAGCACCGAGAATCTTGGATGAGGCTCGCCAAGGAACACGACCACCCGCCGCCGCCCGAGATGGTCTTAAAGCACTGCGACACCATGAAGCCCGAGGTGTTCATCGCGCGGCAGCTGATGTGGACGCGGGATCCGATGCAGATGCGGAGGTTGAACGAGGAACGCGTGAAGATCTTCGAAGAGATCGTCCAAGCCAACGGGCTGACCGACGAGCTTCAGCCCGGGGTTTCAAACTTCCTCGAGCTGCTTCAGCGGGCCAAGGTGCCGATGGCGGTCATGGACAGCAAGAAGCGCTTCGGGGAGCTGTGCGAGTCCCTGGAACGCATGGGGATCGCGGGGTACTTTGAAAATCCAGAATCGCCGACTGGCGAGCCCAACGTCGTGAGCGGCGAGGACGTCAGCGATTGGCTCCCGGACCCTTTGCCCATAGAGCGCGCGTGCACCGCGATGGGCCGCACCACGAAGCGGTGCGTGGTGTTCGGGAACAACACCACGGTCACCGAGGCGTGCATGGAGTGCGGCGCTAAGAGCGTGTTGCTCCTCGGCCGGATGCCGCGGTACGAGCTGCAGGGCGCGGATACCGTGGTGGACAAACTGACAGATTTGAGCATGGAGAACCTCAAGCGGCTGTTCACGGAGGAGACGAGCGACGTCGCGGAACCGCAGCGGGAGAAGGTTGAGATATTCCCCACCAAGTTTGCCGCCCCGATGGTCGCGGAGCGGAGCTGGGAGCCCGAGGCGCAGGGCGACGACGTCGGCGGGAAGGAACCGCCGGACTGGTCCAAGCGGCGAAGAAGAAGGCCGGACCTGTGAGTGAGGGTGACACACAGCTGTGTACCAGGGTGACGACGCTGTGTACCCGCACACACGAAACTGTACCACCACCGATGACAACGTCCGTGAATCGTGGCGTCGCCAAAAGCGGGCGTCGCCGAGTGTATCACCAGTGTTAGTGTTGCTTTTCATAAACGCCGAAGTATTTTTTGTGCTACGAGTAAAAAACTCTTGCGACGACGCTCAACTCGACCTTCGCTCAACTCGCGCCTCGGGGCCGGACCTCCAACACGCGCTCCCCGAACCGCGTCAACAGCTCCTTACTCCACACCCTCACCGCGCCGTACACCCTGTAGTACCCGTAAACAACACCGAGCGGCACGATCAGCCTCGCCGTCCGGGCGCCGTGCGAGCTCACCATCATCGCGATCGGCAACAGTAAGTGCTCGAGGTTGAACCGAAAGTTACCCCGCAGACGCATCCCCACGTTCCACCCGAACGCAGCGAACCCGAGCAGCACCAACCCCGCCACGATGCAATCCATCGCATCCGCCGTGCCGCGTGAGCAGTGCCGCAAGGACCACCATCGAGTTCCGTCCGAAACTTCGCCGACGAGCTGTTCCACCGATATCGTCCGGAAATGGTCCCGCCACCCGGACAGCCCGCCGACCGACCACCACGGCGGCAGCCACTCCACAACCTGGTAAAACGCAAACTCGAGGTGCACCGGGGACGTGTCCACGAGCGCCACGGCGCGGGTCACGGACATGTGCGCCTCGCGAAGCGCCGCGCGGAGCTCGGGCGATTTGGAATCTACATTTGGCGTTTGATACGCCTCCGTCACCGCTGGCCGCCAGTGGTGGCTCGGCCGTGGGTTCCCGAGGTGCTCCACGTACGTCAGGGCGCCGCTACGGATCCCGCGTGTCCTGCAAAACACGGCGAGGTTGGCGAACGCCGGCGCGAGCACTCGCGACGCGACGAACGTGACGGCGACTCCCGTGGCCGCGACGATGACGGATACGATGAAGAGGGAGACCGCGGCTAAGAGCCGCGGGTCCTCGATGCGCTTGGCCCACGCGGCGCGCTCTAGGTTGTATCTGTAGTGGCACGTGTTGCACGTGAAGTACGACGCGTTGTTTCTGGAACGCGCGCGCCAGTGGTTGAGGCATCGGACGTGCACGAGTCCTTGGGTTCCGCGGCACTGGCACGGGGAGAAGAGGCGGTCCGCGCCCTTCGCGCCGTCCTCTTCGCCGCTGAAGCAGATGCGGCACATGGGGTCCTCTTCCTCCTCTTCGTGTTCGCGAGCGTCGTGTCGTTGCTCGGACCTCGCGTCGGCACGCGCAGTCGTCCCGTCGCCGTCGTCGTCGTCGTTCCGCGCTTCAGCCTGGGCGGTGGGGCGCGATGGTGGCACCAGACGGGCCCGGCCGCGCTCGACCGCCTCCTCTTGCTCGCGCTTTCTTCGGTTGAACTCCTCCCATCGCGCCCGCTCCCTCACCGCCCGTTGGCGGAGCACCTCGGCGACGAGCACCGACCCGCCCGCGGCGTCACCCTCGTCAGCCATCGTCGCGCCCCGCGGGTGTGAGACGTCTCGACGACTCAGATCCTGCTTCCGTAAAAGTTTCTCACGCATCAGATTGTACCGACACTCGGGCCGGCGCGCGCCTCTCCCGATGGCTGAGTCGCCGCTCGCCGCCGCGCCCGCGCCCGCGGCCGCGGCGGACTCCATCGTGGACGCCGACGACTACGACGCCCAGCTCGAGGTGGTGCGGAGCCTCAAAGCCGCCGGCGCGTCCCCGACACGAGTCAAGTCCGCCGCGATGAAGCTCGCGCAGCTGAAGCGCGCGACGTGGGTACCGAGCGGCACCGCGTCGCGCAAGAAGAAGCGCCGCGCCGCCATCGAGGCCGTCAAGGAAGGGTTCGACCCGTCGGAGGTGGAGAAGATGGAGGCGGCGCGGGACGCCGCGGCGGTCGCGGAGTATCCACCGCGAGATCCACCGCCGATGGACGCCGACGGCTTCGTCGTGTCCTTCCCGCCGCCGCGCGTGCGCACGGCCGTGAACACGGAGGGTGCCGAGGGGGGTGCCGACACAGCTGTGCACGACGACGACGACGACGCGGCGATGGTCTTCTTCCGACGGTACGGATTCGTCGTCTACCGCGACGTCCTGTCGAAGGACGAGTGCGCGTCCACCCGAGCCGAGATTTGGAATCACCTCGAGCGCGTCCAGTTCCCGCCGACGCCCGGAGCTTCCAGATGCCTTTCCAGACACGACCGCACCACGTGGGACCTCATGGACAACGTAGACACCTACGGCCTGGCGCCAGACCCCGCGGTGTTCACGCGGCAGCTCGTGCGTAACCGACAGAACCCGCGCGTGCTGGCGTGTCTCGCCGCGGTGTTGCGTCGAGAAACGATTTATGATTCCCCAACCGCTTCGACTTCGGAACACAGCTGTGTACCCTCGGAACTCACGCCCGCGTGTTTACGCGAGGTGATCGTGAGTCAGGACAGGTGGTGCGTGTACAGACCGACGGTGAACGTGCCGGTGGGTTCCGGCGATGGCACGACGGATAAACCGGAGTGGCGGACCCGCCCCAACGTGCACCTCGACCTGCACCCTTGGAACTTCAACGCACGCGACGGCGCTGACGTGCTGCCGACGGAGGACTTAACGTTCGAGAACCTCCGGGACTTCAGCAGGGAGACCAACGCGGTGTCCCACGTCTCCGGGCCGCACTGCCAAGGCGTGGTGGCGCTCATGGATAACAGGACGGAAGACGGGGGCACGGTTTTGGTCCCGGGGTTCCACGATGTTTTCAACGATTGGCAAAAGGCGTTGGGTGACCCCGCGCGGTACGCGGCGGCGCACGAGGACTGGGGACGTAACCGGCTGGTGTGGCGCGGTGCCGGCGCGGGATCGTTCAAGTTCGGTAGCGACGATGCGGTGCATCGACTGAAAGTTCGCGCTCCGATTCGGGAAGGGAGCTTTTTGATTTGGGACCAACGAGTGGCGCACGGAAGCGAGCCCAACGAAAGCGACCAGCCGCGGATGGCGCAGTTCATCAAGGGCTTCAGGCGGGGCGGGGCGGGCGAGGGACGGCTGGCACGGCGCGCGGCGCGCGTCAAGGCCGAGCTGGAACGCGCGGGGCTCTTAGGGGAGGTGTCCGAACTCGGCCGCGTCGCCTTCGGCCTCGACTACGCTTTAGACTCTTCTTAGTTTTTTAACGAAAATACTCTTTTAGTCGACGACTCGGTCTTGTTACAGTCTTATTAGAGGATACAACAGGTTCGACGAATCCCTCGTCTGCTCGTCACTCGTTCGCGACGCACGCATCACGCGATGAACTTGGAGTGGAGGCTCGCCAGGTCGTGGCCGCTCTCGGTGTAAAACCCGAGCCCGCAGACTTGCCCGGACGAGTTCACCCTGTGCAGCGGCTTGACTTTTCGCTTGGGCGCGCTCGCGACCATCCGCTGGATCACGCCGTAGTCCATGCTGCCGTCGACGTAGTAGAACGCACCGAGCGGGAACGCGACGGCGTTGCCGCCGCACAGTTCGTCCACGCTCTCCACGGTGTGCGCGATGAGCATGGCACCGTCCCAATCTTCGCCATCCGGATTCCCGGGCGCTGTGAACAAAACAGGGACACGACGTCAGTCTAATTGCCCGTATGCGAATTAAGATGAACTCACCGGTGCCCCAGAACAGCGGGTGGGTGTCGCTCTCGCCGGACCTCGCGACCAAGATGGCGTCTCGCTCTTTATCCACGAGCACGAACGAGAAGGAGCCTTCACACGCGGTGAGCGCGGTGACCGGTTGGTCGCTCAGATCGCCGTCCTTGTCCTCGAACCCGCGCCGGTACAGCTCGAGCACCAGCCTGTAAACAAAACACATCGTCAATGTAATTGCCCATACGAGAATTAAATAAACTTTACCTGGCGCCCTCGATCTGAGGAGATCTGTTGCTCGCGTGCATGCCAGCTGTGTTACCCTTGTGCACAGCTGTGTCGTCCACGTCCATCGTCGCCTTGTTCCCCGAGATGCGGTGGCTGCGTCGCGGGCCGTTGGCGTTATCGGGGGTGGCCGGGGCGTTATCGACGGCGACGGGATCCGCGCGTGGAAGCCCGTAGAGCTCGCGAATCTCCGGAGCGTTCGAGACGTGCCCGTGCATCGCGACGGAGACGCGCTCGTCGTCGGCGTAGGACACCGCGGGGAAGCCTTCCCACGCGGCGAGGATAGCGTGCGCGTTGCTCGCGTCGTCCACGTCCACGTCCATCGCCTCGCCGTCTGCCGCGCCCTTGGACTTGTTGGACTTGTGGACGACGACCGCGAGGGACTTGTCGGAGTTTTCGAACGCGGGATCGCGCGATACGAAATCGTGGTAGGTCTTGACGTCGTTCTTGGGGATGCGAACCGCGGTGGATCGCTCGAACCCCGATACCATGTGGTCCAGGTGGCGCCTCAGGTGCGTCTCTGTTGAATATCGAACGGTCGCATCGTCAGCACAGCACGCACGGGGTGAACGCACGGACGTCGGTTGGCTTTTCCGAGGAGGCAGGAAAACATCGCTCGGAAAACTGTTTTTTCATGGGAGAGGTTCGCCGAGATGCTGAGGTGGCGGAACGGAAACGCGCGCGTGGACGGGGTATCGGCGATCGCTCGCGGGGCTCGACGCGCGGGACGTGATGTCCGAGGGGCGTTCAGCCGGGATGTCGCGGAAAAACCAGCGCGACGACGTCGACGAGCGCCGAACCGCGCGTCACTCGGGGTCGCGCGCTCGGGGTGGATTTTATCGCGGGAGATCGTAGTTGACGACGCGCACCGGTGCATCCCTCGTTCTCGAGGCTCGAGCGCGGGATGGAAAACTCCCACGGGGTCCTAGCGGTGCCTCTCTCCACCGCCGCGAACATGCTTATCGAATCGAAGGCTTTATACGACTGTCGTGAGGTCGATGGGTGCGTCGGCGTCGCGGTTCCGGTGCGACGGCGATGCTGTGCTGTGGACCGTCGCGTGTTTTTTTTTGGCTTTTTGAGTCCGCGTTGGAAATCTGCTGCTGACGCGACATCCCCGCTGCGTTGTGAGTGTACAGTTAGTCGTTGACTTTTGTAAAATACAACTGCCACGTCACATGTCGAAGAGCTTTCGGATCTTCGCCCTCATCGTCTTTCGATCTTCATGAGAATGTTCCGAAGCGTTCGTCACCGCCTGCACGGGTGGTGTGGGTTCGACCGCGCGAGACACAGAGTCGTGGGCGCGCGTCCCGCCGCCACCATGCGCCGCCGCGCGCACGCGACGGTCTCCGCATCGGACTCCCCGCCTCCACGTCAACGAAGCGACGATATCACCACGTGGGAGACGCGAGGGACTCCCGCGCGGGGGTTGCTTCAAGCCACGGGCACCAGCCGGTCACACGGCGACGAGAGCACCACGACCACGACGCGGCGAACCTACGCGCTCGAACAGGGCGACGCGCACCGCGCGGTGGCGCTGGTGGCGACGATCCAACTCCCGATGGACGCTGAACTGACGCACGTCGTCGCCGCGTCGATGACGATCGCGGTCGCGAGGGAGGGGGAGACGACGGGCGAAGACGACGGCGGCGCGGACGCGGTGTGCTCGCTGGTCCTCGACGTGACAAACTCGGGTGAAGTTCCGTCGGGTCGTTGGCGCGTCTCTCCGCCGAGCGTCGTCGTCGACGGTGTCGGCGCGGTGGCGTGCACGGCGACTCGCGTCGGCGATGGTGACGGCGCTCTCCGCGGCGACGTCGACGCGCGGCTTCTGCGCGTCGAGGCGTCCGTTCCTGGAGACGCCGCGGTGCGAGCGATGACGGTGACTTTCACCTACACGGCGAAAACTGCCGACGCGGGTGAGACATCGAGTATTCCCCTTCAGTACGTACTCCCCTTCGACGTCGCCGCCGTCTCCGTGGTCACGAAGGAGGACATAGACGGGCTCGCGTGGGCGTGGCTGGCGCGCGCGGCTCGGTGCAGGGCCGACTCGGTCCCCGCAGTCACGGACGCGTGCGCCGAAAACTTTTTTGCCAAAAACTTTCCCTCCGGCGCCTCGACCCTGCCCGTCTCGGCGGGATACAAATTACAGGCGAACCTCGACGGGTGCTGCGACGCGACGGCGGCGTACCACGTCGACGAGTGCGCGTGCGCGCTGGACGTCTTCAGCCCGGCACAGACAGCGTATGGGCAATTAGACGTGAACGAAGAAGTCGGGTACGCGGATGACACACATGGCGGGTTACGCTTTCCGAGCCGTGCCGCGGTGAGTTTATTTTAATACTCGTATGGGCAATTAGAATGAATTAGAAGGACTGATGACGGCGTGTTTTGTTTACAGGCGGACGACGAGCGACGGCTGCTGTCCTCCCTCCGGCGGCTCTGCGACTTCGACGCGGCGACGGACGTCGTGACAGGCGACCTCGAGGGTGCGTCCCCGAGCGTCCGCGTGGGTTCAATCGACTCGTGCGTGGACTCTTCGGTGATCATGAGCGAGGTGGCCACCGCGGCGAGGACGGCGTTGACGCGAGGCGGCGGCGGCGAGGACGCCGAGGACGACGAGGACCTCGCCGCGCAGTCTTCAAAGACGAACGTCGAGGAGGAACCCACTACGCCGCGATTGTTCACCGACGACGACGCGTCGATCGACGCCGGGGATCTGACCGCGTTTCTGTCGTGGCTCGACGCGGGCGTGGACGAGGCGGATGCGCTTTCGTACGGGCAAACAGTCTCCGTTCGGTCGACGACTTCGGTTTCGGTCCCGCCGCCGACTCCCTTTTTTTCGTCACCTCCTCCTCGTCCTCCCTCGATTCCTCCCTCGGTGTCGGTACTAACCCAGGCGGTCGAGGTCAACAACGGAAGCAGTGATGTGTCGGCCGCCGGAGACGCGCCGCGGGAGCGTTGGGAACCCGACAGCGCCTTCTTCAGCATCGTGGTCGTGATACTGGTCATAGCCGGTTTGCTCAGCGCGGTGCTCTGCGTGGTGTGCGTTCGGCGGTACAACCGGTGGAAGGCGAGGGTGTACGGTGAGGAGGACGGGGAGGATGACGGGGTGGATGGGCTGCGTGTCGGGGGCGAGTTGTTGCTGGTGCGGCGGAGGGCGACGCCGCATCCCGGAATAGGGGTCGCGTAAACGTAGTTGGAAATTGTATGACCAAATATGTACATTTCTGTATTTCTTATTTCTGCATCACACGTGACTGGTACACTGTGTAATTTACGAGTTTGTGTCCGATTCCGTGTCTGATTGTCCCCGTCAAAATAACGCGAAAGGTCGCCCCCGAAAGGGTTGACTTTTGTACATCACGTGATAATCGTCACTCTTTCCCGACACGGGCACGAAGACTCACCGACCGATCACCAGCCAACATGTCCGATAAGTGGAGCACCGGCCTCTGCGGCTGCTTCTCCGACTGCGAGACCTGCATGCATGCGTGCTGCCTCCCCGGCGCCATGCTCGGCTCGCAGAACAAGATCATCCACCAAGGCTGTGAGTAATAATTCGACACAATTTGACCCCGATTCGTCATCATCTCCGTTCCGCGCCCCCAACCTCACCGACTCGCGCCGCGTGCTGACCGATCGCGTCTCCCCTATGCCCACACAGCGTTCTTCAGCATCGGCTGCTGCCTCTACTCGGCCACGGGAGCGTCACCCATCGGTACTCTGATCGCCGGCTGCTGCTGCATCGGCCCCAACCAGACCGCGCTCAAGGAGAAGCTCGGAATCACCCAGAGCGACTGCCTCGGCGACGCGTGCTGCTCGGTGGTGTGCCAGTCGTGCGTGATGGCGCGCATGGGCCGCGAGCTGAAGGCGCGCGGTATCTACACCATGGAGCAGCTCTCCGGACAGCTGCCCTCCACCCTCGCGCCCTCCAACATGACCATGATCAAGGCGGCGTAAGCTCCCGTGGGTGTCGCCGACGGAGCTGACGACGGCGACCGACAACAAAAACTGTTTCACTCATTTGACGCCGCCGTCGTCGCGCGAGAGAAGTCGGTGCGGAATAAGACGCGTTCGATTCTAGAATACGTCAACTTTAATTTAAACCACGTACCGATGATCACTAATCTCAGCTAGAGCGCCGCGGAGGAGCCGTACGCACCGGCGTTCCCCGCGGACAGCAACCCCTCGGCTTCCTGTTCATCTCCAGACGCTCCGTCTGATGAACCATTCACGCGTTCGAGCCTGCCTCGCCTGGCGGCGACGAGCGCCGCGACGACGACCGCGCACATCACCCCAAACACCGCCACCGCCGCGACCCCATCCTCGCCCCATTGACCCCCGTGCGTCAGCATCGATTTCATCTCGCTCAACGTCGGCCACGTCCACGGCGCGTCCCTCGGGCCCATGTTGTAACCGCCGGGGTACAGCCACACGTGCTTCCCGTGCTTAACCGCCTCTTTGCGCACCGCCCCGTCCGTGCATCCCAGCCCCCCGACGACGGGATAGTTCCCCTCGGTGTACAGCGCGCAGGTACCAAAGTTCGTGCCCGCTTCCTGGCCGAACGCGAGCCGCGCGTAGCCAGCCTCGCCCCATTGATCGCCGTACGTGTTTCGCAAGATCCAGTACCATTTACCCGTGGCGTCGTCGCGGCCCCAGCCGGTGAGCACCGCGGCGTGGTTGATCGCCTTGAGCGGATCATCCGACGCGGGCGGGCAGTCCTCGATGTCCACAACGCCGGACTCGTAGAACTGCAGCGCGTGGACGTTCACGCCGACCGCCACGGGTTGCTGCGCGAGCGCCGCGAGCAGTTGCGTCTCGCTTTGATCGCCGAGCGACGGCAAATCGCAGTACCCATCCGTGCGAACCACTTTGCTCGTCGGGATGGCGCCCAATTTCGCCTTGTCGCACACGCCGCCTGCGCCGCGGCTCGGGTAGGCGTCCATCGTGGGAATGCCCTTTGTGGACGTCTGGATCCACGAGTACGCGGATGCCATGTTCCCGGTGGCGCATCCCCGGTCGAGATCGTCGCAATCGATGAGCGCGTGCGGGCTTAATCGGTCCGTCGTTGCGTCCGCGTCTCCACCGTTCACCCTCGCGTCGATGACGCGCGCGGCTTCGATGACCGCGGCGGTGGAGTACGCCCAGCATCCCGCGCACTTGCCCTGGTGCACGACGTCGCCGAAGTCGACGGTATCGGACCAGTCGAAGTGGATCGGTAGGTTCGTGCCCAGCGGCCCGTCGTGTGAACCAGCCATCGCTCCCGTCTCTCCTCCTCCCGGCGTTCCCATCGGCGAGACGTCATCGATCGGGTGCGCGTTCGCGTATTCGCGATGCGAGTGGTGGCGCGGCTCGTGTTGAGCGGCGCGGGCGTTACGACCGTTACGAGTCGATTCAGTCCGCCGACGCGAATCATGACGATGCGATTCGGTCGAAACGGACCCGAGCGCGGGGAGCATCTTGCCGAATATCCCATCCGACTCCGTCGCTCCCTTCTTTCCCTTGTGTGCCTGGCTGGGGAGGCGCTCGCCCGCCGCCGCCGCCGCGTCCGTCGCGAGCTTCAGCGACATCAACGGGTCATTCGCGTGTCGCATCAAGTACCGTTCCTTCTGCGACTGCGGACTCCGTTCGCCCCGTTTGAGCTCGGCGTCGAGTTCGAGCTTCCGTTCTTTTTTACCCTCCACTGTCAACAGCGGTGTCTTGTACGTGGCGGCGTTCACGGTGAACTCCTCGGAGGTCATGTCCGCGAACCGCGTCAGGCCTTTCTTCATCAGCGAGCCTGGGTTGAAGTGGATGGGAGTTTGGAATTCGTCAGTGTCGGCTTTGGAGATTTTATAACGATTTGGTTCGTGTGGTTGGGTGTCCGTGGTCGATGGGTGGGTGGTTGGTACGTACCCGAGCGCCTGTTGTGTTCCTCGATGTGCCGCGCGTTTATCCTCCACACCGCCTCGCGCCTGAGGGACTCGGCGCACGGAACGGATCCGTCGGGGCAGTACTCCGGGAGCTTCCCGTACCTCTGCGCCCACGCGAGAAACTCGGCGGAGTGCGTCTGCGCGGGCGTCGTCGATGCCGGCATCCCGCCCGCTGTCGCGGGCGGCGGGACCGTGTGCGCGCGATCTCCCACGGACGGAATCGTCGACCCCGCGCGCTGGACGATCGTGCTCGGGCGCGCGGTCGCCGCGAGCGCCGCCTTGAATCCGCCGAGCGACGCGGCGGTGGGCCGCGGCGCGCCCGAGGCCGCGGCACCTCCCATGCATGCAGCCATGAGCACCGCCAGGGACGCGAGGACCTTCGGGGGGTGAAGCGTCGCCCGCCGGGGTGCCCCGGCGTTCCGACGCGAGCTCCGCATCGCGTCGCGGGGTTCGCGCGCGCGTGTGCGGCTCGACGCGGGACGGCGTGTCCGCGCGTTGAGAGTGTGCCGGAAACTGTAACCGCTGGTGGAAGAAGAAGAAAAAGGTGCCGGTTTGGGCCGGAATGACTGAATGCCTATGCTTGTACGATGTGAATTAGGTAAATACGGAGTGACACCACAGACAAATCTGCAGAACAAATACGCCATCGACACTGTTTATTTGCTCACTCACGAATTTGCAAATCGTTATCGCCTCCACCAAAAAGCTCCGGTTGACGTGGCCATCGAAAAGGATATCCCTCCTTCGC
>ENA-UOXV01005034-UOXV01005034.1-marine-metagenome-genome-assembly--contig:-NODE-5034-length-14815-cov-5.885501_pt1 | contig 14815 bp, 14 predicted proteins | sample MGYA00238165_ERZ766961 | MGnify/ENA primary metagenome ERZ766961 (study PRJEB28924, sample SAMN03173240) | marine metagenome | biome: Marine; feature: Water; material: Subsurface seawater | place: North... | reverse complement strand
ATTTTTTAATTTTATAAAACTATCAAGTATTTTGAAATAATAAAACAGTATTTCTTTCATTCTTATTTACTATATGGAAGCCGTTTTTATTATAAAAGTTGAGAGCACTATGATTAATATTTCTTGTATCAACAACAATAGGGAGAGGTTCATTTTCTTTAATGTAAGAAACTAAATCTGAAGCTATACTTTTATTGTGTAGTTCTTTATTTACAAAAAGTGTAACCAACTTACTTTCAAACTTTTGGTCTTTATATAAGCCTTTTTTATAGTAGCTCTCTATTATCCACACAAGTGGATGTAAAATTAATCCAGGTATCGATATTAAGCAGAGTTGGAAGAGTTGTTTATATGTATAATTTAGATTTTTTTTGCCATATGAGGCGCATCCAGCAATAGTTTCACCTATTTGTATATAAATCACTTTTAACAAATTATTTTTTATCATAAAAATATACAATCTTGAAAGCCTGTTGGTTGTTAGAGTTGTAGCTATAGTTTTTGTTAATGAACTTTTATGTAGTGAAGAAATTTGTTGATAGATATCATGTTTAGTATCCTTGGTCAGCTGTATAACTTTCATAACTAAAACTCGTTATTTCCAATAAAATAATAAATTATAAGTACCCCATTCACTTGAATATTATCTCAAAAAAAATTTTATTCAACTTAAAATAAATTCGGATAGAGTCTATATTTAATGATTTAGGAAAATCATTCTTCTAAATTAGACTATTATTTCATCGAAATAACATATACATTTTCTTTTTTTGCAGAATTATAGTAAAACTGTCCTTTTTCATATTTATTATTGAAATTATAAATATTGTCGTAGTTATAACTTGATAAATCATTACATTTGAACTTATTTTCTACTGTCAGAGAATAAAAATTATTAAATTCTATATCTGTAGAGCAAACTATTACATCAGGCTGAGAAGCAACTATAAGATCTATATAATTTTCTTCTATTAAACCTATGCCATGAAGCAAGTCAACAATATACTGATCACTATGATTTGTTGGATGGGTAATTAGGGTTCCTGTAGGTTTCTGAAGATAGAAAGCAAGTAAAGTGTTGTCTAGTGCTAATATTTGAAAATCGTAAATATCTAGCTGTTGTTGTAGGTCTTTTGAAATTTTGTGAATTGGGTATGAGTTGTAAACTCGATCTAAATCTGACAAGTTTATATAAGAGTTTTTTACTATAGTTTGGGTGTAAGTTGCAGAAAGTAGAAACAGTAGAATGTAAGCAGAGTATCTTAAAAAATTTGTATCTACAGTAAATATTGAAAGTGATACAAAAAAAATAAGATAAATATAGTGATGGTAATACCCTTTACCTGCAAGATAGATAAAGAGTACTGAGAGAAACAAGAAAACTAAATTACTTGCTACAAAGCTTTTATTTGCTTTCAAAAGCTTAAAATCAATAATTTTTCTCAGATTTTGAAAAGTAAGAAGAAAAAATAATATCCCCAATACAGTATTCGTTTTATACATAGATTCTAAAAATACTCTGATATCGTAAAAAAAGAAGCTATCAGTGCTTGTATATGCCAGAGGAACATCAATTAGGGTGAGTAGGTAAATATCTACTAAACCATTTATGAAATAAACCCCATAGGTAACTAAATGGATAAATAAAAATCCTAAAAAAAAGTATAATAATTTTTTAGGAGTTTGAAATTTGAAGTTTAATATTACATATAAGAAACCTAATACAAATAATAAAGTTCCTGTATTAATAAGAGTTGCAGTTGCAAATAATAAACCACTCATAAAGTAAAAAGTTTTATTTGCATCAGAAGATAAAATTATGTAATACGCTGAAGATAAAAATGTTAAACTAACGGTCTCACTGTACTCAACAGTTGCCCATGGTTGAGACATAAATAAAAGAAATGAAAATGATCCTAAAAACCCTGTGGTAAATGATTTTTTATATCTGTTAACAATGATAAGATAGATAGTTACAGCATTCAAAAATGTAAAAACATCAAAAAATATTTTATACCTAACAAAATCTAAATTAGAGGGAATGAGAATTAAATAATTTAAAAAATGAAGGAGTGGAGGGTGTGCTTCCCATTGCCTCTCGTATGGGAGAAAACCATCAAAAAATTCGCGAGCCATAATTAAAAACGTACTTACATCGTGGTCTATTATTTCAAAACCTAAATAATTATTTTGAGTAAAAATAGTAGATAAGAATATAAAGAATACTGATATATATGAGTATGTAGATTTACTATTAATAATTTCAAATTGTTTATATGTAATAAAGGTATCTAACTTTAATGGAAAAATCGCTACAAAGAATGTTTGAAGAAAGACTGTTGTAAAGCTATATAGGTTATTTTGATAAAGAAATATTGAAAAAAGTAAATTTAATATATAAAATAAAAAACTCAATCTATTAAAAAATAGAAAAAATAAATAGAGAGCTGCTAATAATACAAAGATATTTTTATGAATTTCCTCATTAATGCCAAAACTTGGTAGAAGAAAGTAAAAAAATAAACATATGGCAGGTGGAAGTAATTTTTCTTTTTTTTTAAAAAATATTTTCATAATTCTAAATTATTAAATAACACAAATTATAGTTTATATATTTCTAAATAAATTATTGATTTATTTAGAAAAAAATATTTTTTAAAAGTTCAAAATTTTAAGAAGTTTAGAAACTGTATAGTAATTGTTAACAGAGTAAATTATATCAACAATAATTGAATCTAAATTTATCCAACTCACCTCATATTTAAATTCTTATTAGACTCATTTAGAGGTAAATATATGGTCTTAAACTTTTTACAAGTTCTAACAAAATTTTTAATATTTTATTCTTCAGTTTGGCTAGTTGGTAGGGCCGGTATTTTAATAATATTTAGAAACGAATTTAAAAAAGGATTGTTTTATAAATTAGACAATGTAAGGTTAGAATTTTTTTATCCTTTGGTTGGATTTTTTGTAATAGGAAACATAGCAGTAATTTTTAATTTTATTCTGCCGTTAAATAACTACCTTTTAATTGCTTCTTTATTTTTACTGATTAGTTTATACAACCTCACCAAAGGGATAAGTTTTTCAGAAGTAAAGTTTTTTCTACTATCTACCATTTTCTTCCCAGCTCTTTTAGTAACAAGCTTTGGGGCAACATTTAGTTATGATGCTGGGTTATATCATTTAAATAATCAGCTATGGCTGAATGAAAATAATATTGTATTTGGATTTAGTAATATATATGGAGCATTTGGAGTAAGTTCTCTTTTTGAGTATGTATCTAGTATTCTATGGTTCGATGAAACGTTTATTTTTCTACATTTTTTAAATATCCTTTTCGTTGGTATCTTCTACTATTTTTTAAGTGTAAATCTGCTTTACAAATCATCAGATTTTCTCAAAAAGGCTTCATTGGTTGTAATTTTTTATTCGATTTTAGACAACTTTGGGTTTGGCGGAGGTAGAAATGGGTTCATATACCTACAATCAGTTGGTAATTTTGATACTTCCGTCGCAATTTTGTTCTTTATTGCTTCGATTTTGATTGTAGAATCTATGTTGTCTAATAATTTTGATCATAAAAATATGAAAATGTTTTCGTTATTGACTTTATTTTTAATTCAATTAAAGGTCTCAGCACTTCCAATTTTATTTGCCTATGTAGTCTACCTGGTGAAATATGTACGTAAAAATACTTTGTACACATTTTTGAATAATAATCTTTTATTTATTTTTCTTGGTTTTACATGGATAATAAAATCTGTTATTCAGACTGGATGTGTAGTGTTCCCTTTCAGTCCGTTATGTTTTGAAACTTTAAGTTGGGTAGACCTCAATTATATAAAAACGGTACAAGATATTTCTGTTGCATTTAGTGATTCATATGTTTTTAATACTGGTCTCAATGAATGGTTTAAAAATTATATAGAAAATCCAATAAATGAGAACGTGCTGTACAATTTCCTTTTGAGTTTTATAATTATTTGTTTTATAAATATTAAGAATTTTAAAAAAATTCAAAATTCAGAACTTAATTTATTTCTTTTTTCTTATCTACTTATTGGATCAACCTATTACATTTTCTTCGGGCCAGATTTAAGGTATTTAATGGGATTCCAAATCGTTTTAGTTAGCCTGATTGGCGTATACATGAAAAAGATTGTAGTGACGAATAAAATTATAATCATAATTCTTCTAATGACTTCATCTATTCTTATCCCAAGATTAGGAGATTATGATATTAACAACTTTAAAAATTCTGCTTCAGTAACGGTTCCTCAGTTTTCAAATGTAAATCTTTACAATAGAACTTATCCTAGCTCGGGAGATCAATGCTGGATAGACATAAAATGCTCATCAAATAAATTAGATTATACTGTAACCATGATAGGTAATTATAAAATTGTCACCCTTCCATAAAGTACTTAATGAAAGAAATATCTATGATTCCTGTTGTACATAAGGTAAATGATGTTGAAATTCTTAAAAGAATTCCAACAAATCATGGGCTAGAAATTGATTTAAGACAAAATAATGGTCAAATTATTTTGAACCATGAAATATCTCCAGAATCAGAAAGTTTTGAAAATTTTCTTATTCACTACAAACATAAATTACTCGTGCTCAATATAAAAGAAAGTGGCATTGAGGATCAAGTCATTTCTATTTTAAAAAAAAATAATATCAAAGACTATTTCCTATTAGATATTGAGTTTCCATATTTGCTAATGAACTATAAAAATCAAGGAAATTCACTAAGTTTACGCTTTTCAACCTACGAGAGTATTCAGTCTGTTGTCCCTTTCAAGGATTACGTTGACTGGCTCTGGGTAGATACTTATGAATCATTGACTATAAATTCTGAAATAGCAGAGGTTTTAAAAAGTTTTAAAATATGCCTTGTTTCGCCAAGTAGATGGGGGAAGCCAGAAAAACTTAAATCTTTTATTGAAATATTTGAAAAATTTAATATTCCAATATGTGCTATTTTAATTGAAGAACACGAAAAGATAACAAAATAATGAGTTTATTGAAAATTATAACCTTTTATTTATCAAACTATTTTAAATACCTTCTTTTGCTTTTATTTTTTATGCTTTTAGGACGGTTTTTTTACTTACTAATCTGTAGTATTTACGCGAAAGAAAATATAAACAATGAAAAGCTGTTACTAATAAAAAAAGAAATTCTTTTTCCTGTAATTGGATTATTGTTTACAGGAAATTTACTCATACTACTAAACTACTTTTTGCCACTAAAGAATTTTATAGTCTACTTAATTATAGGTATTATCATAATTCAGCAATTAGTTTCAATTAACTACAAAATACCGAAATTTGACATACACAAAATTGTTTATTTTTTGATTATTCCATCAATTCTTATTGTTAGTATTTCAGATATAACTTTTCACTACGATGCAGCATATTATCATCTTAATCATCAAAACTGGTTGAGAGAATCAAACTTAATAGTGGGCATGGTAAATATTTTTTGGCCATTCGGAATGTCTTCAATATATGAATATCTATCAGCATTTTTATGGTTTGATAGCTCTTTTATACTTCTCCATTATTTAAATTTAATTTGTATTCATTTCTTATTTAGCTCAATTTATTACTTCTTATTTATATCAAAAGATAGAGATTTAAATAACGTGGGGATATTTTTCCTTATTTTTTCAGTATTTGATAATTTTGGATTTGGAGGTGGAAGAAATGGATTTATATACATTCAAGAAGTAGGAAAACAAGATACAGCAGTAGCTTGTTTGTCGATTTTCTTAAGTGTTATTATTTTGAAACTGATTAAAGAATACAAATTTGAAAAAATAAATACAATTTTTATTCTTTTAATTGCTTTTTTAGTCTATGAAATAAAAGTCAGTGGTGTTTTCATATTTTTTTTAGTTGCACTTTATTTTTTACAAATTCTAAAAGTAGGCAAGTCAAGCATAAAGGAGCTTTTAAGAATGTGTATCCCTACTTTTTTAATAGCTTTATTGTGGTACATTAAAAGCTTTCTGACTACAGCTTGTTTGGTGTTTCCTGTCACAGTAACATGCTACAAATCTTTTTCGTGGTATGAACTTGGATCAACTCAATCTATAGAAAAATATACTACAGGAACAAGTTTTGCTTTTATGGAATATTTTTTATCTCCAAATCTAAATTTTATTGATTGGTTTAATAACTTTTTTGGAGTTGATGGAAATAGTTTTTCAAATTTTTATAGAAATGTCTATGTAAATTTTCTTATTTCTTTTATTGTGTTGATAATAATTAAAAATATCTTCTTTAAGCATCACAAAAATAGTAAATTTTTCAATACAATCCTTTTTTTGTATGTATTTGTTGGGTTGTTGTACCTTGTTTTTTATGGACCGATCCCTAGGTACACAATTGGAATATTGACTACTTCTGTATGTTCTATTGGATTTTATGCCAAAGAATCAAGATTGAAAATACCTGTAATGGTTTTTTATGTATTATTCTTTTTTTCTGTAGCTTTAGTTCCTAGATTAAACTCTTATAAAAGTTTTATCATGAATTCTAATTTAGTAATTGAAATTGAATCTATAAATGAAGAACAAAATATTAATAACATTAAGTACTGGACAAAACCTGAAAGTGGAGACAGGTGTTGGGTCAACATAGAATGTACAACCAATGAAAAGGAAATTGTACTAAAAGATGGTCTTTTATTTAGGGTTGCGAATAAAGTTTTAAATTAAAATTCAAACTTTCACTCTCAATAAGACTGTACGATAACCTTATTTACTGAATGTTTGTTTGGTATTAGCACTATTAATTTTTAGAAACTCAGTAAAAAATTAATTCAGTCGCCTCTTAATCTTTTCAAGAATTAATAGAGTAAACGTTGATACTACTAAGTAGATAATAAGAATAAACCGAGAGTAACCATATATACGAAGGACTATGTAAACACTCGACAGTGAAGAGAGGTTTACAAGCAAATAAAAACTAAATTTATAATAATGTAAAAGATATATTTCTATAAATGGATGAAAAACTTTAAGCAAAATAATTGTTACAACTGAAATTAGAGAGGATGCTATTATTTTCAAATTATCTAAAGTAATTTGGATTATAAAAGCATTGTTCACCTCAACATATAATTGATTTAAATCAATGTTTTCACTCATCAAAATTACAAAATAGTTTAATAAGGTCAAAATAAGAAATGAAATTGCATTCATATTTTATCCCTCCTTGTGCTCCGAGGATTATATAATGCTCCAAAGAAAAATGAAATGAATAATCCTAAGTTTACAAATGGAAGGCGGCTTTTAGTGACAAATTTAACATTTTTAAAGTTATTATCGCTATTCAAACAAGACTGCCTATCAGCCGGGAAGTTAACTTCTCTTAATTCGTAAAGCTCAGTTACAATTTCTTTATAGTTTTTAACTGATATTGTTGTAATTTCTCCATTTGAAAAAATTATTTTGTTATTTTTAGTGAATTGATTAAGGCAATAATCTATATCAAAATTATAACAATCAGAACTAACATTTTTATCTACAACCTTGCCAATAGCACAAGTAATTGAAAATTGATTCTGAAGACTTACTTTTTCCATAATTAAATTGTCTTGTGTTTTTGGAAATCCAAAAATGAAAATCATAATAGGAGCAAATAAAATAAGTACTACTAATTTTTTTTTGAAACTATTAATTTCAATTAATATAAAAACAAAAGCAACAACTAACAAAAAACCAAAATAATAGTTTTTTAACATGTCTCCACTCGTAGGATCGAATTGTATGGTCAGTGAAACGGTAACCATAAATAAAATTCCTAAAAACGGTAGAATTGTATATTCTTTTTCTTTGCTTTTTAGAAAATACTTAATAATAAGCGTAAAGTAAAAGATGAACGAAATAAATATTCCAATATATTGCCGTAGATATGGATGTACAAAATTTACTCTGTTTATACTAAAAACACTTTTATCATTCATCCAAAATAATCTAAAATAATCATCGAATGTGTCGAGTAATATTATGGAAACTAAAGAATTAGCATGTTCATTTCGAACTGGAGCAACAATTAAATTGTTTATATTGAAATTATATATAAATGACAGTGGTGCATTGTTTTGATAACCTATTGGAGTTTGGTGTTGAAATAACAATAATCCGTTTGCAGTAAAGTTTTCATAACTGACAAGTATATACAACAAGAAACTCAGTGCTACAAAATACTTATTTAATATCACATGTAATAATTCTCTTTTGAAAATAGTAATCAGTGCAAAAAGTACAATTAAAGTTGAACTTATTTTAATTGAAGCAATCAAAGTGAAACTTAAAGCCAAGAAAAGGCCATAGATAGATTTTCGGTAGGTTAAATATTTTTTAATAAAAAATATTATCCAAATAAATAGGGTTGTAATGATAACTTCAGGCTTGAAGATTATTCTTAATACCAAACCCGGTGGGAAAAAGTTTAAGATTGAAAAGACTATAAAGATATCTTTTAATTTGTAACCAGAAAAAGTAAGTAGTTTATATAAGCCAAATAAAGTAATAAGATAAAAATAGAAGTTTGCTTCAAGTACACTTACCGAAATAAGCTCCTCAAAATTATACAGGTTTAAATTAGTTGAATTTTTTGAGAAGACTAAAAAACAAATATAATAATATATCAACCCCTGTTCTAATCCTGTAGTTTCTCTACTTCCATTAAAATATAAAAAGTAGTCATAATATCTTATAAAATCTGGGCTAGCCGTTATATTATAAAAATTACTAATGTATGTCTGGGTAAGGAGTAAGGTTAGTAAAAATACCAAAGCAGAAAATATTAAATTCTTCTCGATAAGATTTTTAATTTTCATTTTTGAATCTATCTAGAAATAAAAGAAGTAGTGTAGAAAATGCTTCAATAATTATGGTGGAATCCATTTTAGACTTTCCAAGTCTTCTTTCATAAAAAATTATTGGGACTTCTAAGATAGTAAAAGTTTTTTTTAAAAAAAGATTTGCCATTTCAATCTGGAATGAATATCCATCAGATTTTATATCTTTAAAATCAGTTAGTTGTAGTTTTTCTGATTTGTAAATTCTAAATCCTGTTGTTAAGTCCCTAATATTTGTACCGATGATTATTCTTGTGACTAAGTTAGCAGTATAAGATAGAGTTTTTCTTTTGAAATCCCAGCCCTCGGAGCCACCTTCGTCTATATATCGACTACCTAGAATTAAATCTGCGGAATTTTTTCTTAGTAGCAAACGCTCAAGGTCTTTTATACTATGTGAAAAATCTGCATCCATTTCCACTATAAAGTCATAATTTTGTTTTAAAGCCCATTCAAATCCTTCTTTGTAAGCAGAACCTAATCCTTTTTTTTCTGAACGTAATATCAAAAATAGTTTCTCATTTATTTTCTGCAATTCTTGAACTATTTCATATGTTTTATCTGGAGAAGAATCATCTACAATTAACAAATCAAGATTTAGATCTAAAATACTATTACAAAAATTAGTGATATTTTCTGCTTCATTGTACGTGGGTGTAACAACCAGTATTTTATCATCCATATTATTTACATCCCGAAATTTTTTTCAATTTTCTTCTTTTGCTGTAGTGTGACGAATTCCATTCAAAAGATTCTCTACGATAAATTTTTGCTTTTTTTTGTTAATTCTACTTCCAAGAGGTAGGTAAAGACCATTTTCTCCTAAATCTTCAGAAACTTTACATTTAGAGTTTTGATATTTACCCCCTAAGGCTGGTTGAAGATGCAGCGGATAAAAAAAGGGTCTTGTTTCAATTCCTTTAGAGGATAAATATGCTATTAAATCATTGCGTATATTTTTATTTTTTAAAACAATGCCATATACCCAATAATGATTTGTTGAAAATTTATTATTTTCAAGAGGCAACTGTATTATTTCTTCAAAGCTAGATAATAATTCGTTATATATTTTTGCTTGATTAATTTTTTGCTTAATGGTTAATGTTATTTTTTTTAATTGTGAAATTCCAAGTGAAGCCTGAAGACCACTTAATCTATAATTCCAATATAAGTTATTATGGATAAATCTTTTACTATTATCGAAGTCTAAATTTCTCATTTGTATGAGGGTGTCATAAAATACTTTCGAGTCTGTTAGGATTATTCCTCCTTCTCCTGTAGTTACATGTTTATTTGCATAAAAACTAAATGTTGAAATATCCCCAAAACTTCCACACATTTTTCCATTAATTGACTGTCCGTGAGCTTCTGCAGAATCTTCAATTAAAAAAATATCTTTTTTATTACACAATTCTTTAATTTTATGTACCTCAGCTGCTAATCCATAGGTGTGAACCAGTATGATAGCCTTTGTCTTAGAGGTGATTATTTTTTCAATATGTTCTAAGTTTGTATTCCAAGAGTACTCATCAACATCACAAAAAACAGGTTTGGCTGGTGTTCTCATGACTGCTGACAAACACGAGATAATAGTAAATGATGGAATAATTACCTCATCTCCTTCTTCAAGGTTTAAACTTTGTAATGCTAAGTCTAAGGCAACACTTCCATTTGAAACTGAAACAGCATATTTTTTTCCAATGTATTTGGCAAAGTTTTTTTCAAATTCTTTTACAACTGGACTTGTACCAGATATATAGGTCTTAAAAAGATTTTTGGATACTGAGATAATATCACTTAGCCTAATATTTGGTGAAAAAACGTTAATCAATTTAGAACCTCACTTTATCTGAACTTTCATCGTAAGGACCTTGTTTAATTTCAATAAATTTAGAATCTTCAAGAACTTCTATTCCATGTCCACCAGAGACAGTGATTAGAACACTCCCTTCATTTAAAGTAATATCTTGAAGATGTTTTTGAGATTCGTCATATAAAGAAACCCTCATTCTTCCTGAGAGTAAAATTAATACTTCTGAAGTTGTTTTGATTCTTCTTGCTTGCTCTGGGTGATAATGTTTTTGAATTTTCTCACTGTTAGGTAAATTAAAAATACCAAATTGAATATCCTCTGTGTTTTTAGTATAAAACTGTTTGTATCCATCTGCTTCATGAACATTAATAATCTGAGCTATTAGATTACCTTTACTATCTTTAATTTTCATTGAGTTCCTTCCTAGATTTTATAGCTGCTTTTATATAAGCTAGACCTCGAATAAACAAAACTCTAAAATTTGGTGCTGTTTTTGATTCACCAAATAATCTTGTTTCACAAATATATCCTATTTCAATTATATTTATTTTTTCCTTTTTTAATTTACTTATTAGAAATATAAAATATTCTCCATATATTGAATTTTCAAATATTTGTTTTGTTAAGTAATCCTTTCTTGTGATGATGAAGCCACTTGTAAGGTCTCTGACATTAGTTTTGAAAAATTTTAAAAGTAATTTGTTAAATATATTGGATAAAACCATTCCTATAATTGTGTCATTTGAATGTCTTAGATTTAATAAAATTTTGATAGGGTTTTTATTTTCAGCGTTTCTCATGCCTTTATACCCGCCGTTATCAGCAAACCTTGAACCTATAATTACACTAGATTTATCATCCTTGTGTCTATTAATCATCTTTTTTAGAGCTTCGATGTGCATTGATCCGTCTGCATCTAGCCACCCAATATTTTGATACTTTGCAATTTGAGAACCTTCATATATAGACATTGGAAGAGATTTTGATTTAGTTCTTAAGAAATATGAAAGATGATTGTTATTACTTTGAAGCTTATCTATTAGAAGATGGGTTCCATCATTTGAATTATCATCAACAACTAATATCTCAAAATTATCAACACATTTGTTTAATTCATCTGAAAACTGAGGAATTAAAATCTCTAGGTTCTTTTTTTCGTTTAATACAGGAAATATTATTGTCAGATTATATTCTTTTTCCATAATTTTATGATATCAACAATTCTAAATTGATTTAAGGTTATTTTTTCTTAACTCTGCCAACAACAATAATCCATATTTATCTGACGAATATGAAGAAACTGTTTGTTCCAACTTTTTAGAGAACTTGTGGGAAAATATCGAAAGTAAAGATCCAGCGTTTATAAAGTTTTTTACTTTTACTAAATCAAAAGTTTGTTGCTTTTCTAAAAAAGTTATCAAATTTTTTCTTTTAAATTTTGATACGTATAAAGAATTATATTTTGTTTTTCCAATAAGCTGAGAAAGGAATAACAAAGCCCTAAGAAAAACACTAAAGTTGGGCGTTGTTATAATTAGCTTTCCACCATCCCTAAGCATATAAAAAAAACGATTTAAGTGTTCATTAATTTCTTCTTCACTCAAAAATTCAAAAAGGCCTAGTACGGTTATAACATGAAATTTATGTTGAAAATCTTTAAATTGAAAATCTTCTAGACCTACAAATTTAAATTTTGGATACTTCTCTTGAGCATAAGCAATTTGTTTCTGAGATAAATCTACCCCTATTGATTCAGATAGAGAAAAATTACCTATTAATGTGCCCGGACCACACGCATAATCGAGATGATTTAGATCTTTATTAAGATATTCTTTAATGTGAGTGAAAGTTGTTAAGTGCCAATTGGCCTGAAATCCTCTTGAATTTTTAATCCCATTTTGAAAAAGTTTATCATAATAACCAGACTCTAATTCATTAACCCAAAATTTTTTCAATATAATTTCCTTTATAAATACATTTTCAATAATAAGTATTCTAATGTAATAGAATTAAATAAATTTATGAAGAAAAAAGAATTAATTTTTAGTAATAACTTTGCAAGTCATTCAGACTTAATTTATTCACAAACTATTAGTTACACAGAATTTAAGAAAACTTACAGCAATGAAAAGAATATAGAAGTTGTTAATTATACTAAAAACCCACTATTTGATGCTATTACGTATAAATTAAAATATTTTAACTTAACAGAAAATTGCATCATTTACACCAATAGTGATTTAATAGAAAATTTGTTTAATCACTTAAGAAATGTGAACTTTCGAAATATAATTTTGATAACCAATCAATCTGATAGAGCAATTAATAAATCAGTTTTTTTAAAGCGTCCACATTGTATATCAAAATGGTATGCAATAAATGTCAACTATATAGATAAAGATTTAATTCCAATTCCACTAGGACTTTCTAATAATATATCAAAGAAAAATCTTACTGAATCATCTTTTTCAGAAATGGAATATAATTTTAATTCACAAAAAATTAACAAACTATATATTAATTTCAATGAAAATACAAATTATAAAGAAAGAACTTGGATAAAAGATTATTTTTCAAATAAAGAATTCGCCTATATTGAAAATTCTATTTTAGATTTAAGAGAGTATCAAGAGAAACTAACTAATTATAGATTTGTACTATGTCCATTTGGAAATGGTTTTGATTCTCATAGAATTTGGGAAACACTTTATAGTGGATCAATTCCTGTAGTAATGAATCACCCTACTTTTAATTGCCTTAATGACCTTCCTGTAATAATGGTTGATGATTTTAAGAATATAACAGAGCAATATCTTTTAAATAGACTTGAAGACCTGCGTTATCAAGACCTTGATTTTAAGAAACTTGAACTAGATTGGTGGATAGATAATATAAGAAAAAATAAAATAGAGCAAACATCTGAAAATATTTTAATTGACTCTAATACTATGTATCAAAAACTTTTTTTATTAAAGTTAACGTGTAAACAAAAAACACACAGCCTTCTTAAGAAATTAATATATAATCTTAGAAGAATAAAAAAATTGAAAAAATATGTCACAAAATAGCATAAGAAAAATCCTTAATGAAGGAAATTGGTACCACACTTTTTTGTACGACGATATTAAAACTAAGGGTACGTTTGACTATACGAATAACATGTCTGACCTTAATTTACCATCTCTAGAAGATTTAGAAGTTTTGGATGTTGGATGCTCCGATGGGTTCTTTTCAAAATATTTTGTTGAATCACTAAATGCAAAAAATGTTACCGGTGTTGATATAAATAATTACAACGGAGAAGTAGCTTTTGAAGTTTTGGATAGTTACAAGCCCCAATTTAAAGAAAAGTACGAAATACATAATGACTTTGAAAGACTTTCAGATGCTTACTCAGATTTATCTTTGAAAGATTCAAATAAGTTTAATTTTATAAAAAAAATATATGAAATACCAAATATTAGTTTTGAATCTGGAAGTATCTATGAACTTGAAAAATTTCACTCAAGAGATGTTGTTTTTTGTGGTTCTTTGTTTGAGCATTTGAGAGATCCTGTTACTGCCATGGAGCAATTATTATTTACAACGAAGGAATTCTGTATCATCGATATTTCAAATACCTTCAAGAGTTTACGCATTGGTAAAAAACCCTATATTGAATATACAAATACTGGTGGTAATTTTTTCAAATACAGTGAAAACTCAGTTCTTCAAATGATGAGCAATGTGGGTTTTAAAAAAGTAAGTATTTTAAGTTCATATAAAATAAAAATAGAGAAGTATGGTTACAAAATACCTCATTCTGTATTCATAGGCTATAAATAACTAAGGTTTTATTACTTTAAACCTAGTGTCTTTCTTTTTAAAAAATTCATCAATCATTGCAATTGCCCAAATTAATAAAATTGTTCCATGTAAGTCTGGACTCTGAGATGATTTAGAAAATTTAACTCCATAGTAATGAGTCTGACAACTCTTCTTAAAATAAGAAAATCCACCCTCATCAAAATAATGAAGTTGGATTGTTTTAAGTATTTGTAAAAAATAATCACTAATATCAGTTTTTCTGTAATCAGTGATTGAGCTGCATTTGAACAAAACATAAACATAATCGAC
>ENA-UOXV01005032-UOXV01005032.1-marine-metagenome-genome-assembly--contig:-NODE-5032-length-14819-cov-6.782512_pt1 | contig 14819 bp, 12 predicted proteins | sample MGYA00238165_ERZ766961 | MGnify/ENA primary metagenome ERZ766961 (study PRJEB28924, sample SAMN03173240) | marine metagenome | biome: Marine; feature: Water; material: Subsurface seawater | place: North... | reverse complement strand
GAGAGAGAGAGAGAGAGAGAGAGAGAGAGAGAGAGAGAGAGAGAGAGAGCTGCGGTACCTAGTGCTGAGAAGCTATTGCACGCACAGCAAGTACGCCGGACGGGAGGGCTAGGGGCTCCCAGAATGCTACCAGCGAAGAGCCCCCTGTAGCCGAGTTCACACACCACCTGGCAAGTCCTCGCGCAAGATGGGCGCCGCGAGCGTCAGTAACCAAATCGAAGTCACCCGCAACATAGATGCAGAAGCCCTCGTGCAAGAGCGGAATGCGCACGGTTGCGATCAAGCGCACATTTCCGTCGACGCCCCCACTAAGTGCCTCCCACCGGCCCGAAAAGAAACGCGCGATATTCGCGGCGGCGCGTCCACCAGCGGTCGAAAAGGAACCGCCCGCGTACAAATACTGGCCGACAACAGCGAGGGCCAAGACTTCGCCCTGTACGCCACACACGGCAGACTTGGAACGAAGGCACTCACGGTCCAGCAGTGCAAGCCAATTCTTGCCGTCCCACTGAGCGACATTGTCAACCGGCTGCCTGCCGGCGGCGCTGAGCCGCCCTCCCACGTACAGGTCTGTCGTAGTGGTCTCCATGGCAAGAATCTCGCCCACTACACCTTCACCGAGCGCGTGCCACATTTGGCCGTCGAAGTGGGCCACGTTGGCTACGGCGCGCTGCCCAACACTCGAGATGCGCCCCCCCACAAAAACATGTTCTCCACGCACCGCGAGGGCCAAAGCCACGCCATGAACCACCTCTCCGCCAAGCGTCTCCCATTCCAGCGTGTCATCATCCCACACTGCCACTCCTCCGGTGTTTACACTTGCCCCGTCTGCCCCGAAGGCACGCGTAAAATCCCCAGTCACAACAACCTTGCGCCGCGATGTGCCGTACACATCCATGCGCGAGACTGTGCCATCGAGCCCTAGCCCGCGGGGCGTGATGTGTAACCCGTCGAAGCTCAAGAGGCCGTTGACACGCGTGCCGTTCACAACCCGCATGCTCCCAGCCAGTAGCACCTCTTGGAGCCCCGACGCAGATGGACCTAGCACTGCCACCGCGCGAATGCCAGTGGTCATGTTTACTCCGATCGTCTCAAGACCTCCGCCGTGCCAGAGGGCCAATGCACCCTTCGTTCCGCACAGCATTCGCAAATCCTGCCGGTGTAGCCACGCGCGGCCGTACGCCGAACAGTGCGTATCTTCCTCATCCACGCCAGCCCAAAATTTTGTGCCGATGAAGCCCCCGCCTAGAAAGCCCTCCCGCTCGATCTGCTCCCGCACTACGACCTTGACATTACGCCGCCCAGCCCCTGCAGGCATTAAACATACCAATTCATCGTCACGTACAAATCGCATTTCCCGGCACTCTTGCCATATTGATGAATTGTCACGTGCACCCTCCGACACGAAGACCTCCACATTACCGTATGTCTCCGCTGCATATCCCCGCGATCGCACCGACCCGAAATTTTGCCCATGCACTGTCACAACCTGCCCACCACACGTCTCGCCTCAATCATCCCATTAAAACCGAACCTCACAATCACACCCGCGGGCAGCAGCAAGGAGAGTTGTAGTTGGGTCACCACTGGAGACTGCTGACCTGTGGTGAGATGATGTCTGCAAAGAATGGTTGCACGGACTCGACGACTGGACGGGGCCATACGACGATTGTGAATTCTTGCACTTGCGAAAGGAGGGTGCCGGACGCGAGACAAACGGAGCAAACAGCGCGGCCCGACAACAATCTTGCGATTTCAAATGAGAGAACACCAACCAGTGATATCTCAGGATGTGCCACAAAAAAGTCCTGGGCGTTGCAGGCGCAGCGCACATGGAAGGTCACGAACGCCTCGGCATCCTCATGAAGATCCTTGAAGCTCTCCACGATCGCAAAATCGTTTAGGAAAGTAGCCACCCCGTCAGGTGCCTCGACGAGCGGCTTGATCGAAAAACTTGGAAGCTTTTCGAAGGAATCCACTCGCACCCGGAAAGGGTACAGCGCCGAAACATTGGACCCACCATGCGCAGTTCCCCCGTCATCAAAAATTTGCACCATCAATATCGCCTCGCCTCGCCCTGCCGTCGCAAGCGGTAAAACGAGGGCCCCGTCCGCTCGCACGTGCGGCACCTCTGTAAAGAGCGCCTGATTTTCGATGATTCGAACGTTGAAGGTCACAGCCTGCATGGAAACCTCGTCAGGTGGCTGTTTCAGTGGAAACGCTGAGGAAATCACACGTTCAGTCGCCTCCAGCACTCCGACCACATCAAAGGTGATGATACAATTGTACTGTTGCTCGATCCGCTGCACCGTCCCCCGTAGCGAAACGGTGTCCACCGCAATCATACCAAATTCGTCTGAGTTGAATCTGCCACCCTTTACCGCCACAAGGCGAACCTGCCCCGAGTCTTGCATTAGGTCCCGAAGATGCTGTGAGTATAGCGCAGAAGTTGGTGCTAATGGGGCGGTACCGCAAGGTTGTTGCCAGTCCATGGCTGGACAGGGAGCACCGCGTTCAATTCTATCCAACCAAGTCGGTCTGGTCCGCTGCCCTGCTCCCCATTCAGTTCCAAGACTGTCTCGAAGTCCTGGAATCGCCGTGGATCCTTCACAGCGTCTTCCGGCCGGCCCACGCGTGCCTGTACTTTGAAGTTACCAACGTGGATGCCCCACATGTTGATGTAAAAGTGCAGCGAGGCGTTGGTCACAGTCTCATTAAAAACCGTCCACCGCGTTTGCCCAGGCCATATCTGTCCGGCGGGGGAGCCCCCACCGCGCCACAGATTAGGTTCATGTGGTACCACCGCAGTGCGAAATGCAGTTGGGGGCGCCGAGAGGACAAAAAGTGGGACGAATGCGGGCGATACCTGGAAGGATTCTCGGTCGTATGCGTATGGTAAAATGGCAGAATTGAGGTAGGCGTACTGCCCAGGTTGAGCGACGGTTGGATCGAGAAAGGCATAGGAATCGGTGGAATGAAGAGCGGAGGCGCCTTGCCCCGTTTCAGGTCCAGTGGCATCAAGCAGGCCACCGAAAATCGAGATAATCCTTTCCTCGGCGCGAGAGAAGTTGATATCATTGATGAAGCCTGATGGTACCACCATATCGTCTTCAAAGCCCTGTAGCCACAGGCAAAACTCACTCCCGACTCCAACTCCTGGCATCGCTCGAGGCATTTCAGTGCCGTACCGTTCCTCTTCAATGCGCCGCACTTGAACTCAGACGCGGGAACAGGGTTAGCACCATTTGAGAAGTTGCAGTGGAATACCGAGGGAATAGAACAGATTTCGGTAGGGCTGTTTACGCACGGCTCCACAACCTCGCTGCCCTCGAAGCTTTCAAGCGGTATCTGGTCATCCAGGCTATAACGCATCACCGCTCCAAAGTTCATCGGGAAAAAATGAGCAACAGAGAAGACACGTGCTAGTGGGAAGGTAGGGAACCAACCTGATAAGAGAAGTTATTCCATTCACAGCGGAACCATTGTGCACCGTTCCCGGAAAGCTCCGGTGCAGAGTTAACGGGTGTCACATGCAGCGAAAATGGCACTAGCGAAGAATTTTCCCCAACCCCGCCCCCATCATCTATTACCTGTACGTGCACCGTCAGGTTTCCGTTGTAGCCCTCGGAAAGTTGGAAGCGCAGCATCGAGTCTGTCCCGTCAGGATCCTGGCCGAGTGTTACCGAGAATTCGGTAAATACCCCTGCCAGCACCGCTACCCTGCTTCAGCACGAGTTGGCGGGCAGCGCACGAGCGCAAGGAGGCGGGTGGCGCACTTTCTGGGTCGAATCCCGTGGCGAGCCCCTCTACTCTGCCGAGTGTAAAGACAACTTGCTGCGTGGCCTCCGCTGGCGACCCTTTGCTCAGCGCCTTGACAAATCCAGTCACCGAGACTAGACCCGCGTCTTCCATAAGTGAGAACGACAACGGGGACGGCTGAAAGGTTGGCGGGAAATTGCGCAGTGGAACGTCGATCTCGAGGACCACTACCTCCGAATACGGATACGCGCCTGTCTCGGCCGTCCCTGAGGAGCCGTCATCCATTCTCAGCAGCACTCGAACACGCCCCGTGACGCTTGCAGCCACAGGGCTGAGCGTCACCATACCTTGGACCCGGCCCGCCACGTCTTGTGTAAAGGAAAAAACTGGCTCCGCCTGAAGCAGGGCGGGACGAGCAGACGTGTCAAGTACGTAGGGCCAAACGTGAAAGAGCGTCCCATTGCTGCCGGCGATGCACACCTCAGCACGTAGCGCCTCGCAATCGGGCTCAAACATACCAGCCGCGCTGCAAGGAAGAGCGAAGCCATCAGTTGCAACCACAGGATCAGGGTCGCAGAGGTTGTCGGGCGGCGCCCAGGCCAGCCAGGAGTAGTTAGTGAGTCCAGTGCCCTCTGCCACAATGTTCGTCGTGAATTGCACTGTTCGCGTTCCAGTGACCCAGTTGACCATTACCGGTTTGACCTCCACGACAGGTTGAAGGTTGACATTTACGACAGAGATGTTGAACTCAGCTGCCGCACGGAGCAGCGCACCTGCGCTAGCCGGACCAGATTTCTCCATTTCAACTTGGACACGGGCGCTGCCGACCTGCCCATTCCGCGGAGTAAATCTCAGAGTGCCCATCGTACTACCGACGCCATCAATTGAAGGTGCCTCGCCGAAAAGGTCCGGATTGCTCAGCGAAATGATCTTGACACTTAAAGTTACATCGCGACAGATCGCAGGAGGCTCGAGCGGATCAATGGCACCAGCAGCGCCGATTGGGGGCGCATCGCTGCAGAGAAACTCATTGCGTAACTGACCACCGAGAACATGAACAGTACGGCAGGTATCGTGGCGATCGTCAGGTCCTACAACAAATGCTGCGCAAGCTTCGTCCTGCACTCGCATTCCGCGTACGCCAGCGAGGCCGCGCGGCACACGAACGGCCGAGAGCGGCACCGGGCCCGTTTCGAGCGGAACCAAGCCAAAGGCATTGATATCGTGAATGGCCAACTGTGCCACCGTGTCACCAAGGGCGTCCTTGCGCGGATGGACATTGAGGGCCACGAGTGCCCGGTCGAGCTCGGAAGCAACGAAGAGCGTGGAGCCCTCGGGATCGACAGCACACGCCGCCGCACCACGTAGACCAGTCACGAGGCGAAAGCGAAATGCGAAAGCGCGCACACCGCGGTCTTTCGAGGCGGCCACTAGGTACGAGAGTCCGCCCGGCGAGCGCATCACTGTCCAACGTCCAAGTCGCCCCGCAGGCAGCCGCAGCGCTGTCCGGTGGTGGCCTGAAGCAGCTGCTGGTAATGCTCGCCCTGATTGAAATTGCTGGTAAAGACCAGCGGTGAGAGCGCGCACCTCGCCGAACGCATTGGTAGCAGGATCCCACTGGAGAATTGCACTTTGGGGCTGGATGGTTCCATTACACGCGCCTGCTGTCACCATCGGATCACATACAGACTGGGCCACAAGCAGGTACGCCTCGCCGTCGCTGTCGTGCAGCAGCGTGAAGTCGCTCGTCCCACGCAGTCCTGCAGTGCGGGCCCAACTTCCTACACCTGTTTCAGGGTCGAAATCTTCGGGGACTGACCCGAAGCCAACAAGTTCCTGCAGCATTTCAAAGCCTGTACCGTTCCAGCGCAGTAGGCACGACTGCTCATCATAGACGCTCAGGTCAACCCCTCCAAAAGGCGCATTCTGGCGATTTGCGACACCGAGGATTGTGCCTACCTCTACGAGGTGCATCACACGAAGGGCAAATGCACCATGTGTGCTGACGGTGTCCCATTTCGCGAAGATACCCACCTGGGTATTTAAAAGGCGGTTGTAGGCGTGCGGCATCCAGCGCAGCACAGGCGAAGATGCCGCTCCACCATCAGCAAACTCAGCGATGGTCAAAAGAGAGAGCGTCCCGAGAGATGCATGCTCCACCTCGGCAAAGTCCACATCTATTGCCCCGTGCGTCGGCACGGCCTGCATCACGACAAAGTGCTGGTCCTGAGGCACGTCACCGCTCCATCGAAAAATGTGAGTGTACACCCTCGTGCACTGCACACCAGCTGAGTTGCTCCATGCCACACGTGCGCCTTTGGAGTTGTAATAGGCTACGGCGATGAAGTGCTCGCTCGTCGACGACACCTGGAAGTACTTGATCTTTCGTGGGTAGAGCTTGACCTCTGAGCTGTCCCGCAGCGCACAGGTGCGCGCAGTTCCCGTACCCTCCAACACACCGCCAGCGCCCTGTCCGTCGAAGCAAGCGCCTTCAACACCTTCATCGCATATGCAGCTGCACCCGTCTTCATCGAAGGGCAGCGCTGCCTGCTCCAGCGTGTGGTGCAAGCTAAAGCGTGAATGGCTTCGTTCCCACATATACATGTTGACTTCTCCATACGCCGATGCCACGGCAAGATAGGTGCGTACAGTGCCTGCAGTGAGTAGGGTCAGCACGGGCAGTTGATTCGACGAAGCAAGGAAGTGGTTCAAGGCAGCAGTGCACCATCGAGGCTACGGATGTCAAAGAGATCGATGTCAACCACAGTGGAATCTCCGTAAAGCCGTTGCTCTGTCTCAAACGTTCCTGCGGTAGCGTTCCACCCCAGCACAAGCACCTCCCCGGTCCCGATAGGCGAATCATCGCTCGCTGCCACAACAAGCACCTCTCGTCCGTCCAGAACCAGTCGTTTGGCTGCCGTTGCCATAGTCGGCGCCGGTAAGCCACCTGGCCCTGAACCGAGCAGCGGTGTATCTAGAGCGATGCTCCCAACGATCCGTTCGCCATTGAGAATTGTGTCAACATGCGACAATTCTCCCGATCTAGGGTCCCGTGCTAACCACACCGCAGCATTGCTCTGCGTGCTAGCAACGCAAACCCTTTTACCGTCATTCGTTACCTGCAAAGAACGTGGGCCTTCCATGAGTATCACGCCATCGCTCAAAAACGCACCCTCGTACGTGAGTTCGCCAGAGGCTTCATCGCGCTGCCAATGGTGAATCGCGTTGTCAAATATGCCCGCGGTGTAAAGGGATGCTCCATCGGGCGAAAACTCAAGACCAGCAAGAGAGCGCAAAGGATAGCCGCGGTCGCCATGTGCAACGCGACCTCCAGGTTGCAGGGGACCCGTCGTGTCCATAGTGAAGTTTGCAAGGAAGGAAAGGCTTCCGTTTTCCTGCTCACGTTTGAAACACAGGATCGCGTGGGAGTTTGGGGCGAGAACGTAGACGTGCTGCCCGTCAGGAGACACGGCCAACGCCTCGGGGCCGTCCATCTCCGGCAAAATATCCACCAGCGTTTGGTACATCTGCGACTCCCCGTCCAGTCCCTCACGACTCCCACCAAGAAGCAGTAGATCTCGGTCGCCGCCACGGATGTGTGCAGCTGTGCGTGACCCCGACATCGGCAGCTTTGCACAAGTTTCAACGCCGGTCCCATTCCACCGCAAGAACAATGCTTCGGGTTCCTCCCGCTGTGTTACAACTATTCCGGTGCCCAGCACACCAGGTACACGGAAAAGGAGCGCGCTCTCTGCGCGGTGCACGGGCACGTACGCCGCTAACGTAAAGAAGCCGGCGCCGTCGTTTGCTTTGAAAAGTGGCGAAGGTGAGTCGACGTCCGACGCAAATAGCAGCAGGTGCCGGCCCCAGGCAGCAGAATGCGACACTGCGTGCGGCGCTTGCACAGTCAGTGCCTGAACTTGGCAGAGGGAGACGAGATTACCAGGATCTGACCCCGCATGGTTCTCCATGAGCACCCCTTGCACTGCATGGCACGCTGAATATCTCCGCAGCACCGCCGGCCGTGTCTCCGGAGAGCAAGTGATGTTGGCGTTGCACTCCGCGTCAGTCCGACATGCACGCGAGTGATCGTTTGAGCACTTGCACGTGGTGTCGACGACGCCCCCAATTCGCCTTACCACGCACTGGTACGAGCAGCGGTGCACGTGGCACTCCCCATCCGCCTCGCACGGCACATCCGTTCGCGTACCATCAGACGCCCCTGCAGAAAGAACCAGCGCTAGTCTGTGAATTGGCCCTCGCCGCTTTGAGGTCACAAAAATCATGGGAAGCTTCTAAATCACCCGCAAAAGATGGGAAACAGTGTGATGTGTCGGGTTGAAGTCGACCGAAAGTGTCAGAGCAAATGGGCCACTTGAGGGCACTTTCGACGCCCACTTCAGCCATACCAGTGTCTCCGACGGGCGCGCCCAGCATGTAGACCTTGCTCTGAGGCTGCACCGACGTTTCCGAGTCATGGTAGCTGGCCACTACGAGGTAGAGCATCTCACCACCAATCGCCGAGGAATTCATCGCAAACGTGATTAGGGCAGACGCCCCAACTGTAGGCAGCCGTGTTCGCGTCCGTGTGTCGATAGGTGCTCTTCCTAGCGGCGAATCGCCAGCACAACGGCTGCCCCCAGCCGAAGTGGGCGCTCTATCCTGGGAGGGCGCGAGCCCGTAGATTTCCGTGAAGGTGCGCGTTGTCCAGCCACCGTCCGTGCGGGGCGACCGAAAGTTTGCCACCGCGAGAAAGTCACGACCCTTCATGGAAAAGTGATGCCAGGTCCGGGAGCCGGCCGTTGCGATTTCCTGCACGCAACTCAGTCGATTTTCTGTTGTGTTCCAGTACCAAAGAATAGATGGCGGCGTATCAACCAGCGCTCTACCGTTCTCGTTTACGATGCTGCGATTGCCCACAACCCCTGCCATCGAATCAACACATTAAAACTTCGTCGCAGCAGCGTCTGCAGCCTTCTACCCCCTTTGCATCAGGCAGATACATGCAGAAACAGATGTTGGTTGGACCCATACCATCCCAGTTGTTGGCGGTGAGAATGAAGCCGTGCGCTGTTCTTGAGGTCGAGTCCTGCACACTTTCAGCCCGACCGAGGGCACTCGGACGAAAAAAAAGCATGGACGAAGCTGCTGGTACCAGGGGACGCGCGGAGCTACCTAGAAGCTGGTCCCATCGGCCAGCGTTGGCAGCGCCCAGCTCGTTGAGAAGCTGCAGTCCCACTGGCGCAGTATTGAAGGAGAGCCGTGCTCCTGCTGCGCGACGTATATGGAATGTCGGGTCTTTTCCGACAATAGCGTTGAGCGCGGAGATAAACACCTGATCTCGGTCGCCACCCTCACAATCAATCCCGCATAACTCGCTGACATGTAATTTGTTAACACAAAAGGGCCAGTGCCGAGGAGTGTTGGAGAAGGGTCAACGTCAACTCCGTCAATATTGCACCCCATTCTCGGTGGCTTATCGTATCGATAGTCACTACCACCGTCGAGGACCAGGATACCATCGAGACTGTTGATACCCCTGGCAACCATTTGAAACCCATCAGACAAAAACCGTTTTGTTGGTGCTGACTTTCTTGCTCTGCACTCTGCCTACGCCGCCAGGCAACAACTCTTTCGGGGAGGGCAGGCAACTCGGGCAAACAGGCAACGCGAGTACTCAGATGTGGCTCAGATTTGAGGTTGGGGTGACACAGCATAAGACAAGTGCCTTTGAAACCACTGCCTTGGCAGCCCGTGATACCCGAACATGAAGCCACAGCGGGTGAGTCCGCGCCGAGTCCACTGATGAAGTAGCCAAGACCCCTTTCGATCCCTTCTTGGTCGCCCCAAACGGCGGTAATGCTACGCGGAATGAGCCGGAGAGTTCTTGGGTAGTAGATCTTGAGATCTCCCGAGACTGGATCGCTGGTGTACCCGCGCCCCCGTGTGGCCACGTTCAGCGTTTCAATTTCTCCCAAAATGTTGACTGTGAGCGTGCCGCGAGCCAGTAGCGCGCTCGCGGGACCCTGCACCTCCCAATAGGCGTTTTTTAGACCGCAGCCTCGATCAGTGACTGCGATCGCCGAGATCGATCCCGCCTGCTCAAGTCCTGTATCTGCGTACTTGAGCACCACTTCTCCGGTCGTGGGGTCGTATCCAGAACCTGCAGCGTGCACCTTGGTGCTCGTGACTCCGCCCACGGCATCGATCGAAAATGATGCGTTGAATTGCTTTCCCCCGTCCTCAGAAAGGATCTCGAGCACCCCGTCTAAGTAGTTTGTCCCGGGGGCGTCGATAGAGATTGCCGAAACATGTCCGCGTCCCACAGGAGCCTGTGAAAACTGATGCAGGCTGCTTGCGGCTACAAAGCGAAACCATTTGGGCATACCGCTCACACGGCTAAGCAATACACCACTCTCGGGTGGTGAGCTCCAGAACCACCCTCCCTGCGCCGCTCGGGCGTCCACATCGTACTCGAAGCCACAGCTATCCTGCAGACAGGCGCGCTGCCACAGTGGTGCCCATGCTTTCCCCTCGTCTACCTGTTCGAGTACTTGGAAGCGTGTCAAGCGCACTCCGTATACCCACAGTGGCGTCCGACATACTAGCACCTCGACATCCCACATAGTATCCCCCCCAAATACCGCGTCTGTCACCATCTTCTCACCCTCGTGCGTCTCCCAGGCGCATCGATAGCGCGCAAACCTGTCATATAGACCGCGAATGGCCACCTCTGATGTCACGCCCATGTTTGCCCAATCAATGGAAGGCGACGGCGTTTCTGCTGCGTCTGGTTCGGTTTTGACACTCCAGAAACTCGGACGGGGTCTGTTGTTCTCCATTTTGAGTCGCTTTCGCTCACGCTCGCTTCTGACTTGCTCGTCATTGAGGGCTACCTTATAAATCTTGATTGAGTGAATCAAGCCCTGGTGCCCTGTAATGTTGTATTCCCCCGAACGGAAAGACATTGCGGAACCATCGTCGGGGTGTGCGGTTGGATCCATACGATTCATCCCGTTCCAGAACGTTCCTACGGTGAAATTGTAAGGCTTCGCGTCACAGAGCTGATTTTCCTGGTCGAAGGGAACCGGGTAACGGACTGGACCGCACGGCGCCTGTGAGCAGGCTGGAGCACTGGCGTTTTGATCGTTGACGAACAGGCGTAGGAGCCCTGCAGCCTGGTCAAAAACTCCGACCAAGTGGACCCACTCTCCCGGCTCCAGAGCGGCAATCGCTTGTTCCACTCGTATGTATTCATTTGTTCCTGACCGCGACGTCTCGGAAAATACACGCCATTCGAAGGTCGTCGCGGACTTTTGGTGCCGATAGCCAAGCGACCAACCTTTACCGCAGTATTGCACACCCGGCTGAAAAGGGTCGTTGCGGTATGCCTCGACGCCGAGTAGCCCCCTACGCGTGACGTTGGCTATGCTGTCGGGCTCCTTTTCGGCCGTAACGGTAACCCACAGCTCCACCGTGAAGGCTCCGCGCGGAAGGATCGACTGTGCAGGCACTTCTGCTACGAGTGTGGTGACGTCAAGAGCCAAAGCAAGTGCGTTGGACAGCGCGGGATCGAACTGCATCGCGCCCACAACACCATTGGTCGCCATGAAGCTCCGAAGGTCCAGTCGCTCTGCCGGAACGTCCCAGTCTGTGCGCGTTCGAATGGACCCGTTGCCCTCACTTTGCCTCCCACAGCTTGGGCCCGTGAGGACAAGCGGCCCCACGCCGCCCGCGAGGTCTGGAACTGCCGCAAATCGCACGTCTGGTGGATGGCTTTCCATGCACAACAGGCAGCCCCACTTAAAGGTGCACTGGTCAGTCTCGTAACTGCCACACGAACGGTGTCAACGAGAACCGCCGTCGCTGGGTTTCTCGGCACGAGCACATCTGGCTACAAGCAGGCTTTGCCAGAGAGAAGTGACAACACGCAACAAGCTGTCTCAAGCAGACGATTATCAGGCCGGCAACGGACATCTGGCGCGGTGGAGATGTACCGGGCAGTGTCGCGTTGGAAGCGGCAAGAGCCACCAGTACCATCGCACGTGACCAAGGCCTCGCGATCCCAAACGTCCGTCAGACCGTATCTGCACCATGGCACACCAGACATCAGGACTAAATTGGCGACACGCCAACTTGTAAGGAGCAAACGGACGTGGATGGTCAAACTGACTGGGAGGCGTTGACGCGAAGACGATTCGTGAGCAACTCAGCAGTCCCCGGGAGCATTGGGGTGAAGATGTCTTCGGCAGCGAAGGACCAGAAAGCGACAAGCGCGGCCTGCACCGCGGGATCGCCAGAACGCTCCTCGGCGATCCCGGCACCAGGTGGTTGCTTCAGTGTGTGCTTGCGTCGCTGAATGTCGCTCGAAAGCGCTTCGGCACCGCACGCAGCAAGTGCCAGAATGTTCACGTGCTTCCCTACCGCAGAAACGTTTCCCTCTACAAACAGCTCCCATTCACGGATGTTGGGGACCGCGGACACCAGTGGTGCTGGGTCGAGTCGATTTGAACTGCATCCCCACCCTCGCCAAAATTTAGCGAGCCATACTGTCACTGCATATGGACATTGAGCGGCGGGGGAATTCACGTGTTGAAACCGACGAGGAGAAGACGGGTGTCATTGTGGACCATGGCCGAGAGCGGCTCAAGTGCGCCTGTGAATCTATCACGCCGCAGCACCGAGACGCGGTCTGTGTCCGTTTCCACTCCGTACACGTTGCGGCCGTCTTCTGAAACCACCCCTGCTGAGGCGTACTCCATCCCCCACTGCCCCAGCGCCCTGTCCTCCTGCGTCCCCGCAAAACGAAGCCCCCCCCCTGCCGCTACTTCAAAGACAGTTGTCGCCCCTTGCCCGTATCCCACTGCTCCCGTGAAGCTTCCCATGAAACCGCCAATTTTCTGAGCCCCAGCGCTCTCGCGAACAGTCACGCTTGCGCCACTTGCGTGCGGATCCAGCCGCACAGAGCAGACCGTGCTGCCGGCGGGTTCCGCGAGAAGCGGACAGGAACACTTGTCAGGCTCGATATCGGCGAGGGTGAGACATTGCACGTCGTACGGTAGGTCTAGTGCCGCTTGGTGTTCGACGGGCTCAATCACAATGGAGAATTGCTCCGAAGCCGAGGAGTTTGACCACAGCTGTCCCCCGTCATCCTCTAGCCGAGTCCACACCCGTGCTGCCCCGGTGGCAGTTGGCATCGCCTCGAACGTCAAATTTCCACTTGAGTCGATCGATGGCAGCCGTGCAAACAGCCCCGACTTGTCCACGTACTCGATCACAAAGGTATGCTTCTGTGCCTCGCAACCCACCTGCCGCGGTTTCCACTGCACGTCAGACCTGATACAGCGTTCTCACATGGCGCGTGAGCATTTGTGTACCCGTGGCTCGAGACAGTCCTCGTTCGGGAGACCGTTGGTGACATTTGTTGCAAATGCTGCGATCAGAACAACACCAGCACCCTCAACCACCCGCAGAATCCTCCTCGGCAGCGTGAAGCTCGGCGGATTGTTCCTCGGCTGCACCGTTACCGTCAGAACCTGCGCCTGAGAGGTGTTGACACCACCCAGGTCCGTTCCCCCAGTATCTGAAGCAGTAACTACGAGTTTGGCCGATCCAAACATCCCTGGAGCGAGGTGAAAGAGCAACGAGCCGTTTCGCAAGAGCACGGGCCCCTCAGAAAACAGCTCCGCGGGCGTCGCCTCCACTTTCAAAGACAGTACCACAGACTGGAAGGCTTCTTCCCCCGGCCCCGCACTCACCTGCTCTACGACATGACCTAACCAACTACCTCCTTCCTCAATGACTTTGATTGACGATACCAATCTAAAGCTTGGTGCATCGTTTACCGGTGTGACCTTGATAAAGAGGAGGAACCAGGTGGCTGCGTCAGTTACGTTGAACGATGCTTCCCCAAACTGGTGAGCCGACAACTCGAAGCTCAGCTCCCCGTCCTCAGAGTTGAAATATGGCAATGTCGTGAAAAGCACCGCTGCCACCGCCGCGTCATCACTGGTCGTAGCAGCGATGCTCAGGGTCTCGCCTCCAATGGAGGTAGCGAAGCCTGGGTAAGAATGACGGAGCGGCGTCGATGTATCGCACGGATTTGAAGTTGCCCCGACAACCCTGACCTTGACGCATGAAGAATCCTCGCTGACGGTCATCACTGGTGCTTGCATAACAAAACCCTCGGCGAAGGCCGGCAGCATCAACAGTACAACCGAAAGCACCATGACCCTCCCCAGCACTCGAACGGCAGCGCCGGAATCTGCCCTAGCACTGCGGTCGCAGCAGCGACCTTGAAAGTTCACTGACCGAGCGTCCGTACCCATATCTGTTACTGTAGTGTTGCTTGCATTGTCTGGCTCGTAGACAGGCGCCCCTGCGTGCTGACAAGGTAGGTGCAAGTGCGGAGCCGGCTGCCTTACTCCCTCTCCGCAGTCACATTCGCTGCCACGGGCCTCCCTCGCTGGCATGTCGGCTTCTATGGGAGCTGTTTTCCGCCCCACGCCGCCCCAAAGTGCCCCCCCGACGCCCAACTTCCGCCAACCCTTCTCCGCCAACACTGCCCCGCCAGTATTCTGTCCGATGAAAACCGGCCTTGCACGCCCGCTGCTGTGTCCCTTCAAGGCCGTGGGACCAAACAAAACCGGCAGGAACCAGAAGGTATCATGTAACACCCTGCTTGAGACGTCTTCCAGACCGTCGCTTGCGCGCCGCATAATTGCAGTTCGACGACAGCTCGTCGAACTGCCCCACCTTGCCACTTCGGCCACATCTACGTGAAATGGACTGCCGTGAAGATTGGGGTCTAATCAGGCTCGCATAGACAAAGGCGGAAAAAGAATACGAGGAAAAATTGCGGAACTCTTTAACTTTTCATGGAATTATTCAACGCGCTCAGCGTGCGGCATCAGCTATGAAAAGTTTCCGAGAGCATTTAGAGCATGACTGGGCGGATTCTCTTTTGCGAAAAGGGTACCTCACACTAATGGGCATCTAGCGTGGAAGACAACTGGAATTAGACCAGGGGAAGAACGAGAGTCCGAGACAATCATTCCAAG
>ENA-UOXV01005031-UOXV01005031.1-marine-metagenome-genome-assembly--contig:-NODE-5031-length-14819-cov-13.162422_pt1 | contig 14819 bp, 15 predicted proteins | sample MGYA00238165_ERZ766961 | MGnify/ENA primary metagenome ERZ766961 (study PRJEB28924, sample SAMN03173240) | marine metagenome | biome: Marine; feature: Water; material: Subsurface seawater | place: North... | reverse complement strand
AAACCCCTTTAAATAAAGGGTTTCAGAGAGTATTACTCATTGAGTGGGAATAGTTATTAGAACCATCTCACCTAAGAGGCTATAGTAATAAAATCATGAAAAAAGCACATGAAGCTTGGTTGGTTGTAAGGTACAAAATTAATGAGCGATTGCGCTTTGAAAGAAATTTGCACAATCAGAATATTGAGTTTTATATCCCTAGAATTTTTACCAATACCCCCAAAGGTGGCAATCACAAGTCAGAAGCACTATTTCCAGGCTATGGGTTTGTTCGACTGGCCAATACCAATCTTCAAGCCCTTAGAAATACCCTGGGTTTGATCACCATCATCAGGTTTGGGGATCAGCTTGCGATCGCCAAACACTCCATGATCACTCAATTCAAAGAATTAGAATGCTCCTCAAAAATCCAGCCAATCCCAGTCAAGGGACTTGCTAAGGATGATAGGGTGATGGTTACTGCAGGCCCTTTTAAGGGCTACATGTCTAAAATTTTAACAACCCCTGTGAAGGACAGAGTGACCATTCTAATCTCATTGCTGGGCTCAGAAAGAACCCTCACGCTTTCGGCTGCTAATTTGCAAAAACAGTAGTTTTATTACACGTAAATGTTATAGTGTTCAACATGTGAACGGAACTTTTCCGTGCGGTAGCTATTCCTCTGTTAAATTAGGCGATTAGCTTAACTCCGAGCATTAATATACAACCTGTATTAAATTTAAGCATGACAAAGACTTCAACTAGTTTAGATAACTCTTTAAGTGAGGCTGATCTCAAGCTCATGCTTGAAATAGAGAAAAACAGCAGCATTAATCAAAGAGCTCTCGCAAAGACATTTAATATGAGTCTTGGAAAAATAAACTACTGCATCAAAGCTTTGATAGATGTTGGGTTCATCAAACTAGATAACTTTTCTAACGCACAAAATAAATTACAATATCTATATCTTCTAACCCCTCAAGGCATTGCGGCCAAGACACGCTTAACCAAAAAATTTTTAAAGATAAAACAACAAGAATATAATCAATTAAAAGAGCTTTTAAAATAAATATGAATAATGTACCCACTGACCAATTGAATAACAATTATGACGATGAAATAGATCTGCGTGAATTATTTCATGTGCTTTGGGATAAGATATTTTATATAGGAGCAATAACATCTATATTTTCGCTGATCTCAATTATATATGCCCTCATGCTCCCGAATATCTACCAGTCACAGGCTGTGATGATGCCAATGGAAGCCAATCAAGGGATGAGCGGGATGCTGGGACAGTATAGTGGGATGGCGAGTTTAGCTGGGATTTCTTTGCCATCTGAATCAGGTTCAAAAGCCCAAGAAGCTATAGCCAGAATCCAGTCTTTTGAATTTTTCTCCAATTCTTTCTTGCCTCACATCAAGCTGGAGAATTTGATGGCCGTTAAAAAATGGAATCAAGCAAGCAATACTCTGACTTATGATGCAAGTGACTTTAATTCAGAGTCAAGTCAATGGTTGCGAAAAGTTCCCTCCTCACAAAAGGCTTATAAAAGATACAAAGAAATCATGAGAATTGGGGAAGATAAAGAAACGTCTTTTGTAACATTTTCGGTTGAGCATAAATCACCTTTCGTGGCTCAGCAGTGGGTTGAAATTATAATGGAGCAAATAGACCAAGTTATGAGAGATCAAGATAGGCAGACGGCCATGAAATCAATTGAGTATCTAAATAGCGTTACTCCTACCGTCAATTATAAAGAAATACAACAAGCTCTTTCTTCGCTGCAACAGGAGCAAATGAAACGATTAATGATGGTTGAGGCAAACGACAATTACATTTTTAAAGTTTTGGACTCACCATTAGTACCCGAAGTGAGATTTAAACCTATGAGGTTACTTATTGTTATATTGGGTTCTATGTTGGGGATGATGCTTAGCGTTCTGGGTGTTCTAGTATTTCATTATACAAGAAAATCTTCTTAATATGATGAGCTTGGTTTTCTATAAAGACTATTTTCGAGTGTGAAAGAGATGGATAATCGTATTTATATGTCATCAAAAGCAAGCAGTTATATAAAAAATTGTCGTCAAAAATAGGAGAAAATGTTGAGTATTCTAATTGGTGGATCAGGAAGTGCAGGAACAACACTCTTGAGAGTGCGTCTTAATAATCACCCGGATTTATTTTCTGGCACTGAATTGAATTTCTTTAATAAAAGACTTTTATTTAATGATTGGAATAAGTTTAAATTATTAGTTATGCCACCTAACAACAGTATCGCTACTGATGGCTGGTTTCCTTACCCAGGCACAAATTTATTAGATGGTGATTTTAGGTGGAGCGCAGATGATTTAAATGATCTAATCGATTCTAGTCAGGATATTAAGAGTTTTTCTGATAGTTTTTTTAAGCGTTCGTTGAAACACAATAATGCTAAAGTTTGGGTAGAAAAGACGCCCTCCAATGCCTATTGTTTTAAATATTTTTTAAAGCAATTTAATCACGGCAAGGTTATCCATTTAGTCAGAAATCCTTATGATGCAGTTGCCTCATTGGTGGGTAGGGGAATGAGTGAATTTTTTGCGGCTGGTATTTGGGTTTACAATAATAGCGCTGCACTTACCACTCTCAAATCTGATCGGCACTTAAGTGTATTTTATGAGGATTTAATATCGAATCCGGATGAGATTTTACAAAATATATATCGTTTTATTGGAGTGCCGGCTGCCCAGGATGAGAAGCCAATATTGAAAGCCAATACTACAATTGATGGCTTTTCCTCTTGGGGAAGTGATCCATATAGCGATATCAAGCCGAAGGCGACCAGCAAATTTAACACTTTAAGCAACCGTCAAAAAGAACGCATAATTTATGCGCTCGGCTCATTTTATATTTCCAGTAAGGATATGAAAAATAATAGCCTAGAGTTTTCTAATTGTTATGAGTTGTGTAAATTTTTTGGATATGAGTACAAAGTGGCAAAGAAAAACTATTTTTTATCCTTAGGCGGGCAGTTGCTGAAGGATGCTGCGAAACGAACAGTTAAAGGTTATCCGACAATGCCACCAAATTATATCGGCAGAGTTAAAATATCTCCAGCAAACATTTAAATTTAGCAAGAAAATGAAAAATATAGATTTATATAAGGCCTTCTATAGATCAGTGGGTTATCCGCTCTTTCTTCGGATGATAAAACGTCCAACCATCAGCATGTTAGAGGCGAGATTAAAATCACAATTCTTTACACGCGAAAAAATTCAAGAAATTCAGTTATGTAAATTAAAGAAAGTTCTTGTAAACGCAGCAGAAAATGTTCCATATTATCGCGACACATTCCATGAAATTGGATTTATTCCATCAGATATGAAGTCCTTGCTAGAGTTTGAGAAACTTGATTTTTTTATTACTAAGGACTTTATAAGAGAAAATACAGATGCATTTATTTCTGAAAAGAGCGATAGGAGTAAATTATCTTGGCATAGAACTGGTGGCTCTACAGGGGAGCCCCTATTGTTTGCAACAGATAGACTAACTGATGCCGCATCATCTTCTAGTTTTTTGAGAGCTATAAACTGGTTTGATGTTGGCTTAGGAGCTAAAAGTTGTTTTTTTTGGGGAAGTCCTACATATATCAGGCAGGCTGAGAAGTCATGGAAAGAACAATTTCACCAGCTTGCGCTCAAGATTAAAGAGAAGTTAGTAAGAAGGATTGTTTTCTTAAATTACAATATCGGTGAATCAAATTATGTTGAAATTTTTAAAAAAATAGAGCAATTTAGACCAGAATATATAAAAGGCATGCCATCATCTTTGTATCAATTTTCAAAATTGATTCTTAAAAATGATTTGAAATTCAAGAGTGCGCAGTTCAAGTTCGTTCATAGTAGTTGCGAACAGCTTTATGATTGGCAAACTGAAGTAATAGAAAAGGCCTTCGATTGTCAAGTAACTAATTCTTATGGTTTAAGTGAATTGGGGGACGTTGCTTATAGTGCGCCGTGCGGAAACCTGTATCTTATGGATGAAGATGTATATGTGGAACTTCGCTCTATTGATGGGGGCGAAAATGAAATCATTGCCACGCAACTTAATAACATGGCAACCCCGCTGATAAAGTATAAAACAGATGATATTGCAACTTCAATTGGTTATTGTTCTGACAGCGATATAAATTTAAGAGTTTTACATGGTCTTAAAGGCAGGGTGCATGATTTTATTGTAGCAAGCGATGGCAGCTACGTTCATGGGCAATTTTTTACACATCTATTGGTTTTTGAGCCAGGCGTGGATAAATTCCAGGTGGTGCAACACTCTCCTTTTAAATTAATAATTTTATTAATTGTAAATGACGACTTTGACAAACTAGCCTCAGAAACTCGTTTAAGATTTAGCGTTGCTGATTACCTTGGAAAAGAAGTGAATATATCTTTTGAATATGTAAAAGACATCCCATTGACGCCATCTGGTAAGCACAGATGGATAATTTCAAAGATAAAAAATTAATATCAGAAGTAAATGAAGCAGTTTTTTCTATCATTGACAACCCAAGGATGAGCTTAATGGTTGGCGTTACTAAAAACCACCATAACACCAAAGTAGAAAAGTAGAATTCGGGATAGTCACATCTTTTGATGGAATAATTGTTTATAGTATTATTAGAGAAACCTTATCATCAAAAAGGGTAGCTCAAGGGTCAAGCCACTGTAAATATTAAGTAGGTGTGGTGTTTTAATTAAAAAGGCAAATATTATGTTACTAAAAAAAATGTTAAAAAAACTAAATCAAGAAGACCATATTATTGAAAAGTTATTTAGTGAAGTCGATAGGAACGCGAGAATTTTAGATGTTGGCAGTGGCAAAGGTCGTAACATTAAGCTTTTAAATGAATTAGGGTTTTCCAATGTGCTGGGAGTTGAGATAAATAAGGAATTGGTGGACTTGGCAAATAGCAATAATCTAAAAACTGTTTCAGTAGGCAGCTTCAAAGAGTTGGATGGTAAATACGATGTAATTTTGTTTTCCCATGTTATTGAGCATTTTAATCATGATGATTTATTAAAATTCCTAGAAAGTTATTTTGCTTACGCAAATGATTATGGTGAAGTTATAATTTTAACCCCACTTGAGTCAAAATTCTTTTATCACGATTTTGATCATGTGAAGCCTTATCATCCCCAAGGTATTGAAACTGTGTTTTCAAATAAATTAGAGCAGATTCAATTCTCAAGTCAGTTTGCTCTCGATATCAAAGATATATATTTTAGAAAGATGCCGTTCAGACTATCAACTTTTAATAGGAAAGCCTACTTGGGAAAGCCCGGCATATTTTTTATTTTGATAAATGCGTTGCCAGTGATTTTGTGGCTTGTAACTGGGAAATTATTTGGAACAGTTACAGGGTGGGGGGGCAGGTACAAAATAATCAGAAGGTCAAAAGCCACTTTTTGAAATGCTCAAAAACGTTGGCATGTTCATGATCTGTAACGATTGCGGTTCTGACTTGAGTGATTTGAACTTTGCGACAACTGAGGTTTATATGCTAGCTTATTATTCTATTGATTTGCTTGTTGATAGTAATCAGCGTTTTGAAAAAGTTGAATCTGGTTGTCTTTGAGGTAAGTATTTTAGCCTGCCTTCTGCGCAGAGAATTCTATCTTGGTAATATTATACTGTGTGACTACTAAGCTCCCGCGGCCTAACACCTTTTTCTAAAAATAGAGGCCTTTTAACCATTTAACCTCAGTTATTTTGAGTCAGATTTATTATGTACAACCCAATTATGTCGAGTTTTCTAATGGTGACACCCGGATTGGAGGATAGTCTTTGATAAAGCCGCTGCATAAAAATGTGATATTTTTCTTTAATAAATTATCTCAGAATACCGTGGTTCATTCGGTAGCGTTGCTGATGTCAGGCAACGCGCTTGGTCAATTAGTAATGTTGTTATCATTGCCAGTTATTACAAGATTATATTCTCCAAATGACATTAGTTTACTTGCTGTCTATATCGCCATCATGTCAATCATATCGATTGCTGGATGTTTAAGATTCGAGATAGCAATACCCATTCCAGAAAATGATAAAACTGCAACTAATCTGACAGCACTAGCTCTAATCTCATCTTTAATGACCGCAGTCTTGATCGTCATTATCTTGTTTGTAATTTGGTTGGGGCAGATTAATATTGTGGTCGAGTATCCACTATGGAATTATGCATGGTTATTCCCTATTGGGACAGTCTTTGCAGGGCTGTATGCAACTATGTCATATTGGTCGATTCGCAAACAACGGTATTACCTTGTTGGGAAAACACGAGTAATTCAAATGACTGTCGGCTCAATAACTCAAATAGGCTCTGGCCTAATGGGGTCAGGGTACTTTGGCCTACTACTTGGTCATTTGCTGATGACGAGCGCAGGATTTTTTGGATTAGTCCGTTCGGCATGGATTAAGGATCGCTACCTGCTGAGAGAAATCTCTTATAGTGAGCTCCGCAATACCTTTATTGCATATAAAAACTTTCCAAAATTCTCTGTTGCTGAGGGTTTGGCCACCACAGGTGCTCAGCAGCTAGCTATTATTTTGATCTCTTTGCTAGTAGGAGGGGAAGAGGTCGCTTTTTTCTTTATAGCAATTAGAGTATTGCAAGCACCTGTATCTTTGATAACAAATGCTGTCTCAAAAGTTTATCTTCAGAGATCTCCAATGCATTTACGGAATGGAACGTTACGTAAATTTACTAATAAGTTCTTATTGTCTATAGGGGGAATTTGTTCGATACCATGTATGCTCTTCGGTTACTACTCAGTAGAAATATTTGAATTGGTGTTCGGTGCTGAATGGGCTCGCGCTGGCAAAATTGCAATAGTTTTAATGCCGATGGTTGTAATTTCCTTACTTTCAGCCTCTATAGCAACTATTTTGAATGTTACAGGTCAACAACAACACATGCTACGTTTAAAACTTGCCGGTTTTACACTAAGAGTAGGAAGTATTTTAGTTGCATCCTATTTGGCACCTCAAGCTATAATCGAAACTTATGCTGTAGTTAGCGCTATGGTTTATGCTATGTATTTATTATCCTTTTACTCGGCCAGCAAATAGCTATAATTGTTTATTTGTTGGTATTCTTCCCATAACATTGATAGGAGAACTTCCTTAGTTTTTTTGTAACCTTAAGTTACAGGATAATAGTCTAAATATATGAATATACTTATAGTTTCTTATAATTGGCCCCCAAGGAACGCCATGGGGACGCATCGAGGAGTAGCTTGGGCTAACAGTTGGAGTAATTCTGGAAATAGTGTTACGGTTTTAACTAGCAAAAAGCAACGTTTTGATGGAAATTTAGACCTGATAGATCTGCATGTTAGTTGCGAAGTTGAAGTTATAGAGGTGCAGTATCTATCTGTCGTTAAACGTGCTTTATTTCAAATACTCGCAATCCCTTTTATAAATAAACTTGCGAAGTTAGTTCATCGCACAAACAAGGTATATTCTGGCATTAGTGAAGCTGTACGCAATCGTTGGGTAGAAGCCGCTCAAGATAAAATCGATGCGAGTCAGTTTGATTTAGTAATTAGCTCTTTTGGTCCCGAAGCTTCCCATTTACTTGCTGCTAAATTAAAATTGAAGCACGAGCGACTTTTCTGGGTTGCAGATTACAGAGATCTATGGTCCCTGAACCCAAATTTTGCTTATACAAATGATGAGATGAGGCAATCAATTGATCGTGAATCAAAAGTAGTAAATGATGCTAATCTAATCAGCACAGTATCTAAGGGATTTGCAGATAAACTTCAGCTGCAATATCCAGATGTTGAGGTGATCATTTCGAAAAATGGACACGATTTCGAAGATAAAGCTATACTAAAAAATATTCAATCGCATGATGATTGCATCAAAAAGGAAGAATTTCGGATAATTTATACCGGTAATTATTATCCCAATACTCAGCTAATTGATCCATTTTTAGTCGCCACTGATTCATTGCTTGGTGAACTCAAGGAAAAAAAGACACTAATTTTAGAAGTTTATGGTGAGAGAGTAGATGGTATTAAAAAAGCGCAAGAAAGGTTGGGCTGTAAAATCAAAATAAGGTATTTCGGTCATATTGCGAGACACTTGGCATTGCAGAGGCAGCGAGACGCAGATCTTTTGCTTATGTGCGAAAGTAATGATGATATGAGTGGCGTCATTCCAGGTAAGCTCTACGAATATATATGTTCTGGCACTCCCATATTGTGTGTTGGACCTTCAAAAAATAGTGAGATGGGTCAGATAATATCTGAAACGGGTACAGGTTTAGCTGCAGGTATTAATACTTCATTAATTACTACCTCTTTAGCGAGTTTGATTAATGAAGGTCGATTCATGTGCTTCGATCCTAATTTTAATAAGATAATAAAATATAGTCGAAAAAATCAGTCAATTGATCTCTTGCGAGATATAAAAAAACATATAGATATAAGATAGTATAATGTTCCTCCCGCGCATAAGATTTGAAATGCTTTTTTTACTCCTTGTTCCAATTTTACCAATATATATTTTTCCAAGTGGCCAACCACAAATTTTTCATTTTGCATTCATTCTATGCCTTATGTGGTTTCTACTGTTTGGAAATTTTTCAAAATCAATATCTATTTTAAGGGTAGATAGAGAATTTTTTTTTGTTGCCATTTTTTTGAGCTATTTATTTTTGCATGCGGTCTCACTTTTTTTTTTAGAGGGTTCTATTAGAGTTTTTTTAGGGGTGCTATATTTCCTCTTTAATTTTATGGTTTATTTTTGTTTTAGACATGTATTCTATAGTTTTCAAGAATCCCATAGATATTTTTTGTATTTTTTGTTAACTGGTATTTTTATTGCGGTTTTCTCTGTATTTTATACAGGCATTAACATTAGTTTTACTGTAGGAGAAGCAACCCGGCAACTTGGCTTCTTTAATAATCCGAACCAATTAGGATTTTATGCGGTTCTTTGTATTTCATTTGCTTTGGCGCTTCGAATTCTAGCAAATATTTCAGAGAAACTTTTTTGGCTGATTACAGCCTTAGCTCTTTTCTTAGCTATAGCAAGTTTATCTAAGGCATCAGTAATTTCAATAATATTTGTAATTTTCTTCTATTTCTTTGGTAGCATTCGCACCCTTTTTTTAGGGTGTCTTCTCGCTCTTCTGGCCGTTGCATTTAATTTAGTTGATATTGTTAACACCTTTGCTATATTTGAACGCATTTCAAATATACAGAACGAGAGTGATTCTTCTTTGGAAAGTAGAGGATATTTTCTATTGAGCGACCATCCCATATATATGGTACTTGGAATTGGAGAAGAGCAGGCAATTCGAATGTTAGGTCATGAAGTTCATTCCACATTTGCTGCTCTGTACATAAACTATGGTTTTTTTGGGCTTTTTCTTTTCTTGTTTTGGGGTTGGGAAGTTTTTTATAAGTGTTTCAGAGTTGTTGGTTTGTACAGATGTTTTATTCTTTTTTCTCCACTATTATTGTATTCGATAACGCATAATGGGATCAGGTTTTCAATGCTATGGGTTTATCTAGCTTTTTTGGTAGGATTATCAAGCAGAATATTAATTAAGAATAAAAACTAAATAATTCATAGAATTTTTCTATCTTTCTTTGTTTTTCTTCTGTATTTTTTAAAGGGGTTGTTATGAAGGACAAGATAGGTATTTTAGGTCTAGGATATGTTGGGTTACCATTGGCTGCTGAGTTTGGTAAGATTTATTCAACTGTAGGGTTTGATATAAATTCAGATAGAGTTGAATCCTTGAATCATGGAATAGATAAAACTCTCGAGATGAGTGCTGCTGAATTAGATGCTGCAAAATTATTAGAGTTTTCCAGCTCAATAGAAAGTCTCAAGTCTTGTAATGTTTATATAGTTACAGTTCCGACACCCATAACCGAGAGCAACGAACCTGATCTTTCACCTCTTATCAAAGCAAGCGAGATGCTCGGTCAAATTCTTAAAAAAAATGACATAGTAATATACGAATCAACTGTTTTCCCCGGTGCAACAGAGGATATCTGTGTTCCAGTTTTAGAACTTATTTCTGGGTTGAAGTATAACCACGATTTCTTTTGTGGATATAGTCCAGAACGCATTAATCCTGGCGATAAAGATAAACGAATGAAAGATATAGTCAAGGTTACGTCGGGTTCAACTCCGGAGATAGCTGTAAAAGTAGACGAGCTATACTCTTCAATAATATCTGCTGGAACGTATAGAGCGAGCTCTATAGCAGTAGCTGAGGCTGCAAAGGTAATTGAGAATATACAGCGTGATGTTAATATCGGTTTGATAAACGAATTAGCAATCATCTTTAATAGACTTGGTATTGATACTGAAGAGGTGCTCAAAGCCGCTGGTACGAAATGGAATTTCTTACCTTTTCGACCTGGTTTGGTAGGTGGCCATTGTATCGGTGTCGACCCATACTATCTGACATATAAGGCCCAGTCTGTAGGTTACCATCCTGAGATAATACTTGCTGGTCGTCGTTTGAATGATGGGATGAGTAAATATGTCGCTCAGCAGTTAATTAAAGCAATGCTAAAAAAACGCATACACGTGGATGGAGCACGCGTGCTGGTTTTGGGCCTGACTTTTAAGGAAAATTGTCCAGATCTGCGCAACACTAAGGTTGTCGATATTATGAATGAGCTCAAGGATTATGGCGTTGAGGTGGACTGTTATGATCCATGGATTAATGCTGACGAGGCACGGCACGAATACGGTGTTACGCCAATCTTAAAGCCTAAAAAGGGTGAATATGATGCTTTAGTTCTTGCTGTTGCACATTCACAGTTTTCCGAGATGGGTTCCACGAAGATTCGTGCGTTTGGCAAAACAAAGCATATACTTTATGATCTAAAATATGCACTTCCAAAGAGTGCTACTGATTTGCGTCTCTAAAGCTGTGTGTTATGACTCATTTTCTATTTGATTTTAATCTAGAAATCTACTATGTCAGCTTATTCTAAATTACTAAAAAAAATCAATGAAGATCCAAGAACTTGGTTGATCACAGGTGTTGCGGGTTTTATAGGATCAAACCTGCTTGAGCACTTACTTAATCTCAATCAACGTGTAGTGGGCATGGATAACTTCGCTACAGGCCATCAGCATAATTTGGATGAAGTTCAGAAGCTAGTTAAAAAGGAGCATTGGGCTAATTTTACCCTCATTGATGGGGATATATGCAACCTGGATGATTGCCGAAAAGCCTGCATTGGTGTTGATAATGTTTTGCATCAGGCTGCTCTTGGATCTGTGCCGAGGTCTATCGGTGATCCAATCACAACAAATAACGCAAATATTAGCGGCTTCCTGAATATGCTTGTTTCAGCACGAGATTCAAAAGTAAGGAGCTTCACTTACGCTGCGAGTAGTTCTACCTATGGTGACCATCCAGCTTTACCTAAAGTAGAAGAGAATATTGGGATCCCCTTGTCACCCTATGCAGTAACTAAATATGTTAATGAGCTATATGCTAATGTATTCGCTAGAACATATGACTTTAAGGCCATTGGCTTACGCTATTTTAATGTTTTTGGAAAGAGACAGGACCCTAATGGGGCCTATGCAGCAGTAATCCCAAAATGGACAGCGGCCATGATTAATGGGGATGAGGTTTCCATCAATGGTGATGGTGAGACTAGCCGCGATTTTTGTTTTGTAGAAAATGTAGTGCAAGCCAATTTACTGGCTGCTATGGCGGATGATAGTGCACAAGATCAAGTATACAATGTGGCCGTGGGTGATCGCACTAGCCTAAATAGTCTTTATAATGCTCTTCAGACTGCTTTAGCTCAAAATGGTAAAATTTATGAAAAAGTGCCTGTATACTGTGACTTCCGTGTGGGTGATGTCCGGCATTCGCAAGCTGATATTAGCAAGGCTGCCTCCAATTTAGGCTATATTCCGGAATATAAACTTATTGACGGTATAACAAGGGCAATGCCTTGGTATATTAATAATGTTGAAAGAGGAAATGGGTGACTAAAAAATTTTTGTTAATTGCCAGTTATCCTGACTCTATAATGGATTTTAGAGGACCATTTTTGCGAGCATTGTTGGCCGAAGGTCTGGAGGTTTGCGTTGCCGCGCCTGACTTGCCTGTCAACTGTAATGTTAGACAAAAGTTAGAGGCCTTGGGTATTCAGGTGCATGAATTTGCTTTGAATCGAACGGGCATGAATTTGATATCGGATGTAATAACGGTATACCAACTTTGGAGGTTGATGCTCCTAATAAAACCCTATTATTCAATGGGTTACACGATAAAACCAGTTATTTATGGTAGTTTTGCTGGTTGGCTAGCTAGAGTGCCTAAGCGTTTTGCATTGATTACTGGGCTTGGCTATGCTTTTACTGATGCTGCTGGTAGTCGTGCAAGAAGTTTGGTTCGGATGATTGCCTGTCGCCTATATCAGCGCGCTTTATCTAAGGTTGAAACTATTTTTTTTCAAAATCCTGATGACGAACAAACTTTTCTGCAACAGGGTATTACTGAATCTTCAAGCAATACCCGTGTTATTAATGGTTCTGGCATAAACCTCTGTCAGTACGCTGTGGCATCATTGCCAGATAAGCCTATATTCTTATTGATCGCTAGATTGCTGGGTGATAAAGGAGTAAGGGAATATGTTGAAGCTGCACGTCTTGTGAAAAGAAAACACCCCCAAGCCAGGTTTGAATTGGTGGGATGGGTTGATGAAAACCCAGATGCAATTGATCAGGCGGAACTGGACGACTGGGTTAATGAGGGTGTAATAGACTTTAAAGGTAAACTTAGCGACGTTCAATCAGCAATTACAGGTTGTTCAGTCTATGTGTTGCCGTCTTACAGAGAAGGTACTCCAAGAACAGTTTTAGAAGCTATGTCAATGGGGCGACCTATTATTACAACCCGTGCGCCTGGTTGCAGGGAAACCGTCGTTGACGGTTATAATGGTTTTTTAGTGTCGGTGAAAGCAGTTGATGAGCTGGTATCAGCTATGCTAAAGTTTATAGAACAGCCTGAATTGGTTGTTAGTATGGGGAGCTGTTCTCGTAAATTAGCTGAAGAAAAGTATGATGTGCATAAAGTTAATGACGTTATGCTTAGAGAAATGGGAATTAAACTATAAAACGACATCTACTTGCAGTTTCTGTTGTTGGGCTATTGACTCTCGTAGTGATTCTTTTGTAGGTGTCTTAGAAATTAATCTAGGGGGAGCCCGCCTTTCTTTTCGTCATATTTTTCATATAAATAAGCTAAGTTCTTAGAGATGACTTACTATAGGGCTATGCGGGATGAAAACGTCTATGATTATTGACTTATGGCTTTATATTGAGCGCATTACCCCATATGTCGAGCAAGTCGAAGAGGTGTTGGCTAATGGACAGCAGAGGCAGGAGCAGCGAAAGGATGGGCTGGTATCCCGCTACTCTTCGGACACCTATAAGCTGATAGGCCGCCAGCGCAGTGGCATCACTCTGTTATCAAGGGCGATTCGCCAAGGCTAAAAAAAAGAGTAATACAACGAAGCCACAGGTTTTGGTCTGCGCTAAATAGGCTTTTCAATGATCAGAACTTGCTCCAGTGACTACTGGAGCAAGTTCCAAGCACGCTCATGACCATAATAAATAATGAATTTCAGCACAAATTCAATCCCACCAATGATCACTGCCGTCTTGACCTCCCCCGTTACGATATAGGCGATTATAGCTGTTGTGAGTGTTGCAGTGACTCGCCACGTGAGTGCCTTTGCAAGGCTTCGTGTCCTAGAGTTCTGATCTCTTAACAGGCTGATAAGTGACATAGGCGATCCGAGTGCAGGATTTTTTTATTATTAGGCATACTTATTTATCCTGGGCATCATTTGAGATCAGTTCGACAAGTATTTTTGCCGACTCTGCAACCGTCCGGCCTTCTGTTTCAAGGGTTAAGCTAGGGTTTTTAGGTGGCTGATACTCGCTATCTATTCCGGTGAAGTTCGGTAACTTTCCACTTCTCGCTTTTTTATATAGGCCCTTCGGGTCACGTTCTTCGGCAACAGCTAGTGGCGTATCCACAAACACTTCAAGAAAATCGTCAGGCTCAAATAAACTCTTTGCCATATCTCGCTCGTCGCGAAATGGCGAAATAAAGGCTGTGAGCACGATGACCCCAGCATCCATCATTAGCTTAGCGACCTCTGCAATTCTCCTAATATTTTCTACTCTGTCGGCGACTGTAAATCCTAGATCTTTCGAAAGGCCGTGGCGTATGTTGTCGCCGTCTAAGATATATGTTCGGTAACCTTGTTCATGAAGTATTTTCTCTGCTGCGCTGGCGATTGTTGATTTTCCAGAGCCTGAGAGACCAGTTAGCCATGCTACGCGCCCTTTATGTCCAGACAACTTTTCGCGGGCGACTCTGTCCACCGAAAGTACTTGTCTATGCACGTTAGATGATCGGCGAAGGGCAAAACGAATCATCCCTGCGGCAACGGTTGCATTACTGTAGCGGTCGATCAATACGAAGGCACCCAACCCAGGGCAATCGCTGTAGGCCTCAAATGGAATTTCGGTATCTAAGGTGATGTGGACGTTGGCGATCTCGTTAAAAGACAGCTCTCTGCCTTGCAATTTCTTAAAGCTATTAACGTCGTACTTAAACTTAATTTCGGATAAGCTAGCGTTCGCCTTACTGGTTCCCAGCTGTAAAATATATCGTCGTCCAATGTAACCTGGTTCGTTATCCATCCATACCAGCTCTGCCTCAAATTGGTCTGAGACTTCACAGGGTGCGTCTGCGGCGACGATTAAATCTCCACGAGAAAGATCA
>ENA-UOXV01005025-UOXV01005025.1-marine-metagenome-genome-assembly--contig:-NODE-5025-length-14827-cov-5.624628_pt1 | contig 14827 bp, 13 predicted proteins | sample MGYA00238165_ERZ766961 | MGnify/ENA primary metagenome ERZ766961 (study PRJEB28924, sample SAMN03173240) | marine metagenome | biome: Marine; feature: Water; material: Subsurface seawater | place: North... | reverse complement strand
GGGTGGACCGTCGTGCGCTGCTCGCGGTGCCGTTCAAAGTCGATCAGCCGGTCGCGCAGGTCCAGCGCCGAGAGGAACGCCGCGTCCTCCGCCGCGTCCCGCCCCGCCATCTGCAGGTCCGCCTGCCCGCCGCCCCGCGTGAGACACGGCGCACGGACGCGCCCCACCCCGGCGCAGCGCGGACCGGTACGGAACGGGCCGCGCCTGGTCGGTCTCGCCGGCGCGCCCGCCCCCGCGGCGCCGCTTGCTCATTAGCGCCGCGTCGACCGGGGTGCCGTCCAGCATCTCGTTGCGCGCCGAGACGTACACCTGCCTCAGCCGAATGCGTTCGTCGGCCGCGCGCAGGGGACGCGGGGCGGAGGCGCGGCAACTGCGCAGGAGAGGCGCCTTTCGGAGGTGGGGTAGGAGATACGGCATGCATGCGAGGAGGGTGCGGAGCGGTATCGGGGCGCGCACGTGCTCGGACCCGCATACGAGGCACGGGCCCTCGCCCTCCTGGTCGGAGAGGATCTTGCCACAGTCCATGCAGTTACCGACGAGGGAAAATTGGGCGCCGTTGCCGACCCATCGCGTGGGGTGCCGGCCCGGCGCACGAAACGCGTGCTCGGCCCCTGCCTTCAACTTCTCCGCGCGCTCGCGTCTGCTCGCCTTTGGCTTCACGAAGACTGGCGTGCCATCGGCCTCCTCGTCCTTTTTTCTCACAGCGGCGCCGGCGCGCTCCGCCGCAGCGGCTTCTGCGTTCTTGGAGGCGCTCTTGCCCTTGCGTTTCCCGCCCGTTTTGGTTGTGGCGAAATCGTCCTCATCGTCGTCGCCACCCTTCCTGTAAGCCACCATGCCGTCCATCTCGCCCAGAGAAGGGAGTTGCGAATGGGCTGGCGGCTTGCCGGCGCCAGCTCCACCGCCAACCAGGTTGCGCTGGAAGCGTTCGAGTGCGGCTTGCGTCTCGCGCTCCTTCTTTGTCACTCCTGAAATGTTGAGCATCCTCTGGTACGCTTCGATTGAGCCAATCGCCGGTCCCGCGTTGGCGTTGCCTTGCTCCACCCGCTGGGCTCGCTCCTGCACAGAAGGTGCAGGGGGCGCACGCCTGCGCTGCAGAAGCTCCTGGACAAAGATTTCAGCCTCATTGGGGCTCGGGAGAATCCCCGCAGCGAAGTCGGAGAGCTCTGCAGGGTCTTCAATCGCCACGAGGTAGTCCGCCACGTCGGACACATCGTGCCCGAGCGTTTTGGATAGCCGGGCCTTGGCCCACGCTGCAATGTCATCATGCCTGTTCGCCATACGCACGGTGCACGGAAATCGGGGTGGACTACTAGCAATATGGTCGCGTGTTGTGCGTGCTAGCTGGCAGCACGCGCACCAGCGACTACAGCGGCCGCTATCCTTTCACTCAGTGCTTTACACAAGCCCGTAATCTCGAGATCCGCCCCGTCAACCAACCACATGGATGACAACATGGATGACGACAGCAGAGGCAAGGGAGCCCCGGGGGCCATGGAGACTGAGGCCATGAGTGACATTGCTGCCGCAGCGCTTGCTCTTGGCCTGGCTCCATCATCCGTATCAGAATCCGCCATGCATAGGGAGGACGCGGCTCCGGGAGGCACCGTGGAAGGGCCCCCAACAGAGGATCGAGCAGGAGAACTTCCCAGTGCCTCCCGCACGGAAAACCAGCCACTTGATGCCGCAGCTGTCACACCACAAGCAGCTGAGGGGTCTTATGACACTCCTGCGGGGCCGGCCGTGAACAATCCCGTTGGAGAGTTGGTGGCTGGCGCAGATGTGCCGTGCGAGGCGAAGATGGAGTGTAAAGATGACAGCTCGTCCTGGGACGACAGCTCTGACGAAGAACAAGCAGCCCCGCCTTCGTCGAAACAGAAAGCTACAGCAAGTAAGCCTTCTTGCTGGCTTTGAGATTTTTGCTACTGGATCTTGCGTTTGTAGCAGTGGCTAGGACGAATGCGATTGTCCCCGAAGAACGCCAACATTGTGCGTTGGGGGGCGGCAGGTGACGACGACGAAGACGAGGGGGGCACCTCTGGGCCTCAGCTCTTGCGCACTAAAAACGAGGTTGCCCCGCCGCCGCCTGACAGACTTGCAATCAAGGAAGTGGAGGGCGACATTGCCGTCATGGGCAAAGTGCAGGCGTTGGTCGAGGACTCAGCCGTGATCCAGGGTGTCCCCGGAGTCCCGGCGCTCGATGAAGGAACAGTGCTCTGTCTGGACTCGCGCCGGCCAATTGGAGCGGTTTCTGAGATCTTCGGACCTATCTACGAACCGCTCTACGTCGTGCGATTCGCCAGGCACTGCCACCAACTGCCCCAGTCTGAAACACCCCGGCAGACCCCCTTTACAGGCACTACTGCGGCTCCTTCTCAATCAAGTACTCAGAGCGAGCTAAGTATGTTTCTGAGGTCGCCTGGATTTGGGCTTGCAGTGCTGAGGACATGGCAGCCTTTCAAGCTTCGGCTGCAGTTGGATCTGCAATTTACTATCCAACCAAGGGATTCAAGCCCATAAACCAGGCCGCGTGCATGGTGAAAGGGTCCGACGCGTCCAATATGTTCGATGAGGAGCCTGCGGCTGACGAAGTGGAATACAGCGACGACGAAGAGGAGGTTTGTCTGGATCCTATAGCAAATGCCTCGTTTTATTCCCATTGCCTGATGTCTCTTGAACACTCGCAGGCGGAAGCAAAGAAGGCGCACAAGGCGCAGCGTAATGCAGCGCGGGGCGTCGGTGGAAAATCGTCACGGGAGTCACGGGAAGGCGACAGCAGTGCAGCTAATCAGGTACGCGATGCGCGTTCAGATGGGAGGGGCAGGGGCGGAGGGCGGGGCCGAGGAGGAGGAAGAGGAGGGTCGATGAATCCAAGCGGGGGAATGCCGATGAACTTTCATGGAGGCATGCCTATGATGGGCGGAATGGGCATAGGAGGAATGGGTATGCACGGCATGGGAGGCATGGGTATGGGCGGCATGAGCGGAATGGGTATGGGCGGCATGGGCGGCATGGGCGGCATGGGCGGCATGGGCGGCATGGGCGGCATGGGGCCCATGGGCGGCATGGGGCCCATGGGCGGCATGAACCCTATGATGATGCAGCAGCAAATGATGTTCATGCAGCAGCAGCAGCAGCAGCAAATGATGTTCATGCATCAGCAGCAGCAGCAGCAGCAGCCGGGCGGGAGCAGTACTGAGGGCTTTGGCGCTCCACAGGGTGGACCGTGGAACCAGCCGCAGCAATAAAAGTAGCAAGCGCATGGGTAGGAACAGGGCAGTGTTGAGATGATACTTATATTGAAAACGCTGTTCTACTTCTGTACACTCGGGGCGCGTCCATGCGGCACAGCACGCCTTCTGGTGAGCCCAGACCATATCTAGGGCGGGGAGTCTGCCGTGCGGACCACATGAGCGAGCTCGTCGCTTACAGGCTGGCCGCGGAAAGTCATTTTCGGGATCTCCTCGGGGACTTCCTTCACAGGCCGCTGGAATGACCGGATCTCGTTCTTTGAGATCCATCTCCCGAGCACATTGTTGTGGTAGCCGTCCCACGTGGCAATGAAAGAGTGTGTGATGAGCGCCGATACCGTCGGACGGAGCTTGATGTTTTTATGGAGGCACGAATCGACAAAGAGACGTACCTCGTCTGAATATTCGTCGCCTCGTGGGATCGAAGGGGAGTGCTCTGTCACGATCATTTGCTTGAACTTGAACAGCGCATCCGGGCCAGAATATTGCGACATATTATAAGGCGGCTTGCCATGCAGCAGCGTCATTGCAAGGATCCCAACGCTCCACACATCCGCAGCGTATGAACATTCGAGTCCCAAAAGACGTTCAGGAGACATGTGCACGAATGGTCCCGCAAACTTGTTGGCCTTGCTGTGCGCATTCGTGTTCTTGGAGGAGTAGCCGAAACCAGAAAGACGCACCTCGCCGGACCGCAGTACGAGTATATTGCGCGGGTCAATATCGTTGTGAATGCGTAGCTTCGTTTCGTGCAAAAACCGCAGCGCGTTGAGCACCTGCCGCACCACAATGGACAGATTCATCTCCGAGAACTTGCTGCGCGTTCCAACGACCTCAGAAAGGTAGCGTCCTCCGTTGTCGTCAAACACGATCGCAACTTCCAGTCCTTCCAGAAACGCATCCAGAGGCGAGACTGCTAGGTGCGAGGGGCAATCCATCAAGCCATCAAGCTCTGAGATAAGCATCCGTCGCGCATTTGTCTGCATAACCTGGTAACGCTTCACCGTATACTTGTGCGAATGTCCGTGGATGTGCGCGCGCAGGACCCGCATGCCCTCCGGAGCCGCCTCCTCCTTGGTCACGTCGGCAAGTACCTCAAGGTCCCGCATCGTCTTTTCATGCGGAAGCCCCTTCTTCTTGAAAACGTGCGGGCACTTCATCAGGCCCCTCGACGAGATCACAAAGCCAGCCTTCTTGAACACGGGGCAGTCCCCTAGGTAGGAGAATTGAAAATCCGCGCGGCGCATGATGATGCGCACGTGTAAGAAGACCTCGCTTGGCCTCTTGGCCGGGTCTGAGGAGGACACCTTGCAGCTCACAACGCGGTCCCCTCCGGCCTGCGCGACCATCGAAATGTCGACGTCGCCGTTGCCAAGTTCCTCTGTCTGCGGCGGTCGCTCGGGATGTCCCGGCGGGACGGGTTCGCGGCGCTTGAGAAGAAGGAACTTCACGGCAAGCAGTGAGGAATACGTGTGTCCCTGCATGTCGAAGGAGTACACTGCCTCTGGAACGTTCACGGACTCGTTTACAGACATCTTAATCGGCTTTGAAGTCTGCGTCATGCCCTGCATCCCAAGTGCGATAAGACCATTCCATACTGCCTCGTTCTGCTCTGTGCCGCGTTGCATCTCTGCCATCTCGCTTCTGATACTCAAAACTCGCACCTGCAGTGTGGAGAACATGGTCTTCTGCTGGCGTGCTGGCAGGAGTGGCCTGTCTGTCATGTGACCTGACCTCAGCCCGTCCCTCGAGCGAGGCGTCCCCCGTCGACGCGCCCTATCTGTGTGTGCACCTCCATCAGAATGTATATCATGAAGTGGGAGATGCATGTTGCGCGTTGTTGCTGCGCCCGCCGTTGTTGGCCTCCGCCCTGTGACTGCTTGTATCGGGCTGCGGCTTGCTCTGCCGCTCGACATAGGGCGCGATGAGATGCTCGCGGCCGGCGGTCCCATACCCATCGATACTGGCCGATCTGTCAGGCTACCGACACCAGCTGCCAGGTCCCATGACGACGCTTGGATGCGTGTCCTCATCCCCGACGCAACATCCGAGCTGCTCCGGTGAACATCGGCACCCGAGTACGACTTGCGAAACTGCTCCTCTGCATCGAAGCCGTATCGCGGGTTACGCGAAACCGGTAAGCCCGGGTCACTCGTGTCCAGACCACCCATCCAAACAGGCTGAGCCTGGCGCCGCTGGCGGCGCCGCACAAACACCGACCGCATATGGTCCCCAAGTTCACCTGCTAACGGAAAAACGAAGTTTCATTTGTGTGAGCAGCGTCTAATTCAATTCTGAAATAAATTCTTGATTTTCGGGAGCGAACTGAGGACTGAGTGGGCCCACTCCCACCCCAGGGCTCACCTCTCGAGGTTCCGAGGTCGGTTCTGTGGACGCTTCACGCTTCAAGCCTGCGCGATAGTGCACACCACGGTGTGTAAATGCGGAGTTGGAAGCGGGCTCCTGCCGAGAGCCTCGTGGATGACGACGACGAGGAGCTTGTCAACTTGCTGTCCGGCGACTCAAACCCACGCGATGGGCTCGATGAGCTCGATTGGGAGGGAAATGGGGTCCGTCGCTCCGTTCCAGAAATTAAGCTACTGGAAAACACCTGGAGTGTACCGGCTCATGCTGCGGGAGGCAACACGGGGAGGAGCCCGGCGGGGAGGTCTCCAGCAGCGGAGAGTTGGCATGAGGCAGATGACGTGGAGGGCGAAGACTTTGGTACCATCGACTGGAGTTACTATCGGAGGAAGGCGCGCCGACATGATTTGAAAATGCGGGAGAGCATCGCTGATTGGCCCAACGCCTTTCAATCTGTTTACGTTCTGTTCGAGGCGGGGCAATCATGGCTTGCGCTAGGAATTGTTGGCGTAACATGTGGAGTCATAGCCTCCATGGTTGACATTGGGACAGACTGGGCCACTGATCTCAAGTTCGGATTGTGTCGCCGTGGGTTCTGGATCAACCGCGCCACATGCTGCTCCGACAGGCAAGCTACTCACGAAACCTTTCAAAGCACTGCATGCTCTGCGTTGACAGCGTGATGTGCGTGCGCAGTACCGACATGGAGTCATGCGATCAGTGGCGCGACTGGGCAAGTGAGGGACTTGCACCACTTCTATGCTACACGTTTGTTGCTGTCGTCCTAGCATCCTACTCTGCATGGATCGCGACGCTGTTTCCGTGCGCAACCCTGTCCAGTACCCAGCATACCCAGCAATAGCTGAACAGTGAAATGTCGCAACGCAAAACTGGGAGCCCACTGCCTAAAAACCCCTTGCGTCTCTACTCGGGCAGGTACGTCAAGGGTAGCGGCATCCCTGAGGCAAAGGTCATACTCGGAGGGTTTGCAATCCGTGGATTCCTTTCTCCGTGGACTCTGGTGGTTTCCCCTTCAATAACCCGACCCACAGCCCGATGCACGCATGCCTACGTCTGCGTGCTGTGCTCTACCGAGAGCAAAAGCGAATCGTCGCTCAGTGTCATCGTCGAATCCTTCTGCAGCTAGGAAAGGCGCTGGGGCTTGTGCTGGCTGTCGGTTCAGGCCTCAGCGTCGGCAAGGAAGGCCCGTTTGTGCATGTCTGCATGTGCGTCGCCGCGCTTTGGACGCCATTTTTCTCCAAATTCCGCGACAACGAGGGGCGCAAGCGCGAGCTCCTCTCGTGCGCAGCAGGCGCGGGCGTTGCCGTGGCCTTTGGCGCGCCGCTTGGCGGCGTGCTTTTTGCTCTCGAAGAGGTGTCCACTTACTTCCCGCGCAAGACGATGTGGCGCTCTTTCTGGTGCGCCATTTCCGCTGTGCTGGCGATGCAGGGCCTCAACCGCAACGGCTCCGGGAAACTCGTGATGTTTGAGGTGCACTACCACCATCAGTGGAAGTGGTTCGAGATCTTGCCGTTCATGGCGCTGGGCGCTGCGGGAGGTCTCGCTGGCGCAGCCTTCGTCCGCATGCACGCCGCGGCCCTACGCTTCCGCATGAGCACCAGCAGCCTCTCTGCGCGACCGATCGCAGAGGCTGCCGCGGTCGCCACGCTGACCTCGCTCATCAGCTGGGGATCCGTGTACCTGCGCGGATCGTCCACGTCACTGCTTGGCGCCCTGTTCGCCGACTGCGCCAAGTTCCCGGCGGGTGCTGTGCGGGACGCGCTGTGCTCCGATGCCGACCACGTCACCACCGAGCTTCTCACCGCAGCGGGCCTGCATCTTCTTCTAAGCGCGTGGACCTCAACAGCGGTTCGCCCGTCCTTCCCGCCCCGTCAGCCCTGGCCCTGCCACGTCCCGGCCGCACTTGCGAAGCCACATCAGATCATCCAGCGCGCTCCCCTGCACCGGCGGTAAGTGAAGCCACATCAGTTGCGAAGCCACGTCAGATCATCCAGCGTGCTCCCCTGCACCGGCGGTAACACGGCGCCTCTCCCTCTGCAGCCCGTGCCCGGCGGTCTGCTCATCCCGTCGCTGGCAACCGGCGGGCTCCTGGGACGGGCGCTCGGGCTGTGGGTCCAGCGCCTTGCGACCGCGAGCGGCGACGGCGGGATCTTCGCGCAGTGCTTGGTTGCATCGCAGTGCGTGACACCGGGCGTGTACGCGATCGTCGGCGCTGCCGCGGTGCTCGGCGGGGTCACGCGCATGACCGTTTCGCTCGTGGCTATCGTGTTTGAGATCACCGGCGGGCTGGAGTACATCCTCCCGGTCATGGGCGCCGTGATGGTCTCCAAGTGGGTCGGCGACGCGCTGTCCCCGGGCGGGTACGACGTCGCCATCAGCATCCGCGACTACCCGTACCTCGACTCCCTCGAGAAGGCGCCGATCCCCCCAACCCCCCCTGAAAGCAGGGGGCCCGCGCCTGCGCTGTGTGCCGCGCATAGCCCGCTAATGCGCCGGACCGCGCGCAGGCGCCGACGGACGCGGTCGCACGCGACGTCCTCCCTGCAGGGGCACCGCCGCCCGAGACGATCTGCCTCGAGCACGCCGCGCGGTCGACAGCCGCGATCCGCGCGCTGCTCGCGCGCACGCGCTGCAGCGGCTTCCCCGTCGTGCCCGCGCCGGGCGCCGCGCGCGTGGTGGGGTACGTGACGCGTGCGGCGCTGCGGCGCGCGGTCGGAGAGGGCGCGGAGGGCGCAGCGGTCCGCGACGCGGAAGGGGGGGTCGACCTGTCCGGGGGGCTGGACGTGGCGCCGGTGCAGGAAGGTGCCCGGCCGAGGCGGCGCGGGCCGCCGGGCGTAGTTGCAGATGAATTGCCGGCTGCGTTCGCGTTGCCTCACACGGCAGAGGCTCCTGGACTGCCCGGGTGCTCACGGCTGCAGCGTGTGGGCAGGTGGATGAGGAGACCTCGGTCGAACGCCTCGAAGAGATGTTCCTGCTGCTCGGCCTCCGCTTTGTCCTTGTGACCTCAAACGGCGCCCTGACTGGGGTCGTGACCAAAAAAGACCTGTTGCGGTTCCTCCGGGGCGTCGCGCAAGCGCCAACTTCTCAGGGTTCGCTGGGTATCTCGGGCGCCACATGGGCCAGCGCCCGGTACAGCGTCGATGATTTGTGAATGCCCGTTCGCTGGCGCCCGCTCTGTTTTGTAAAACTTTCGCATGTGAAGAATAAAACCGACGTGGCTCTGGGTGACCCCTAAAGCTCGCAGCGCGGTGCACACGCAACAGAGCGCTGGCTAGTACTAAAGGTGTGCTCACTGTACTGGTACACGTGTACACATAGCTCAACATTTCCAAGTGCATCATCTGGCCCTTTCCTCCAGAGGGCGCCACTGCAACCCAGAGCACGGGGAGAGGAAGGGTGCGTTCAGAAAAAGTGCTTACTGGAGACCTTCTTGCCACTCAGCCGGTCCTGTTTGCCCTGGATGCGCTCCAGGTCCTTCTGCAGCTCCGCGGCGTGTTGGCGGACAAGCTTCATCTTTTGCTCGATCTCTCGGCGGGTCACGTCCTGATTCTTGTTCCGCTCGAGCGCAGCCTGCAGCGATTGCAACTGCTTGTTCGCTAGTCCTAGCGCCTCTCGCGCGTGCAACATCGACGCGGTTAATTCCTGCAGTGTTGTGCCATCCTCCGCCTTGCGTTGCATCGCACGGCCGTATCCTTTCATGAGCACAGATGATAGCACCTGCACAACGCCCTTGTCCTCCTTCTCCTCCGCCTCCTTCAGTCCCCGAGCCAACACTTGCTTCTTGCGCCCGCCGCGCCGCCGCTTGCTCTTTTTTCGCCCGTAGCCGTCCTCGTCCCCCATCTCGTTCAAGCCTCCCTCCGGCTCCACGCCGACCCCTGTCTTGTCGCGTTTCCACTTGGCCATAACAGGGTTCATGATCCCTTCGCCCTCTGGCCCTAAGCCCGCTCCCGGGACGTATCCCATCTTGCGCATGATCCTGCTCGCGACTCCACGCGTGCTGGTCTCCCATTTGCCAATCGTCGTGGACTCCGCCAGGGCGTGCGGTTGGTGGTAAATCTCCGACCATGTCAGCACTTCCTCTACCAGACCCGCTTCGTCTGGTGCAGGCGCAAGTGGCATTTCTTCCTCTAGAATGGCCACTCGCCGCTTTCGGTGCAAACACGTATCCTCATCCTCATCCTCATCCTCGTGAGATTCATCGTCGCTGCTGCTCACTTCCATGTCGCTGCCCTCGATCCTCTCCCCGTCGATTCCTTCAAGCGCTTCAGCCCCCCGTTCGCCTGCGCCTGGCGCTTGCCTCGGGCCCTCCTCTCCTGCAGGAACAGCGACTTTCTGCCACCCCTGCGCATCTTCGCGGGCCATCTGCTCCTTGCGACGCTGGCGCTCTTCCGGCGAAATGCGTTGCCCATCGTCCTCCGCGTTCTGGCGTCCCGCCGCTCAGTGTCAGGCAAGCAGCCCCAGCCAGCCCGCGCACGCATGCGCAGGATGGGCAGCGTACCCGAATCGACCGGTTCGGGCCAGACGCCTGCGCGTTCATGGCCTTGGTCAGCGCGCCGGGCTCGAGGACGCCGGAGGCCACGAACTGGACCCCGTTCTTCTTTGCCTCCTCTGCGCGCGCTTGCTGCCTCTCGACTTCCACGTTGACAGCCGCCTGCCATAGCACAAAACGATGCTCGCTCGCTCACGCATGCACACTCATCCACCGAAAATAGAGCCCGGCCGCAACAGAACGGGTGAGGGCGCACAGGAGCTGGACCTTGCGCTTGGCACCCTTGTCCCAGGCGGCATCGGAGAACATATCGTCCTCGCTAGAGACCTCATCCTCTTTTTGCTCAGAAAGACTGATCCAGACGTCACCCTGCTTCTTCGGGGCAAGCTGCGGTCTTGCCTTTGAAACAGTGCTTCCACCTGCCAGGCCGCTAACCACATTCACCACGACCTTGGGTTTCTCTCCGAGCGCTTCTGAAAGAAGAGCGATGCCCTCCAGGAGGGTGGCCTTCAATTCGACAATTCCTGCACGGTGGCGCGTTGGAATTCAGCTACACCGCATCGATCAGAACTCGGCACACGCTACGGCTACGGCTACGGCTCCTGAAGCATCTGCGGCGCTACCTGGAGTGTGCGCCGGCATCTTTTCCACAGCAGCCAGTTGTTGCCGATACATTTGAAGTTGCTCTCTCTCCGCCATGATTGCGGAAAAGTGGGAGCTCAGATGCGCGCAGCTTCCTTCGCCAGCAAGCAAGCCCCCGCTGGCGCGACCCGCAGATGCACGCCTTGCTAACCCAGTTCTGTGTTGAGGGCGGGGAGTGCCTGGCTCCGTGGGCGCCCGGAAGCGGGCCTGTCTGGATCCGAAAAAAACATCGGCGCCGTATGTTCCAAAGGGATCCGAAAGGCCTGCAATCTCCTCTATGGCGGTGGGCAGGTTGCAGGTTCGAGCGTTTCTGTTGCTCGGTGTCTCTGCCTCTGCCCTTCTTGTACTCGGGACGACTGCAGAGGTACGGACCAACTGTTTCAGACCGTGCCCTATTACTGCTCCACCCGGAGCGCCTTTGTTCCGCTCCTCGGAGCATCCTTGCGTCTTATCTGGACATGAGCTGCCCCCCTGCACCTGACGCTGAATAGCCACACCGCTGCGCGATCTTGATGTGACATATGTAGATTGGCCATACTCGTTTAGATTCTTCCCTTCACCCAAGTCAACGGTGCCGCGATTTGGGGCTGTTGTGCAAACTGATTCCCAGGTCGCATTCCTCGCCTAATCCGCCCTGCTCGTGCAGGCGGTCTCCCTTGCTTGCTCTAGCCAGGGCGAAAACAGCTCGTCTATGCTGGCAGCGCGGTGGAAGAACGTCCCTGCATTTGTTACCACCGCACTTCGTCCCGCGCTCTCTCGCCTCCCGAGGTGGGCGACCAAGACCTGCACTGCTAGCCCGACTGTCGCGGCCAAGAACCTCGTGACCCCTTCGCGTGCGACGCTTCGTGGCGGCGGCCCCGTCCTGAGCACTCTCAAGATGTCCACCGTGTCGGCCACGTCGAACCCACTGATGGTGCAGGACGTCTTCCCCCGCTACTCTGAGGTCAAGGCCGAGCACGTTGTACCCGGCATCAAGGCGATCCTCGCTGAGAGCGACAAGGCGCTCACTGAGCTCGAAGCGGATCTCGAGAAGCGCAACTACGATATCCCTGCTGGCGAGCTTCTCCCGCGCCTGGAGAAGATGACTGATCACCTCGGCCGCTCGTGGGGCATCGTGCAGCACCTCAAGGCAGTCAAGGACTCTGATGAGATGCGCAAGGCCGTTGAGGAGATGCAGCCGCCCGTTGTCGAGAACAACCTTCGCATGTCCCAGAGCACTGCCATCTACAAGGCGTTCAAGAGTATCTCCGAGTCGCCCGCGATGTCGACGCTCTCTGCCGCCCAGCGCCGCATCGTCGAATCCGAGCTGCGCGACGCGCAGCTCTCCGGTGTCGGACTGGAGGGTGCCAAGAAGGACCGCTTCAACGAGATCCAGCAGACCCTCGCGAAGCTGTCGACCACCTTCTCCAACAACATCCTCGACGCGACCAAGGCCATCACCTTCCGCATCACGGACAAGGAGGAGGTCAAGGGGCTCCCCGAGTCCGCGCTCGGCCTCGCGGCCCAGACCGCTATCTCCAAGGGCGACAAGGATGCCACCCCGGAGGCGGGACCGTGGGTGTTCACGCTTGACATGCCGTCGTACCTCCCTGTGCAGCAGCACGCGGCGAACCGTGAGCTGCGTGAGAAGATGTACAAGGCGTACCTCACCCGCGCGTCGGAGCAGACGCCCGCGCAGGACGGCAAGTCGCTCGACAACTCCCCGCTGATCAACCAGATCCTGTCGCTCAAGAAGGAGCGCGCTGAGCTCCTCGGCTTCAAGAACCACGCCGAGGTCTCGACCGCCAAGAAGATGGCCACGACTGAGTCTGCGCTGAAGCTCATGGCGGACCTCCGCGAGAAGTCGATAGGCGCCGCGCAGAAGGAGAAGGAAGAGCTGCAGGCGTTCGCCGAGGGCCTCGGCTTCAAGGGCGAGCTCATGCCGTGGGACTCTCCCTTCTACGCCGAGCGCCAGCGCGAGGCGCTCTACTCCTTCTCGGACGAGGACCTGCGCCCGTACTTTTCGCTCCCGAAGGTGCTCGACGGGCTCTTCGCGCTCATCTCGCGCCTCTTCCAGGTCGAGGTCGTGCCCGCTGAGACCAAGGCGCCCGTGTGGGACGAGTCGGTCCAGTTCTGGCAGATCAACCGCGACGGCAAGCCCACAGCGTACTTCTACCTCGACCCCTACTCTCGCCCCGCGGAGAAGCGCGGCGGCGCATGGATGGACGAGTGCGCGGGGCGCTCCAAGGTGATGGCGCCGCCCGGCGCGGACATCCGCCTCCCGGTCGCGCACATGGTGTGCAACCAGTCACCGCCGGTCGGCGACAAGCCCTCGCTCATGACGTTCCGCGAGGTCGAGACGCTCTTCCACGAGATGGGGCACGCGCTGCAGCACATGCTCACCACCGAGGAGGAGGGGCTGGTCGCGGGGATCCGCGGCGTCGACTGGGACGCGGTCGAGCAGCCGTCGCAGTTCATGGAGAACTGGTGCTACGACCGCAAGACGGTCGACAAGCTGGCCCTGCACTACGAGACCGGCGAGCGCATCCCAGACGCGCTGTGGGAGAAGGTCAAAGCCGCCAAGAACTTCCGCGCGGGGTCTATGATGATGCGCCAGCTGCTCTTCGCCGTGACAGACCTCACCCTGCACTCCTCTCACGACCCGGCGTCGGGCGTGACTGTGCATGACGTCTACAAGAAGGTGGCCGAGACCTACTCGGTCACCGAGCCGATGGAGTGCGGACCCGCCTGCCCCCACCCCCCCGCGCGGCACCGAGCGGTGTGCCTGACGCCAGCGGGGGCGCAGGTACGACCGCTTTCTCTGCGGCTTCTCGCACATCTTCGCGGGTGGCTACTCCGCGGGGTACTACTCGTACAAGTGGGCCGAGGTGCTCTCCGCCGACTCCTTCGCGGCATTCGAGGAGGCCGGGCTGGACGACGAGGCCAAGGTGCAGCCTCGCTCTGCCCTCGTCACTGTCAATGTAGGCACCACTTTCTGTTTCGTCTGTGACGGTTGCTACTGAACACGCATCGTCGTTTCTCTCCTCGCAGGTGCAGGAGACCGGTCTGCGCTTCCGCAACACCGTGCTCGGCATGGGCGGCGGGAAGGCGCCCCTCGAGGTCTTCAAGGAGTTCCGCGGCCGCGAGCCGAAGCCGGACGCGCTCCTGCGCCACTCCGGCCTCGTCGCCGCCTAGGCAGCCTGTGGTATGTGCAGACGAGCAATGCGTGCGGGTTCGAGGCGAGCGAGAGCACGCACGCAGCTTTCGCATGGCTCCAGCCCGCTTTCATTGAGCAAACCGCGTGCCCTGCATACAGACCCAGCCTAGCTGCCTCACAGCCGCAGCGCCTGCACTCGCTCCGGCCGGAAGTCCACCCGCCGCAGCATCACCTTTCGAACCTGTAGCGCGCCTGGCCCGTCAGCTGCGGGGCGGGTGCGGGCCGGCGCGTGGTCCGAACGGGGCAGGGCCGGGGCGTGCCTCATCCGCGGTGAGCCGCCACGCGATGGGGCTCCCCGCCTCGCCCCAGTTGTAGTCGAAGATCTCGCTCGGCTCGCCCAGGTTGAGCACGAGGGCGATCTGCGAGAGGCGCGCAAAGGGGTCGCGCACCGTGCGGTGCGTGAGCCCCGCGAGGAACGCGACGACCGCGCGCACGTCTTTGTCGAGCAGCATCGCGCCGACGGGGGAGAAGGCCGCGGCGTTCTTGCCGAGCGCGAGGCGCTCGAGCGCCGGGGCAATGTGCTCCGAGATGAGGACGAGGACAAGCGTGTCTAGGCAGCCCTGCGAGAGCTCCTCGGCGAGCGGTTGCAGGGTCGCCTCGAGCGAGGCGACAAGCTCCTGCGCGGCTGGCGACTCCGCGATCGCGGACTCGACCTCGTCGAAGTCGATGCTCTCAAACGTGGCCAGCGCGGGGTGCAGGAAGCGGGCAAGCACGGCCGCGAGGCGCGTGAGCGCGTCGCCGAGTGCCTTGCCGAGCTCCTGGTGCGCCGTCGCGAGCTCGGCCATCACCTCGCGCGCCTTCTCCTCGTCCTGGGGAGGAGGGACGAGACGTGTCCGGTTAGTACGGGAGGAGGGACGAGGCGGGTCC
>ENA-UOXV01005023-UOXV01005023.1-marine-metagenome-genome-assembly--contig:-NODE-5023-length-14831-cov-13.797171_pt1 | contig 14831 bp, 20 predicted proteins | sample MGYA00238165_ERZ766961 | MGnify/ENA primary metagenome ERZ766961 (study PRJEB28924, sample SAMN03173240) | marine metagenome | biome: Marine; feature: Water; material: Subsurface seawater | place: North... | reverse complement strand
AAAAGAATACTATGAGTAAATTAATATACCAGCTATTTAACGATAATATGATATCAGAAGAGGTTGCTCATGCATTATTAGATGAATTATACAATAAACCTCACAAAAGAAGATATTAAATGATAACAAAGACAGAAGATAGATTTAATAAACGCAAAGAAGCAGTTGAATACAGTAGACCTAAAGCAATTATTAACAAAAGTAAGTCTTGGAACAGAAGACGTACAACATAAAATTAGATATTATGAGTAGAAAATTATTTGAACACTTAAAAGCAGTAAATTATGAAAATATTAATACAAAAATTAAAAGCCTTCAGAAGAAAGCGAGTGCATTTAAAACGTCTGGAAACAAGAGTATGTCATCTAAAGTATGAGATACTAAATAACGCCTTAAATTATAAGATAATAGATGTCAAAGTTGAATTGTTTCATAAGTATAATAAACGGTTAAAGCTAATTACATTTTTTAAATAAAAAATTTATGATAAAAGCAAATGAATGGTTTATAAAACTGCAAGAGCAAGATATAAAAATGAATAGTGGAGAACATATAATGTTTTACACATTAGATAACGAACAAGAGTGTGACGATAGGGTCATAATATAATAGAGTAGCAGGCTAATGTCGCATGAAAGAAATCTTAAATACCTTATAAGTAGGAGGATCATTTATAGGAGAGACCCTATTGATGATAGGCCAACAGAGTCTTTTGACTGGGGGGACTATTACCAAGAAGGTACTTATGAGTGCTATACACTCTTTCGTAGCAGAGGCAAAATAACAACTTATAAAAGTCTTAAGTGGCATTTATTAGTGCTATGGTATTTGAATCCTAAACTAGATCAGAGTGATCTTGAGAACTTAGCAAATCATATATGTAAAGAAACAAATGGGTTTGTTACATTCAATATAAGTGAGCATGCACTTAAACATATTATATATGAAGTAAGTATGTGTGATCTAGAAACCCCTCCTAATAATAAGTTACGTAAAATTATATTTAGAGACAATTGCCTGTTAACACCAGAACAAAAAATGTCTATAGTAGGTAGCTTAATAGGTAAATCAAAGATGGTAACTGAAGATGACATATACCAATGCATGTTAGATATAAATGATATGGGTAATAAAATCACTATAACAAAAATAGCGGCACTATTAAAATGTTCAACTAGAACTATTCACAGAAATATGGGATATGATCTTAAAAAAGAAAAGGAACTACTAAACCAACAACTAAAACAATAAATTTTGAAGAAGTACAATATACAGAATTATGTAAGGTATAAAGAAGACCTAAAAAGATCTATGCCAATTGATAAGGCTTATTCTAAGTATACCAGAGATGAGTTAATTATTAGGTTCTTGCCTTTAGTGGAAAATCTAGGTAGGAAATTTCCAACATCACAGCAAGCTTCTGGTGTTCTAACTATAAATGATATAATTCAAATAGGAGCTGAAGCCTTAACTAGAGCAGTTGATAAACTTAACTGGGAAATACTTAACGAGTCAGAAGACATTGAAAAGACCTTGAAATCTTTCTTTAGTAAAAGGATTAAAGGATCTATTAGAAGGAGAATTGATATGGTTAGAGGTAATATACGTATTCCGGAACATAAGCTAACAGAGATACGAAATAATCCAAAAGACGTAGCAATGGTACAGATGTTTTTCAATAGTATATTCTTAAGTCTTGATCATAACTTTAACAATGATGACGACGAGGATAATATGATGTATCAAATACCTGACCAGTCAGAACCTTATAATATAGGTTTTCTTAATGCGTATCTGAAAAGTTTATTGCAAAAACATTTAAACGAAAAGGAATACCAAGTGTTGAGATTATCTTATGGACTTGACTGCGAAAAACATTCAGCGAAAGAAATAGCTGAGATATTAAATATAGAAGGAGTTAGTAATTATGTACGCGTAAGTGAGTTAAAACAGAAAGCTGTACAGAAGCTTGTAGAAAATGTAGATCACTCACAAGTGATTGATTACCTATAAGTTAGGGAGTTAGACAGTGTAAAATGATTGCTAAATATGTAATTATAATAATAAGTTAAAACCAATTAAATGAAAGAAAAACCAATTACTTTAAACGAAAAACTAGTCAGTATACAGACTGAGCTCAAGTGTAAGAAGGACAAATACAATGCCTTTGGAAAGTACAATTATAGATCAGCAGAGGGTATATTAGAATCTTTAAAACCATTCCTACTTAAAAACGGAGTATCAGTTACTATTAACGAAACGCTAGAAGAACTAAACGGTATGTTAATAATGAAATCTATTTCAAGTATATCCGACGGAGTAGATTCTATACAAGCTGTTGCTTTAGTAGCGGTTGATATGGATCAAAGAGGTATGAATGCTCCTCAGAAATTTGGATCAGCTTCTAGTTATGCTAAGAAATATTCACTTGGAAATTTATTCTTGATTGACGACACAGCTGATAGCGATGCAACAAATACCCATGGTAAAGCAAAAACAGCAGTTAGTAGTTCTAAGATCACTTTGACTTCTCTAAAGGATCCATTATACACAAAAGCACTTAGCTTTATAAAAGCAGGTGGAGATATAAAAGCTATAGAGGGTAAGTATTCAATATCAGATGAAGTTAAGAAAGCTTTAGAAGGTGCTGCACCGATAAAAACTAAAACTTTATAATGAAAAAATCCGAACAGAAAAAAATAATAGAGCTGCTTAGGGATGATGAGGAATACTATAATGGAGTAGGTAGAAAATTTAGATCTAATTCAGATATCTACAAATTACTAAACGATCCAGAATCATTTGGTAAACCCTCAGAGGAGAATATAAATTTTATTCTTGGAGGATATGTGCACACTGCTATATTAGAACCTGAAAAGTTAACAGCAAATTATCCAGTGTCTGAAGCATCTAACCGAGTAACAAAAGCTTACAAGGAAGATATTAAAGCTAATGGAGGTAAGATGATGATCACCAGGAAAGAGGTTGAAAAGTGCACAGATATGATTGACAAGATCATGAACAACTCTGTGTGTTTATCTTTATTAACTGGCGATAATGTTATAACTGAAGAACCTGGAATCAAAGAGATAGGGGGAACTTGGTGGAAAGGAAAAGCAGATTGTATAAACAAAGACAAGCAACTATTAGTAGATATCAAAACCACTGGAGATATAACTAAGTTCAGAAGGTCAGCAAGTCTTTATAACTACGACTCACAAGCCTATATTTATAGAGAGATATTTAAATATGATTTAGTGTTCTTAGTAATATGTAAGAAGACACTCCAGATAGCTATTTATGACTGCTCAGAGGAGTTTTATTTAAGAGGTGAACAGAAAGTCCTCGAAGCTTTAGAAGCTTATGAGATGCTAATTAATGATCCTCTGTTTGATATCAAAGACTATGTTAAAACAGATACATTATAGGGTCTACAAACATAACACGATAGCATTAAGATAATATTAATAACAATAATAATAATTAGTAACAATTAATACAAGCCTTTAGGAGAGGCACAAAAATTATGGCATCAATAGTGAAAATTAATTTGAATTTAGATTCAATTCCAAAGGACAAAGTTTTTATTGGGAAGAAAGGTAAGTATCTAGCAGTCACAGTAACTTTGAATGATGAGGTTGATCCTTATGGTAATCAAGGTCCGGTAACAATAGACCAAACTAAAGAAGAAAGAGACGCTAAAGCTCCTAAGACTTATTTAGGTAATGCTAAAGTTATCTGGACTAACGGAACGAATGTTGCAGCAGCCCCAAAAGATGGTCAACCAGCGTCAGCTGCGTCGGTTTCATTTCAGCCAGATGATACAGACCTGCCGTTCTAGTGCTATACACGCAGAGGGTCAAGCTTTTTGTGAAATGTGTAGGGAGCTAATGACTATTTGTGATCACAATTACTGTGACATATGCCCTGAGTGCTTAGACGGAGAAGAATAACAATTAAATTAAAATAAATGCAAACTACAGAGATCAATGGATTTGAGATTGATGAATTCAACACTCATAAGCTTGAAGAAGGAAAGAAGCAGGGTATATGCCCCTTATGCTCTCCTGACAGGAAACCTAAAAATCAAAGTGCAAAATGTGCTATGTATGATTGGGAACGTGGTCTCGGTACCTGTATGAATTGTAATACTAGTTTTCAACTACACACGTACAAAAGAAAAGGTGCAAGTGAGAAAGTTTATGTTAGACCAGCAGCTGTGGAAGTTGTAGAACCTGGCATGAAAGTTGAAGATTGGTTTAAAACAAGAGGTATTTCCAAACAGACTCTTAGTGACTTAAAAATCACTGAGGGTCCTGAATGGATGCCACAGACCGGTAAGACCGAGAACGTAATAAAGTTCAATTATTTCATGGGTGATCAACTTATAAATGTTAAGTATCGCGACGGAAGAAAGAACTTTAAATTATTTAAGGGTGCTGAGAAAGTGTTCTATAACATAAACAGCGTGATTGGATATGATCATTGTGTTATTGTTGAAGGCGAAATGGATGTGCTTGCACTACACGAAGCCGGAGTACCAAATGCGATATCAGTTCCTAATGGAGCTACATTAAATACCAACAACCTTGAATATTTAGATAGTTGTATTGATTACTTCGATGATAAAGAAAAAATAATATTAGCAGTTGACTCTGACGAGGCTGGACAAGCATTACAAGCTGAGCTTATTAGAAGATTAGGATCTGAGGTTTGTTACATAACAACTTTTGACGATTGTAAAGATGCGAACGAATATTTATTAAAATATGGAAAAGAGAAGCTTGCTAGTAGAATTACAGGAGCCAAACCAGTACCGCTTGAGAATGTTACCACATTTAGAGATGTTGAAGATGAGGTCACGGACTTTGTTCGTAATGGCTTTAAGCCTGGCTTTCAAGTTGGTTTACAAAACTTTGACGATATATTTTCGACATACACTGGTCAGTTTATTACTGTTACTGGTATCCCTTCTTCAGGGAAGTCGGATTTTGTGGATCAGATGGTTATCGGATACAATACTAACTATGGCTGGAAAACAGCTTTCGCATCTCCGGAGAATCAGCCGACATACTTACATGCTCATAAGTTAATGCGTAAGACTTGGCAAGGGATGCCTACGAGAGAAGATATTGGTGGAGATAAATGGAATCAAATTGCGGATCACTGTAATACTAATTACTTTCACATTGATATGGAAAGGTATACGTTAGAATCTGTACTGAGAAAAGGAGCTGAGTTGGTTAAACGTAAGGGGATCAAGTGTTTAGTTATTGATCCATTCAATAAGGTTAGAGATGTGGATGCTAAGACTGAAGATGTTAATAGATACACCATGGAATACCTAAGCAAGATTGAAATCTTTGCTAAGAAATATGACGTGTTGGTATTCATCGTTGCTCACCCAACTAAGATGTATAAGAATCAGCAAGGACAAATTGAAGAGCCTACTATGTACTCTATAAAAGGCGGTGGAGAATGGTATGATGCTTCTTATCACGGAATATTAGTTCACAGAAACTATGAAAACAATACAGTCAAAGCTAAAGTTCTTAAAGTTAAGTTTCAAAACTTAGGAACTAACCAAGCTGAAGCTTATTTCAAATGGGAACCAAAGTCTGGATGTTTCATACCTCACGAACAAATTGATCTAACAGGTGAAGCAATGCCTTGGGAATAATGGCTGTTAAAAAGAAAGGCCAAATAGATATGGGCAAGATTGGCTACAACAAAGAAGATTGGGCCGCGTGGCGTTGGTGTATTAGAAACGAAATAATGATTGCCCCGAAAGCAAAGACCTCTTCTGACTGGTATGTAACTATAACTAATAAAGGCAGAACCAATGAATCACCTTTATCTTATGAGAAGACAGTGATATGGGAAAAAATATTTGAATACTGTAGATACTATTATGAAAAACATAAACATAGAAAATGAATACAAAGGATTATTATCAGAGATACTCGACAGAGGATCTGACAAAGAGGATAGAACAGGAACTGGTACAAAGTCTCTCTTCGGAAGAACTATCAAGCACGATATGTCACTTGGCTTCCCTATACTCACAGGAAAAAGGGTAAGCTTTAATGCTGTAAGAACTGAATTGCTTTGGATATTACAAGGTAGAACAGATCTAAAGTATCTTGAAGACAATGGAGTTAAGTACTGGAGACCAGACTATGAACGATCAAAGCGTACAGATGAAACATTAGGCCCAGTATATGGAAAGCAATGGCGAGACTTTAATGGTGTAGACCAGCTAGTGAATCTAGTAAATGCTATACACATTAATCCGCACAGTCGTCGAATGCTAGTATCAGCGTGGAATCCTGCAGATATGAACGATATGGTGTTACCTCCGTGTCATTATGGATTTCAAATTTACATTAATAACGGTGTAATGGATCTTATGTGGCAACAAAGATCGGTTGATGTATTTCTTGGCCTGCCGTACGATATTTCTATGTATGGCTTATTGCTCGAGATGTTGGCTAAAGGCTCTAATTTGATCCCTGGGCAGCTAATAGGGCAGCTTGGCGATTGTCATTTATATAACAATCATTTAGAACAAGCAAGAGAGTACAGAAGAAGACCTAAAAGAGCATTACCTCAATTAGAATTAGAAAGCGGAATATATTTAGACGAATTTTTATACATTCCTCCACCTGATGAAATTAAATTAATTAACTACAACCCTTATGCTGCAATCAAAGCAGAGCTGAGTGTTGGTAAATAAAATGAAAATATGTACAAAATTTATCATATTCCTGGGAAAAAGATTGGTGTAACACGTAATCTTAATAAGAGAGTTACGGAGCAACAAGGATATGCACCAGACGAATACGAGGTTTTATTTACGAGTGAAGATATTGATTTTATATCTAACAAGGAAATAGAACTTCAAAAGTCTTATGGCTATACTGTTGACAGACAAACTTATAAAAATTTAATTAAATCCAATAATAAAATGAAAATAAATGTAACAGAACAAACAACAACATTTCCTTGTTCTTTAAACAAACTAAAAGGCAATTTAATGGATAACAAGGGTCTTAAGTGGGTGACGGAACACGGAGTGTTTGGTTTAGATGATCAAACAGTGGAATGGATAATTAAAAATGCTAAAGTATCTATGTTCAATATAAACAGATGTTATATATACAATAAAGCTTATGCTGCTAAGTTTTTAAAATTACCAGAAACAATTAAAACTGTAGAAAAAGAAACCCCTAACGTGTTTGATGATATTAGGTCTTGGGCTAAAGATAGAGGTATATATGACAGTGGGGACGTTAAAACTCAATACGTCAAACTTATGGAAGAGGCTGGTGAACTAGCAAAAGCATTACTTGATGAAGATGAACCAGAAATCATAGATGCAATTGGCGATATGGTTGTCGTGTTAACAAACTTAGCGAAGTTAAAAGGTTTTAAGATAGAAGATTGTGTTGATTCAGCATATCATGAAATAGCTAATAGAAAAGGTAAAATGATTAATGGAACATTTGTAAAACAAACTTTATAATGAATAAGAAAGAAATTAAATTTAGAGACCCTGTAGTTGAACGCGTTGTAGATAAATTTATATCTAGATCTGATGTAGGTTATGAAAAGTATAAAGTTACTTTAAACGATGATCCATCTAATATATTTGCTTGGATTAATCATTTGCAAGAAGAACTAATGGATGCTACATTATATTTGCAAAAGTTAAAAGAATCTACTACTACTGAATTGCAAGAAGCTTTATTAGAAAGTTATAATAAAGATGAGGCGATTTAAAAAAGGTAGCAAAAAAAAGGGGCCTGTAAGAGCAAAGAAGGTATCATTTGATGGTATCGACTTTGCGTCAGGGTTAGAAAAGCATATGTACGTAGCTATGAAGGAAGCTGGTATAAAAAGCAAATACGAAGGAGAAACTTTTGTTTTACTTAATGGTTTTCATTTTGAGAATCAAGTATACGAAAGACAAGCCAACGGTAAAGGAGAGTACAAAAACAGAGGTGAGAAAAGAATATTACCTATTAAGTATACTCCAGATTTTATTGGCGAGGATTTTATAATTGAAACAAAAGGTAGAGCTAACGAATCATTCCCGATGCGATGGAAACTATTCAAACAATTAGTTACAAATCAATTCCCAGGATACACGATTTATAAACCACAAAATCAAGCAGAATGTCAAGAGACCGTAAGATTAATCCTTTCGAAGCAAAAAGATTAGCGAGATACGAATACGCTTATAGACAAATTGATAAGTTTGTTAAGTGGAGTTGGGAAGCTAAAGGGAAAGTAAAGTCATCAGATATAGAACAGTTACATAACAAGCACGGTATAATGTGCTATACACAAATAACAAATAACGAGTGAAAGAAGACGAATCAAAACCAGCTTGGGTAATAGAGTTAGGTTTATATCCCGGTATTCTATTTGGAATACGTAATTACGAAGAACAATACTATACAACATATGTGCTATACCTACCTTTTGTAGATATATCTTTAACAACTTTTAAATAATGAATGAAGATATAGAAACGCAGTTCCACACAATAGATCTGTTCGTTAGAGATATACTAGGTGATATGAGAAACGTATCAAAATCAACAACAAAACCTGTCATGCTGGCTCATATTGATGCATGGCGGAATACGTTGGAAACAATTAAATTTATAATAGATATATAATGGGATTATTTGACGAGAGAATTGCCTACAAACCCTTTGAGTACCCAGAGTACTATACAGAGGGCTGGTTAAAACAAGCTCAGGCTTTTTGGTTACATACAGAGATATCAATGCAGGGTGATATCAAAGACTGGAATGAAAATTTAGATGAAAAAGAAAAGAATCTAGTAGGAAATATCCTGCTAGGTTTTGCTCAAACAGAATGCGCTGTGTCGGATTACTGGACACAAAAAGTAGTTAGCTGGTTTCCAAAGCATGAGATACAGCAGATGGCTATGATGTTTGGATCACAAGAAACAGTACACGCTGTAGCTTACAGTTATTTAAACGAAACGTTAGGATTAGAAGATTATGAAGCTTTTTTACACGAGCCTGCGACAGCTGAAAGGTTTGATAACCTTGTTGCTTGCAAAGGAAATGATCAAGTTGACATAGCTAAGTCTCTTGCTGTATTTTCTGCTTTCGCTGAAGGAGTTAGTCTTTATTCTGCTTTTGCTGTATTATATTCTTTTCAATTAAGAAACTTACTCAAAGGTATTGGACAACAGATGAAATGGTCCGTAAGAGACGAATCATTGCATAGTAAAATGGGTTGTAGACTATTCCGTCATATGTGTGAGGAAAACGATCAATTACTACATTTATGTAGAAAAGATGTTATAAACGCTGCAGAAACAATGGTTAAACTTGAAACAGAGTATATTAACAAAATGTTCGAGATGGGTGATATTGAAGGTATATCAGCTAATGATCTTAAACACTTTATAAAGAAAAGAACAAATGAAAAACTTGTGGAACTTGGTTACATTGACCTGGGAGGATATTTCCCTTATGACCAGAAAGCAGCAGCTAATCTTGATTGGTTCTATCATCTTACCGGGGGGGTCACTCATACTGATTTTTTCGCAATTAGGTCTACAGATTATTCGAAGGCTAACGAAGGAGAAGACTATGATGACATTTGGTAAAATACAAATAACAAATAAAGAAATAAACGAACAATTATATGAAAGGAATGAAAGCGAGTAAAATAGATGTATTAGAAAAGAAAGTAAATGCTTTAATAGGTGTTATCAAGCAATTGATGGATGAGTCTAGCAATTTAAGAGACCTTTCAGTAGGCACTCTTGAGACTGTTAAATTAATGAATGGCTATAAAGAAGCTATTGCAGAGTTGCAAGAGAACATTAAAAACACTAAAAAAGAACAAGAAAAAAAACTAGAAATATAAATGAATAACAAAATAAAAGGATGGAATGAAGAATGGAAAGCAGGAGTTGAATACCCAGAATGGGGAGACACAGACGTATACAAGAAGACTATATCCGGGGGATATTTATTTGACGGAGAAAACCCAAAAGAAGCATATCAAAGAGTTGCCAAAACAGTCGCTCGTAGGTTATATAAACCAGAAATGGCAGAAACTTTCTTTGAGTATATATGGAATGGTTGGTTATGCTTGGCATCTCCTGTACTTAGTAACACTGGGACTGACCGTGGCCTACCTATTAGTTGCTTCGGTATTGATGTGGCTGACTCAATTCAAGATATAGGACAAAAGAATTTAGAGATGATGCTACTCGCTAAGCACGGCGGTGGAGTTGGTATCGGAGTTAATCAAATTAGACCCGCTGGCACTAAAATTACAGGTAATGGAACATCAGACGGAGTTGTACCCTTTTGTAAAATATATGACTCAACTATTCTCGCAACAAACCAAGGATCTGTACGACGAGGTGCTGCTTCGGTTAATATCAACATTGAACATGGAGATTTCGAACAGTGGCTTGAAATCAGAGAGCCAAAAGGAGATGTTAACAGACAATCGCTTAACTTACATCAGTGCGCAGTTGTTGGTGATAAGTTTATGCGACGCCTTGAACAAGGAGATGCGGACGCTAGAAATCGATGGAGTAAACTACTTAGAAAACGAAAAGCAACTGGAGAACCGTACATTATGTTTAAAGGAAATGTTAATAAAGCAAATCCGCAAGCATACAAAGATAACGGACTAAAGGTTCATATGACTAATATATGTTCAGAAATTACATTACACACCGATGAGAACCACAGCTTTGTATGTTGCTTGTCATCATTAAATTTAGCTAAGTATGAAGAATGGAAAGACACTAACCTTATACATGACGCCATATGGTTTCTTGATGGAGTTATGGAGGAATTTATTCAACGCGCGAAAGGCCTTAGAGGATTCGAGAACTCTGTACGATCTGCGCAGAAAGGGAGAGCTTTGGGCTTGGGAGTACTCGGATGGCATACGTATCTCCAGGAGAAAGGCATTCCTTTCGAAGGTTTATTGGCTCAGTTCGAAACTAGGAAAATATTTTCACAAATTAAAATTGAAAGTGAAAGAGCATCCAGGAATCTTGCTGAGATATACGGTGAACCTTTGTGGTGTGTTGGTACTGGTATGCGCAACACTCATTTGCGCGCTGTTGCTCCCACTGTTTCTAATAGTAAGCTTAGCGGAAACGTCTCGCCGGGCATAGAGCCTTGGGCTGCAAATGTATTTACAGAGCAAAGCGCTAAAGGTACTTTTATCAGAAAGAACCCTACATTAGAAAAGTTATTAGAAGAACATAATTTGAATACAAGTGAAATATGGAATAAAATACTGGCTGACGGAGGCAGTGTACAGAATATCGATGCTCTTGATAGTATTAGGGTGGGTCACGACATACCAGTCAAAGAAGTTTTTAAAACGTTTAAAGAGATTAATCAATTAGAATTAGTTAATCAAGCCGGTATAAGACAACAGTATATAGATCAGTCTGTTAGTTTAAACTTAGCATTCCCTTCTGAAGCTACACCTAAGTGGCTTAATAAGGTTCACTTTGAAGCCTGGAAGAATGGTGTTAAAACTTTATATTATACTAGAACTGAAAGTGTTCTACGCGGAGATATAGCAGCCGCTGCAATGAAAGAAGACTGTTTAGCTTGTGACGGATAAATAGTGCTATACATAGTAAAATTAGAAAAGGGGACCTCGATGTGAGATCCCCTTTTTCTATCTAGGAACGCTAGGTATGGTACGCCTATTTTATTTAGTTCCTTTTTTCTTTTTAAACATTAGCTTATACATAAGCGAATTCCATTCTCCTTTAAGATATTCTATCATAGCTATTAATTTTTAATTGTTTTACTCCACCGAGCTTTATACCCTCGGATATCTACATGGGTAAATGTATTGTATATACCTATACCCCCTAATTTAAACTTCTCACTTTTCATTAAATCGTCTGTAATACTAGCAATTTCACTAGGGCTTAAAGTATTAGATTTAATATCAGCAGCTTTTCCTTTTATATGTTGAGAATTTGTAGCCCCTCCAACATCTGCATTGTGTTCTTTACAGCGGTAAGCGTTAGTTAAATCTATTCTACCTACAACATCTCTGAGTGCTTGTAGATTTTCAGCTAATTCTTTAATATTCTCTTTAACAAATTCAGGCATTTTGCAACCACATTTGCATTCGAACTCCGATAAACTAAAGTTATTAGTTAATTTCATATTTTATTTATCTCTTACAATATATTTATTAATACGTTTGTTTTTTGTAGACTTATCTTTCTTTTTCTTCTTATCTTTCTTAGCCACTGATTTTATTAAGTCAAATTCTTCGTTCTTAGCTCCAACATCCCATGTTCTCCATCCAAGACCTAAAGCAACCCTTTGAAAAACAGTGTTTCTGTCATCTAACATTTCTGAGATACCTCTAGCTTCTGCTAATGCTCTGTCTAACGGGACATTTAATATAGCTGAAGAAAAATTACCTATGACTGTATAAGTCGAAGATGGATTAAATCTACCGCCAATAACTACATCCCAAGGGTGTTTTTCTATAATATCTTTATCATATTTATCCAGTACATCGATAGCACTTTTTACTTTCTTAAATTTAGAACCAATCGCTGGAGCTATATTAAGCATTTCAGAAGCTGTTTGCCACCCTGATTGTCCCATGTAACCTTTTTCCGTCTCTTTATCGTATGCTCTATAAGCATTTTTCAAAGTAACGACTACAGCTCCGTATATACCTGTACCTTTTGCTACAGAGTCAAACATACCATGAAGTATTTTTGTAGATTTTTTATCTAACTCTTTTTCATCAATCTCTTCTTCGTCTTCATCTCCAAAACCAGGTATCAAGGCGAATAAACTATTAGATAAAGCATTGAATATAAAGTTTTGTACCGCTCCATAATAAACTATCTTTGATATATGAGTCTTAGCATCCCCACGTCCATTTATAAGGTCCTGAGCAGACTTTTTCATCAATCTAGTGTATTGCATCGTTGTGTTCTGGAAAGCCAATATAAGACGTCCTGCCACACTTCTTTGTTGTTGCGAAACTAAAGCTGGATCACCTGATTGTTGTGTTTCATCTGATATTTTAGAGAAATCTAAAAACGCTTTTTCTTCTGCAGCTTTCTGATCTAACCCCTGTTTCTTGTAAGTGTTAACTCTATTCCTATACATACTAGCTCCACCCATAGATATTGCAAAACTATCTGCTATTTGTGTTGGTAGAAATCCTTTCTTAAGTAAGTATGATATTATAGCTTGTGGCTTATTCTTAGCTCCTTTAGCTGCATTAGCAATTTCTGCTTCTTGAACATCTGATTTTAACCCTCCTCTACGTTGTTTCAATTTGTCTGAATTAAATATCATAACAAAATCTTTCCAATATTGTGGTTGATTAGCAAACGCTAAACCTGCTTTAAGAGGATTGTTATCACTCCAGTTTAAAAAGTTAGTAATAGATAAAGTCTGCATCAATGCTGATCTTCTGTTGAAGAACATTATAGTGCCTATCGAGTTGTTAACCCAGTTATTCCATTTGTTTGTTATCTTATTAGAGCCGAACGATCTATTAGTACCATTTTTCATAGCATATAAGGCATCTTCTAAAGCTTCCCTATGCTTAGTACCGTAAACAGCTTCAACCTTATTTAAGTTCTTTTCGCTGAATATTATATCAGCATTTTCGATAAATTCAGCAATATACTCAGCTCTGTTAGAAGTCTCTGTGAGATCGTTTAGATCAGATAACATAGTCTTTGCATCCCAGTATTCTCCAGGCTCTGGCCAACTGTCTTTCTTAGTAGCTAATACAGCTGCCTCACTGAAAGCTTGTAATCCGGCATCCTCTTCTATTAGTTTAACTAGTTTAGCTTGATCCCTTTTAGATATTCCAGGTATTTCAGTACCTTGTTTAGTCCACATGTAAACTCTAAGAGCTTGGTCATAAGTGAAGTCGCCATCTGGGGTTAACTCACCTAACTTTTTAACCTCTGGTTTAAATATTTTACCTAACTGTTTGAAATCACTTTTTATAGCAACTCTTGCAGATTCTAGTGCATTTACTCCTCTGAAGTAAGGTGTTAGTAAAGCGTCTTCAAAGAAAGCTTGATCAGCTTCCCCTTGTTTTCCTTTACCAGCAAAAGTATACGACGTTAGCCCTCTAAAGTCATCAGCAGACGAGGTTATAAAAGCTTTGTACTTACCTTTCTTAGCGCCTCTTCTTTTTGCAACAACTCTAGAAAATTCTTTGCTAGCTCCAACACCTTTGTTTCTTTCGATCATTAAATTAAACTCAGGGTCAAGTGATTTACTAAACTTAACCTTAGCTAACTGAACTTTACCTTTAACATCGAAAGTATCTAAAACATCTTTGACAGCCTTAACATTTCCTGTGTGATCATCAGCAAAATAAAAGTCATTATACCCTTCAGCTACTTTACCAATCATCCAATCAGCTTTAGCTTTAGGACTACCGTCACTTAATCCAGTTATATTTTTCAATGGTATATCTAAACCAAGTCCTGACAAGAACTCTTGTATTGGTCCAGCAGCATCCTGAGGTCTTGCTGTTAACACAAATAAATCATCAGAACCTCTTTTGCCTGCTATAATTTTAGCAACCTCAAGCAAAGGTCCAGGTTTTCCGTCCATTACTTTACTAAACTCAGAGAAATCCCACACAGCACCTTCAGCTTCCATCTTACCTGCGTCTTTAGCGAAAGTAGCGGCATCAATTTTACCAGTGGTGCCATCAGGCATTGTGTATAGCACATTACTTTTTGTACGCCCTAATGTATCATCGAAATCAAATACTCTTATTTTT
>ENA-UOXV01005019-UOXV01005019.1-marine-metagenome-genome-assembly--contig:-NODE-5019-length-14836-cov-4.603004_pt1 | contig 14836 bp, 12 predicted proteins | sample MGYA00238165_ERZ766961 | MGnify/ENA primary metagenome ERZ766961 (study PRJEB28924, sample SAMN03173240) | marine metagenome | biome: Marine; feature: Water; material: Subsurface seawater | place: North... | reverse complement strand
TTTGTCAGATATTAAATGCCCTACTCTTCTCCAGTTATCTGGAGCTGTATAAAAAGCTAAAGCAGATAATTCTGTTGCAGATACCACATCCCATAATTTAAATTCAACTTTAAGTCTCCCGTCTTTTTCTAAAGAAATTTTTCCTCCACAACAAAAATCAATGCCATATTCCTTGAAAACATCAGCGGTTTTAAAATTTTCAGAAACTATTTCAGCTATGGTGGTTTCGGTATTTGTTTCGAGCATAATCTTATTTATTTAGTAAGAAACAAATATTGATTTACTATTCTTTAAAACCAATGATGGTAGTCATAGAAAAAAGGAAACAGTTGTTAGTTTTGGATATGAATTAACCGCCAATTGCGGTCATACTGCGATTTTTGAATTTCTCCGCATCAAACTTTCCGTCAAATGAATCTACCCCACCTCTACTTTTATGTTTGGCCAGAATAGCATTTTTAATAAGTGGCTTTATATCTTCTCCATTTCTAAATGGAGTCAAAATATCCAATTCAGATTGAGAGAAAAGACAATTTTTAATTTTACCATCAGCCGTTAAACGGATACGGTTACAAGAATCACAAAACGGACTTGAAACTGGACTAATAACCCCGAAAGAACCTCGATATCCTTTTATTCTATAATTCTTAGAAGTGTCATTTGCTTCATCTTCAATTCGAACAACATTTTTACTTTCAAAATGTTGATCTACTTTGTTCATGATCTCCTTATAAGACAACATCTTATCCCAATTCCATTTATTACCATCGAAGGGCATAAATTCGATAAAACGAACGGCTAAATCATAGTCTTTAGAAAGATTGATAAAACTATGAATTTCATTATCATTCACTCCACGAATTGCAACTACGTTTAGTTTCACTCGAAATCCTGTAGTTAAAAGCAACTCTATGTTATTGACTATTTTATCGTAAAAGTTTCGACGAGTAATTTCGTTAAATTTCTCTTTATCAATTGAATCAATACTAATATTTATGGTTTTTAGATTTGCCTTTTTAAAAGTATCAATAAACTTATCTACCAATACTCCATTGCTAGTAATGGCCAGTTTTACTGGTAACTGTCCTATTCCTTCAATCAGTGTTTTTGCATTTTTCTTAACTAGTGGCTCTCCCCCGGTCAATCGAATTTTATTTACGCCTAATTCGGTAAATATTTTGGCAATTTGAACCGTTTCATCTTCGGTCATAAAAATGTTTTTATCCCTTAATGGAATACCACATTCGGGCATACAATAAAAACAACGCAAATTGCAACGCTCAGTCAACGAAATCCTCAGGTAATCGTGTACCCTTCCGAATTTATCAATCAATTTTTCTTTAGACATGTAAGCGTTTTGTTTGTATTACAATAGTACTTAATTCTTGTTCAGGAATTTGATATCTAAAGTCGTTCTAATCTTTTATCTTTGAAAAAATTAATGTCATGAATGATTTAACAAAAACATTTGCAATACTAACCGCTGGATTTGCTGCCGGTGTGGTTACAGGTATTTTATTTGCTCCTGAAGTTGGTGAAAAAACCAGGGAAAAATTAAAGGAAAAAGCTGGTGAAATCGGTGACGAATTGGAAGTGAAATACCAAGAAGAGATAGAAAAGCTTAAGGCTAAAATTAGCGAGTTAAAAGATAAAGTTCCTACACCAGAGGCTTAATTCTGAATTCGAAGATTATGGCATCTTTAAAACTTTTTGAGCAATTCGAAGACTTCGGAAATCGATTTATCGCATTGGTGAATAAACATCTGAAGTATTACCAAATTGCTGCTTATGAACAAGTCATGACGGTAGTTTCAATACTATTGTCTAAATTCATTATTGGATTTACCGCCCTTATTGCAAGCTTGTTCAGTTCATTATGGCTTGCCTTTTTTATTGGCGAACTCCTAGGAAAACTCTCGTTGGGGTTTTTAGTAATTGCTGGATTGTACATAATTGTGGGATTTATAATTCACCGAAATCGGCACAAATGGATAATTGATCCTTTTATTGCAGAAATAGGTAAAGCGATAGAAAAACAAGAATTTAAGGAGGAAATCGATGAGTGAAATAACTAAAATAAAATCGTTAAAAGCACTCAGAGAGTTAAAAAATAAAACGAGGCATGAATTAGAATTGGAGAAATTAGAATTTGAAAATGCCAAATTGAGATTAAACCATGAAATGGATTTTAAAAAAATAATGCCCAACATATCCTCAATACTATTGAGTGGTGTTCAAAAAACCTTTGTGGGAAGTATTTTAAAGAAATTTGGACGATAGAATGGGAAAACCTTTCTATAAGAAAATTTGGTTTATTGTTTTAATGGCACTCATTTTACTGGGAACCGGGGCTTATTTCATCATTACTCAAAAAGCAAACGGAATAATAGAAACCAATTTAAGATTAGCTCTTGAAAAAAATCCGAATCGACTCTATTTAATTGATTTTAGGAAAATCAGGATTAGTCCTGTCCAAGGTAATTTAGTCATCAAAGACATACTCATTAAACCAAATCCAAAGGCACTGGACAGCCTTCATAAAATCGGAAATCATCAATCTCTTTTGGCACAAGTTAAAATAGCTTCAGTTAAATTCAAAAATGTCGATTTAGAGCAATTGGTAGAAAGTCAAACCATTTTATTGGATGAATTGATCATTGAAAAGCCAAACATAGTATTGAAGTTTACAGGTTATGATAAAGTCGTAAAAGATACTGTTGATCCAATTGAATCGCTTTATAGAATAGCAAATAACATTCAAGACTTAGAAGTAAAAACCATCAGCTTAAGAAAAGGAAACGTACTGGTTTCTAGACAATTTGAGGATGCCTTAGATACGATAGTAATAGCAAAAGGAATTTCATTAAAAGTAGAGGACATTAAGGTAGATACCGCTGCGGAGAAAATCCCCATAAACTTAGATGAATTAAATATTTCATTTGATAGTGTATGGATAAAAGTAAATTCAGTATACGATATTGCCTTAAACAATATTGATGCTTCGTTTAAAGACTCTTCTATCTCCGTTGGTTCTTTTGCAATGCTTCCCAAAATTTCAAAAGAGGAGTTTAGCGCCTCATTAAAATATGAAAAGATTTGGCAGAATATAAAGTGTAAGGACATCTTAATTTCAGGTTTTGATATAGATGATTTTCTTTTTAGAAAAAAACTGCACATTAAGTCTATTGAGCTGAATGAGCCATACATATACGTTTACAAAGACAAAAACCCAGCTTGGCCGGCGCACAAGAAGCACTCCATCCCTTCCGCTCTTCTTAAAAAAATTAAGCTTGACTTAAATGTAGAACAAATAGTCGTAAAAAATGGGGAACTACATTTTGAACAGAAAATTGCCAAACGCGATAATATTGGAAAACTAAAATTGACAAACATTTTTGCTACAGTTTATAACGTCACTAATAGAGAAGAAATAATTGAGAAAAGTAAGTGGTTGACTTTAGATGCACGAATGAATTTAATGGGAAGTGGTAAAATGAAAACAAACCTAAAATTCGATTATACCTCTCCTTCAAATAATTGGTATTTAGATGCCCACATTGGTAAAATGAAAATGGCCGACCTTAATCCTATTATTTACCCATTAACTGATGCTGAGTTACTTGCCGGAGATTTAAATGATGTTGAGCTAAAAATTAAAGGTTCAGAAATGTCGACTCACGGAACGCTAGATATGGTATACGATAAAGCCAAAATAAACATCAAAATGTATGATGATGAAACGGGTAAAGTTGAACAAAAAGGTTTTATAAGCTTTGTTGCCAATGGAGTTATCAGAACTAGCAACATTAAAGGAACGCCTTCATATAAAGAGGGAAATATTAGTTATACTAGAACTAAAGATGTTCCATTTATAAAATTTGTGTGGGCTTCTATTCAAGTTGGCCTCATTGATACCTTCGTTGGATTAAAAGACAAAAAAGAAAGAGAACAAAATAAAAAGCTTCGAAAAACGAGAAAAGAAAAAAGAAGGAAAAACCGATAATTTTCAATTTCATATATCAACCACCCGACAAGGGGATTGATTTAATTCTCATTGCATTAAAAGTTGTTTTTCACATAATCAACCGTTTCGCTAACTGATAATTTTGAGCTTGAAGGTCCTGACCGGACATAAAACAAGTCTTCGTTATTCTGCTTAATATAAAATGGTTTAAAGGCTGGCTCAGTTTCAATAATAACAATTTGCTTTCCTTTTACTAGCTCAATATGAATTTTAATAAAACGTAAAGAACTTACACCTAAAGCCGTGCTGACAACATTTTTAACATGTAGCATACACTTGTCATCATTTTCAAATCCATCTAAATTTAAACCGTGTATTTCGCCATTATCCGTAACACCTAATAACATGATTCCACCTTCTGAATTAAGAAAGCCAGCTATTCCTTTTAGCCAGGCAAACTCAATTGCTTTATCATTCCTTTTAGCTTTTATATGATAACGGACAGTAGATTTAAACTCAAGATGCTTACTCTCCCCTTTCTCAATCAAATCATGAATGTCCTTTTCTGCGCGTTTTTTATCCAAGTGTATTTGAGGTAAGTCTTTTATTTGGTTTCCGTATTTGCTAATAACAGAAAAAAGAAGTAATGCGGCAAACAACAAAGCCGAGATTAGAAAAAGAACAAAAAATCCTATTTCCTTTTGAATTACTCCTAAAAAGTCAGATTCGGGCATGATTACTCCCACATATAATGAATTTTGATTTTGGGACATCATTTTTGCACGCATCCAATGCAATTGCTTTTCTGAGCTAAAAACGTGTGGAAAAGTCACCTCATCTCCAATTTTCAGCATTTGATCAAATGCAGCCACCACCGTTTTTGATTCAGATTCATTGTAATCATGAAAAACTTGATTTTCAACACTCTCATTCTTATCAACTTCAAAATAATTGGGAAGAAAAATAGTTCTCTCATTAAGTCTGAAAAGAATTATCTCGCTGTTCTCTGAAACAGATATGTCGTTCAAATAATTGAATAAATCCACTAATTTAAGTTCCATGATAATCTTGACAGTTTTTACATCTTTATCGTACTTTGATAAACTGACAACCGCATCATTCGTATTTTGACTAAAATGTGCTCCACTCCAACCAGAATCCTGATCATGAAACATTTTCTTACGTTCATCAGAAACAAACTCTTTTGATATTCTTCCTGTGCTTATGTATTCAGCATCCGATTTTGAAAAAAGAATGTTCCCCTCTGGCCTTAATACAGAGATTGAATGAATCTTTTTATTGGTTCTGAGAGTTGATTCTAACAAAGATTCTATTTGCTTGTTTGTAAATGTAGAATCTGTTAGATAAAGATTTAGAAAATCAATTACTTTTTCTTGTTCATGAATCAATTGATCGTATTTATCTACTGCTTCATTTAAAGCATGATAAGTTGTTTCTTCAAGTAAGTTGTTTCTTAGGTTTCTGTATTGCCAAACTCCCAGTATAGCAATAACCACAAACACCAACGAAAGAACTATTAAAGAATCTCTAAGCAGTTTTCTTCTGACATTACGTCCTCTACTTTTCCATAACTCAAAATACATTGTTCTAAAGCCCACCTATTATTTCTATTCGTTTTTAACGAGAAGATAATTCTGTAATATTGTGCAAATATGGGCATTCGAATAACTTTAATTGCACTTTTAATTTCCGTTTCAACTCTTTGTCAGAGTCAAATCATTATTGCATTGATATTTGGCGATAAATTGAACTCAGATAAAATGAAATTCGGAATGGATTTAGGTGCGAATTACAGCACAATAAATTCATTTCAATCTAATTACAATAGGACTTCTTTAAATTTAGGGTTGTTTTTCGAATTTAAATTATCGGACAGATTATTGTTAAGTCCGAATCTATTTTTCATTAATGAAAGTGGTGGTTCTAAATTGCCCACATACAGTTTGAATGATACTATATTGGATGCTGCACTTTCAGAATCTCAAGTTTTAAGGAAAATGAAATACTTTAGCCTGCCAGTCTTGCTAAAAGTTCGTCTTTTCAATCAGTTTTATTTTGATCTTGGCCCACAAATTTCTCTTCTATCTAAGGCCAATGATATTTTTTACGAGAAATCAGATAAGGGTAATATCAGCTTTGAAAGTGACATTAAAAATTCCATTAATTTGTGGGACTTTGGAGGAGTCGTTGGTTTTTCTTATAAGCTCAGAAAAGGAGAAGGGTTGAGTATTAATTTAAGGTATTATCAAGGATTCTTACCAATTTATGCTTCTTCTGCCCAACCTACACAATACAATCAAATTATTCAAGCCGGTGTAAGCTTTTCAATAAAAACAAAGTCCCCTCAAGAAATGGATAAACTTCAGAAATAACTGTAATTTGATTATATGAAAATAATTTCCAAACGGACTTCTACTCTATTATTTGCAGCATTCTTGTTTTTTGCTGGAAATGCGCAAAAAAGTTTTCTTCAATCTGGCCCAATGGTTGGATATTCTGAAATGCGTGAAGTACAACTCTGGGTTCAAACCACAGAAAGTGCTGATGTCCAAATTGTTTATTGGGAAAAAGGCAAGTCCGCAATTAAATTCTATACTCAATCTGAAGTTACTGCAATTGACAAAGCCTTTGCTTGCAAATTAATGGCCAACAAAGTTGAGCCTGGAAAAATTTATGAGTACGAATTATGGATTAATCGAATTAAAATAGAACTTCCCTACTCTTGCGAATTTCGATCACAACCCCTTTGGCAATGGAGAACCGATGCACCCGATTTTAGCTTTGTAATCGGGAGTTGTACTTACGTTAATGATGCTCCTTACGACAGACCAAAAAAGCCTTATGGAGGCGATTATCATATCTATAATTCTATAGACTCAACCCATCCTGAGTTCATGATATGGCTTGGAGATAATATCTACCTAAGAGAGGCAGATTGGAATACGAAAACTGGGATATATTATCGTTACACCCATACTCGCTCATTGCCAGAAATGCAATCATTATTGGCACATACGCATAACTACGCTATTTGGGATGATCATGATTTTGGCCCTAATAATTCAGATCGTAGCTTTATTCATAAAGATAATACGCTACAGGCCTTTACCGATTTTTGGCCGAATCCATCTTTTGGAATAAATGACAAACCTGGTACAACCACCCAATTCAGATATAACGATTGTGAATTTTTCGCTTTAGACAATCGATATTATCGTGAGTCTGAAAAAAATATTGATCCTTCCATTTTAGGTAAAGAACAAGCCGATTGGTTAATTGAAGCATTGAGTGCTTCTCGCTCTCATTACAAATTTGTATTGGTGGGTGGTCAGTTTTTAAATTCAGCTAAGGTTTACGAAAACCATAGCAATTACGAAAAAGAAAGGCAATACATCCTGGATGAAATAAAAAGAAGGAATATTAAAGATGTTATTTTCTTAAATGGGGATAGACACCACGGAGAGATTAGTAAGTTAGCCTTGGACGAAAACAATACGGTTTATGATATCACCTCTTCTCCTCTCACTGCTACTGCCCATAAAAAGGTAAAAGAAGAAAATACAAATCGAATAGAAGGCAGCTTAATAAAGCAACGTCATTTTACTAAAATATCGGTAACAGGAAAACGAAAAAAAAGAATTGTTACGGTGGAGTTTTTCGATTCTTTTGGAGAAAGTATCTTTAAGTATATATTGGAGTAATACTAAGCCCTTATTTACCAACGCAGCTTTGACAATAGAAAGAGCGCAAAGAAGGCCAATCTAAAACGCGTAAGGGAATATTACAAGTTCCAATAAATAGACTGCACCATTGCTTTTCTGACAAGTTTTCGTGGGCTCTTTTTAACTCAGCATGGTAGGTTGCAGGAAAATGATCAATTTCATATTCTAAACAATATTTCACATACAATACTATCGCTTCTTTATTAGGCTTTTCTATATGAACCATGGGCTCTAGAATTTCTCTTGCCCACTGGAACTTTTCGAAAGAAATATAATATTTAGCCAAATCTAGCTTTCTTGAAACACTACTATCTTGCTTCAAATAATATTTATTGATATACAAAAGTGAAGTCTCTGCTCTATCAATAAAGTCGTTTTCATGGCCTCTATAAATCAGGTTCGCCATTTCTACATTAAACCACATTTCAATATCATCTATTAATTTTTGATTTGCCTCTTGCGCTTTAAGCTCAGCGAGTAAACTTTTTATTAACTGGATTTTTTCTTTTGATGAAAATTCATCAGAATAGTTCGCAATTATGGCCTTTATATTATAATCTACTTCTCTATTTCCTAAAGTAGAATTCCATCTTTTAAGTCGCTCTACCGCCACCTGTGCATCATAAGATTTGCCATTACTAATTCCAAATAAATAAGCTCGGTATTGGGCTTTTGAAAATAATTTTAAGTCAGGAACATTCAATTCTTCTGGATTCACTATTGATTCACCAGCTTCACTCTGAGTTTGGAGATAACATTGTATAATATCCAAACGCTCAATCTGCTCATCAGAAATAGAATTTGAAACTTCAAATGAGCTCATAATAGAATTCCATTCCGTTCTTGCCATCAATTGTTTCCACTTGTTATTCTGAACCGGGGTTATGATAAGTGTGATTCTTGCTTTTCGTTGTTCTTCAAACAAGGGTTCAAAAAATAGGGCGTTCGCTGAGTCTTTAAAAAATTGCTTAACCCTTTCCCTTTTCCAGACTCGCATTGAATAATGCTCGGTAGTGTCAATTTGTTGGTAAAACAGCTCCCAATTTTCTTTAGTAGTCAAACTGTATTTAATTTTACCACTTTGGTATTTGCCTAATTCAGCAATAAGTACATCGGCACGCTTTTTAAATAATTTTTCATTTGCTTTTGCGCTTCCTTCAATTGAGGCAAAAGCTTCAATTTGAATGGAGTTTACCTTGAACTCTTTGTTTTTTAATTGGTCTAGTACTTCTGCTATATCTACTCCATTAAACTCTATGGCGTTTTTTTCAAAACCTACTTCCACCATCAAAGAAGTCTGTGCTGAACTGGGAGTGTAAGACAGTGTATCTATAGTATATCTTACAGGAAGAGTTGCCGGTTTATAAACTAAGAGTTCCCCACAATGATGATCAAATTCCACTTGAACACAGAATTTTTTATTTCGTATATAATGCAATTTTACCTCGTACGGGTAATCGGTAAACCCTTCAGGGGTGTCACCCAAATCAAAGTAATTACAAGTTTTTTCATCAGATTTACTTTTTTTTCGTTTACTCGCTTTTTCAATTAATTCCGCAAGCTGTTTTTCGATATCACTTCTATAAATGGGCTTCATTAATTTTCCATCTATATAACTGAATCCATTTCTGGAATTTGCCTGCACTTCATATTCATTTCCGCATGAATATTGATTTTTAAAAGAAATTAACTCAACTGCTAGCCCATCTTTAGAACCTGAAAAAAAGTTTCTAATTTGATTTAAATCGTAAACACACAATAGCATTTTGTCACGCGTAATGTTAAGGTTGGCATCAACATCCAACCATTTCTTTTTAGACGATTTTGGACAATCAGAAAACTTAACTGGTGTCTTAATTCCGTAAGGATACTTTTTTATACTTTTTATTTTATCTGGCTCGAAAAGGATATTTTTTTTTTCAGCCCCCAACTTCGAATATGGAAATGACTTAGCTGGAAACACATACTCATGTTCATTCATAGGGTCTCCGAATAGTTGGACAGCAAATAGTGTGTCGTTGTTTTGAGAAAAAACAATAGCCACTGCAGTTAGCTTAAAATCATTGGTTAAAATATTCGCTCTATGTGGCTTACTATTCATCCAAACCTTTGCTAAAACAGCAGCATAATCTTGATAGGTCTTCGGATTTACTTGTTTTTTATCATGCATTTGAACAGAAACTCCTAAAGGAAACATTAAAATATTTTCTCCAATTTGAAGGTCATGAGCTCCAAAATATTCTGCCCGTAATTGAGGATCTTTAAGCGATTTATTTTCTTTTTGATAGTGAGTAAGTTTATTCTTCTTTGCTATGAATGAAGCATGGTTTTTGGCAGCGTCTAGTAAAACAGAATCAGGTAATAGCTTTATTTTATTCTTCTCTAATCTAATTTTATTAATCTCATTTAAAGTCAATTGCTCTAAATAGGGTAAATTAGGGTGTTCCAAATCTAATATGTCTGCAGAAGATTGTGTAAAACCCTGCAAAGACAAGCAAACTAAGAAAAGAAGTAACCAATTTTTCACTTACACGAATTTAATTGTAAAGCTCAATAAAGAATAGTGTGATTTTAAAAATTTCAAACACTTTTGCAGCAATGTTTTTCATGAACAACAAAACACAATATATCGTATTAAAAATAATCTTGTTTTTTATTATTTGTACATCGACAATTCTTGAAACAAATGCTCAATCAGCAGAAATTAGTTCCATAAAAGCTCAGTTAAACAATACTTCCAACAGCGATGATAGAATAAAGTTAAACCTTGAAATGTCATTACTTTATTATAATCACGGAGATATAAGATCAGCTTTAGAATACGCAAAAAATGCTGAACAGGTTATAATGCCTTATACTCAAAATGATTTGAGGGGTTCTGTTCACCTTTATGAGGGTAATTTTTTACTTGAATTGGGTAAATATGGAGATGCTTTAAATCATTTCCAAATGAGTTACGAGTCTTACGCAAAAGACAATAACAAACTTCGAATGACGGTTGTTCTTTCAAGTTTATGTGTAGTCTTCGAAAGAATGAATAATCCTGAAATGGCACTCGAATATGGTAGAAAAGTAGTGAAAAACAGAATTGAACTCAACGACTCTGTTGGGCTAGCCATTGCTTATACTAACCTTGGTAATATATATGAAGACTTGGAAAAGTATGAAATGGCATTTAATTACTACATGGATGCTACTTATATTGATTCAGTATTTCAAAATGAACGTGATTTAAGTATTGATTATAACAACTTAGGATACTTATTTGAACAATTAAATGACCTTAATAAAGCCATGTTTTATTACTCTAAATCTTATGAGATTGATAATCGATTAGAGGATATTTATAATCAAGGAATAGTGATTGGAAATATGGCTAGGGTAAACCTTAAGCTAAATAAAGTAGATGATGCTAATAAACTAGAATTAAACAGTTTAGATTTCGCTATTCTCTCTGGATCAATACGAAACATCTCAGATTGTTACAAGCTACTAAGTGAAATAGAAACTAGTAAAAACAATCCGAAAAACTCTTTTGAATATTTTAAATTATATATGGCGATTGAAGATAGTTTGAATCAACAAATTAATTTGGTTTCAAATGAAAATTTAAATTCTACATCCAAAAATATTATTAAAGAGACCCATTCAAATACACGAATTGGTCAAGGCGGAATAAATGATATTTTGTTTTACGCTTTGGCCTTCATTTTATTTGCTACGGTTGTTTTTCTATTGATAAAGCTCTACAAATCGAATTAAATCCATTTCGCTTTTTCCATTGGATTAGATTTTGGTAATCTGCTCAATTATAAATTCTTATGACTTAGGTTATTTCAATTAATTTTGAGATTCCACTAAAAATCACTTATGCGTAAAATATTCTTCATTTCTTCGACCCTCATTTTAGCGATAACTGCCTTTCTAATTTTTTACGTTCATGATTACTTTCATATCTTTCTCTACATATTAGTTCCCCTTGTTTTATTAGGCTACTATGATGCTTTTCAAAAAAAGCATGCTATTCTCAGAAACTTTCCAATACTGGGGCATTTAAGATATATATTCGAAAGTATATCCCCTGAAATTCAGCAGTATTTCATTGAACGAAGAACCGATGGCACTCCACTATCCAGAAATCAACGTGCTCTAATATACCAAAGAGCTAAAGGAGTAAAGGATACTCATCCCTTTGGCACCGAATTCAATTTAATGGATCCTGGATTTGAATTTCTTGCCCATTCTATGTTTCCTAAAAAGCATGTAGAAGCTCCCCGAATTACTATTGGTGGTAAAAATTGTAAATATCCATATCAGGCTTCACTTCTAAATATTTCTGCAATGAGCTATGGTTCTATGAGTTCACGGGCCATAAAAGCCTTGAATCTAGGAGCTGCCGAAGGCGGGTTTTATCATAACACAGGTGAAGGAAGTATTTCTAAGTTTCATCAAAATGGGGGCGATTTGGTTTGGCAAATTGGCACTGGTTATTTTGGTTGCAGAACAAAAGATGGAAGGTTTGATCCAGAGAAATTTAAAATTAAGTCAGCCTTACCGGAAGTTAAAATGATTGAAATTAAGTTATCTCAAGGTGCAAAACCTGGACATGGCGGAATTTTACCTGCAGAAAAAAACACACCAGAAATTGCAGCTATTCGAGGCGTTGAACCACATACAACCGTTCACTCTCCTCCCGGTCATAGTGCATTTAGTGATTTAAATGGCCTACTTCATTTCGTAAAAGAATTACGTGAACTCTCTGATGGAAAACCTGTAGGTTTTAAATTATGCGTAGGGCGAAAAGATGAATTTGAAGCCCTTTGCGATGAAATGGTTTCTACAGGAATTAAACCCGACTTTATTACTGTTGACGGTTCAGAAGGCGGAACTGGGGCTGCTCCACCAGAATTTGCCGATCATATGGGAATACCATTGGAACGAGGTTTAGTATTTGTTGTGGATACTCTATTTAAAAAAGGATTGAGAAAAGACATAAAAATAATTTGCAGCGGTAAAGTAATCAGCGGAGCATCAATGGTAAGGTTTCTTGCTTTAGGTGCCGATTTATGTAATAGTGCAAGAGCAATGATGTTAGCCATTGGTTGTATTCAAGCTCAACGTTGTAATAACAACACCTGCCCAACTGGTGTTGCTACTCAAGACAAAGAACTAATTGCTGGTTTAAATGTAAAAGACAAGTCAAAGCGGGTTACCCAATACCAGAAAAACACTTTACATGCTGCTATGGAAATAGTTGGTGCAATTGGTTTAGATCATCCTGATGACTTAAGAAGAAATCATGTTATTAAAAACGTTGATTCAATTAAAAGTCAATTATTTAGCGAGATTTACCCTTATCCTGAAGAAGTGGGTGTTGTGGTTTAAAAAAAACTAATTTGCGTTCAATTTCTTCTTCAATAAAGGAGCAATTTCATAGGTAAATTTACTTTTAAATGACTCCAACGCCTTTACCAAAGCTCTACTATAACTCAAGTCTACGCCTTTTATTCCTGGATAGCTTTTCGTTAAAAACAGTTTCCCTTTACTATCAGTTACAGTAATTTCAGTATCCAAAAAACTCGTAAAAAGCCCATTATACTCTCCCCCTTCTCTTTTAGTAAAAGAAATAGTACAGATTAAATCTGCTTTGCTTTTTTTATTTTCATTCAATAGAGCTAAACCTGTTAACGTCCCTTTTAAATCAGTCAATATAGGTGAGCCAATGGATGAAATTTTAATATAAACTTTAGGTGTTTCAAATTGAATAACACAGTTTACATTCGGAATATTTAACCCCGATTTAATCGCCATTTTAACTTCATTTGATATGGTAGAAATCCGATCGAAATCTACTCCAACAACTAGGTTTACGTTTTTAGCTTTATTGCTCTTTAACCCTACTATAGAAGTTTTCCCGGCATTATCAGTCGAATACTCATTTTGACCGAGATTAATTCCCTCAGCAACTACCACTTTTAACGGAAGATCACTAATAGTTTTTCCTTTGTATACGGCACTAACTATTAACACTTTCTCTTCGAGCGCCATACCATAAGCTAACCGAATAGAAGAGGTATTAATACTCAATTTGATTTTATCTAAACTCTCTTGAACTTTCGACAGAATATAGTTCCCAAAAAAAACTTCTTCCTGTTCAATTTTAGTTTTCAGGGGTTTATTCCAATACTCCTTAATCGCTTCCATGGCCTTCAACTCATACTCTATTTCTTGCATAATAGTAGTATTAGGTTCTTTCGTTTTATTCAACCATGATTTTGCAATTTCTATTTGTTTGTCTTCTAAACTCTTTTTCCAAGCCGCATATTCAGACTTACTCAAACGGTAATAGAGAGCATATTCAGTATCAGTTTCATATGAATCTACTAATTCATAATTTTCAAGGTCAATGTTTGATTCCAATTTAATACTTTGAATAAAGTCTTCTTTATGTGAATCGTTTTTGGAAAATGTGTAAAGAATAGAGTTTGCCTCGACTTTCACTTCTATTTCTTGAGACAAATCATCCAATGCTTTCTTTTTAGCTTCATCAGAAAAATTTGAAGGATAATACTTCTTGGAAACTCTTGAAATACCAATATAATATCCCGTATTCATAGGGCGCTTCATCAGCCACTCTGGAGGTGTTTCAACTTTAACTTCGGTAATTGGAGTAGTTGATTTCTTTGAGGAGCCACAACTCCAGAATAGAATAATGAAAAAGGAATAGAAAAATAGTTTCATTCTAACTCTTTTTCATATTTACGAATTTTCCAAGCCCAATTTTGGGCAACCAATTGAACCAATTCGTTTTTTATTTCTTCTTCACTGACCATCTCTCGATTCTTTTCATTAATCATTCGGTCAAGCTTTTGTTTAGCAATAAGGCTCGTGTTTACTTTATCATCCGGAGATGCATATGATTTTGATTTGTAATAACCGGGATAAAGGTTTTTAGAGTCTTTACTATAAACTGCATATTCCAATTTATGGGTTTCTTGAGAAGGATATGTTTGAGATAATACTACTTCTCCTGTTTCGGCAGATACAAGCGTCAATTCAATTCTACACTCAATGGTCCGTTCCATAGAATAAACGGTATATTCAGTTTTTTCATACGTTTTTTGATTGT
>ENA-UOXV01005016-UOXV01005016.1-marine-metagenome-genome-assembly--contig:-NODE-5016-length-14842-cov-8.221208_pt1 | contig 14842 bp, 10 predicted proteins | sample MGYA00238165_ERZ766961 | MGnify/ENA primary metagenome ERZ766961 (study PRJEB28924, sample SAMN03173240) | marine metagenome | biome: Marine; feature: Water; material: Subsurface seawater | place: North... | reverse complement strand
TTATTCAATCACGAGTGCCTGCTCGACCAGCGCGCACTGCATTGGTCATGCCCTAGAGCAAATTCAACTCGGTAAACAGGATATCGTTTTCGCTGGCGGCGGAGAGGAGGAGCACTGGTCGATGAGCGCTTTATTCGATGCAATGGGTGCCTTGTCGACCAAACGTAACCAAACCCCTGAAACCGCCTCTAGAGCCTTCGATGTCGACCGTGACGGCTTTGTCATCGCGGGTGGCGCGGGCTTTGTCATTGTCGAAGAGCTTGAACATGCCAAAGCGCGTGGCGCCAAAATTTATGCGGAGGTAAAAGGCTATGCGGCCACCTCCGATGGTTTTGATATGGTTGCGCCATCGGGCCAAGGCGGAGAACGCGCGATGCGGGTCGCCATGGACGGAATCGATGAGCCGATCGATTACATAAACGCGCATGGTACGAGCACCCCCGCTGGGGATCCCTCAGAAATTGCGGCGGTGCACCGACTTTTTGGCGAATCGATGCCAAAAATAAGCTCGACAAAATCCCTGAGCGGTCACTCTCTTGGCGCCGCTGGCGCGCACGAGGCGATTTACTCGCTGCTGATGCTAGAGCACGACTTTATTTGTGCCTCAGCCAACATCACAACCCTTGACCCAGAACTGGCATTCGCCCCGATCGTGACCGAGCGAATTGATCAGGCAGGGCTGACAACGGTTATGTCCAACAGTTTTGGCTTTGGCGGCACCAATGCCTCATTGGTTTTCCAAAAACTTCACGCCAGCTGAACACTTGACCCTTCACCGGTGGATCTCATGTCCAAGCCTTTGATTGTTGTCGTCGAGGACGAAACCGATATCCAAGATATCATTACCTATAATCTTAAACGGGAAGGCTATGACGTTTTAACGGCCAGCCGCGGTGATCAAGGCTTATCTCTGATCCAAGCCAAGAATCCAGATTTGGTCATTCTCGATATCATGCTACCCGGGATTGATGGTCTAACAATTTGTCAGCAGCTACGGGCGAGTCCAAAAACCAAAGCATTACCAATTATTATCTTGTCTGCAAAAGAAGAAGAATCAGATATTGTCATTGGTTTAGGTCTGGGCGCCGACGATTATATTCCGAAACCCTTTAGTCCGCGTGAATTGCTCGCTCGTGTGAAAGCTGTTTTAAGGCGCTCTTTTGCGCAAAAATCTCAAGCGCAGGATCAGGATCAAATTCGTCGCGGCGATCTCATTATGGATATAGACCGTCACCAGGCGATCCATCAAGGCACTGCCCTAAAACTGACTGCCACCGAATTCAAGCTACTCTTGGTACTCGCGAGCCACCCAGGTCGGGCTTTTTCAAGAGAACAATTGTTAAATCGCGTCGTGGGCGATGCTGTTGTCGTCGTCGATCGTAATATCGATGTTCATATACGCTCAGTTCGAAAGAAGTTAGGCGCGCAAACCGGCTTGATCGAAACTGTGCGAGGTGTGGGGTATCGGTTTGCTGATCAGAGATGATCCCAGGATCTATCAATCGAAACTGCTTTGGCAAGTCTGGGGATTACTTTGCGCACTGGTCCTGATTTCCGCGCTCAGCATCGGATATTTTGCAGCCCAACAAGTCGCATCAGATGCTCGAACGGAGATTGAGGAATCTTTAGGTCATCAAGTCCGACTCCTTAAGCAGCTCTATGATCCGCTGATCCTTGGAGAGGCCGCGCTACCTCTGATCGAGTCTGAGCAACGCATTACGGTTTTAAGCGCCGATGGCGCCGTCCGCAGTGACAACCGAGAAGATGCGAGCTTAATGGACAATCATATTGGGCGCCCCGAGATCATTGCGGCCAGCGCGCCTACCACCGCTGCAACGGGGCTTGGCATCGCCGAGCGATACAGTACAACCCTGCAACGAGACATGCTGTATGTCGCCTTAGCATTGGGGTCAACGGATGCGCCGACGGGTTACGTACGAGTGAGTATGCCGTTGACCAGTATTGAGCAAAAGGTCAATGCGATGCGCTTGCAGGTGAACCTTCTTACTGTGGCTTTGACTTTTATTGCAATTCTGATTGGGTTGTATTTTGCACGAAGAATCGTGCTGCCTGTGCTCAGGATGACCCAAGCTTCGGTCCTTATGGCCAGCGGAGAGTTTAGCCTTAGACTCGATGAGGGGCATGCCAACGAGCTTGGCAGTCTAGCGCGCGCATTGAACGAACTGGCGGCGGGCACGGAAGCAAAAATGCAAGAGATAACCGCACGTCAAAACGAACTGGCGGCGGTGTTACAAGGCATGACAGAGGGCATTATTGCGCTTAACGCGGATCAGGCTGTGATCCAAATCAATCGATCCGCTGAGACCATTTTGCATCTTGAGTCTTCGGGCGTCTTAAACAAGCCATTTCAGAGCCTTCAAATCGCCCGAGATCTTAGCGAAATCGTAACGTTGGGCTTTAAAGCGACCGTGCCCCAATCTCATACGTTAACGCTCGATGGGCGGCGCCTAGAAGTTTCAGCGTTGCGTCTCGGTGACGCGACGGTCGAAGGCATGATTTTAGTCCTGCGGGATACAACGGAACTTCAACGCCTAGAACGCATTCGAACCGATTTCGTTGCCAATGCCTCCCATGAGCTTAAAACCCCGATCTCGGCGCTGCGAGGGTTCATCGATACCGTAATCGATGATACCGACATGCCAACTGACACTCGACGATCGTTTTTAGCCCGAAGCCAACAACAGATCCATAGACTGGCTTCAATTGTTCAAGACTTGTTGCAGCTGTCTCGTTTGGACACGGGCCACAGCCCTGACTCAGATAAAACGCTGGTCTTAAGTGAAGTCGTGCGCGAGGTCTACCTGACCAAAACAATCGATGCTGAAATCAAGCAGATTCAACTGATGTACGAGGCAAGCCTCGACTGCCAACAGAAAACCATTCGGGGGCGTGCCAATGACCTAGAACTCATGGTCTCAAACCTTATCGACAACGCGATCAAGTACAGCGATCAGGGCAGCACAGTTTCCCTAAAACTATCAATGACCGGACCGGAATCCATCACGCTCAACATAACAGATCAAGGTGTCGGCATTCCGGCAGAAGAACACGACAAAATTTTTGAACGTTTTTATCGAGTCGATCCCGCACGCTCCCGCGACAAAGGCGGGACTGGCCTGGGTTTATCCATTGTAAAACACGTCGTCGAGCGCCATCAGGGGCGCATCGAGCTGGTATCCAGCCCCGGACAAGGCGCGAGTTTTTCAGTGATTTTTCCGACCCTGAAAGCCAGCTAAACGTGCCACAAGCCCTTTGGCAGACGGTTGCGCTTACGGTTGCCGCCAAGCTTCACGCTTTACCCGTCGCAAGCGATCCTGTATCTTCGCTGGCCTGACAGCTCACTCAATTATGGATCTTTCATCGATGCCCTCGTTGAAAGATCGGAACGCCAACATGTCCATTGCGCAACCGCCCCAAGACGGCGAAGCAAGCACAACAACGTCCCCCGAAATCCAACTCAAAATCTGGGAGCTGGCCTGGCCTTCCATCCTTGGAAATTTGTTATTTTCCATTATTGGCATCATCAGCATCAAAATCGTAGGTAGCCTCGGTTCTGAGGCGGTTGCAGCAGTCACCACGGGCCACCGACTATTTTTTGCCATACAGGCTGTCTTAATGGCCGTGTCAGCCGGAACGACCGCCATGGTTGCGCGGGCTTGGGGGGCGAAAAACTATGCCGAGGCGGCACGGGTCACCAGCGCCTCGCTTTGGGTTGGCAATGGCGTGGCTTTGACGCTGACAGTTCCCTGCATCGTGTTCGCTTATGACATCGCGAGCGTTTTCGGCCTGAATGAAACAACGACTCGCCTCGCCGCTGAGTTCATCCAAATCTTGGCCCTATTCAACGTTAGCTTTGCCATCAACATGATATTGGGCGCCGCACTGCGCGCATCTGGCGATGCCAAAACTCCTTTGTGGATCGGGGTTCTGATGAATATCGTCAATGTTTTTTTAGTTTACGCACTCGTGTTCGGGCATTTCGGCTTACCGAAAATGGGCACGAGCGGGGCAGCGCTTGCCAGCGGGTTATCCTTTACCGTTGCCGCCGTGGTCCTATTGCTCGCGCTCTACGGTAAGCAACTCAGGATCCAAGCAGGGGGCGTAGGGTCAATAACCGTGGCTCGCGTAAAACAGCTCTATCAAATAGGTTACCCAGCGGCGGTTGAGCAATTCATCTTTCAGTTGGGGTTTATTGGCTTTTTGTGGCTCGTTGCGTATTACGGTACAGCGCCTTATGCGGCTTACGGCATCGGCGTACAAATTCTAAGCCTCTCCTTCGTTGTTGGCTTTGGGTTTTCCATTGCTGGCGCGACCTTGGTTGGCCAGTATCTCGGCGCCCAACAGCCTGAGGAAGCGGCGAAACAGGGTTGGCGGGCAACCCGGTTGGCCATCATCAGCATGATGTCGTTATCGATGGTGATCATGTTCTTTGCTCGGGAAATCTCAAGTTATTTGATTGACGATGCCGAGGTCATCCACTACACCGTCATCTTCATCTACATTCTTGGCTTCGCCCAGCCCCTGATGGGCATCGAGTTCACGTTGAGCGGCTGCTTAAGAGGCGCAGGCGATACCCGCTATCCCTTACTCGCTACCATGGTTGGACTGATTGGGGTTCGGGTGGGCTTGGCGGCGCTGTTCACCTATTTAGGATTGTCCGTCACTTGGATCTTCGCCGCCCTCTTAGGCGACTATCTCATTAAAGCTCTGATGTTATCTCATCGTTTTCGATCTGGGCGTTGGAAAAATAAAATGAAGCGTTACGAGTTTGACAATACCCCATAAATTGGGGGGCCCGGTCCAACCGGAGATTCTGCTTTTACTGTATAAAAATACAGCTTAAACTAAAAGCATGCAGCCGTTCTCAACCGATCCCAACCTCAATCCATTTTATTACCTGGACTACTTAGACTACCTTCTGGCCTTTGTTTTAAAGCGATCCGGAGCGGTTTTGAAAGGCGCGGAGCGGGACCGTATCCAACTTTTTCAAGCGTTACCCAAACCGGCGCGTGCCTTGTATGCCCGTCTATTACAACGCAAGGGCGCTTATTTTCGCATTGACAAGTTAGCTTACTCCGAAATACCAAGCGTTGATGCAGCCGTTCAAAAATTGATCAAGGCGGGATTTTTACAGGCGATCAGTGGGGCCCGTCAGGACCTGTGCCTGAGTCTTCGGACCGTCAAAGAGCTCAAGCAACTGCCGGTCGTGGCCGGTTTGGGACTGGGCAATGCGTCACGCACCCAAATCGAACAGGCTATCGGGGAGACCGGCACCGAATTGCCCGACCTTAAAATCGTGTGTGTGCGCGAGCAAACCCTGATGGCACTGTGCCAGCACCTGTTTTTTGGGAATGAATATCAAGATCTAAGTGAATTTGTCTTAAGCGATTTGGGTCTTCAGCGATTCGAGACAGTTGACCTGAGCCTGAGCCCGGCATTTACCGCGCGGGCTGATCTCGACCTACTCCGCCTTATCGGAATGCTTCGACAATGGGCAAAATCGTTGGCGCAAGAAAGTCTAAAACTCAAAAGGCTGCCGGACGAGACCGGCCAAATACAGCTAATCAAGGCCTTGACCAATCTGACCGAAATGGTGCCCTGCGCCAGCGAACACCCACTTGTCACGCGCGCCTTGAACAAACTTCACCTAAGCTTGGGCCGCATTTATGAGCGGTGCGGCCTGAGCAGTGAGGCGCTAGGGTGTTACCAAAAATCCGATCTAGCAGACGCTTTAATGCGGCAAGCTCGACTGCAGATCAAATCGGCACCAGACGCCGCAGTGTCACTTTGCAAAACGATCCTTAAGACGTCTAATGACCCAGAGGCGCGACACTATGCCAAACGCGTGTTGCGTGCCAATCACGGGGCGCTCAACGCGGCGGCAGCCAGGGCACCCACACCCCTTCGGGTTGACCAAATCAGCATCCGCCTGAACGACGCGATCCGGGTTGAACACCACGTGATTGCGTACTTTGCTGAACAGGGGCGGGTTGCGGTGCACATCGAGAACCATCTCTATCCGGCACTGTTCGGGTTGCTATTTTGGGAGGTGATCTTCACCCCGGTTTCCGGCGCTTTTCACCATCCCTTCCAGCGCGGCCCCTCGGATCTCGATGAGGCTGATTTTTTCAATCGCCGCGCACCAATCTTTGCGCAACGATTCGAAACCCTGTCGAGCTTAGCCCAGCGACAACAACAATTAAGACAGTGTTTTGAGGAAAAGTTCGGATTGGCTAACCCGTTTGTACATTGGTCAGCGATCGAATTGCCGTGGCTTTTATTTGTCCTGCGCCACACATCCTGGCCTACCTTGTCGGCTGTTTTTTATCGAATATTGCAGAACCCTAAAAAGTTCCGCTCAGGCTTTCCCGACCTCCTCGTCTTTCATAGAGGTCATTACGAATTGATCGAGGTCAAAGGTCCCGGCGACCGTTTACAAACGCACCAAACCGCCTGGCTTCGCTTCCTGAGCGACCAAGGGCTTGCGGTATCGGTGCTGAATGTCGTCGATACAGCCGATTTGGCAGCGACCCCATGAGCTTGTCAGATGCCGCACTGACCCCGTCTAAACTGCCAGAAACCTCGGGCGGCTTACAGCTTAAGTTCTCGGTCGGGGCGATCGCCGCGTTTATGCCGAGCGGTGATCTCAATGCTCGAATCACCCACCAAACCTCAGCCATGGAAGGCATGCAAACGCATCAGAAAGTGCAACGATCGCGCGGCCCTGGCTACCAAAAAGAAAAAGCGGTGCGAACAATCCAGTCGATTGGGCAACACCAGATGACCCTCAGCGGTCGAGCCGATGGTTACCATCCCGCTGAAGGCGACCAACTTGCCTGGGTCGAGGAAATTAAGACGACCCGCATGCCGATTGAGCTCATCCCAGATTCGGTCCAACAGCAGCATCACAATCAATTGATTCTATATGGGCACCTCATTTGTGAGGCAGAGCAATTAGATGAAATCGAACTGCGCTTAATCTATGTGAACCCTGACAGCGCTTTAGAAACCGTGATTGCACGCACTCGATCAGCCGAGGCCTTAGCCGATCAATTTGAAGCGCTCTTGGAACCCGTTGTCGCTTGGTTTAGCGCGCGAGGGGAATGGTTCCAAAAGCGGAACACGGCCTTGCAAGATCTGTCCTTTCCGTTTAACGACTTTAGACCGGGCCAACGCCAAATCGCCGAGGCGGTGTATCGCAGTAGTCTGCAGGGCGGCCAACTCTTGCTGCAAGCACCCACCGGACTGGGAAAGTCGATGGCCAGTTTATTTCCAACCCTGAAGTCCTTACCAAAAACTCAGGTCGAAAAAATATTTTACTTGTCGGCAAAAACCGCAGGGCAAGCTAGCGCTGAGGACGCGCTCGCGCAGATTCATGCGCAACGACTGCCCATCCGCTCCCTCACCATTACTGCGAAGCGCAAAGCCTGTTTTAATCCTGAACAACCCTGTGATCCAAACTACTGCGACTATGCCAAAGGCTATTTTAACCGACTGCCCCAGGCATTAGAGGCGGTTCGCGGTGAACCTGGTCATTGGGACAAGGCGCGCCTGGCAACCCTTGCGCAAACCTATCAAGTCTGTCCCTTTGAACTGAGTCTCGATGCCGCTCGGGAAGTAGACGTCATTGTCTGTGACTACAATTATTTGTTCAGTCCAAGCACGCGCCTAAAACGATTTTTTGAAGAGCGAAGAGGACGCTACAGTGTGCTACTCGATGAGCTCCACAATTTAGTCGATCGAGGTCAGGATATGTTTTCTGCCGAAGTCCAAAAGCATCAATTTCAGGCAGCAAAAAAAGAGAGCAGGGCAACCTACCCGAGTTGCGTCAAGGTCTTGAACCAGGTCAATCGCGCCTTCTTGACGCTTAGCAAGTCGCTTGCTTCGAAAGAAGCCGAAATTGAGGTCAACGCCGAGACCCTGAAGCCCTTGTGCACCCGTCTGCAGCAATTTCTAACCTTCCTTGAGACGCTCGAAGCGCCGCAGGGCCTTCCGGCCGAGCTCACTCAATGTCTATTTGATGCGCACCGGTTTCTTCAGGTTTTCGACAAGCTCAGCGACGATTACACCACCTTGATATTCGACAGCCAAAATAACACCACCGTCCGGTTAGCCTGCGTACATCCTGGACAGCAACTGCAAGAAGGTTATGCCCTAGCCGATACAGTGATTGGATTTTCAGCGACGCTGTCGCCAAAGGCCTACTATGGCGATTTGCTTGGGTTTAAAACCCGTGCGCAATGGCTGAAGGTGCCGTCACCTTTTGCCGCCGAAAAACAGCTCACGCTGATTGCATCCCATGTCCCCGTTAGTTTTCAACATCGTAGCAAGGCGATTCCAGACCTGTTACAGCTGATAAAAACCTTGATCGCTGGGAAGCGCGGCAACTACCTTGTGTTCTTTCCATCCTATGCTTTCTTAGGAGACGTCCGAGCTGCGTTTGAGACGATGTTCCCAAACACCGCGCTGTACTGCCAAACCCGTGATATGTCCGATGACGCGGTGAGGGCCTTTACAGATGGCTTTACCGAGGATTCAGAGCGCCTTGGGTTTGCCGTCATGGGGGGCCGCTTCGCAGAAGGCATTGATTTAAAAGGACAGCGTTTATCCGGCGTGATGATTATCAGCCTAGGACTTGCCCCTAAAAGCCTTGCCCAGGAAGCTTTGTTGCGGCGCATGCAATCACAGCGTGATCGCCAACCCTTAGCAGACGCCGAGGTCCAGCCGCGCGCATTACAAGCCAATGGGTACGATGTTGCGTACCGCTATCCAGCCCTGCAACGCGTGATCCAAACAGGGGGGCGCGTCATTCGCAGCGAAAACGATCAAGGCATCGTGCTGCTCGTCGACCCAAGGTTCAACGCACCTGATAACCAGGCTTATTTACCCGAGCACTGGCAAACAAAAATTATTCAGAGCAACCAAGAACTTAAGGCTAAGCTCAAAACCTTTTGGCGATCCAGCGCGGACTCAGCCTAATTTCGCAGAACGTCGGTGCGTTAGGTCTTGGCGCTATTTTTTCGATACACTCAGCCTTGATCAAATTTAGAGAGCTGCATTATGAAACTAGGAGTAGTCCTGCCACACAATGAAATTGGCAACGACGCTGGCGCAATTCGAGCGTATGCGCAAGGGATTGAAGCACTTGGCGCGCAGCATCTCTTGGTGTATGACCATGTGCTCGGTGCTGACGCCAACCGGCCCGGTGGCTGGCGCGGTATGTATGACAGCCAAGTTGCCTTCCATGAGCCCCTGACATTTCTGAGCTTTGTAGCTGGCGTTACGCAATCGATCGAGCTGGTTACAACCGTCATGATTCTGCCGCAACGCCAAACCGCTTTAGTTGCTAAACAAGCAGCAGAGTTGCAGATTCTTTCAGACAATCGCTTTCGACTCGGCGTTGGTACCGGTTGGAACAAAATAGAGTACGAGGCCCTCGGGGTACCCTTTGAAAATCGGGGCAATCGGCAGGCTGAGCAAGTCGAACTCTTGCGGAAGCTTTGGCAGGAAGATGTTTTTAGTTTTGACGGGGACTTTCATACTGTCAATGCGGCCGGCATCAATCCAAGGCCCAGTCGAGATATCCCAATTTGGTTTGGCGGCAGCGCAAAAAGACTACTGGCGCGCTGCGCGCGTCAGGGCAACGGTTGGATGCCGCTTATGGGCGCCAACCAAGCCGCGGCGGACGCCATTGCTTACCTGAAAGAGACCCGGGCCAGCCTTGGTTTGCCTTGGGAAAGCTTTGGTATTCAGGCACAAGCACAGTTCGCAGGTGGTTCGCCCGAGCGCTGGGCTGGACACTTTCAAAAATGGCGAAACCTGGGTGCGACCCATATGGCGTTTGCAACCCATAATGCGGAGCCGACGAACGTCGACGGGCACCTTAAACGCCTCGAAAATTACTTTCAGATCATCCGCGAGTTGACCGCCGGGGCCGCATGAGACCTTAAAGGCGGATCTTGAAAGGCTGCTCTTGGCAGACGTTGATTCCATAACGCGATGACCTTGCGTGGGCGCCCGGCGGGTAATGGGGCGCAGCAAAAGCGTTTAACCCGGTGCTGGCATAATCCTCGTCACACCGCTAGCGGGCGCCTCGACAAACCACGGCCTCTTTTAGGACGACACCAAGATACCCTGAGGCTTTAAATCATAATCGCGCCGTTAACAGGGCGCTTGCAGTTGAGTATGCGAGCAAGCAGCGTCATTAATTTCGATGACAGGCCGCAATGAAGGCGCAAGTTTTGACCGATCCGGCCGAACCCATGTTAAGCAGCTGGCTGCTATGCCAGTATTTTATCAGCGCAACCGTTCAAACGAGATCACAGCCATTGCTTTAACTGACTCAGGTGTTGGATTTCATTTTCTCGCTTGCCGTCACCCCCCGGCAGGTACTGCAGGGTCGTCATGCCAGCAGCCTGGCCCGCAGCAACGCCCGGGCCAGAGTCTTCGATCACCAGGCACTGCCAAGGCTGCACGCTATTGTGTTGGGCTGCCAATAAAAACACATCGGGCGCTGGCTTACCGCGTGCAACATCCTCAGCACTGAAAATCTGGCCCTCAAACAAATCCAAAAGGTTGGCCGCACGAAGACTCAACCTGATTTTGTCGTGCGCGCCACTCGAGGCAACGCAGAAGGGGTGTTGCAGCCCAGCTAATAACGCTCTGAGTTCGGGATCTGGCAGCAGATCAGTTTCTAACGATTTGAGCGTAGCGGCCTGCAAGGCATCCCAAAAGTTGGGCGGCAAGGGCGTATCAACCTGTGCGTTAATGAATTCTTGGATATCTGAAAATGAGCGGCCAACGCAGGCGGATGCAAGCGCTTCGGCATCGCCAGTATAAGGCAGCAGAGCACGACTTAAGAGCGCGTGGGCGAGGGGTTCTGAGTCCACTAAAACGCCATCACAATCAAAAATAATTAATTGAATGCCGGGCATAATCGCGTCCGCTCCTTATTGGTATCGTTAACCAGAACCAATGAACGAAAACGCTGCATCGGGTCAAACCATGACAGATTGACCGCGTCAGTTTAACATGGCCGTTATCTAATTCGGCTTATATTCGCCACTGCTTTCAAGGAAACCGGCCATGCTCTGGCAAACCCAAGACCTCGCCCGGTTACTGGCGCGAGACGCAACCTGGCAGGGCCCTGATAAGATTGCGGGCATTACCGGTGTCCAAATCGATTCTAGGCAAATTCAACAGGGCGATTTGTTTATCCCGCTGGTGCCGCCAACTTCGGCGCGCGATGGGCATCAGTTTATTGACGCCGCCTTAACGGCGGGCGCAAGCCTTGCGCTATCGGCCCAACGGGCGGACCACCCGCAATTCCTGCCGGTTTCAGATACCCTGCAATCGCTTCAAACGCTTGCGCTCAGCGCGCGCCGCCGATTATCAAACAATGCCGAAATCATCGGCATTACCGGCAGCAGTGGCAAAACCACCCTCAGGACCTGGCTGCAACATATTCTTACGGGGTTCGGCCGCACCCACGGCTCTGAAGGCAGCTTCAATAATCATTTAGGTGTACCGTTATCGCTTGCACGGATGCCCAAAGACACGCAATACGGCGTCTTTGAAGTCGGCACCAATCATCCTGGCGAGATCCAGCCATTATCTGACATGATCGCGCCAACCATCGCGGTCGTCTTAAACGTGCTGCCCGTACACATCGGCCACTTTGCAAGCTTTGATGCGCTGATGCAGGAAAAACTCAGCCTTCGATCTGGCTTAACGTCCGGCGGACAGCTAATACTCGAGGCCGCTCTGTCGACTTCAGGGCCCGGGCCCCACAGCACCTTTGGCGCAGTGCCTTCGGCCGATATTCACTGGGAACACGTTTCAGGCACGCAAGCCGCAGTTACGGTTGACAAGCAGCGCTACGGGCTTGAGATGCCCGCACTTGGCGCCCATTTGATTCCGACCGCCGCTGCCTGTCTGGCCGTCATCCAAGCCCTAGAGCTCGACATTCAAACGGCGATCAACCGATTGGCTTCTGCACCACTGCCCATCGGCCGCGGTAACGCTGAACGTATTGGCGGCATCACCTTGATTGATGAAAGCTATAATGCCAATCCTGAGAGCATGGCGTTCGCGCTCAAAGCGCTATCAGCGCGAGGCGCTGGGCGGCGTCATGTCATTTTAGGTGAAATGCATGAGCTCGGCGACCTGTCGCCCTCGGCGCATGAGCGGGTTTTGGCGCTCGGGAAAACATTTGATACCTGTCTTGCGGTGGGCCCCTTGTTCCGTGCTGCAGCCAAGGCAATGAACGTCACCCACTTCGATCAGTGTCAGGATATCAATCTCACAGACTATGTTGCCAGCTTGTCGGAAGGCGACACCGTGATGGTCAAAGGCTCCAATCAAATTTTCTGGAAGCACCAATTGATCGGCTCTCTCCGGCAAGCCATTGTTGATGCAACCTAATCTTGAGGCTTAAATTTGACTGTTGTGGGGCCTGACCGTATTGGCGATAGATCAACCGCCGCACGGGAGGCGATCACTTAAACCAACCTCTCGCACGCGGTTGCCATGGTGTCTTGCCGGTCGCAATCCAGATCGCCTTCTTGTCAGCCGAGCGCGGTGCTTCTCAACGGTGACCTAACACGCTACCGCTTGTAGCGATTCTCGGAGGATTCACTATCTGCTGGCAGTAAAACAGGCGACACGACTCAGTCATACGACACGAAGCCGCATCCGGTAACGGTTCGCGAAGCGATCTTAAAAGTGACAATTTCTGAGCGATAGGCTGTCTGCGATCAGGAATCTAACAACCGTTCCTTCGTTATCCGATATTAATCGATCTGCTGGATATCGTGCTGCGAGGCGGTAAAGGTTTGATCAACATAAAGTCCTTGCTGCTGCGGGGTGAGCTCTGTCATGGAATGCCAGTCAATTTGATCGTATCGGGTCCCGCTGTAGTTACCCGTGAGCGGATATTTAATGATGTCAAAATAGGGCGAATAATCGAAATCGCTTGGGGTGCACAACTTTGGGTTGCGCCGATAGAACCTCGCGCTGCCATCACTTTGACGCAGCACCAGCGGCAAAATGGGAAACTGAACTTGACCAAAGGCCTCGGCGATCATGGTAGAACAAACCGTTGCCGTGCTCTTGCCTGAATTCAACTGAAATAAGCTCGAACGCCATCGTCGCGGCAGAATAAACCAAGGAAACAAGAATCGCAGCAAATCGAAAATCTGACGGACATCATAGGCCGCACCGAGCCGAGAAATCGCATATTCGACAACCCGATCGGCATCTGGTGCTTTCAAATCCCGAGGCCGAGCCAAGCGCAAGTGCTGGCCTTCATAGACCCTCAACGGCTGCACGATGGTGCCGCGTCCGAGGAAACTCTCGATCAGCAAGGGCTCATCCGCCGGACCATCATAATGGGCCTGAACCGCTTCCCGCAGCAGGGGGTTGGTTAGTTGGTTTAAAGGACCAATAAACAAGGCAGCGTGCGTCCAAGGCGATAGCGTCACCCAGCGAATGACATCACTCACCCGCGACATCCCTTCCAAAAGGATGACATCGCCCGATTGGGCAGCTCTGGATAAGGCGCTTAGATCACAGCGGGGCAAATCTTGTCTTGAACGCTCCGCGTTCAAAAACCGAGTAATGAGGTTGGAAAGCCAGGTCATTATGCGTCTCAAAATCACAATGCCGGAAGTTTAGCGCATCTTTGTAAGCCAAGGCATTGGCTTCTCAGCCCAGTGTAGACATGCCATACTGCTGCTCGAACTTGAGGATACCAACAACCCAATGATCGTTGACAAATTAGGGCGTCGCTTTAATAACCTAAGGGTGAGCCTTACCGCTGCCTGTAACTATGCTTGCACCTATTGTGTGCCCAATGGCAAACGGTTGATGAAAGCCCAAAACGAGCTGTCCGCACCGGATTTACTCAAAATTACGCAGTTGATTCAGGCGGCGACTGGCTTCGAAAAACTGCGGATGACCGGCGGAGACCCACTGGTTACACCAAAGTTTGAAGCTTTTTTACTGGGGGTCGCCCAGTTACCGTTAACAGATTTCAGTTTGACAACCAATGGTCAGCTCTTGCTCGCCAAAGAAGCTGTGATCGTTGAAAGCGGCATCAAGCGGTTGAATATCAGTCTCGACACCCTGAACCCCTTGCGGTTCAAACAAATCGCCCGTGGCGGGGATCTTGAAACCGTGCTCAAGGGTATCGATCGGATGCTGGAACTCGGTATTGCCATTAAAATTAATATGGTGCCAATGCGGCAGAGTAATCAACAAGACATTCTGCCACTGCTCGATTACTGCCTTGAACGCGGGATCGAGTTGCGGTACATCGAACTGATGCGCATGGGCCACCTCAATCAAGATTCGGTCTACCAAAACGAATTTCTGTCGATGCAGCACCTGCTGGATGAGATTGGCACGCGATACGATTTCGAACGTACGGATGCGCCGTTTGACTCAACGGCTGTGCGCTACAAGGTGCCAGGAAAGGGACACTTCGGGATTATTGCCAATGAGAGCGAACCTTTTTGCACCAGCTGTACGCGGCTCAGATTATCGTCTGACGGCTATTTATATGGGTGCCTTTCTAATGCGGCTAGGACCTATGTGGGTGACCTGGTCGATGTTCCCTTCGACAGCGCATTACCCAAAATTGAAACGATTTTGATGAAAGCGCTTGGGGATAAACGTCTTGCCTTTCAGGGTGAAACAACGGTCATGAAATTCATTGGCGGTTAATGAGACGGACGATTCGGCCAAAGGATCAACCCTTATAAGGCAAATCGATAGCACTGGCGGAACCTCACCGGACAGCGTTAGTATCGGTTAAGACTTT
>ENA-UOXV01005013-UOXV01005013.1-marine-metagenome-genome-assembly--contig:-NODE-5013-length-14844-cov-6.776929_pt1 | contig 14844 bp, 24 predicted proteins | sample MGYA00238165_ERZ766961 | MGnify/ENA primary metagenome ERZ766961 (study PRJEB28924, sample SAMN03173240) | marine metagenome | biome: Marine; feature: Water; material: Subsurface seawater | place: North... | reverse complement strand
TTTGATCCGACCGTAGTAGTAGCTACATGCTCGGGCGATCGCCCCGGCTTCCGGGATGCACTCTGGTGAGGTGCATGTGCAATGAGAGGCAGGACCCCGCGGCATGTCTGGATTCGACTCAGCTCAGGATCTCGGGCGCGCTCTCCTCGCAACTTCGCCTGACACTGTGTATTGCGCTGCTTGCCGGCATGCTCTCCTGCAGCAGCAGCGAGTCACGACCGCATCAAGCGGAATTGGACACAGGCTCTCTCAGATCTCGCGATTCCACGTTATCTCCCGTGTCTTCACTGTTTTCCGCATCTCCTGTGCGTCGGCATTTCGTTCGCTGTGGCATCCGGAGGTTGAAGGGGTCCCTTGCTTCTGCGAATCTACGAGGTGGGGGGAGAGAGATGTACGAGCCAGCGGCCGTCCGATACAGCTCGAGTGACGAGGATGTGCCATCATCGGAGAACGACCCTGGCGAGGTCTCGACTCCAGTCACTCAATGAAAGCCTTTGCCCGTCAACGGTGATTCGACGTGCTGAGCGAGCACCCCGCAAATCCAGGTGACGCACTCTGTGTCGGACAAAGAATACATGGGCAGTAAAGCATCATCTAACGAAGCGTCGTCACTTGAACTCTCGTCGCAGGACGAGGCGCACCTTCCGCGCGGCCCAGAGAGCACTGAGCCCCAGCCCAGCGCCGAGGATCTCAAGGGCCAGGGGCACCAGCTCAAATTCCAGGTAAAAGGCCGCTCTGCCCGGCTCCGCCACCAAAGCAGGAGCCACAGGGGCCTGAGATCCTGTGGGGTGCGCAGATGGAGCTGGCGCAGTACGCGACAGAGGGTGCGGACCTGACGCAGTTCTCCCACATCGGGTCCCGAAACCAGCCCCCCGCGCCCCGCTGCCCTGCTCCGCTGCATGTGTGCTCGGATGCCCGTCTGATGCGCCTTTTGTGCGCAGGTGGAACTCCTCGAGCGAAGACGACGACCACCTTCTCGATCCGTACGAAAAGTTGTCCCCGCGCAGCCGCCCCCGCGCGAGACACGCCCCTTCGGGGCTGTCGCCGCCCCTTCTCCCGCTGCCGCGCCACTTGACGCAGGACGCACCATCGTTGCTGCGCTGGAGCAGCGCGGCGCCTTAGGAGAGGCCTGTGCGGCGTGAGAGCAGATTGGATGATTCGGTGATACGGCTGCGAGAAAACATGACCGAGTACGAGTTCCATCGCGCCCGTGACTTCCGCCCCGGGCACTACCGACCGCTCCCCTCCAGCTGGCTTCAGCTCGACCCAGATGCACACTTTCCCGGGTAGGTTCCCCCTCGTTGCGCCTCTGCGCCGAAGGACTCTCCCCTCTGTGCCCTGCCGCGTCGCCTGGGGTCCGCACGATGTCCCGCCTGCGGAGCCTCCGCCACGCAGTGGCTTGACACTCCGCCACCAAACGCACAAAGCAAGCAGTGCCCGAGCGACGGAGCGCACGGGCTCATCGCGCGACCTTTAAGCCACAACTGACAGACTTCGCCCCCCTGCTGACAGGGGGCTTGCAACAGTAACTCCGCCTGCGGGATATCGCTTGTTTGGGTCGCAGCCACCGTTGAAGCTGCGTGGGTGGAAGGAGAAGGAGGCGCGGGCTCTCATTCCATGGCTTGAGGTCTTGAGCAGCCTCGTCTGGGCGCTTGCTTTCACGCTTTCCCAGACTGGCCTGATACGAATCTTGCTGTAACCCGCATAGGCGCATGCGTATGCAAGCAACTTCTCGAATACGACTTCTCGCCCCGGTGACGTCTGCGTGCCCGGAGACCGTGAGCTGCACGTCCGCGCAGGCATCAAGGCGGTCCTGAGAAGGTGGCTTTCTCCACAAGAATATGCGCTCGCGAGGAAAGCTTAGACCGGCTGCGGAGTCTGCCAGCGCTTAGGGAGCCTGGACCTAATCTTACACGTGCTCAGCATTTTGAGCGACGCTCTGCTCCGAGAGTCCTGAAGACATTGCCCGACATAGGTTTGACACTGACGGCTAATTTGTTTTGCAGCGGGGGCGGTAGACGGGTGGTGCTACAGGGCGGTGACCATTGGCCGACACGAAGACTCCGAATTTTGCCCAAGTATAAGCACGCGCTTCTCCAGCGCGCCGACCTTGACGGCAATATGCGGGCGGCCGTGCAGCCAATCCTCGTTGCAGGCGGCGCCGGGCAATCGCGCGTGTGGGCGCAGTGGGATGTCGATGGGTGCGCCAAAGGGACCATGCGAGGTCTCCTTGCCATCTTTCTCACGCGGGCTAGCATGAAAGCAACGCTACACGTCGCAGGTGAGAGCCACGCTTCACAGAATGTCTTCGCTGCCGCGATAAGAAAGCAGGTTCCAGGATTCTTTAGCTGCAGCGTAACGCAGCAGTGCGAATGGGTGGCAGGAGAAAGTGAATGGGCAGTCGAAAAGTGTGAAGTTCGGAGCCAGGGAGGTGCCGCTTTGGTTGTTACCGGTTTTCGTCCTTCCAAGAATCCCGTATATTGAAACTGTACCCTTCAGCCCCTCGCAAAATCTCATTTCTTAACCCTCAAGGTCCGAACATTAAATCCACAGTGTTGGTGTTTCAGGCAACGCTACCACCATCGTCTCACGTTGCGGTCTCGGGGGCTGTGGTAAGAAGGGTAAACGTGCGACAAATGTGATGAGTGCTCTCGACTACACGAATGTCACAGTTTCGAACTCGCTGTCAGCCGCCTACCCACCAGGATCTTTTGTCCACGAGCTTTCCCGTGTCTCACCTCCAGTCCGCACAGGGCTGCGCACGCCGAGCTGGGTGGCTTGCGCTTCTACGGAAATTGCACGGGCAGAGTTGATAACAGCACTATCCGACATATTGGTGAGAATCCAGCGCCGACGGGTTTGCGAGTGCATAAAGTGCGCTATGATTGCTTGAATTTGCGCTGAACAGGATGGTACGGGCTGCTGGTCGATCACGGCTCAACCGTGCGGGCCGAAGGCTGCTCGTTCCTCAAATGCGGTAAGGCCGCATTCGCCACCAGCGTACGGCCGCAGCACTGCAAGATCATTTCGGGTAGACACGAGGTCTTCTCCCCCACCCATCGCAGCACGGAACTGGGCGTCCTCCATGTTCCATCGAGTGTAAGCCCCTGCATATGCTATGATTTGCCCTGCGCTCACAGCTCCTGGGGCAGATCGCCTGCGGAATTCCAGAATGGTGGGGGCTACAACGCCCTGGGACTATCGTGTCTCTTGATGGTGCACCAGTTCCTGCTCAGGCAGCAAGTACCGACCAGGATGACACAAATCTTGAAGAGCTTCTGAATGGCATGGAGGCTCTTCGAAGCAAGTGAAGGCAAGCTGTCGGAAGATGTGGCAGAGGTGTTAGCATTGAGAAGGCGGCTGCCTTCGTCGAGTAGCGTGATCTTTCAGACCACTGGTGCTCGCGAAGGCAGTCCAAGCCAGTTCTGAAGAGTTTGAACCTTTTTTATTCTCCTTTTTTGCTGTACCACGAGGACGACCTTCCTGTCGACCGTCTCAAACATCCTCAGCCTAGTTCTCTAACTACTGCACTACCTCCCATCTTGGTCAGTTCAACACGACTCTCTCACTTGCACTCTCCTTCTTTGCTCCCTGGACAGCACAAAGCCCTCAGTTTGAAGACAGGTGGTCCACCTCTGCTCCATTCGACGGCGCGGCGTCAGCACTCTGCGTGTCGTGGTTGTGCGAGATCTTAAGCAGCGAGCCGCGCTCCTCGGCGAGGAGCGGGATGGTGCGCTGGTACAACTCGAGGCAGTGCTCCTGCGAGTCGCCCATCGCGACCCACACGCTGGCGACACCCTCCCAGAACATCACGGGAAACACTCCGCGCCCGCTCTTGCCATCGCGAGGGTGGTAGCACACCCCCTCAGCATCGAGCTTCAGCCAGAGGTCCTTGAGCGCGAGCCCCGGGAACGGCTTGGAGCGGAAGCAGAAGAAGGTCGAGTCCGGCGCGTGCTCGCGCTTGAAGAGCAGGGGGACGTGCGCGCCGTTGAAGCGCCCGGTGTTCATGTCGGAGAGGTACGGCTCGCCGTTGGAGGACAGGAAGTCGACGCCGCCCGCGCCGCGCGGGCGCGACGCGTCGAGGAACTTCCTCAGCACCCGGATGCTCTCGTCGCGGAAGGCGCCCGACACTGCGGACTTGCGCCACCCCACGTAGCGCACGCCCTCCATGATCTGTTCGAGGAAGTCCGGCCCGATCCACTCACCGTCGATGTAGTGCATCGCTGGCGAAAACTCGGTCCCGTCCGGCGAGAGGTCGAGCTTCAGCTTCTCCTCGAGGCACACGTCGCCCATAGGGAACTCGTATGCCGCGATCTCCTCCTCGGTGGTCGGGAAAAGGATGCCGTTCCCAGCCGCGCCAAAGACTGGCTTGATCACGACCGCCCCGCCGCCGAGCAGCTTGTACGCGCCCTGGAGCTCCTCGCTCGTCGAGCACGTGTACCCGCGCGGCACGCGGATGCTCGGGTCGATGCGCTCGATCATGCACGGGGTGTCGAGCGACGACATGCGGCGATGCAGGCAGCCCTTGTGGCCGAACTCGTCGAGCCACTCGGGCGTCTCGCAGAAGATCTCGACGCCCGGGAGGTCCGTGAGCTCCTCCGCCCAGCGCAGGAACGGCTCCGTGGCGCAGTAGCCGATCACCGTCCACTGCGCTCCGCCCGAGCCGGCGACGAGCACCTTGAGCGCCTCGACCATCTCGGGCGTCGTGTCCTCGTCCATGTTGTACTTGGTGCCCGGCGTAAAGAGGACCTGCCAGTCTTCAAGGCCGATCTCCTCCTGGCACCACTCCCAGTAGGCGCGAGTCGGCGCATGCCCGCCGGGGAGGATGCAGATGTCGAGGCCCGGGCGGAGCATCGAAGGGCAGCGGTTGGCGAGCGAGTACTGCTGCGTCACAGACTTGTACTCAGGCCGCGGCGAGTGCGCCCAGATGCGCCGGCGTTCGGCAGAGAGCAGCGAGGAGCGCGCCGGCTGATGGGTCGTCAAGGTCGTACTGGCCTTGCGGCGCGGCTCCCCCACGTCTTCGTCGAACGCAGGACCGCAAGGGAGCGGGTGCGAGCGCTTTTCGCCGGCCTCGTAAAGTGGGCGATTCGCGTCGATGATAGCCTCGATGATGCTCTCGGCCGCGGCCGCGGCAGCAACGGTGATATTTTCATCCTGGCACAGCGGCTCGAAGGTTAGTTTCACATCGTGCAACTTCGGGGCGACCCCACGTAGAGGAGGGCATTTAAATCGCGCGCCAAATGCAACTCGCACATCATCAGGGTCCAGCGTTACCTGCTCGGGCCAGAAGGCAGCGGCGAGCTCGTGGGGTGCGGCGATCTCAGCAGCGGCAACAGCAACAGAGGCCATCGCGAAGGGTTCGTGACGTTGGCGTGGACGACGAGGAGGGCCTACGCCTTTTGAATTACGACGCAGGTGTTGGTGCTGTGCTCAGGCGACGCCGGGGCGTAGAGCGGCTTGGTGCTACCCGAAGGTGGCTTGTTCTTGCTTTCGACTGAGTGCACTGCTCAGGTTGCGGCGGCCTGCGACGGCGACGGGGCCCTGTGCCAGGTGCCCTTGGTGACGAGGAGACGCGTGGAATGCTCTTCCGCGTAACAGTGAGGTTCCTCCTCTGGTTCTGAAGTAGTAGAGTACAAAGTTCCTCGCGACATTCCTCCGAAAGGAACCGCATACTGCTGACCAAAAACGATTTCCATCTCTTTGTGCAGAACTCCATTCCCCCAATCTCCAACTTTCCCCGAGATTGGCAATTTTACCGCGGGTCGGCGTTTTATTCTTTTTCTTTCGGCGAACGCCTCGCCCCGCCTTCGGGATTCACCGGATGAGTTTGCCCCGGAATTGCGGACTGCGGACAGAGGGACCGGGTGCCTCGCGCTCCCCCTGCGAGGATGGGCATCTACAAAGCGGCAAGCCCCCTTTTCACCAGCCCCCCGGCACACGAATGCGAAACTCTCAACGTCCAGCCGGACGAGCCGCTGTCGCTTTTTTTTAGCACGACGGAGGCAGGGATTTCAGCTGGTCCTATCGTCAGGCAGGGAGGGCTGCCTGGAATAATGGTGCACAGAATTCAAAAGGGCCTGAAGCATAATAGTTTCATCTTCTCAGGTGTGGGAAAGCCATCGCAATGTCAAGGTACGATTGTTCTACGACTTCTTCCTGTTTATGTCTTCCGGGATCTGGTGCGGTGCCCTCCAGTGCTCTAGCAGGGAGAACATGTTCAAGTTCTCCTGCGCTATGCTTGTCATACTCGGCGCTAAAAGGTTGGCTGCAACTTCAGGAGTGTGTCGATTCTCTCCACTTATCTGCAGAGGTTGACAAGCCAGATCGAGTACGTGGGGTGCGCTCTCCTGCGCCCAAAACCATATCGCGTTGGCACATACTTCTTGATTCCGATCCGTGAATTAAGAGTAGCGCCAATCGGATCCAAGACGTTGGGGTATTGTGTCTGCCTGTGTTTGGTATTGACATGGTGCTCCTGTGCTCCTCACGTGACAGGTATGCTGAAGGCATGCAGGGGCTCTGCATGGCCGTAGTTTCTATCCCTTCCGGATACATCACGGACAAATTCGGTCCTGAAAGGTGCGTTTCCGGGACGTTTCCCCGCTGAAGTTCTGGCTGCACCAGTCTCGTATTCGGTCAGCTGCTGCACCGGTGCGTTGCCCCGGCGCCGAAGCGCAGCTGGTTTAAAAACACCCTGGGTCGGTTGCAGGGTGCTGCGCGTATCTCAAGTGATTGGGATATTTGCTCTCGCAATCGGTTGCTTTGCGCCAATCTATCAGGGCCCCTACGAGTTTCACTTTATGTTCGGGTATGCCCTGTTCCCATCGCCGCTCAGTTCGCCTCCAAGACGACCGTGCTCTCCAATTCCGTGCAGCGAAATTGGCCCGCGTGGGCATTTGTGCCACATCAGCCTGATGCAGGCTGTTGCGTGCTAGTATGCTGTAGTTACTGAGGACTATTCCTCGCCAGATCACTGTGTCTTTGGGGCATGTACTCTGGTTTAAGCAACCCCGCCCTCGACGCCAACTACGCAGACTCGACAATACGAGGGTTCTCTTTTGCCTGCCCTGCACTCCCTCAATCCTGCTGCCCCCTGCACTTTCTGCTAGCGCACGATTCCAGGTACCAATGCCGGCGCCTTGCTTCCTGAGTGCTCACAGACAGTGTCCTGCGCAGAGCTCGGTCGATGCTGTACACAGTCAAGTCAATGACTGTGTACTTTGCCTCTGGGTGCTTAACCTCCCAACTCGCCAGCGACTTTCTCTAACGCCTCCGACAACCGTGACCTGGCAGCTGACCATTTCTCTCGCTCCAGGATGGGCCCCCTAGTGAACTCGGTGCTCTTTTACACGACGCTTGACAATACGTGGACGCTACCCGAGCTCCGTCTCGTTCTGTTGGTCGGAATGGTTCTTTCGATCGTCCCAATCGTCACAACTTCACTGATTCATCGAAGGGTCGAGCCGGTGTTAGACGAGGTGCGTACCCTGTCAGTCTGTCGTTTTCCATTTGTCTGCTCGTGAGACTGTGCCAGCTGACTGGCGACTACGGCGCAGGACTCTCCGGATTGGGAGGTTTCCAAGACGGACGACCAGCATTCGCAGTCGGGACTGTCGTCTGCACCCGAATCTGGACGGTCAAGTCCTCGTTCGTACCATGATGAGTCGGAGGACGTAACTGACCGGTTGCTCCCGAGCGGAGGAATTTGGGGCAGGGTCGACAGGAGCGAGGATGGGAGACCGTGGAGTGAAGTGGCGCCCCGCAATCGCGACATCAACGCGCTTCTGATGGGTGATGATGACGTGAACGGAGACTTGGAATCTGGACGGCTCGGAGAAATAGGAGAGCATGAAGAGGTCGATTTTGTAGCTGAGGAGCCGGTCCGAACCCGCTCCTGCATTTGTGACTGCCGATGAGCCCGCGCTGAAGTCACGGCTCCCGTGTTTCAGCTAGAGCAGAAAGCGTTTCTGCAGCACGCTATGTCGAGCCAGAACATCAGCGAAATTCCTTACAACGAAAGGCGAGCTGAGTGGCACGAGCGTGCATTCTTCTGCTGGTATATGGATACGAAGTGGGTACCCCGATTCATTCTGATAGCCGATATGATTGCGAGCCTTGCATCGGGGATGACCATCAAGTTCTTTCCACTCTTCTTCGTGAACGAAACGAACCTGAGTCCTGTGCAAGTAAATGCGATCTACGTCGCGAATCCGTTTCTTCTTTGCTGTGTCACGGTATGCACTCCGAATGAACAGGGCCTTGAAGTTGAATTTGGCTGGAGTAGTCCCTACGCCCGCCGCTCGTCTCTTTGGTCCGGTGCCTGCTGTCTGATCGTTTGTGGTTGTGCTCAGTGGCTTGCGCAAAAATTTTCAAGGAGGATTGGTCGGATCCAGACGTCAGTCTCGTTTAGGTCGTGTGGAATCTGTCTTCTCCTTCTGATGGCGCTGGAGCGGGCGTGGTGGACGGTGCCAGAGATCATCGTCCCGATTTTCATTGTGAGAACGGTCCTGATGAATGCTACGGTGACATACCTGCTTCTCTCCTTCGTCTCAGATGGTGATTTGTAGCCTCGCATCTTTCAGAGTGGCAGTTCAAGCGTTACAACCCCTGCATCGTGCTGTGTGCTATTGCTCACGCTCTGCTTTGCAATGTGTTCTGCTCTTTGTGAAGGGCCAATTATCAAGGTCGGTATCGATGGACTTCATCAAAAAAGAAGACCGAGCCAAATGGTCGGCGATGAACTCAGTTTCACAATTCGGGTGGAGTGGGTCGGCAGTCGTTGGTGGATTGTTGATTGGCAAGCTTGGTTACGGGGACACATTCTTTGTCACGGCCGGCATGCAGGCCATCGCAACATTGATATATTGTTGCATTATACCACTGGTGCACCCCGTCAACTTGACCTTTAACATTTGCTCCGAAGGGCTTGGAACTGGATGTGCTTGCCATCATACCTCTACTTTCGTGGAGGCAGGTACCTCGCAAGGAAAATACGTTGCTAGCACCTCCTGCACCACGCTGGGTTGGTGCGCACTGGAACGCTGGCAATCATGCTGCGATTAGCGGCAACTCTTCGCCTGTGGGGTCGTCGCGTTCTATCCGTGTAGACCTACTTACACAGGATACTTCACAGGTAGATATCGGTACTGCCCGCCATCAACAGATAGAAATTGTCCACCAGTACACCTGTGGTACACCTGATCTGTGCTGCTGTCTTTCACTGAACGAGTGTATCCCCTTGCTTACTCAAATATTTTTTGCAGCCGTCACCGAGTCATTCACTTTCGAGCGGCGTCGGCCGGTGGGGGCGACTGTGATGGCGGGATGATACCAACATTTTCAAACACGACGTCCAGTCGTGTTGCGCGCTCAGGATGTAATTACTGTCTTAGTCTCTCAGATCTCACTGGGATGCTCTCTGTGACCCCAAGGTTCAGCTGTAAACAGGAGTTTGTGAAGTGTACAGGAAAGATTCACAAAAGCCCGAAATAGCTAATTCGGGGGCATTGGTATTTACTGATCTTGAAACGACAAGGAGGTCGGGTCTGTGAAACCTGCTGTTCTGACGCGTAAGAGAAGACAAAAAACTAGAGTGTGGAGATGATCCACTCAACAGGGAAAGTGACTCATGTGTGCTAGCCGGTCACATCCTCTGAGATCTCAACGTCTAGATTCATCAGTCCAAATGGTCTTGTTACGACTGGTATGCCAATAACTCTGCGGCTTTTCCCGGTTGCTGAGCCCTGTTATAGAACTCTGCCGCAAATTTGACCGCTTGAATTTCTTCCTGGCTCTTCGACGCAAATCTTCGCGACCGAGCCTTGCCGATACTCACTGCCTTCATCATCACCTGCTCGATCCTTGGAAGAAGGTCCTGCCGATCTAATTCTAGCAGCACCTTGGCAAGATCGAGATTTGCTAGCGCCTAGAACTCCTCGCGCAAGTCCTGACAGTGAAAAGGGACACTCAGAGTCTTACTTACCGTCCTCTGTTGATCAGCCCTCCCGACTTGACGCACTCGGCATGATAAGGATTCTGAGTTACCGTTTCTATCTCGCCTGCAAGTTTAGAGTCCTCGAGAGCTGTCTGCAAATTACATTCAGCTGAGGCATAATCTTTGCTTCTTCCGGCGATAAGACCCAGTCCTCTATGTGCCATGCACTTGACAGACGAAAGTTCATGCTCCTTGCCCATAGCCAATGCACTGTCAAAGCTAGCCCAACACCGGAATCTCAGTGCATTATCAGGGTGAATGTGAGAGTGTACAATGCTTCGCTTGTGGCTGTCGAGGGTGACAACCACTCTTTTGCGGTCGTTAGGTTGTCGACTTCAATGTGGCATTCTCCAAGATAGCAAGTCTGCTCTCCCTCTTCTTGAAAGCGACCGAGTCGACTCAGAATGGGTGTCAGCCTTTCGTACCTGCCGTCAGAAGATCACGCACCGTTTCAAACCTAGATTGTGTGGGCATCAAATGACATGCAGCGTGAGGGACTCAGACGCGAGAGAGGACAGACCATCGAATCGCTTTCAACCAATTCCTTTCTTTTCGGTGTGCGGTTGCGAATTGCAGAGTAACAAACTCGCGCAGTTCATCCGGCTGGTCCTGCAGCATGTCCTGCGCTGCGTCTTCACACTCAATGACACCAGCCCAATTTCTGCTCTCGTAGTTTTCATCAATTCGAGCGAGAGAGTCGTTCAGCCAGTCAAAGTACGCTTGTCCTTGCTTGGGCTCCTGACAGCGTTTTTTATGAATCTTCCACGCAAACCTCTGGCACCTGCACAGGTCACCGTAACTGTCATTGATTGCTGCATGCACCTGCAGAAGGAGTGAAAACGCAGCATAGATGTAGCGGATTTCTGGTGACGAACTCACTCAGCCCCGCAGTACCACGTCCGCTGACACCGTGTACACCTCTTCAAATCAACGTCGTTCTTTCCACACGAAGAGCACCAGCCTGCTGACTTCGGTGGCGGTACGCGAACAGGCGGCTCAGTCCCATCCGACATGTTTTCAGATAGATCTAGTTGAGGAGTTCCCCGCACAAGATTTCCAGTCACTCTTGACAAAGCTCCCTCTTGTTCTGGCGATGGAGGCGTACAAGCTGCAACAGTGATCCTCCCTCAACCACCCTAGCCTGATTCAAGCTCGTATCTGCAAGCCAAATCCCCCATGTCTCCCAAGAGCTGCAGAAAGCACTGTCCATATGCGAAAGGGATCTAGCTTGCACTTACCTGACCAGTGAATTGCCACAATCACTTGCAATTCCGGATCAGTGTCTCCTAGCTATGCACAACGTGATGAAACCAGTTGTATACCCGGATCATTTTGTCCTAGTTCTGTACAACGTGGTCGAACTGGTTGCGAGGAAAGGAGTTACCAGGCAGCAGGGAATCTTTAATCCTAATTACAATCCTTTTGCAGCCCAGGGAGCTGTTCGGGCATGTTCTGGCGCGAGAAGCCAAATGGCGCCATCAACCAATTAGGTGAGCTAATCTTTCGAATGGCTGGCTTGAACTGCCAAATTGACAGTAACGACATTGAAGATGGTGTTCTCACTGCGTGCCGGCGTAGAGGTCAGTGCGGCGAAGAAGCCCGACTGGCCGCGGAATGGAGCAATTTTAAAGGGTGTTGTGCACGATATCGAGAAACCTGTGCAGGGTTGTACTAAGTGGTTGGAGGTTGGCGAGTACAAGCAGAGTGGGGGAAGCGAGTTCATCGCGACTCCGCACTGCTGGATGCAGTTCGATCAAGGGGGTCTGCTGCTGCACAGGTTGTAACTCGTACGAAAATGGGCAAAGTGGTGTGTCTGCATCTCGCGTCTTCAGGGCAATCATCGCTCATCTTGGGTGTGTGGACGCGAGCGAGAGTGTAGGTGCATGCTTTGTTTCATTAGCATCACGTGCGATACTCTTGTCGCTGCAATTTTGGTGCGCATTCCACTGGGTAAAGCCGAACAATCCAGACATTGTCCAGTACGTCTGAGGGGCGCCAGTGCCCGAGACGACAGCTCGTAGGTTTTGCGGGAAAATGAACCAGAGCCAAAGAGATGAGTTCCTGCCGCAATGCAGGGCGCACACAATCATTCTCTTTGGCAGAGGGCTACAAGTATCGCAATGACGAGCGCAGGCAGTAGCTCATCTCAAGTGATCCCGAATATTAACCTTCTCGAGCACGCGGGGAGTTTCACTCTCGTGCCTGGCACCATGCACCAGGCACCGCTCACCGCCCTCCCGGGGGACCGGCGGGAACGCTGGGTCGGATTTGGCTCGCTTAATCATCGCTCCTGTCGTTTTACGCACAGACTACCATGCTGAGCAAAGGAAACTCACCGACAGTCAGGAGACATCCGCGCTGCTTCCGTGCATGGTACGTCCGGTGCGCATGCGTCGACGACCCGTGAAGGTCAGAACGGCACAGCCGAGGCCACGTCCCGCTCTCCCCGAACTGCCAGGAGTTGTCAGAATCAACCAAGCTGACCCAAATCCCTCTATCTTGTGACAAACTCCTTTGCGTGGGCATCGAAAAGCACACAACACCGAAGATGCTGCACGGCACCCTCTCGAGCGCAGCGGGATTGTTCCCAGTCAAGTGAGGAAAGTCAAAATATTCATTTTGAATTCTCAATATTTGAGAGAGAGCCATCTGGAGCCTTTTTTGGACTAAATGACACAAAAAATAGTTTGTCCGGAACGGAGGAGATCATGGCGAAGGCATGTTTGTCGCTCCTTGCACTGCTCCTTGCAACAGCGCTCTTTGCAGCAGGAGAAGATACCAGTGAGGGAAGCTGTACCAATTCGTGAGCCCCCACGCTCTTGATTGCTGCAAGAAGTGCGTTTGTGCTGTTCAGATCGCGATCGCGGCAGCGGGTGAGCTGGCGATTCGCACAAGCTCGGCGTGCGGAAAAGCTGACCAGAACTCGGTGCCGGATCGCAGGGACGTAGTCGCTGAAGATGTTCAACCCAAGTACAAGCCTAGCCAAGCTGCGCTTACTGCATTCTTCAGGCTTCACGAGCCCGCAGACCCTACATGGACAGCCAAGTTCGTCGTGCTTGAGGTGCCCATAGCTCGAAAGCGCGGGCCGATCGACATTGTGCTGTACTCCTGAAAATCCGCACTGGCCAGGTTACCGACGGCTGTCCACTTAATGGCATGTATCGTCGGTTCGATCCTTTCCCCCCTGCACGTGTTGATGCCTGACAGGACCAGCGCTTCAGAGAGCGGTTGTCAAGCCCTCATATCGTCGACGCAGATTTAAGCACTGGATAAGCGAAGGAGCTAAAGCGTATCCCAACCTGATTGTCAAGACCACCCCGGGCATGGACCCGGTGAGCTTTTAATCCGGCTGCTGTCTAGTGCTGGAGATGAGAGCCAATGCCCCAAATGAAACTGTTCGGGTGAAATTACGCTATGGGTGCAGATTCTGCAGTTTCAGGCTACGAATGAGGTCAATCAGGGGGACCTGGGGATTGCACGCGTCGATGTCAGCGACTTGCAGATTGATGAGGTCGAAGCAATTCTTGAGCGCCGCGGAATTCTCAAGGTCGTCCAGCTCTTGCCCTCTGGTGATTGTTTGCAAGCGGCCTGCTATGAAATGTGCCTGGATTCTATCTTGGGCTAGGAGTAGCTGCCTGATGTAGCTGTCTGGTGCTGTTTCATGCAAGTGAGGCACGAACTGAGCAGGACGAGGCCCTCGCCCGGGAGACGGCTGCCAAGACTGCAGATCGCCTTCAGGCAGAGAAGACGGCGGTCAGACCTCAGCCCCAAATTGAAGGGTAGCAGCCTTTATGGTCCTGTACGTCACCATGCACCTGGCCGCTGGCGTGCTAGTGGACCGCAAGGAGCCCGCTCGTGCTTATTCTCTCCTCAGGAACTCCAGACCAATATGACCTGACTCCATCCCATGACTACAGCGTGAAGCAGCAGAGAAGGCGGCTGCGGATGGCGACAACGTACCACCGGTTGCCTGAGTTGGATTAGCATAAGCCAAGAGGTCACCAGGCCAGGAGTACTCGAAATCGGAATGTCTTGAGTCTCAGAGGACCAATGCAGTGACATTTTTCAGCTCGGACTGAGCAGAAGGAGTGGCTGCACACTCTTTTCATTTTGAGCAAACCCCGCAAACGTAATTCTAGGCTCTACAACACTACCGCTTTCTATGCACCTACCTAGATTTCCAGAGAGCGAGCTGTTGGACAACTCTTGAAACGACCTGTCCAGTCGACACACGTTCCGAACAAGATGCGAACCCTCTATCATCTCATTTGAACCAAAAACCCATCTACCAAACAGAAAATTCCTTCTCACTGCAACGACTACTTGATCGACTCTGCCATGAAATCCCTATTACCAAGGAGCATCAGCATCGCGACGCACGAGCGAAGGCACGGCAACATGCAGCCCTGCCCGTGACTGGTTGAGACACGCCAGCCTGCCCAGGTCAGAACGTCTTGGAAAAGAAGTGGTCGCTTGGTACGACTGCGATCCCACCACCGTATGGCTGCTCGCGTTTTGAGGGCCTGCGCTTACTGCCATTGAAACGCCCACGGATGATCGTCTGGGGCACATCCAGAGGGGCATACTCGAACTTGGGCTTGGATGCAGCCGGCGCGTTCGACTCCGAAACACGCTTCGGGACAGGCATGGCCGGCGCTGCATCGGCCTCCGCAAAAGCCTGCTTGACTTTGATGTCGATCTCGTTTGGCTGATTCGCAGGGCGGACATTGACTGAGACCGGTGGAGGCATGGCCGGCGCTGCATCTGCGTCTGCAAACGCCTGCTTGACCGCAAGGTCGATCTCGTTTGGCTGATTCGCAGGGCGGACATTGACTGAGACCGGTGGAGGC
>ENA-UOXV01005002-UOXV01005002.1-marine-metagenome-genome-assembly--contig:-NODE-5002-length-14867-cov-8.169052_pt1 | contig 14867 bp, 11 predicted proteins | sample MGYA00238165_ERZ766961 | MGnify/ENA primary metagenome ERZ766961 (study PRJEB28924, sample SAMN03173240) | marine metagenome | biome: Marine; feature: Water; material: Subsurface seawater | place: North... | reverse complement strand
TCAAAATCGTGTTTCGCAAGAAGTGAGAGTTCGATTCTCTCTTCGCCCACCATAATATGGAAGTAAATAAAATAAAAAGCTTAGTAGAACTTTTTTATGAAAAGTATAAAGAAAAAAAATCTTTAGCTAAACAACCGTTTTTAAGATGGTTAAAAGACAATAACAATAATTTTTTAACTTGGGAAGACGTAGAACATCAAATTACAATTTTATCTGAATTTTTAGGAAAAATTTTATCTAAAGGAGATAGATGTGTTTTATTATCTGAAAACCGACCTGAGTGGCTAATTGCAGATATTGCAATTATGAACGCAGGAGGTGTTACAGTTCCTTTATTCACAACTTATTCTGAAAAAGATTATGATTACATTATAAATGATTGTAAGCCAAAGATATGTATTATTTCAAATAATAATCAATTAAAAAAAATAGAAAAGTTTATTTCAAAAGAAACTAAAGTTATATCAATTGAAAATTTAAATGAAAAAATTGAAAGTATTCAAGATATTTTAGAAAAATATAGTCATCAAAAAAAAAAATTATCTGAAGACTATAATAATAAAATAGATAGAAAGGATCTTGCTTGTATTATTTATACTTCAGGGACGACTGGGAATCCAAAAGGGGTGATGCTTAGTCATGGAGGAATTTTATCAAATTGTCAGGGTGCAAGAGAAATTTTAGACTCGTTAGTCAAAAAAGATCCACCTGTTTTTTTAACTTGGCTTCCTTTGTCTCATTCATATGAGCACACTGTTCAATATGTACAAATATCGCTTGGAGCAAAAATTTACTACGCTGAGAGTTTAGAAAAACTATTAGCCAACATGGTTATTGCAAAACCAACTATAATGACAGCTGTTCCAAGATTTTACCAAAATTTGTACAGTAAAATTATTCTCAATATTTCAAAACAAAAAGGTTTTAAAAAAAGATTGATAGAAAATACTATTTTACTTGGGACAAAAAATCTGAACAAAGAAAGACTAAATTTTAAGGAAAAAATTATCAATTTTTTTTGTGAGCATTTGGTAAGAAGAAAGATAAAAAAACAATTTGGGGGTAAATTAAAAGCCTTTGTTTCTGGAGGAGGTGCTTTAGACCAAAAAATTGGTGAATTTCTGAATTCTATAGGCTTGCAAACTCTACAAGGATATGGGTTAACAGAAACCTCTCCCGTAGTAAGTTGTAATATTCCTGGAAAAATAAAAATTGAGACAGTGGGGCCACCCTTTAAAACTAATGAAGTAAAAATTGCTGATGATGGTGAAATTTTGGTAAGGGGTGAAAACGTAATGCTTGGTTACTGGAACAAGAAAAAAGAAACAAACGACATTATTAAAAATGGCTGGCTGTATACTGGTGATATAGGAGAAATAACTAAAGATGGAAATTTAAAAATAACTGATAGAAAAAAAGAAATCATCGTCAATCTTGGTGGTGATAACATTTCACCATCTAAAATTGAAAATTTGTTGTGTCTTAATGAAAAAATTAAGCAAAGTTTTGTTTATGGAGATAAAAAAACATATCTAGTAGCTCTAGTAGTAAGCGAAAGCGAAGAAAATAAAAAAGAAATTGAGTTTTATTTAGAAAATTTAAATAAAAATTTATCTTTAGTGGAAAAAGTTAAAAAATTTAAATTAATTAAAGAAGAATTTACAATTGAAAATGGAATGTTAACACCAACTTTAAAACTAAAAAGAAAAAAAATTTTAGAAAAATTTAAAGAAGATTTGGAAAATCTTTATTAAATTCAGAAAATATTTGATTATAATGCGCATAAACATTAACTTTTTTAAACATTTAAATTATTAAAAATTTTATTTGATTTTAAATTTTATTTTTAAAATTTTAACTTTAATTAAAGAATTGACATAACGTTCATAAAAAAATAAAAATAAGTTAATAGCGAATCATTTTGATTCGTTTAAACTAAAAGGGAGCTAAAGATGCCTAAGAAAAGAAAAAAAGCAAAAAAAGCAAAAAAAGCAAAAAAGAAGGCTAAAAAAAGAAGAAGAAGATAGTCACTTAGTATTCTTTAATAAAAACGCTTCTCATAACGATTTTCGTGTGAGGGGCGTTTTTTTTTATTCCTCTAATTGTTCTACTGTTTCTGAAATTGGCTCATCCGCAGGTAAATTTGCAGGTGGATCTTTTGGCTTAGTTTCCAAATTGTTGTTTTGATTTTCAAGATTTCTTTTTAGAGCTTTATCAAGTTTTTTTTGTGTGTCTTCTAATGAAATGTTTAGTATGATTTGAAATTCAGATAACATTCTCTCGTATGCCTTTTCAAAAAGTTGTCTTTCGCTATATGATTGATCAACCATTAAATCATCACCTTTATTTAAGTCTCTTACAACCTCTGCAAGATCATAAATTTTTCCAGATGAAATTTTTGCCTCATATTCTTGTGCTCTTCTACTCCACATTGATCTTTTTATTTTTGGTTTACTTTTAAGTATAGAAATACATTTATTAACCTGATTTACTGATGCCAGAGGCCTTAAGTGAGATTGTTTATTAACAGGTACCATCCCATTTGCTTTATCTTTTTCAAATTTGATTATATATGTCTCCACATCTATTCCACCAATATTTATTTTTTTGAACTCTGTAATTTGACCAACACCATGCTTAGGGTACACAACATAATCTTTAATTTTAAACTCTCTTTTTTCAGTTTGTTGTTTTTGAACTTTTTTAATTTCTGGTTTAACTTCATTGTTTTTTGATATACGCAAGATATCAGTTTTAGTTTCAATTTGTGACTTAGGTGACTTTAAGGGTTTTTTTAATAAAGGTTTTTTAGGTGTACTTTTCTTAAGTACTTTTTTTGGTGAAGTTTTTTTAACTTTAGCAACTTTTTTTTTAACTACTTTTTTCTTACCTTTTTTCTTAAATGTTTTCTTTAAAATATTTTTTATACTTATCTTGCTCATTTTTATATTTTTCGTGATCCGACGGAGGATCTTTTTTTTCAGTTATATTAGGCCAGATTTCAGAGTATTGTTTATTGATTTCTAACCACTTTTCACTCCCAGATTCCGTATCTGCAGTTATGGCATCAACAGGACACTCTGGTTCGCAAACGCCACAATCTATACACTCATCAGGTTTAATTACAAGCATATTTTTACCCTCATAAAAACAATCAACAGGACACACTTCAACACAGTCCATTAATTTACACTTAATACAATTTTCATTAACTATGTATGTCATTTTGAATTTTCTTTTTTAATTTTATCTTTTATATTTCCCATCATTTTATTGTCAATATACAACAAACCCGTAAGTCTTCTCATCAAGTTGGCTTCGTAGATGTCAACTTCATCATTAGAATAAATAATTCGCCAAAGAGTTTCTATAATTTTAATCTTTTTATAATCATCCATATTTTTTACCTCTTTGGTAAATTCTAAAATTTGAACAGAATTTTCCTCAATTTTTTTACTTTCCTTGATTAAATTTTCTACATTTTTATCATTAGCACCAATTTCTAAGAGAGTTTCTTTAATAATTTTCTCTTCTTTTGGTGAATAATTTTCATCAATTTTAGCAGCATGTATTAACAATGCAGCAACTTTGATTAGATAATCATGTTCATTATCATTTTTAGTTTTATTAAAAAACATAGATTTTAATTAAAATTAAGATTTTTTAAGATACCAAAAGGACTTTCTTTAGTCTTTTCTTTATTAAAAATTTTATTGTAAGATTTAGATGGAGTATATTTAAAAAATATTTCATTATCCTTTTCTATAATTTTATAATTCATACTTTGTAAAAGTTTTTTAAAATTATCTTTACTACATCCTAACAAATTCAACATTTCTGGTATCATTTTAATTTCTTTGTTCTTTTGGGGGTTGGAATTTATTATTTGTACAAATAGTCTTTCTAAAATATCAATTCTAACAAAAAAGTTTCTAAATTTTTCAAATCCACAAAGTAACATAAAGTTTTTATTATCTAAATTATTATTATCTAAAAAATTTAAACCAAAAGTTGGTGGTTTTAAATTAAAGTATTTTTGATGATAATTTTTCCACAGCAAAGTTCTTAACGATACAGCCTCTGGTTTTATGAGCCTATGTAAAAAAATATGATATCTTCCAAATTTTACTCCAAGATCTCTTAAAGTCTTTCTTTCGTTTTGTCCAAGATCTTTTAAATACGTGGAAACTTGCTCTCTTTTTAGAACGCCATTATTTTCATAAAGTTGATAAGAAAGAGCTTTGATTGAGGAATTTTTTTCCTTAAGGTTTTTTAAATCAACAAGACTTTTTAAAACTGTATTAATTTTATTTTTAAACCATTTTTCTACAAAATTTGTTAACTTTTGTTTTTGAATATTTTCTATAATGTCATCCACAATCAATTCAAAATTAGGATTTAAATAATCTTTTCCAGGAGTTAATCTACCAATTGAAAATTGGTTCCAGTAAATCTTAAAGTTATCACGAAGTTCAATTAGACCTGTATCAATAATTGTTTGAATTCTTTTTTCTAGTTCTGGACCAATAGATTGTCTCGCAGCTTTTTTAAGGGACTTAATATCAGTCTCTAATGCTCCTTTTTTTAAATCTAATTCTAGTTTTAAACCATTTATTTTTCCTATAAATTGATCATCTATCATTACTTCATTATTTTCTAAAATTTTAGTATTAAATTCCATATCTTGTTTTAGACCCCTAGCTAATATACTTGCTCTTTTATCAATAAAAGTTTTTGTGAGTTCTTCATGAAGCCTATCTGAGAGTTTATCTTCTAATAATTTTGTTTTTTCTATCCAATAATTTTGATTTTCTATCCAATTATTTTTATTTGAAACATAAGACCAAGTCCTTACATTTGCAATTCTATTTGATAAAGAATCAACATTTCCCTCCAATTTATCCAGTTTCATGAGTTGAAGGCGCATATAATCATCGGTTATTTTACCTTTTTTGCTTGTTAAATATTTAAAAACATTTCCAATGACTTCGTAATGGTTACCATAAGTTTTCTTAACAAAGTCTGGTATTTGACAACATTCCCATAATAGGGTTAATTTTTCTTTGTCAAATTCTATGATCTCTAAATTTTTATCTCTTAAAAAAAATTTCAAAGCTCTTTCATCTTCACATTCGTGTATTTTTCTAAGCCAAGTTTTTTTTGGTCTTTCATCTAAAGATTTAATTAATGCAAAAGGATTATCAAAATTTAGGTTGGAGTTTCTCCAAAATAGAGAATGAATTTCTTCAAATTTGTGATTTTCCAATAAATCAACTTCTTCAGCATTAATTTCCTTACATTGTCCTGTTATTCCAAAGTTTCCATCATTAAGATATCTTCCAGCTCTTCCAGCGATTTGTCCAATCTCAGATAAATTTAATTTTCTTAACTTTTTGCCGTCAAATTTTTTTAGATTTGAAAAATAAACATTGTCTAGGTCCATATTTATTCCCATACCGATTGCATCTGTAGCAACCAAAAAATCAACATCACCAGATTGATATAATTCAACTTGTGCATTTCTAGTTTTTGGGCTTAAGGATCCCATTACGATTGCAGCACCACCTTTTTGTCTTCTTATCAATTCTGCGATTGCGTAAACTTCTTCTGTAGAAAAAGCTATAATTGCAGTTTTTCTATTAATTCTTGAGATTTTTTTATGACCTGCATAAGAAAGTTTAGACAATCTATTTCTGTTGATAAATTCAATATCATCATCTAGTTTGGAAATTATATTTTTAATAGTATTTGATCCCATTAACATTGTTAATTTATTTCCTCTCATATTTAAAAGTCTATCTGTAAAAATATGTCCCCGTTCATGATCAGCGCACATTTGTATTTCATCAACACCAACAAAATCTAAATGCTTATCAATTGGCATGGACTCAACGGTACATAGAAAATATTTAGCATTATTTGGAATTATTTTTTCTTCTCCAGTGATTAGTGCCACTTTATCTAAACTAGTTTGATTAATTACTTTGTCGTAAACCTCTCGAGCTAACAATCTTAAAGGAAAACCGATCATTCCACTATCAAATGACAACATAGTTTCTATGGCTAAATGGGTTTTTCCAGTGTTAGTTGGGCCTAGAACAGCTGTAATTTTATTTTTTGTCATTTCTATCTTTGGTATGCTGAAATTTTTCCCTACCAGATATTGTTGGTCGTAAAGAACAAAAATAGACTAAAACATGACCGAATCGGAGGATAAAAAGTTCTCATTTTACAATTTAATAAAACTTAGTTTAACACAATTAAATTTATTTCTATAACATTAATTAAAAAAAATTATGAGCCTTAAATTATGGGAAGCAACTAAAAAAATAAAAAAAAATTCTGAACTTTTTGCTTTTGAAAAGTTTATTTCAAAAAGATTAAATAAAAAGTTTTTTAGTAATTATGAGAAAATCCATAAATGGAGTGTTGAAAATTTTCATGATTTTTGGGATATTTTTTGGGATTATTCAAAAATTAAAGGAATTAAAAGTAAACAAAAAATAAAAAAATCTAAAATTTTTTATAAAAATATTTTTTTACCAAACTCAAAATTAAATTTTGGTGAGAATTTATTATCAAAAAACAATAAAGATAAGGCAGTAACTTTTATTAGTGAAAATGGTTTTAGAGAAACAAGAAATTGGAATGAATTAAATCAAAATGTTAGTAAAATTATAAAATTTTTAAAAGATATTCAGATTAAGAAAAAAGATAGAATAGTTGCTTATATGCCAAATACTATTGAGACAGTAGAAGCATTTATTTCTTCAGTTTCATTAGGAGGCATTTGGTCTTCTTGTTCCCCAGATTTTGGTACAAAAGGGGTTGTAGAAAGATTTTCTCAAATAAATCCAAAAGTTTTATTTGTGGCAAATGAATATTTTTATAATGGTAAACAAATAGATATTTTAGAAAGAGTTCCAGAAATTATTCAAAAAATTCCATCAATAAAACATGTTGTAATTATTAATTATCCTGGACAAAAAAAAATTAAAAAAAGTTTGAATTTAAAGAAAAAAGTTTCATATTGGTCTGATCTTTTGAAAACAAAGTCATCAAAGATAATTTTTCCAAAATTAAATTTTGAGCACGAGCTTGCAATTCTTTATTCAAGTGGAACTACAGGAAAACCAAAATGTATTTGCCATCGAAATGGTGGAGTTTTGCTTCAACATAAAAAGGAACATCAATTGCATTGTGATATAAAAGAAGGAGATAATATTTTTTATTTTACCACTTGTGGGTGGATGATGTGGAATTGGTTAATAACTGCCCTTGCTTCAAAAGCCTCAATTGTTTTATTTGATGGGTCGCCAATGTATAAATGTAAGGACTTGCTATTAAAAATAGCTGATAAAGAAAAAGTAACTCTTTTAGGTATTAGCGCTAAATATATTGATGCATTACGAAAATTTTTGCCTGACCTCAACTTTAAATATAAACTATTAAAATTGAGAACCATTTGTTCCACTGGATCGCCATTATCAAATGATGGATTTTATTATGTTTATAAAAAAATAAAAAAAAATATTCATTTAGCTTCAATTTCAGGTGGTACCGATATTGTTTCTTGTTTTGTTTTAGGAAATTTATATCAGCCCGTTCATCTTGGAGAAATTCAAAATAAGGGTTTAGCATTAGATGTAAAAGTATTTAGTGACAAAGGTCATTCATTAAAAAATTTTAAAGGTGAGCTTGTTTGTTTAAACCCTTTTCCATCAATGCCACTAAAATTTTGGAAAGATAAAAATGATATTAAATTTAAGAATGCATATTTTAATAAATATAAAAATATTTGGCACCATGGGGATTATGCGGAAGTTAAAAATACTAACGGTTTTATTATTTATGGAAGATCAGATACGACATTAAACCCTGGGGGTGTAAGATTAGGAACAGCGGAAATATATTCAGAAGTAGAAAAATTTATTGAAATTAAAGAGTCTATTGTTGTAGGCCAATCTTGGGATAATGATATAAGAATTGTTTTATTCATTATTTTGAATAAAGATCACATCATTAGTGATAATCTTTTAAAAAAAATTAAACAACAAATTAGAAAAAATGCTTCGCCAAGACATGTTCCCAGTAAAATTTTAGTAGTTAAAGATATACCAAGAACTAAAAGTGGGAAAATAGTAGAGTTAGCAGTGAAGAATACAATTGAAGGTAATGGAATCAAAAATAAAGAAGCTTTGTCAAATCCAGAAATATTGGAAGACTATAAAAATTTGAAAGAGTTAAAATATTAAATGTTAAAAAATATTGTAAAAAACTTGGAACCTTCGTCTACATTAAGAATTAATGAAACTTCAAAACAGTTGGAGAAAAAAGGAAGAAAAATTTTTAAGTTTGGGTTTGGTCAATCACCATTTAAGATTCCAGAAGATATAGTAAATGAGTTAAAAAGCAATGCTCATCAAAATAAATATTTACCGATGCAAGGACTTGACGAACTAAGAAAATCAGTAGCTAATTATACATCCGTTAAAAAAGATTATCATTATAAATCTGATAATGTAATTATAGGACCTGGATCTAAAGAATTAATGTTTTTGTTAAACGTTATATTTGATGGTGAAATAATTTTACCTGCACCAAGTTGGGTTTCTTATGCACCTCAAGCTATCATAGGTAGAAACAAAATTCATATACTTGAAACAAAAAGGGAAAATAATTGGTTTCCAACTGGACCTGAAATCGAAAAAATTATTTTAAAAGATAAAAAAAAAAATTATTTATTATTTTTGAATTCTCCTAATAACCCTTCTGGTCAAATTTGTGATAATTTAGAGGAAATTAGTGAAGTCACTAAAAAATATAACTTGATAATTTTATCTGATGAAATTTATTCTGAGCTCAGCTTTAATGATGATTATAAATCAATTTCAAGTTTTTGCCCTGAAAAAACAATTATTAGCACTGGTTTAAGCAAGTGGTGTGGTGCTGGTGGTTGGAGACTAGGTTATTTCATCGTGCCTGAAAACTTAAAGATTATTAAAGAAACATTAAATGTTTTAGCTAGCGAGACTTTTTCAGCTGTTAGCGCACCTATTCAATATGCTGCAATCCAAGCTTACAAAGGTGATCACAAAAATTATATAAAATCATCTAGGGAAATTCTTAAATTGGTTGGGAATTATGTACATGAAAATCTAAGTTCTAATAAAGTTTTAATAAATAAACCTCAAGGTGGTTTTTATTTAATGCCAGAATTTATTAATGCAAAATTTGACTCATCTTCAAAAATGTGTGACAGCATTCTAGAAAAAACTGGAGTGGCATTATTACCTGGTTCAGATTTTGGATTTGACAAAGAAAGAATGTTAGTCAGATTAAGCTTCACAGATTTTGATGGAGAAAATTTTATGAAAGTGTACGGAAAAGATAACCTTTTAAATGATAGGTTAATTGAAGATTTAACACCAAAAATAACTGAAGGAGTAAAAAGATTGAAAAAATGGTCTGACTCACTATAAAAAACTTACTATACAAACACCTAAATTTACTGTTACAATTTAATTATTAATAAAAGCCATATAAAGGAGAATATAATGAAAAAAATAATAACATCTCTATCTAGTGCTCTGGTAATTTTTGCGGCAACTCTATCTTTTACGAGTGTTGCTAAATCTGCAGAGTTCTTTACGATAGGAACAGGTGGACCTACTGGAGTGTATTTCCAGACAGGTAACGCTATATGTAAAATGTTACATAAATCAGCAATAAGTGCTGAACACGGAAGAAAAAAAGGTACTGCTAAAGCTTACAGATGTACAGCACCCTCAACTGGTGGATCAAATTATAACATTGGTCAAATTAAAGCGGGAGAGTTTCAATTTGGTGTAGCTCAATCTGACTGGCAATATCATGCAGTTAATGGATCAAGCAAATGGGAAGGTAAAAAATTTAGTGATTTAAGAGCAGTATTTTCAGTTCACAATGAACCTTTTCAAATTTGGGCTAGAAAAAAAGCAAAAATTAAAAACTTTGCTGGTTTAGAAGGAAAAGTTGTAAACATTGGTAACCCTGGTTCTGGTCAAAGAGGAACTATGGAGGAACTTATGAAAGCTATGGGAGTTGATAATAGTTTTTTCAAATCAACAACAGAACTTACTTCATCAGAACAAGTAAAAGCTTTGTGCGATGGTAAAATAGATGCTTTTGGTTATTCTGTAGGTTTTCCAAATGGAGCTATGGAGCAAGCAGCAACATGTGCAGCAAAAGCTTCACCAATTAATTTAACGGGTTCAGAAGTACAGGGCCTAATTAGTGGTGCTGATTATTATGCAAAAGCTGTAATTCCTAAAGGAACTTATACAAATCAGAAGAAAGATGCCACTACATTTGGTGTTAAGGCTACTGTAGTTACTAGTGCCTCAGTTTCTGATGAGTTAGTATATTTAGTAACAAAAGCTGTGATGGAAAATTTTGATGATTTTAAAAAACAACATCCTGCTTTTGGATTTTTGGAAAAGAAAAACATGATTAAAGACGGTTTATCTGCTCCATTACATCCAGGTGCGATTAAATACTATAAAGAAGCTGGATTAATGTAATCTAGATTTAAAATTAAATTAAAAGGCCTGGTATTTTTACCGGGCCTTTTTTTTATGATAATATAAAATCAATGAGTCTGTCATTAAGTAAAAAAATTAAAAGTAAAATAAACGAGGATTTATCCCCAACAAAAAATTTAACGGGGATACACTTAAAAGTGGTTGCAACTATTGCAATTATTTGGTCTTTATTTCAACTTTGGTATGCTTCCCCATTTCCATTTTTGTTTAACTTTGGAATTTTTAAAGGATTGCCTGCAAGAGCTATTCATCTAGGGTTTGCGTTATGTTTAGCTTTTTTAATTTATCCAATTTCTAAAGAAAAAAAAATTTCAATTACAGATATAATAATTAGTTTTTTAGCTACATTTTCTTGCCTTTATATTTATTTTTTTTATGACCAACTTGTTGATAGAGGTGGAGTTTTATTAAGTATTAATATTAGTGAAAATTTTAATTTACCTATTGAGTTGATAATTGGATGTTGTGGGATTTTAATTCTTTTAGAAGCAACAAGAAGAGCTATTGGTTTACCTTTGGTAATAATTGCAATTTGTTTTTTATTATTTTCATATTTTGGAAGATACGCACCAGAAATCATTTCTCATGGAGGATTATCTTTAAATAGATTAGTTGGTTTTCAATGGTTAGATCAAGAAGCAATATTTGGAATTCCTATTGGAGTTTCTGTTGATTTTATTTTTTTGTTTGTATTATTTGGAGCACTTTTGGAAACAGCTGGAGGTGGTAAATATTTTTTAGATTTGGCTTTTGCAATGGTCGGAAAAATGAGAGGTGGACCAGCTAAGGCTGCAATTTTAGGTTCAGGTATGACTGGATTGATTTCAGGATCATCAATAGCAAATACAGTTACAACAGGAACTTTTACCATCCCTATCATGAAAAAGACTGGTTTTTCTAAAGAGAAAGCGGGAGCTATTGAAGTGTCTTCATCTGTTAATGGTCAAATAATGCCACCCGTTATGGGGGCTGCAGCTTTTGTAATGGCAAGTTTTATTGGGGTTACTTATTTTGAGGTAGTTAAACACGCTTTTTTACCAGCTATAATTTCCTACATAGCATTATTTTATATATCTCATTTAGAAGCCCTTAAATTAAATTTAAAAGGCATGGAAGATTCAGATGTACCAAATTTAAAAAAAACTTTTTTGTCAGGTCTACATTTTTTAATTCCAATTTTCGTGTTAATATACATGCTGGTTTATCTAAGGTTTACTGCGTCATACTCAATTTTTTATGCAACGATTTCATTAATATTTGTAAATTTAATTAATAAGACAATCAAAGAAAGTGATTATAAGAATGGATTAAAAAACTGGTTCAACCAAACAATTATAGGATTTGAAAAAGGTGCATTAAACATGGTTGGTGTTGGAATTGCGATTGCTACAGCTGGTATAATTGTGGGTGCTGTTGGGTCAACAGGATTAAGTACAAATTTAATAATCGTAATCGAGTCAATTGCTAAAGACAATGTGATAATTCTATTATTTTTAACAATTATATTATGTTTATTGCTTGGAATGGGTTTACCAACAACAGCAAATTATGTAGTTGTCGCATCTTTAATGGCAACAGTTTTAGTTGATGTTGGTAATGCGTCAGGATTTATATTTCCATTAATTGCAGTTCATTTATTTGTTTTTTACTTTGGTTTAATGGCCGATGTAACACCTCCAGTTGGACTTGCATCTTATGCGGCTGCAGCTATTTCTGGTGGTGATCCTCTTAAAACGGGCGTTCAAGCATTTTGGTATAGTTTGAGAACAGGAATTTTACCAATAGTTTTTCTTTTTAATCATGAACTTCTTTTAATAGGAATAGAAAATATTTGGCATGCGTTAATAGTTATTGTTACATCCTTAGTGGGCATTTTAGTATTTACTTCAGCAACTCAAGGATGGTTTATAAATAAATTAAGATGGTATGAAATAATTATTTTTTTATTTATTTCTATTTCGCTGTTATCACCAGAGTTTGTATTGAATAAATTTTATCCTAAATATAAATATGTTGATATCAACAACATCAGCAAAATTAAATTAGACCCAAAAAAAGAAGTTCAATTTAAAGTAACAAGAGCTACTGAATATGGAGAGAGATATAAATTATTTGTTATCAATAAAGATACTTTTGAAGCAGAATTCAATATTGAGGAATATGGAATGATTATCATTAAAGAAAATGAAAGATATATTGTTGATACACTTAAATGGAATGGGGATGCAAAAAAAAGTGGATTCGAAATGGGAGACTATATAAGTGAGTTTAAAATAGAAAATGCTGATAGACCTTCAAAGACAATTATTTATCCATTAGCAATTTTTTTGTTTTTAATTTTTGGCTATTTAAACTCAAGAAGAACAAGTTTAACCGCCAGGTCCTAAATCTGAAGGTTTAACTTTCAAAATTTTCCAAACACCAGAAGCTGAAGTAATGGTTTTGTTATTACATTTTAATTCACAAAATAAAAAAACTAATGATTTTGTTTTTTTTAAGATTTTAACATGGCCAATTATTTCATCACCTACTTTTGATGCTCCAATAAATTTTAAGTCCAATGAAATAGTTACACAAGGAGCATTATCAGTCGAACGATGTGCTGCTGTTCCTGCTCCTGCGTCTACTAAAGCTGATAAATATCCACCATGTGTAATACCAGCAGCATTTAAATGATTTTCATTAATAGTAGATTTAAATTCAAATTCAGTATTAGAAATACTTTTAAACATAACGCCTCCGTTATGTTTCATAAAACCTGGCTTTAAACTAATTTGTTCAAATTTTTCAGACATAATTTTTTATAGTATAAAAGTTAAGATTAATAAAATTATAAAAATAATTATAAAAAAATATACTACGGACGTCTGAAGAGAAGCTTTAATTAACCAATTAAACATATTAATTCCTTTTATTGGTGCGCCTGCTAGGAGTCGAACCCAGAACCTCCTGGTCCGTAGCCAAGCGCTCTATCCAGTTGAGCTACAGGCGCATTTTAAAATTTATTTAATTATAGTATATTAATTTTTAGTGTATTTTAACGATAAGACAAATTTAAAATTTTATGAGCGATAAATCAAAAGAAGTAGTTATTGTTGATGCGATCCGAACTCCAATAGGTACTTATAAAGGTTCATTAAAAAATATAAAATCCCATGAACTTGGATCAATAGTCATAAAAGAAGTTTTAAAAAGAACTAAATTTGACAAAGATGAAATTGATGAAGTTATTATGGGTCAGGTATTAACCGCTGGTGTTGGCCAAAATCCTGCAAGACAAGCTGCTATAAATGCTGGAATACCAATTTCAAAACCATCACATATAGTTAATCAGGTATGTGGATCAGGACTTAGAGCAGTGATATCAGGATATCAATCAATTAAATTAGGAGAGGCAACAAATATAATTTCTGGAGGTCAGGAAAATATGTCTATAGCTCCACATTCAATTTTCTATCGAGAAAAAAAAAAATTTTCTGAGGATAAATTGTTAGATACAATGATTAATGATGGGTTATTAGATGCTTTTAATAATTATCATATGGGTGTTACAGCAGAAAATATTGCAAAAAAATTTGATATATCGAGGCAAGACCAAGATGAATTTGCATTAAATTCTCAAAAAAAAACAGAAGCAGCTTATCTTAAAAATAAATTTGATGATGAGTTAATAAAAATAAATCAGGATGGAAATGTCCTAGATAGAGACGAACATCCAAGGACAGGTTTAGAAATTACTGATTTAAAAAGATTAAAAACTGTCTTTAAAGAAAAAGGAACAGTTACGCCAGGAAACTCTTCAGGAATAAATGATGGAGCTGCAGCTTTATTATTAACCAATTTAGAAGAGGCTGAAAAAAAATCTATTAAACCTTTAGCAAAAATAGTTTCTTGGGCTTCAGTTGGAGTAGATCCTGCTTTAATGGGACTGGGACCTATAAATGCTGTTCGTGAAGCAATAAAAAAGGCAAAATGGAACTTAAATGAAATTGATTTATTTGAGATAAATGAGGCTTTTGCTGCTCAAAGTATTGCGGTAATTCGTGAACTAGGTATCGATCAAAAAAAGGTAAATGTAAATGGTGGAGCTATTGCCCTAGGTCACCCGATAGGAGCTTCAGGAGCCAGAATATTGGTCACATTAATACATGAGCTGAAAAGACAAAATAAAGATAAAGGATGTGCAACACTTTGTATAGGTGGAGGAATGGGTATAGCTTTATGTATTAAGAAAATTTAGGAATTAATTTTTCCGTATTTTTCTTCTAATAAAATTTTTTGTAT
>ENA-UOXV01005001-UOXV01005001.1-marine-metagenome-genome-assembly--contig:-NODE-5001-length-14867-cov-34.359506_pt1 | contig 14867 bp, 6 predicted proteins | sample MGYA00238165_ERZ766961 | MGnify/ENA primary metagenome ERZ766961 (study PRJEB28924, sample SAMN03173240) | marine metagenome | biome: Marine; feature: Water; material: Subsurface seawater | place: North... | reverse complement strand
TCCCATTGATTAATTAAAGTATTTGCTATTTTAATTTCTGGCTGAGCAGCACTTGCAGCATCAACAAATTTAATTCCTACATCACTTATTACAGATTTCCATACCATTATAGAGACAGTACAATTACTATTATTAAAAGAAAAAGAGCCTATATCTGATCCATGCATTGACTCACACCCTGCCCAGGGCTCACCAGCTTGTAAAGCAGTAAATTTAGCCACTGTTGCCGAAGTGTTAATTCCTGATGGATCTGGATTTGCTACGATTTCCAGTGTTGGATTGGTGTCATTTTCAAAAGTTGTCCATGTCCAGTTCAACCCATTTCCACCCAATTCAAAATCAATAGGAACATTTTGTGCAAAAGGAGAAATAGTTAAGGAGAGTAGGACTAGTGCGTATATAGTTTTCATATTAAAGGCAATTTAAGGAATTTCCAGAAATTTTTTTAATCATTTGTTAATTACTTTATAATAATTTAACTTCTTTTTTTTCAAAAAGTGTTTAAGAGATATCCAAATAAATTATTATTCATCTATTTTAACGCTTATTTTATACTTAGATTATGAGATAATGAAGATGTTTAATATATTCTTTGTCGGAATAATATTTTTATTAAGTAGTTTTTTTTCTATTGCACAATTGCATCAAATTACTTTTAAAGTAGATATGACTAATGAGGTAATTTCCGCTCAAGGAGTTCATATTGCTGGAGATTTTCAGTCTATTGCAGGATTGGGAGGAAACTGGTCTCCCTCCAGTACTGAAGTCATGGATGATAATGGAGATGGAATTTATTCGATTACCGTATTAATTCCTGATAACACTTATGAATATAAATTTATAAATGGAAACGCTTGGGGAATGGACGAAAGCCCGCCTGGAGAATGCTCTGTGGGCCCTACTAATAATCGTTCATTAATAGTAAACGGTTCTGACCTTACATTGCCAGCAGTTCCTTTTAATGGGTGTCTTCCTGTTGTTAAATTTTCAATAAATCTACAAAACCAAATAATATCTCCAGAGGGGATTTATATAATGGGAGATTTTCAGCAAGCTGCAGGGTTTTCTCAAAATTGGGATCCCGGAATTATCCAACTGCAGGATTTAAACGCAGATAAGACTTATGAGTTAAGCATTAATATTCCGGAAGGAAATTATGAGTATTTATTTGTGAACGGAAGAGATTCTTTAAATGCGGAAATTTTACCATTAAATTGTTATGGCAATTATAATCGTGAAATTAATGTTGTTATGTCAAATAATTCTTCTTTAACTCACTGTTTTAATACGTGTGAAGAATGTGATCCTTATTTAACTACTAATTTTGATACCCATTGGTGGAACAACACAATTTTTTATGAACTTTTTGTGAGAAGTTTTTATGATAGTGACGGTGATGGGATTGGAGATCTTCAAGGCTTAATAGAAAAACTAGATTATTTGAACGATGGAGACCCAACAACTACAAATGATTTGGGTATTACAGGAATCTGGTTGATGCCCATTATGGAGTCTCCTTCTTACCATGGATATAACGCAACAGATTATTATACAATAGAACCAGATTATGGAAACATGCAGGATTTTGAAGAATTTTTACAAGAAGCCCATTCTAGAGGAATTAAGGTAATAATAGATTTAGTTTTAAACCACACCTCCAACCAACACCCCTGGTTCATACAGTCTTCAAATAGTCAAAATAACTTTAGAGATTGGTATATATGGTCTGACAATAACCCAGGAATTACAGGGCCTTGGGGACAATATGTTTGGCATTATAATCAAGGGAACTATTATTATGGGCTTTTTTGGAGCGGCATGCCAGATCTAAATTTTGAGCACCAAGAAGTAAAGCAAGAAATGAAAAATGTTGCCAACTTTTGGTTAAATAAAGGGGTAGATGGATTTAGGCTAGACGCTATTAAATACCTTATTGAAAATGGCTCTAATTTAGAAAATACACCTAGTAATTTTTCTTTAATTGAAGAATTTAATTACGAGTATAAATATACTTCTTCCGAATCATTTACTATAGGAGAAGCTTGGTCAAATACTAATTCCATCATCCCATATGTTCAGGAAGGTCGATTAGATGCTTGTTTTGACTTTGATTTAGCTAGTGATATTTTAAACTCTGTAAACTCTGGCTCTTCGGTTGGGATAAAACAACAAATTCAAACCATTCAAGAGTCTTACCCAGCCTTACAGTATGGCACTTTCTTGACCAATCACGATATGGATAGAGTTTTCAATAAACTAGGTTATAGCAATGAAAAAATGAAGTTAGCAGCAAGTATTTACCTAACATTGCCAGGAGTTCCATTTATCTATTATGGGGAAGAAATAGGAATGATTGGCACAGGAGCTCACGAAAACATAAGAAGACCTATGCAGTGGTCAAATTCTGTAAATGCAGGATTTAGCAACTCTGTGCCATGGAGAAATGTAGCAAATAATTATTTAACAAATAACGTTGAGACAACACTTTCTGAGACAAATTCATTAGTCAATCAATATAAAAAACTAATTCAAATTCGAAACAAATATGCAGCATTAAGAAAAGGAAATATTTTAATGCTTGAAAACAACAGCGAAGAAATTTTAAGTTTTGCAAGAACTTTCCGAAACAAAACTATTTTAATCAATTGTAATTTATCCAATAACTTGGCTTATCCCTTTTTAAGTCTTTTAAAGTCTTCATTGCCGGAAGGAATTTATTATTTATTGGACTTATTTAACAACAATGAATTGGGAACTATTTCAATTAACTCTCAAGGAGGCTTCGAAAATTTAAATTTATTTTCTAATGGCCTAAGACCTATGGAGTCTAGTATTGTTTTAATATCTCCTGATTCCAGTTCTCACTCTTCAAGAGAAAATAATGTTATTATTTCACCGAACCCAACAGCATCTAATTTTTCTATTTTTTTAGAAGGAGAGCCATTTCAAGAGGCATTAGTGACTATATTTTCACCGAACGGAAAAATGATTTATGAATCAATTATGCAAGAAGAATTACTAACAATAAATTCTAAAAAATGGAGAAAAGGAGTCTATATTGTAGTATTTTCAAATCAAAAAGTAGAAATTGTAAAAAAAGTAATTATATATTAATTGCGTCTGGTGAAGGAACAAAAGGGAATAAGAATCAATAAATTTTTAAGTGAAGCAGGCTTTTGTTCAAGAAGAGATGCAGATAAATTAATTGATAAAAACAGGGTCAAAATAAACGGTAAAGTCCCATTAATAGGCACTAAGGTAATGCCTGGAGATAGAGTAACTGTAGATAATAAAGTAATTGATGTTGGAAAGGAAAAATTCGTTTATTTAGCTTTTAACAAGCCAAAAGGAATTGTTTGCACAACAGATATTAAAAGAGAAAAGAACAATATTATTGACTACCTAAATTATCCAAAAAGAATATTTCCAATAGGGAGACTAGACAAACCAAGCCAGGGCCTGATTTTTTTAACTTCTGATGGCGATATTGTAAATAAAATATTGAGAGCAAGTAATGACCATGAAAAAGAATATTTGGTTACAGTGGATAAAACCATAACTAAAGAATTTGTTCAAAAAATGAGCTCTGGCTTGCCCATATTGGGAACAATCACCAAAAAATGCGAAGTTGAAAAAATAGCAAATAAAAAATTTAAAATTGTCCTTACACAAGGCCTTAATAGGCAAATAAGGAGAATGTGTGAATATTTGAATTATGAAGTGAAACAACTTAAGCGAGTCCGTATTATGAATATTAATTTAGACATAAGAGAAGGGGAGTGGCGTTACTTTACCAAAAAAGAACTAAAAGAGATGCATCAAATTTTAAAAAAATCCACCAAAACAGCACTTTGATTAGTCTGTTGGTGCTCTTAATTTTTAAAAATGGTAGATGTTTTAACAGAGCTTTGATTGGTCAAAACCAATAGATAAGCGCCGTTTTCATATCTGGATAAATCTATAAAATATTTTCTATCTCCCTTTATAAAATTTCCATGGTGAATGGTGGCTATTTTTTTGCCAAGTATATCAAAAAGCTCCAATGCTCCATTAAATCCTTTGCTGTTTTTAATTTCAATACAAGTAAGACCACTTGACGGATTTGGAAAAACACGTCCAAAATCTGCACTTAGATCAGCAATATCTACATAATTAAGAATACTAAATTGGAAATGTCCTAAGGGAGCTGTTATTGGTCTTACTTGACTTTTCCCAGAGTTAGAAATGGCAGATATATAATAATCAGTAGTACTTCCAAGAGCTTGTGTAGGTATATCGGTAGCCCACTGATCTGCAGAGATATTGGTCATATTTAAAGTTAAAAAAGTAGAATCCGTAGAGCTTTTATAATGTAATGTTGCAGAACTAATCCCAGAACTATGCATTATTAACGCTTCTGCATAATGCGGGTTAATGTTGTCTGTAGTATTACTTAACTCTTGGTGGGATATTAAAAGCGGATCACTTGCCCCAATTGCTTTGGTTATGCAATGAATTGCCCCACCAGAGCCAATAATATTTGCACCAGAATTATCACAATCTATTCCTATAACTTCATATCCAGGCATGGCTTCTCTCAAAATTCTAAGACCAGTGGTGTCGTACTGAGTTCTGTAGGTTGGAACCAATACTTTCTTATTTACAATTAAATTATTTGCATAAGTTCTGTAGGAAGGGCCACTCCAGCTGCTATTAGGATAACCCCCAGAACTAGAGGGAACCATAGGAATTCTAACAATTTTATATGGAGTTCCATAAACAGATGTAAAATTATCTTGAATGTACTGAATGTTCATTTCAATTTGAGGACCGTCAGAAACATTCAGAGGAAACTCCCCAACGAGTAAAGTTTCTTCGTTTAATAGCTTCATATGCATGTCAATGTGGTGAATATCGTCAAAGGGCAAGACTGTCATTTTAATATAGGTATCAATTCCCATCCAGTCATCCATTAATTGGTCTATTTCGGCCGGTGTTTTATTAGTCAAGTTGAAATTCCCAGAACTGCTATTTTCATCGTCTACTAGTTCTGAAGAGAACCCAGTTCCAAAACCATCTGCCATAAAATTTCCTCCAGTATGCACTAAATCTGTTCCTGTTTGAGACATTTCATAAACGGGAATTCCTTTTAAGTTGCCAATCACTCCAGGAGAATTGTTGTCGAAAGGTCTATTTCTATTGTAAATCCAGTCTACTAATATTAGAGAGTCCACATAGTCTTTGTATACAGTGTTCCCACCATAGTCTCTTATCCAAATAGAATTATAACTGGTGGCAATAAAGTTTACATTGGTCAATGAAACACCATAGTTAGTCAATTCATTTTGAGCAGAATTGACATTATTACACAAGATAATAACTTCACACTCTGATTGAGCTTCTTCAACAATTTTGGCTAAAATACTTTTATACCCTGTCCAGGTAATACATATTGCTTGAACCTCTTCCCATTCTGCCATTGTTCTTAAATTCCCGATGGGCTGAGTGGTAATTACACTAGATGATCGGGTATTGTAATTATTTTTATAATTAGCGATAGCCTTAGCACTTATTTCATTTTTAGTAGACTTATTTGGGAGAATATTCTGAGAGAAATAAAAGGAAGATTGTAAGAGGATTAAAAATGAAACAAAGTATTTCATAAATTAAATGAATTTAAATTTTACAATAAAATTACAATTATTTTTCTTTTCCCTCAAGTTCTGGAGACATTACAATTTTGTAATTCCCATTGGTTGTTCCAACGAAAATATTATCTAAAAGCCAAAACATCGTGGGAGTTTCATTTTTGTGAATTGCATAAAAAACAGCACGCCTTTTTTCACCCTCTAAGTCTTTTGGAATTAAAACAGGGTTGATTTTAGAAAATAATTATCAAAAAAAAATGGTCTTTCAAAAGAAAAACCATTTTTAAAAGTTTGAATTTTCTAAAAGTGTTAAAATCCCCAGGCTATTCCTAACTGAATATTTGGGAGAAGTGCTCCAAAGAAACTATTACTCTCTATATTGGTACTTTCATCTGTTCCACTAACATTTAATGGAGTAACCTTTGCTCCGCTAGTGGAAAGCAATCCCATATCAAGACTATAAATCAATCCTTTTTTTGGACGACCTCCAAAACCAACTCCTACATAACCAACAATATTTCCTTCATAATCAGCTTGATATTGGTCGGTACCTCCTCCAACGGTGAGAGTATTCTTAATAGTTCCAACTCCAATACCTGTTCCAAGTCTAAACCAATCAGCATCTGCAAATGGACGATGGTTAATAAACATTCCAATCCATGAAGTTGAATTATCAATATCATAGCTTATTCCATTAATTTCTGGACTAATTGGAGCTGTTCCAGAAAATCCTCCTAAGGCTGCTTGAAACGATGTTTTAGGATTCCAGTTATGAGTAAACCCAACAGACCCTCCAAAGGGACTTAATGATATTCCAGCTGCATAGTCTGCGAATTCATTATCATTTGTTTTTTCTTCTTGGGCAGTAGTAATATTTGATAGTCCAGTAATTAAGACTAATATGAATGTGGCAATTATATTTTTAGTTTTCATTTTTATTGAATTTTTAGTTTTAATAAAGTTAAGAATTTAAAATAAATTATTTACACTATTTTAATGGTAAAAAGCAAGTTTTAAGAGTTCTTATTTTTCTATAAAAAGTATACTTTTTTCAACGCTATATCCATTGTTGTCCACTACAATTATTTTTCTTTTCCCCTGATATTTTGGAGATATTTCTATTTTGTGATTTCCATTAGTTGTTCCAACAAAAACATCATCTAAAAACCAATACAAAGTGGCAGTTTCATTTTTGTGAACTGCATGAAAAACAGCACGCCCTTTTTTGCCCTCTAAGTCTTTTGGAATTAAAACAGAAGTATTTCCTTTAGGATATATAAAGTCAATAATTTTGTCGTTACTTTCTTCGCACCCATCCAAAAAAGGAGGTAAAACCTTGTACTCAGGATGTCTTCGCTTGTAGTACCATTCCTCCAAAGCAGGTAGGGTAAACCAAGACTTGTCAATGGACTTATGTAATGGATAACAATTGCTATTAATTCGAAATTTTTGAGTGCTGTCTAATTGAATTATTTTATGAAATGGACAACTTTTTTGATGAATTCCCATTGCAGGAGCCATAATTGTAACTGTTTCTTTACAAGAAGTAGTTGGTAAAAAGCCACTTTTTTTACATGTTTTAATTGGAACTAGCTTATCGGGGGTTTTAAACCAGCTCGTTTCAGGAAGCAACCTAAAGATATCAAACATTACAGGTGCAGCTTTTTTAACACCAGTTAGTCCTGGCCTTCCTTCTCCGTCTGCATTTCCTGCCCAAACGCCAACTACATATTCGGGAGTTGTTCCTATTGCCCAAGCATCTCTATGTCCAAAGCTAGTGCCGGTTTTCCAGGCCACTTTTCTTGCAGAGCTAAATATTTTCCATGCGCCTTCTTCTAGCGGTCTTTTGGTTTCCGTTATCATTTCGGCAGTAATAAATGCAGATTCTGCAGAAAGAAAAGGATATTTTATAAAACTTTGCTCTTGGCTACTTATGGTTTTTAAATTTATTATTTCTTCGTTATTTGCTTTTTTTGCCAATTGATAGTAAGCATTGCAAAGCTCCCATAGTGTACACTCTGCTCCTCCTAAAATTAGGGTTAGTCCATAATGATCAGGGCCTTTATTTATGCTTTTAAACCCTAAATACTTTAGGCGAGAGTGAAACTTCTCCAATCCATAATCTTGTAATAGCCTTACCGATGGTACATTTAAAGACCTGTATAATGCTGTTTTGGCTGTTACTGCCCCATCGTATTTACGGTCAAAATTTTCAGGTTGGTATTCTGCAATTTTTGTTGGCACATCTTTGATTAAAGTATTAGGAAACAATTGCCCCTCTTCAATTGAAAAGCCATATAAAAAAGGCTTTAAAGTGCTACCAGAGCTTCTTTTAGATTGGATTAAATCTACTTTTCCCCCACAATTGTTAGATGGGCAATTACTATTTCCCATATAGGCTAAGACCTCTGCGTTTTTAACATCAAGAACTAAAATAGCTAGGTTGTCTATTTGCTCATGAGAATATTGCTGGTAGTATTGTTCTCCAATCTCATTTACTTTTAGTTGCAACTCTCTTTTAACTGTGCTTACAACCCTTTTTCCTTTGTTTCCACGGACACTTAAAAACTGTAATAAATGATTTGAATTTTGAGGAAGTCTTAGTGGCTTTTGTGGCAAAGGCTCTTCTTCAGATAGATTATATTGAGTCTTGTCAATATAATTTTTAGAGTAAAGTTTCTGAAGTAAAAAGTTTCTTTTTTTCAATAATCTAGTTTGATTTTTCCCTGGATAAATAAGAGAAGGAGCATTTGGTAAAACAGCCAATGTTGCTGCTTCAGCCCATGACAACAGGTGCGGAGACCTCCCATAATATCTCCAACTTGCAGCCTCTAACCCCACAACATTTCCTCCGAATGGAGCATTGGCTGCATATAGAGCGAATATTTCTTTTTTAGAGTACTGTATCTCTATTTTTAAAGCTAGAACTAGTTCTATAAATTTCTGCCAATAGGTCCTTTGTTTTCTTCTGGAAATTCTTATAAGCTGCATGGTTAGGGTACTTCCACCACTTTTAACCCTTGACGATTGCCAGTTTTGTCGGAAAGCTCTTAAAAGAGATAAAGGATTAAACCCAGGATGATAATTAAAGTATTCATCTTCAAATAATCTAATTGCCGTTCTAAACTTATAAGGAATACTATCTGATGGGGGAAACCGCCATTGTCCATCGTTAGCTATGGTTGCAGAAAGCAATTCTCCATTTTTATCTTCGACAACAGTCGAATAGGGCTTTACCAAATCTCCTTCAGGCGAAATCAACCAGAATACAAACCCCAAAAAAGCTATAAAAAAACCGAGATATTTAATTTTTTTATTTGGATATTTTTTTGTGATTTTATTCTCCAACAGTAGTTAATTCTCCTCCCGATCTTATGACCTTAACTACCCCACCAGCTTTTCTAGAAAAATATTCATTGTCATACATAGCTTCGCAGTAGGTGATTGGCAAGAAAAATTCTCCCATGTAACTAGCATTAAGAATAATTCTGAATGTCTTTGTTTGCCCTTTAGATAGGTTGAAATAACTGTAAACGCGGTCGTCTCTAAAATCCTGATAATCTGGATGGTCTTTAAGATAAGATGAAGAGACATTGTCCATTCTAGTATTTCTTATTTCCCAACCAGATGGGAACATTTGTGATAATGCCAGCTGGTGAAGATTAAAATAAGATGTGTTTTTAATTACCACTTCTGCCATAAAATCAGTTCCTTGTTCTAAAACGTAAGGAATTATTTTTTCACCTTTCATATTTATATACTTAATACTCATAGAAAGATTATTCTCATCTTCAGTAATATTACCCTTTAGAGGAACGCCTGTATTTTTGACTTTTATAAAAATAACATCACTTCCGTTGTTGGTTATTTTAAGCTGGTTATTTTCTTTGTTAAGCGCTAAATCATCTTTATGAATGGGCATTTCACTTAACACTTCTGTTTTAGCGCCATTGTTAACTAGCTCATAATTTAATCCGTCTTGAGATATATTTCCTATAAACTTACTTAGCCCTAGTAAAGAGTAAGCAGTTGTTTGGGTATTGTACCAGCTGTTAGAACTTAGTTGTTTTGCTATTGCATCAAATAACCTTTTCCCAGTTATTTTATCTCCTTGAATGGTCAATATTTCTAGAATCATTGCTTGGTCTCTTAAACCACTTCCATAAGAGTAACGCATTTCTTGGTAGGGTTTAATGTCTGTATTAAGCTTTGCAATAATATCATTGGCAATTTTTTCTTTTCCAATAAGGGCATAAGCACCAGCTAGTCTCCATAAAGCAATATTAGAGATATTTCCCATTTCTTTCATTCTATTCATTGCACCTAAAGCAGGTTTTTCAGCTAGAGCAAGCGTGTATAGTCTATATGCTTGAATTAACTCATCAGATTCTTTCCCATGTGGGTGCCTGTAAACGTTTCCATTTCTTTTCCAATTATTGGCTTGCTTCTTTTGGTATTTTAAAATTCCTTTTATTATACCTTCTGGGACTGCATACCCTTTTATTTTGGCCTCAATTAAAAAATGCCCACCATAGTTAGTCCCCCAGCTTGACGCTGAAGACCCCCCAGGCCAATAAGCAAATCCACCATTGGATACTTGAAAAGTTTTTAATCTTTTGATTCCCGCTTTAACATTGGCTTCCAACTTGTTTAGTTCGTCTTCTTTTAAATCCATTACTTGAGACAAATACAATTGTGGGAAGACGGAAGACGTAGTTTGTTCTATGCATCCATGAGGATATCGAATTAAATATTTTAACCTTTTGTCTAGGTCTAAAGGAGGAATAGCGGAAACTTCAATAGATCCAGAATTTGTCCCATATATTCCAATAGGAGAGTAGTCCATGCTCCAGCTCTGTCCCTTATCTAAAGCAGTTAATTGAAATTCATCCACTTCTGGATTGGGAGTTCTAACCAATAATTCAATATTATGTTTTGCAGTGTGCTTTCCGGAACTAACGGTCACTTCTACGGTTGCTTTCCCAGTTTTTTCCGGAACATTTAAAGAGAAATTTACAACTTGATCTCCAACTTCACTAAATTCGACAGTCTTAGATTTCTCGCCGTTATTTACTAAAAGATCATTGGTTTTAATATCTACCTTAACATTTTTTATACTAGGGTCCATAGCAAAAACATTTACTGGAAGAGCGACACTTTCTCCAGGGCTAATTACTCTTGGCAAGGTTGCCAAAACCATTAATGGCTTTCTTACAGGTGTAGTAATTTCTGCAGACCCATAGCTATTGTCTTGCCCAGCTATTACCATTGTCCTTACAGAGCCTACATAATTGGGCATATGTATGGTGTGTTCATTTTCAGAATTTTCATCTAAAATAAAAGGACCTAAATACATTACTACCGGCTTAAACCTGTTTACTTTAGAGCTTTCTTTTTCCTTTGCTTGCTCATCACCACCAATAGCTAAAAGACCAGCCATTTCTCCTTTATTAGCGCTAATTACGTATTTGTACATGTCCCACGTTTTTACGCCAAGAGCTTCTTTTGCATAAAAGTAATTCCATGGCTTTGGAGTTTTAAAACCAGTCAAATCCAGCAATCCTTCATCAACAACTGCAATTGTATAGGTCATGGATTTTCCTTTAATTTCACTTACATTGACTTTAAAATCAGATTCTGGTTCTATTTCTTTTGGCATTTCTACTACTGGCTGTAGAATAGTTTCAGAATTAACAACTTTAATAGATTCAACTCCGTACAATCTCATTGGAAGATCATTTTCCTTGCTGCTGTGCGGCTGAATCATTGCTATATGAACATATACATTTGGACTCATTTCTGGTGTTGCTTCAAAACTGATTCCGTTTTTTGAATCTTCACTATCTGCCCAAAAACTATTTACAACTCCGGAAGCTGACTCTACACTTATTAAAGCTCTTCCAACTTGAAACTCTGGTATTTTTACCTCTACCTCATCTCCTACTTCATAAGACTTTTTGTCTAAAGAAAAAGACAACATCTCCGCACCTGCGCTATTGTCTCCACCGCCTCGGTTCCACCAACCACTATAGGTTACATAGAATATTTTTCCAGTACTATGTCCAGAAGTAAGATCGGTGATTTTAATTAACTTTCTACCGTAAAGGTTTTTATTAAACTCTAATGGATAATTTGCTTTTCCATTTCTAGTACTCACTGTCCCACTATAAATTAGATTCTGGCTTCTGTTGGAAACATAACTTGCAAGATCGTTGTAATTACTTCTTTCCCACCACCATCGCCATCTAATATCAAATACTTCCACCAAAAGATTGTCCCTGTCAATTGGATTGCCTTCTTTATCTACTGTAACAATAGGGATAAGATTTTTTTCGTTGGAATAAATTGCCCCATTCCATCCTTTTCCTTCAGGAACTTTTACACCCACATAGCTTATAAAAGGAGAATATTGAATAGAAAAGTTATCTACACTAAAGTCTCCACCTTCTTCAAATACACGAGTATTAAAATTAGCTTTTAACATTCCTGGGGCATTTGAATTCACATTTATTTTAGGATTAAATGAAACATGGCCTTTTTCGTTAGTAGAGCCGTCGAAAACAGTTTGGTTATTGGAACTAAAGTTTTTGGAAGGGTCGTCAAAAATATAACTGCTAAAATCTTCAAAAGAAGTTCTTCCGCTAGTTAGGCTCATTTGAACATTTGTTTTTAGGTTTTTAGCGGTTGCTCCATGAAGCCAGTTTACTTGAATATTACCTTCTTTTTTATCTTCGTAATTAATTATTTTTTTTCCGTTAAAATCTACTTTTATCTTAAGTCTATTAGGTTTTACAGTTTCCACTTTAACAATTTGGCTAAAGACAGATCCTCCAACTGTTACTTGGGCTCTCCAATTACCAGTTTTATCGCTACTTTCTGTAGAGGTTCTAAAGTCATAAAACCCATTGATACTATGGGTACGAACTTTTTTATTTCTAACCTTATTATCAGGTCCAAATAATTCAAAAACTACAGGCTGATCTGCTGGCAGCAGTTGATTTTTATCTTCTAAGATAAAGGATAGAAAAAGCGAATCTCCTGGTCTCCATACTCCACGTTCGCCATAGATATAGCCCTTAACGCCTTTTTTAAGTCGTTGACCGCTTACATTAAACATACTTAAGGAAAGAGAATTACCGTCGTCTAATTTCAAGTAGCCCCTTTCTTCTCCCGTTTTTGCAACAAGAAGAAAAGGTTTTTTAGTAATATCGATCTCCACCATTCCATTATCGTCTGTATTTGCAACTCCAATTAATTGGTTTTGGTAGTCAAATATTTCTACCGAAACACCGCTTAGGGGATCTGTAGTTTTTAAGTCTGTTATATAGGCGTTTAATGAATTTCCTTCTGCATTTTTGGCTATTATCCCTAGGTCGGATGCCAAAACATTGGTAGCTATTATTCTATTTCTATTTTGGAAATATGCATTTTTACATGGATTGTCTTTTTCACTCCAATAATTATAAGAATATCTGTATTCAATATCGCTGTAGTACTGTCCAGGCTGGTCAAAAGTCCTTAAATCTTGGTCATTTAGTTTGTATTCTATGGTGTTTTCATCCCCGTTGTCGTCCTTGCATTGATATAAAGATTGGCCTTTATCGAAACTAATCACAACTCTATAAATAGCGCCTTTTTCTACATCAATCATTGAAGCAAGGTCTAGGGAGAAGGTATTCCATTTGCTGTAATCAATCGGTTCTTTACTTACCAAGTCAATCGGTTTTTTAAAAACAATATTTCCTACACGATTAATTTCTGAATAACCATTGTACTGGTTGTTTTGGAAAAACTGCGCTATATTTTTTTCAAAAATCCTAATAATTTTCACGTTAACCGCCCTTAGGCTAACGGCTTTAAAGGGAAAGATTAGCCCATCTGTAGATGGTAAAATAACACCTTGCCCAACTTGCTCTATCCCTGGTTTTATATTTTCAAAAACTGCTTGTTTGGCAAATGTTTTTTCTAGTGATTTACCTTTAGAATTTTTAATTTGTTGTCCAACAGTTATTAAATTGTTGCCAATAAATGCACTATTGCCATATACATGGATGTCATTTCCTTCAATTGAAAATCTAAACTTCCCATTGAACTTATCTAATGTTATTAATCCATTTAGATTTTGATTTTTCTTAATAGGGTCTGAAAAATGAAGGATTATTTCTTGATTTGGGTGGTTGTTAATAGTGTAGTCAATAAGTTTGAAATCGTCTAAAGCAGGTATCGTAATTGTTTTGTTACCGCTATTTTCTCCACCAATATTTTTACCATCCCAAGAAATTTGAAATGCACTTTCTTGAGCAGATCTTTTAATTCCTTTTATGCAGTAACGAAATTTATTTTCACTTTCTGCTGTTTCCCATTTTATTTCTAATGGTCTACCATTTTGAGTTGCTTTTACAACGGATTGAACTTTGTCCAAGTCTGCATAATCTGCAGTTTTAATTATGCCATTGTAAACCAAGTCTTCGTAGTCATTTTCATTGGCCTGTTGGATGCCTATAAATTCAGTAAAAATAGCCTGTTGTAAAGTAATAAAACTGAAATTAAAATCTGGTAGATCAGAATTTCTAAAAAGTTTATCTACAAAAAAAGTAACATCAAATTCATTTCCAGAAGTCAATAATTCATTGGGAATATATTCTAGGGTGTTTTCATCTATCCAGTTATTTACCCCCTTAACATTAGGGCTTACTGAGAACAATTCTTTATTTACCGACTCTTCTCTAAGAGCTAAAGAAACGGGGTCCATAAACTTTACGGTAATAGAGTTGTTATTAGACAATACTCCAGCAGAATATCCAGAGATGAGTTCTGTAAATTGACTTTTAGGAGTATTAATTTTTTTATTGGAGCAGCTATTTATTAATACAATGGAAGCAGTAATTGCAACAAAAAAAATGGAGGATTTAAATATTTTCATTGAAAGAGTTTGTGATTTATTGTTTTCTTGTTGTTAGTAAAGTTACTTAAATTATAACTTTTTATGCGTATTCAAAACTATTCTTATTAAGTAGTAATTTATATAGCTACTTACAATTTCGAAAATAAAGTAAATTTACTACCATTAGAATTATTTATGGCAAGAGCAATATTTAGTTTATTAATTTTTATTCTTTTAAAGAGTATTACTTTTTCTCAAGGCTTTTTTCTTGAAAAGAAATTGCATAATAAGTGGGAGTTTCAAAAAAAGGGAGATAAAAAGTGGTATACGGCAACTGTTCCAGGTTGTGTCCATAC
>ENA-UOXV01004999-UOXV01004999.1-marine-metagenome-genome-assembly--contig:-NODE-4999-length-14872-cov-5.216576_pt1 | contig 14872 bp, 18 predicted proteins | sample MGYA00238165_ERZ766961 | MGnify/ENA primary metagenome ERZ766961 (study PRJEB28924, sample SAMN03173240) | marine metagenome | biome: Marine; feature: Water; material: Subsurface seawater | place: North... | reverse complement strand
CCGAGGAAGGGGCAGGGCCGGCATCGGAGGAGTGGGTGCTGGGAGAGGCGCTCGGGGGCGGCGGGTGCGAGTACCGGCTCAGGCCGACGGGGTGGCTCTACAAGCTGCAGCGGCAGTACCTTGGGCTGTGGGAGGACGGCCCCGGGCGGGAGGGCGGCGGCGTCGCGCTCGCCGTGGAGGAGGTCCGGAGCACCGGCGCAATATCCCTTGCCGTCGGGCAGCCCTTCACGCTCTGTAGCGTCGCGCGACGCGGTGGGCTCTTCCGATCGATGCGCGCCGAGTGCGTGCCTCCGGGGAAACGCCGGGGCGCCGCGCGGAGGGAGGGCGGTCTGGAAGCCAGGCGGGCGGCAGTGCTCGCGGGCTGCGGGGAGGTGTGCGAGTTAGGAGAGGCGGTGCCCGGCGCGCCGCTCGGCTTTGTCGCGAAGCGCGTCGACTGCGCGGCGCTCTGGGGGAACGCGGCGCTGGACGAGGAGACAGATTTCTGGCCGCCGCCGCCAGCTGTGCCGGAGCTGCTGGCGGGGGACTTCAGTCGCGGCGGGGCGCTGCGGACGAGGCAGGGGGAGGTGCGGCTAGACGCGGCGTGGGGCGATGAGGGGGAGCGGGTGTGGAGCGCGTCGTGGGTCGAGCAGCTGGTTGCGAGCTTCCGCGCGAGCCCCGCCTTCTTCGCCTCCTCGTACGGCGCCGAGGACAAGGCCGCGCTGCGCGAGGGGGTGCGCCGCGCGGGCGTGCGCGGCGCGGGCGTGCTGGTCGTCGGGAGCAGCTTCCCGTGGGTCGAGAGCCTCCTGGCAGAGCCCCCAGCCCTCTTCCGCGCGCCCGTCCGCATCAAACCACGTGTCCGCGCCGCGCGAGTGCCCCGGATCTCACCGCGTGTGTGCGGAAGCAGCTGGCTGAAGGCGCTGAGCACGTCACGACGCTCGACTACCTGCCGGTGCGCTCGGAGCACCCTCGCGTCACGGCGCTTGTGCCCGCCGAAGCGCGGGACCGCTACCTCCAAGGACGCTTTGGGCCCTTTGACGGCGTCGTATCGTATTCGTCCGTCGAGCACTCGGGCCTCGGACGCTGTGCGCTCCATGCCCTCTCCACACCCGCGCCTGCGCTCCCCGCCCGGACTGTGACCCTTGTTCGGTGCAGACGGGGACGGAATCAACCCCTGGGGCGACGTGCAGACCATTGCGCGGGCCTGGTGCGTGGCTGCTGAGGGCGCGTTCATGCTGCTCGGTGTTCCGACCGTTGGGGAGTGTGGCCAGTCTCGCGAGGAGGGGATCGAGTGGAACAACGGCCGGCTGTACGGTGAGCGGACGTTGCCGGACCTTGCGGCAAACTGGCGTGCGGAGTGGCGCACACCAAATTGCACCGATCAACCTCTCTTCTTGTTCCGGCGGGAGCCTGCGCCGCCGTAGGGTTTAGGTAGAGGACGCCTGCGACCAAAGAGATGGGATTCTGCGAGAGTGGGGGGTTCCATATAATAATAATATTTGCGCAACGGTTCCAAGTTTCAACCCAAAATCGGTGCCCGCAGTGCGCTTGCCGCTGAAATCCAAAACGGGAGGCGCTGCGCAAGGCCGGCTGGCGTCGCCGGTCAACACACTCCGGCGCGGCCGGCATGGCGCCTGGTGCCGAGGAAATACTATCGGGTGCGCGTGCGCCAGCAGGCGGTGCGCATGCGTGGACCGGGGGCACTTTTGAGGCGCTTGTGGAGCACCACGGGGCACACCGCCCGCCGGCTGCGCGATTCGGGCGTCGCGGGCGTGCGGGTGCCGCGCTGGCGCTGGGTTTTGCATGCGCCTGTGCAACTGTATGGGTGGTCTCAGACGACATCGGCAGCTCCGCTGCGTCGCGCTGGGGTGGCTTGATCAACGCGCCCTTTCCCGCTGGCGCGGGCGTGCAGGCTCTGGTCGAGAAAGAGTTGGACGAGCAGATCGGCCCCGCTGGGCTACTGCGCGCTCACGCTCGCGGCTGGTCACGAGCACAGGCGCTCTTCCTGCGCGATCAGGAGATGCACCTGTCTCGAGCCAGCAGCGATGGCGGCGGCGGCGCGGCGGGTGAGTGGGCGCGCTTCGAGGCGCGGCAAGGCCAACGCGAGGGACCCAAGGGGCGCGGCAGCGCGGAGCACCAGCGGCAGCGGCAGTGGCAGCAGCAGGGAGCGGAGGCGTGGGGCTGGTTACAAGGCAGCAAGACTTCACAAGCGCGCTCGAATTCCGGGTCGGCCGAGATGCTGGCGGGCGCAGGCGCAGGCCGCACAGGGCGCGCGGGCGGTCTCGGTGCCTCGCGGGAGGAGGCGCTGTGGGACTTTCCTGAGATGCGGACGATGCAGGAGCAGACCAGCCGCCGCAACTACTGGCCCAACATGGAGGCAGCGGCGGGGCAGAATCTGTGGACGGACACGGGTGACGTGGGCGCGGGCCGCGCGGGCGGCGCTGGCGGCGCTGGCGGGCTGGAGTGGCCCGCGGCGGGAGGCGGGCTGGAGTGGCCGTCGTCTGACGGCGCGGCAAATGCCGCGGGGTCGAGCAGGCTGGTGAAGGCAGGCGGGCTGCTGCGGCGCGGCGACATCATGCCGGCGACGCAGCCGTTTGTGGCGTGGTCGGCCGGGTGCTCGCACTACGTGTGCCCGCTCGACACGCCGCACAAGGAGCGCGCGTACGCGTGGCGCTACTGCGTGCACCACTTCGTGACCAACGCGGAGGCCCGCTACTGCTTCCAGGCGGTGCTCGCGCCGCCGCGGCCGCCGCCGTCGTGCCCGGCGCCCGACCCCGTGGAGCACGGGCGCGTGTGGATCCCCGCCGCCGCCGAGGAGGGCTTCTCGCCCGGGCGCGTGCGCGAGGGCGCCGCGTACGCCATCTCGTGCGACGACGGCTTTGCTGTCGACGGCAACGCCGCGCCGCGCTGCCTCGCGGGCGGGCAGTATGAGGAGGCCGGCGCGTGCGTCGCCCTCGCGTGCCCGCCGTTCGCCGCGGTGCCGCACGGGAGCGCCAACCCCGGCGACGTGCCCGTGCCCGCGGGCAGCTCGGTGCACATCACGTGTGACCCAGGGTGGCACCTCGCGGGACCTGCCGAGGTGGCGTGCGTGCCGGCCGCGGGCGGCGGCGGCGTTGACTACGCGGAGGGGGGGCGCTGCCTGCCCGACGAGTGCCCGCCGCTCCCGCCGCCAGCGCACGCGGCGGTGCTCCCGCCGGGCGCGGTGCGCGCGGGCGAGCGCGCGGCCGTGACGTGCGACGAGGGCTACACGCCCGTGGACCCTGCGGCAGCGGAGGTGGAGTGCGGCCCCGGCGGCGTCTGGCTGCGCAACGGCACCGCGTGCCGCGAGATGGTGTGCCCGCCTCCCGCGGCGCCCGCGCACGCGGAGGGCTGGCCTGCCGCCGCGCTGCCGCTTGGGCACGAGGCCGAGGTCACTTGCGCGCCGGGGTACGCCGCCGTCGTGCGTGGCGCGGCGGGCGCGACGGGCGGGCGCGGGCGCGAGGGTGCGGAGGAGGTGGTGGGGGGGGCGGGCCTTGGAGCCATTCAGGCGGCCGCGGTCGAGGTCACGGCCGGCGGCGTGACCATCCGCTGCGGGCCCGACGGCACCTTTTCGCCCGAGGTGGCGTGCGAGCCGGTGTGCCCGCCGTACGAGGCGCCGGAGCACGGGAGCGTTGCGGCGCCGCAGGGCCAGGTCCCCGCCGGGGCCGTGGTGCACGTGCGGTGCGACCCTGGGTACGTGGCGGCGGGCGCCGACGGCCGCGCGGGCTCGGGCGCCGGGCGCAACGTGGACACCACGTGCGAGGAGGGCGGCGCGTACGCGCCGGCGGTGGCGTGCGCGCGCGCGCCGCACTGCGTGCCCTACCCGGCACCGGCGCACGGCACAGCGACGCCGGCGGGCGAGACCGCGGAGGGGGAGCGGGTGCGGGTCTCGTGCGCGCCCGGGTACGCGCTGGAGCCGTTTGGGGAGGGCGCCGCGGGGGAGGCGGAGTGCCGCGACGGCGAGTACGACCACCCCGCGGCGCGCTGCGTGCCCGTCCCGGTGTGCGCGCCGTACGCGAAGCCGGACCACGGCCGCGCCTTCCCGCACGGCAACGTCTCGCTCGGCGCCTGCGTCGAAATCACCTGTGACGATGGGTCCCCGCCCGCCCGACTGGCCGACGTCTTCACGCGCAGCAAGTGACGCGGGGCGTGCGGTGGGGGTAGGTATGCGCTGGACCCGGCGGGAAGCGAGCCCGAGCGCCCGTGCTGCGCGCGCGACGCGTTCACGGGCGAGGTGGCGGTTGAGGCGGGGCGCGATTGCATCGAGACCGAGCACTTTTGCGACGTCTGCAACGACATCTCGGTGTGCCCCGCCGCCCTCGCCCCGCTATCTCAGCCCGGGGCGCGGCGCGTGAGTGGGCGCGCGGCGCGACAGGTCTGTCCGCACTGCTTCATCGGCAACAAGGAGTTCCCCGCGGTGCGGCGCGACTTCCACTTCGACTAGGCTCCGCCCCAGAGGGCGCGGGGAGAAGTTTCTCTCTCTCCCCCCCTCTCTCTCGCTCTCTCTCTCTCTCTCTCTCTCTCTCTCTCTCTCTAATACATCTCTATCAGCGAGTTCGCAGTCAAATACATCCCCCCCACTACCACCCCGCCCACCCACTTCTCTCGGTACATATTCGATTTGTCAGAGCTCCTGTCGTGGAGCAGCGGGCGGCGGTAGGGCAGCGGGCAGGCGCGCGACAGCGCGGGAGATTGCGCGCAGAAGCGAGCGATTCTGCAGATCCCCAGACACTCAGCGTCCCCGTGCCACCAGCGGAGCACGGGACGGGTGGGACGGGCGGGGCGGGGGGGGCGGAAGGGACATGAGAAGGATGCAAGTCCTGGCCGACCTCCCAGATCATGACGCCGCCCAGCCCAGCCCCCCACGCCAGAGACACCTGAAAGAGAGAGGGTTACGAATCCTGTTGATCAGCAACAGGCTTCTGCCGGGCAGAAACTTGACCCCGCCTCCGTGCAGAGGAGGCGGTAGCGTGGGGGAGAGATATGGCGCCACCTTGCGCCGGATCGTTAGCGGGGCGTTGAAAAAGTAGCCCTCCGTCTCGTCCGCCGTGCGTGGAGCCCCGGCCGCCACCATCTGAAGCGCGACCGGGTGCACGGAATACCCCTTTAGGGGTTTGGTTTCTGCCGTCCGCAAGGACTTTTGGCTTGTTCGGGGCAACGCCCCATCCTACCAAAAACCGTTTTGACACGGTCAAGGTACAAGGGTATCCTGGGCTAGTATTACATCCGCATACGTCCGCCACTCCCCGCTGCGGATGTGCCTGTCCCGCCGCCGCCGCCGCATTTCAACGCCACGGGTGGCCCCGAAGCTCGCAGCACGCGGCGGCGGCGGGCGCGGCGGCAGCCAACCGGGCGTAGAAAGGAAGTCCAAGCGTGAGTTTAGGCGCCGGGATATGCGCTGTGCCCTGGCTGACCACTTTGTGCGCGAAATCAATTGTCGAATGGCGCCCCCGCGCATCGTACGCCATGGCATGAAAGAGGTCCACATCGGCGCGAATGCGCGCGAGCAGGCGCTCCTGCCGCCCGTCGGGATAATAGGCCATGGTGACAGTACGGAGCCCGGGCACGCCGCTCGCGGCAAACGCGACACGCGTCTCACTGAGGAGCAGCGAGAGATTTTCCCAGTCTGCGCTCTCCTGTGGATACTCCCAATTGTAGTCCACGCCGTGTAAACCTTTCTGCTTCGCGAGGCCTACCTGAAAACACGCGATTTATCAGACTAGAAACAAATGGCTGGCGGTATCTTCTTTGGCAAACTAATTGCCACGGACCAGGTTCTCGAGGAACACCCGGCGCGTCTGCTCGGATGCGACCATCTCCGGGAAGCCGTTGGTGCGCGAGTTGCCCCCGAAGCATATCAGCAGCTCAGTGCCCCATTTTGCGGCTGCATTTTTCGCGCGCGCCATCTCGGCCTCGGGAGGAAAGCGGTCCATGGCAGCGAGCGAACCGTTCGAGGCGACCTCGATCGAAAAGATGATGAGATGAGTGAGGTGCTCGCATATGGCATCCCAGTCCGTCCCTCCGTGCAGATAACGCCACTCGGGCAGGTATCCTGCTACCGCAAAGTCCCTGCGACTGCGACTAGAAGGCACCTCATCATCCGCAAGCACGAGGAAAAGAAGTGCGATGGACAAGTATAGGAGCACAATTGAGCGGCATGGTCCATTGCAGCTCATCACGAACCTCGGTGTTCCCGTGCCTGCGCCTCTTCCCCGTGAAGTCTCTGAGACGGGACTGTTTGTGCCCACTGCTTGCGAAAATCAAATCAAATCAGATTCACAGCAGATTCACAAATTTCGGAGACGTGCACCGGCGCGCATCTGGCAAGCGCGCTTCCGCGCCCGCGCCTCGGCGCCAAAGAGAGTAGTTGATCGCGGCTGCACGGGCTGGTTTCTGGTTGAGAGGTCGTTGTGGACCAGATCTAAGGTGCGTGCGGCCGCTTCCTGTCTCCAGCGTGCGTTCCAGGCGTTCTAGGGCGGCGTTGAGCTGCGGGAACTGTGCGCCGGCCACACATGGACCTGTGCCACGCACCGCTCCAGCAGCGGTGTGGCGGCATGAGATCCCGACAGTCAGTACCGTGGTAGCATTCAGGCGGGCCCAGCTAGCCGGGCGAGGCGGCTGTGGGTGTGGCGTGGCTGAGAGCTGCTCAGCGCGCACGAGGACACTCTGGATCTGTGCACGCCGGAAGCGGGAGCACGACGGCGGACCGTCCGCGCCTACTGGATCTGCGTTTGTGTGGGCTGTTCATTGCGCTGGGCGTCGATGCATGAAGTCTCTGGGGGGATGGCGCCCGCGGAGAGCACTTTCGCGCGGCATCCCCCCGGTGGAGCACGCTCCGGGAGGAGAGGAGGCCGGAGCTGACAGGGAGCAGGGCATGCGCGGGACCGGAATTTTTGACGCAAGCGGTGTGGGTGGGGCAGGAGGATGAATCAAGTCAAGCACGTGGAGCGCATCAACGCGGCCGAGGTGGAGCGCAACATCGCGGACTCGGCCTCGTGGCACGCCGACTACGCGGACAGCGCGTACATCTACGTGGGAGGGCTCGACCCGCGCCTCACCGAGGGTGACGTCGTCACGATCTTCTCCCAGGTGGGAGGCGGCGCGCCCCGCGTGCCGAGCGCGAGAGGGCGTGGGGCTGAGTTGCCGGGCGGAGGCAGTATGGGGAGATAGTGGACGTGAACCTCGGGCGCGACAAGAAGACGGGCAAGTCCATGGTCCGGCTCCGCCGCGCCTCCGCCTCCATTCCCCTCCCCGCGGCGTTCTCGCTGCAGCGCGGCGCGGCGAGCGCTGGGCCTGCGCGGGCGCGGCGGGTGGCGCGGGCGCGGGTGCAGCGGCGGCGGCGGGACTGAGGGCGGGGGCGCGTGCGGCAGGGGTTCGCATTCCTGTCGTACGAGAACCAGAAGTCGACGGTGCTCGCCGTCGACAACCTCAACGGCGCAAAGGTGCGCCGCGCTCTCGCGGGCGGCGCGGGCGGCGCGGGGCTGACGGCGGGGCGGGGTGCCGTCGCGGCAGCTGCTGAACCGGACGCTGCGCGTGGACCACAAGAAAGACTACCGCCCCCCCGAGGAGGAGATTGAGGGCGCGGAGGCGCCAAAGGTGGAGGGCGGCAAGGATGGGCCGCGGCCCAAGCGCCAGCTCGACATCGCCGACACCGCGGCGGAGGCGGCGGCCGCAGCGCGCGCGTACCCGCACCTCGCTAAGACATTCAGTGCAGTGCACGGCGCGAGCCTGCGGACGGGCGCGGGCGCGGGCGCGGGCGGGGCGACCGAGGACACACTGGACCCCGACGAGCTCTGGGCGGCGCGGCTGGAGCGGTCGCTGCTCGCGGAGGACGGCGACGACAGCGCAGGCAGGAAGGACAAGAAGGACAAGAAGGACAAGAAGGACAAGAAGGACAAGAAGGTGTGCCCGCCCCGCGCGCTGGCGCGTCCTCGCGTAGCTGCAGAGTTTTGGGCGCGCGCCTGATACTGTCAAGTGCCTCCTGGGAGCGCTGCTCAAACGTCCCGGTGCCTGCTTGACGCGCCCAGGAGAAGAAGGAGGCCAAGAAGGAGGCCAAGAAGCAGGAGAAAGACATGGATAGGGCTGATGGAGGGCAGGGCAGCGGGGGCGGCGGCAAGGGCGCTGAGACCAAGCGCGAGCAGAACGCAGAGCTCAAGTCGCAGGGGCGAAGCGACCGCAGCGGCAGCGGCGAGAGGGCACGCGGCCGCTCGCGCTCGCGTGAGCGCGACCGGCAGCGGCGCTCGCGCTCCCGCTCGCGCGACCGGCGGCGCTCGCGCTCGCGCTCGCGCGACCGGCGGAGGCGCTCTCGCTCTCGCTCGCGCGACCGGCGCTGAAGTGGAGACCCGCGCGGGGCGGATCTCCGCTGCATCTGGCACGGGGCGCCGCCACAGGGTGCGGTGCGGGAGCGCGAGCGGGTGCGGGTGCGACGGCATGTAATGCGTGGCAGTGAAGCAGCGCGCGGCGAAGCGGGTGGCAGCAGCGCGCGTCAGATGATGCGGCTGCCGAGGGCCGAGTCGATGAGGGCGAGCGCCATCTCCACGGTCCGCACGTTGTCCTCTTTGCTCCCGAGCGCGGGGTTCACCTCAACCATGTCCAGCGACCCGAGCTGCCCCTGCCGCCCCCCGCCCCGTGTCCTGTCAGCCCCCCGCGCGGGCTGCCGCGTGCGCGCACCAATGGGTGGCGCGGGGCGGGCTCTCGGAGAGGTGGCGCGGGGCGCGGGCCGTCTCGGAGAGCGCCTCCACGACGTAGTTGGCTTCGCGGAAGGTGAGCCCCCCGCGCACGGCCGTGCCGGTCGACGGCGCGTGCACCGGGTCCACCGCGTCCACGTCGTAACTGCAGTGCAGCGGCCTGCTCCGTGCCACTCGAGCCATCACCCCTCGAGAAATGTCGCGCCGCCGCTTGCAGGTGGGCAGGGGGGCGGACCGTCCGTGCAGCTGGTCGAGGGTGCGCTCCATCACGCCACCGATGCCGTATCGGTCGACGTGCTGCATGGTGAAGCAGGTGATGCCCAGCTCGCGGAGGATGATTCGCTCCGCCTCGTCGACGTCGCGCAGCCCGATGTAGACGAGCTGCGAGGGGCGCAGCGGCGGTACGTCCGGGAGCCACTCCCAGCCGGGGACGGCCTGCGGGTCGACCAGGCGCGCGAGGAAGGCAACGGGCATGCCGTGGATGTTTCCGGACTCTGAGACGCCGGGCGTGTTGATGTCGGCATGCGCGTCGACCCACACGACTCCTGTGTTGGGCCGCGCCTGCAGGATCCCCGCGACCGTGCCCGCGCCAATCGAATGGTCCCCGCCTAGCGTGAGGGCAAATTTGCCCGCGGAAGCCGCAGCGTGCACCTGGTCGTAAACCTGCTGGCAGCCTCGCCCAACACAGTACCCAAAGCGCATGTTTCCACGGCCGTCGTCCATCGCGGGGTCGCCCTCGCGCGGCGGCGCAATTGTCAGGTCGCCTGCGTCCTCGACCTCCCACGCTAGATCACGCAATTCCTTCTCAAGCCCCATCTCCCTCAGCATCGCCGGACCAAAATCTGTGCCCTCGCGCGGCTGTCCGTATATCATCGGCGCACCAAGGACCGCGACCGTCTTTGGCTGCCGCAGAAACGCCGGAAAGGGTACGTCAGCATGGTGGACCTGCTTCTTGATGCGAATCGGACCGGTGGGTGGCAGCCGTACGCTTCCTTCGGTTGCGTGCGCAACGATCCCAGAGTGGAAGGCGGCAGCGATCCCAGCGTTCCGTGGAATTCGGAGGTGCGGTATGGCTCGAAGTGCCATCTCAGCAACTAGGGGAGACTGCAACTAGGGGAGAAAATGTAGCCCTCTAGTAGTAATAACCCCTGGCGCAGATACGACTGTACCGCGGATACGACTTCGAGAAAAATCCATGACTCCTTCAGACTGTCCATATGCGACTGCTTGGTTCGAATCAGTAGCACACCTCGACCGCCACTTCGCATCAACGCATCATCATGGCTTCGGATGACAAGCCCGCGGCAGACAGCGCGATAGGAGGAGCCGGCCTCCTCGTACCGCTCCGTTCCATCTTCAAAGGCGCCGGTTTGCTCGTGCTTCTCCTCGCCATCACGGTTGGAATGGTTGGCAAGGTGGACAGCTCCCTGAAGAGTTCCAACATCCCTGCAAGAATTCCAGCACGCACCCGCGCGCACACACACACCTGACCTGCTCAGGGCAGGTCACACCAGAGTTACTGCTGAAAGTGCCCAACATCGGCTTCATCCTGTGGGCGATTTCCGGTTTCCTGAACCCAACGCGAACTCGCCTAGGTCGCTGCGGTTTGTTTCTGGCTCTGAAATGCATGAGATGAGATCTCGGTGGGTCGATCTCCAGGCGGACCCATGCCCCCCTTCATGAGGATGGAAGCGTGGCTCGGCGACAGCCACACGGAGTGGCTCAAGGTTACACGCACCCATTTGTGCTTCTAGAAGCGCAAGGCTGCGCCTGCCGTGGGCGGGGCATTGATGCTCCGCCAATTGATCGGCAGGACGACGACGTCGTGGTCGCGACGGGCGCCAAGAGCGGCACTACCTGGCTTCTCTACTGCACGCACCAGGTGGGTCCATCCGACGCGCGGCAAAGAGGCAAGGGCAGGCGCTGAGAGCGAAGCCCCGCGCGGTGCAGATTCGTATCAAAGGCGGCCAGGGCCCGAAGCCATTTTTCGACGTGTCCTACACCACGCCGTGGCCCGAGTTGTTGCAGACCCCTGGGGGCGATGTCCTGGACCAGCTCCGTGCAGCCAAAAACCTTACCGTACCGGGCGGCGGCAACCTCGCTGGTATCGTCCGCCCGCGCCCGCGTCCCCGCGCGCCTCCGCGCGCGCTGAGCGCGGGCGGCGCAGACTACTGGGATTCCCCCGAGTACCCTTTCCGGGTGTGGAAGTCGCACTTCACGCCGCGCAGCGCCACGAACCAGCACCCCCAAGCGGTGCTCCCCGTGCGCGAGCGCCCGCGCGTCAAGTTCGTTGCGATGGCCCGCAACGGGCTCGACGTTCTCAGGCTCGCCCCGCGAGCCGCCCCCGTGCGCCCCCTACTGTGGGCAGTCGAGTTCGAGGCTCCGGGCGCGTCGCGCGCCGCCGGGCTGGACCTCCAGTGTGTAGGACCTGCACACTGGACGCCGCTCGGGGGGTCCAGGACCGGCACCGCCAGCCGCTGGTGACGCCTTGGGCGCCTTGGGCGCCAGGTCCTGGGCGCCCTTCACTAACAAGCACCGCGACGAATTCCGCGCGCTGTGGGGCGGCTTCCCCCCGCGCGAGGAGCCATCCGGGTCCGGCGTCGAGGGCCTGCTCACCGCGTGGCTTCCTGGCGGGATGATGTCCGGCTTCTGGTGCCGCCCGGGCCCCGTCGCCGCCACATCCCGCACGCGGCGTATCCTCACGCGGACCCACCCGCACTGAAACCCAGGCCCAAACCCTACGCCGCAGGCACGACTATGTGAGCGGCTGGTGGCCGTTCCGGCACGACCCCAACGTCCTCCTGCTCCACTACGACGAAATGGTCAAGGACCCCGCCACGGGCATCAAGCGGCTCGCCGCGTTCGTGGGTGTTGACCTTTCACCCAACGAGTTCGACACCGTTCTCCACGTGCGTGCCACCCCTCCCTAGCGCGCGCTGTCGCTCATGTTGCAAACCTGTCCGCCCAATGACCCGCTCGGGCTGTGGGGATTCCTCTGTCTTCCAACGGCCGTGCGACTGACTGGTGAAGCGGGCGTGGCATCTGCAGAAATGTTCCAAGGAGCACATGGCAAAAGAGGACAAGTCCTTTCGGTTTGGGGCGCCTTCCCCACGTTTTAAGCTTGTGCAGCAAATATGGATCCCAAGGCCCGTTTTGGATGGAGGATGCCTGGCAGATCTCTCCCTGAATTTGCTCTCATTGAATGCAGGTATCTTCTCCCCCACAACCCATCGTTCGGCAATGGCGAGCAAGGCATCATGGAGCTCGGTGGCATGGTATTCTTCCGCAGGCATCACAAAGTTTTCCTTGCTGTAGCTTGCAGAAAAGTGGCCTTGCGATTACGCGGCATGCGGGATGTTTCACGATTTGGCCGTCACTTCGCAATCAGGTCTCGCAGCGCCTGAAGACGGGAGTTGTCAGCGAGAAGTGGGATGGCAAATTCACTGACGCTCAGAAGGTGAAAAAGACTGAATGGGAAAACCCTGGTCTTGACAGCCATGTTGACCTTAAATGTGTGCTGGACACAGGAACGGTGGGCAGCGGCTGAAAAGGAATTTTTCAAAGACCAGAAATTGATTGAGTGGGCGCGCATGGGTGGCGAGCTCTAAATTCTCCTGAAGTATGCCAGACATTTTTACGGTCGGTGTAGTGAAAATAATGCAGGACTTAATAAACACGTGTTTCACACCGTGCGTTCGTCAGTCACATAAACATTTTACATTTCCTTCATAACTTTTTGTGCTTGACTACGTAGCCGTCCATTTTAAGCTGCCCTCCCACACTCGAGACACGTGTTTGCAAGCACTCTCGATGCCTTTTCGCCACCAAGTCTTGGCTCGGTGATTGCCTACGTTCTTGAGGAGCATCACATTTGAAAGATTGAGTTCCTTCAGGGATTTCCGTATGGCAATTTGGTCTCTCATCCGATTCTTCCAATGACGATAGTTCCGATTCGTCCCCCCACTCGTCAACAAATTCAACCATCCAGGGTTGCGCAGGTCCGACTTTGCACGTGTCCTCCTGGGCTTCGTGGTCGCAGAAACCGCTTTGTTCGTGAGCATCGGCGAGTCGGGGAATGCCAGCCGGCTCAGCTTCCCGCGACTGGAGTTCTGCGGCATCTCTAGCACCCGATAGCTCACGAAGCGCGCGCTCTTGTGCTTTTGACAGCGTTGTAGCGGGAAATGCGGCTTGGTGCTGTTTCCTGTGGAGGATGAAATCTGAGCGCCACAGTGCGCATTTTCACGCGTGTGCCATGGTTCTGTTCGACCTGTACGTGTCATAATTCCGCCTGGCAGCCGTGGCTGCAGCTCCCACCTCCGCGTCGAGATTTTGTGCGCATGTTTGATCACGCGATATGCCGCTTGGCACAGAAACGGCGTCGTTAGCGGCAAGTAGTGCGAGCGCTTCGGTCTGTGTCGCCCAGATACCCAATCAGTTCTTCATTTCGAATACACATTTGAGCAACTGGGGCACTCATACTCCTCGCAGCACCGAGATACCTGGGCGCTCGGTGCGCGCTGAAAATTGCTCGCTGCGAGTGAGAGAAGGGTGAGGTGCATCGGCTGCCAACGAAAAACACGTTGCGCAGGTAAATTCAGCCTTGAAGCAGCGCGGAGCCGGCGCGGCAGCGCAGCAGACGAAAACGTCAGAACACGGGCCTGGGTGGCTGCTCCACGGCGCGAGCAAGGCTGACTCAGGGGCCGCGTCTTTTGGCGGAGAGTTTCAAATTTTGCTGTACCTGCGGGCAGCCCTCCTTGAGCAAAGTCATCGCCCCTCGGACCTGCCGCCGCCGCTGAAATCTCAACGAGCACTGCGATTCAAAGGAACGTGACCGGACGGAACGAAGGGATTTTTTTGGGTGACAGCCCGCGAACCCAGATTCGCTGTAAAGCGCAGGCGCACGCGGGTAAGGGCAGGAACCAGTGCGGCCGCGCGGAGAGCAACCGAGCCACTGTTAGCGGAAACAACACCGGCGGGGAAACGGGCGGACTTGGAGCGAGATGCGCCGCGCGCGTGCCGCCACCCGACCTGTGCCGCCCCGCTCTCGCATCAATGGGATTCGCCCCAAGCGAAAAACTCGAGGAGCTGGCGCGGCATACCGTCAATAGAGTCGGTACACGCCCGTGCTCTGCTGCGTCCTGCCGCCGCCGTCATTTCCAGCTCTGCTGTTAGAAAATTACCAGACGAATATTTCTCTACTCCGACAAAGTTGCTCCGGGCACCACATTCAACCTCTCCCGCAGCGCGAGCGTGCAGGCATCTTCGCCCCCCGGGGGGGGGGGGGGGGGTTACCGTGGCGAGGAGGCGGAGGAGGTCGGGCGCGAGCACAGCCAGCGCCATCTCTGCCGCGGCGAGCGTCCGCGCGGCCTGAAACGAGTCCTGCACGCTCACCCGCTTGGGCGCCGCTGACACCCACGTTGCGGCGACGGGCGATGCGTCGCGCCCTGCGCCGGCCGACCAGCCAAGTCACTACCCACCCCACGGGTGCCAAATGCATCGAAGCAATCAAAACTCCGCAACAGCGAGGCGGGGGACGCCGGCATCGCACCGCGTGCGGCCTCGAAGAGCTGCTTTCCAGCCTGGGTTTGTGTAACGGTTTGATTCGATTCAGCGCGTTCTGGGCCTTCAAACCAAGGAAGCAGAACTGCACATCGCGCCTAGCATGCTGCGATTGGAGGCAACCTGGCCGAAGTGGCGGTCAAGCTTCGTGCGAGGCACCGCACGAAGCTGGGCGACGGTCTCGATGCCGAGGCTGGCGAGCAGCGAGCCGGTCTTGAAGCCTGCGCCAGTGTCGGCCAGAGCGGCCGTGCGCGAAATCAGACAGCAGAGCAGCTTGAGAAGGCGCGGCTTCTTCATCCAGGCGAGGCGGTAGAGGATAAGTGGGGGGGGTGCGGGCGCAGAAGCGAGCTGCCGAGGCGCGCACCGACGCCGCGGAGGGTGGCGACGGGCAGCGGAGCCAGGAAGGCCGCGGCCTGCGCGGCGGGGAGCGCCGTCTGCGCGTCTGGCTTGTGTAGCCCCGATGCGAGCTTCGCGAGCAGCTTGTTGTGTGCGACACCTGCAGAGCATCTGTAGCCCGCTGCTGCTCGCACCGCCGCCCTCGCCGCCCGCGCCACCGCGCTCCCAGCCATTAATAGACGCTCCCCGTGCCCCGCCCCCGCCCCCGCCCCCGCCCCCGCCCCCGCCCCCGCCCC
>ENA-UOXV01004997-UOXV01004997.1-marine-metagenome-genome-assembly--contig:-NODE-4997-length-14876-cov-5.436070_pt1 | contig 14876 bp, 14 predicted proteins | sample MGYA00238165_ERZ766961 | MGnify/ENA primary metagenome ERZ766961 (study PRJEB28924, sample SAMN03173240) | marine metagenome | biome: Marine; feature: Water; material: Subsurface seawater | place: North... | reverse complement strand
CTAAATTTAGACTCGTTCATATACTTGTAAACTGGAAAACATTTTATGCCATTAATATCCTTAAGAATTGTTAAATCTTTATCATTTCCATAAGTTACAAAAGTGAATTTGACGCCTTGCTTTTTTGCAATCTCTTGATAAATACTTATTTCTCTTGAGAGTAAGCCAGTTTTTTCCCAGTCATACAATGATGTTCCATAAGTAAAAAAAAGATATATATTCACTAATATAATAATAACTTGGTTAGTTTTAAAAAAGATTGCAACTTATGAAGAAAATATTATTTATCCACAATAAATACAGGCATATAGGAGGAGAGGACACAGCTGTTAACCAAGAAATAGCATTACTTAAAGAAGTTTATGATGTCAAAGTAATAATATTTGAAAACACAATTAAAAATTACTTTTGGCAAACACTGTATTTTTTAACGAATAAAAACTTAAATTCCAAAAAAATTCTCCAAGAAGCACTAAATGATTTTAAACCTGATGTAGCTTACATCCACAATACATGGTTTAAGGCTTCTCTAGTTGTTTTTACATTGTTGAAGAAAAATAATGTAGAAATTTTATTAAAGCTCCATAATTTTAGATACTATTGTACAAAAAGTTTTTTATTAAAAACCCACCTTAATAGAAATACTCAGTGTCCAGCATGTGGCATTAAGAGAAATAAAGGAAAGTTATTTAATAAATATTTTCAGGATTCTTATTTGAGGTCATTATTTGTAATTTTTTATGGAAAGTTGTACTACAAAATCCTCAAAGAATTTAAAATCAAAGTACTTGTTCTCACAGAATTTCATAAACAATTCATAAAAAATCTTGATTTAAAAAATGATCAAATTTATGTATACCCCAACTATGTAGAACTTAAAGTTAATGAAAAACCTAGTAATGAAAAATATATTTTATATGCTGGTCGTATCTCTAGAGAAAAAGGAGTAGAGCAGGTCATTATTTCCTATAACAACAGTGGTCTCAAGGACACTAAACTGAAGATAATTGGAGTTGGTCCAGAATACGAAAGACTCAAAAAGAAATACAAAAATATTATTTTTTTAGGAGAAATGAAAAATAAGGAAGTTCTTGAAATTATCTCAAAAGCTTCAGCAGTGATATCTGCAACCAGATTACTAGAAGGTCAACCAATGCTTTTATGTGAGGCCTCATCTATGGCAGTTCCATCGATATTTCCGAAAACTGGGGGCATTGAAGAGTTTTTTCCTGAAAATTATGAACTGTCTTTTATACAATTTGATTATGTGGACCTCTCAAGAAAAATAAAGCTGTTAGATAATAGAGAGCTGTGTAAAAAAGTAGGTCAAGAAAATTATGATTTTATTTCTAAATTTTATAGTAAGAAATCTATTCTAAGAAAATTTGAAAAGATCTTACATGCAAAATAAACAGGAAAAAATAAGTGTGTTGTTAGCAACTTATAACGATAGTTCCACAATTACTCAATCTATAGAAAGTATTCTAAGTCAAACATATGAAAATTTTGAATTGCTAATATTAGATGACTGTTCTACAGATGATACATTTCATATTGCTGATGAATTAGTAAAAAAAGATAGTAGATTGTTTCTCCAAAAGAATAATGTGAATTTAGGTCTTACAAAATCTTTAAACATACTTATCCAAAAATCATCTGGAAACTTTATTGCTAGACAAGATGCTGATGACATAAGTTTACCAAACAGGCTACAATTTCAAGTCCAAGTTATGTCAAAGTACAAATTGGACTTTTGTACAACAAGAAGTATTAGGACTGATAGCAACAGAATAGTTCCATTTTTTTCACACTATATTCCAAAAAAAATTTTAATAAATTATAAAAATCCATTTATTCACGGTACATTAATGGCTAAGAAAGAGGTATTTATTAAAACTAATAATTATGACGAGAAGTATTATTATTCTCAAGATTATAAATTATTCAAAGATTTCCTAAATCAGAATTTCAAATATAAAGTAATTAGCAAGCCTTTATATTTATTAAATATGGTTGACAACATTTCTACTAATAAAAGTGAAGAACAGAAATATTATGCCGACTGTGTCCGTAAAAATATTGAACCAGATTTAATAATATGAAAATCTATATGAATAGTGCCAACGAAAATTGGGTTGTAGACAGGTTTATAAATGAGTGGAATACATACAACTTTAAAACTACTAAGTTTATTTGGATGAATCCAGATATAGTATGGATTATAACACCATGGACCTGGAATAAAATTCCGAAAAGATACCTTAAAAAAAAGAAGGTTATTTGCACCATTCATCATATAGATGAGGATAAATTTAATAATATAGAAAAAAGTAATTTCCAGAATAGAGATAAGTATGTTGATCATTACCATGTAGTTTCTAAAAAAACTTTCGAACAGGTTTCAAAACTTACACATAAACCAATAACAACTATTCCGTTTTGGGTAAATAACAATATTTGGTTTAATATAGAAAAAACTAATTCCTTAAGAGAAAAATATAATTTTGATGATAATCAATATTTAATTGGGTCTTTTCAGAGGGATACTGAAGGATCAGATTTAATATCACCCAAACTATCTAAAGGGCCTGATCAATTTTTCAATATTGTGAAACATTTAAAATCTACAAAAAAAAATGTTTGCGTTATATTGACCGGTAAACGGAGAGAGTATCTAATAAATAAATTTTCGCAAGAAGGTATTAGTTACAAGTACTTTCCTATGGTTAATTTTAAAAAATTGAATGAACTATACAATATTTTAGATTTATATATAGTTGCTTCAAGATTTGAAGGAGGGCCAGCCTCTATTCTTGAATGTGCGATTACAAAAACACCTATTATTTCTACAGACGTGGGTCTTTCATCTGAAGTTTTGAGTAGTTCGTCAATTTTTGATATGGATAATTTTCAAAATGCAATTCCAAATGTAGAGTTCGCATATAATAATGCTTTAGAATATAAAATTCCTAAAGGATTTGATAAGTACAATCAATTGTTAAGAAAGCTCCATGAAAGTTAGTATCGGTACAAACATAAAAGAGGGTCCATGGGGGGGAGGTAATCTATTTGCTATCAATTTATCGAATTACCTTAAATCTAAAGGTCATGAGGTTTTTAATGATTTATCAAGCAATGATATAGATTTAATCTTATTAACGGAGCCAAGAAAAACATCAGAGTCATCAGCCTTCACACATATAGATGTTTCAAATTACTTAAAATACATTAAAAAAGACACCCTAGTTGTTCATAGGATAAATGAGTGTGACGAAAGAAAAAATACGAACTTTGTGAACGATTACTTAATTACGGCCAACAAAGTAGCTGATTACACAGTATTTGTAAGCACTTGGCTGGAGTTATTGTTTTCTAAACAGGGAATTGGTCAAAAGAAAAAAAAAGTAATTCTTTCTGGAGCAAATAAGAATATTTTTAATAACAAAAATTATAAAATTTGGGATGGGGCTGAAAAAATTAAGATTGTTACGCACCATTGGGGTGCAAATTGGAATAAGGGTTTTGAGATTTATGAGAAACTAGATAAGCTACTTGGAGAGGATAACTGGAAAAAAAAAGTAGAATTTACATATATAGGTAATTTACCAGAAAACTTTGAATTTAAAAATTCTAAAACTATCAAACCACTTTCAGGAATTGAATTAGCTGAAAAAATAAAAGAGAATCATATATATATAACAGCATCTATTAATGAACCCTCTGGAAATCATCATATTGAAGCTGCTCAATGTGGACTTCCGTTGCTTTACATTGACAGCGGAGGGATTCCTGAATATTGTAACGATTTTGGAGTTAAATTTAAAAAAGAAAATTTTATTGAAAAATTAAAAGAAATAATCGAAAATTATCATACCTACCAGAGAAAAATGACAGACTATCCTTTTACTTCTGATGCGATGTGTGAAGAATATGAAAATTTATTTATCAAGATGTATAAAGATAAAGAGGATATTACAAAGAATAAATTAAACGATTATGAAATTTTCACAACATCCTATTTTTCATTTGAGTTTACAAAGAAAAGAAAAAAGTTAAAAAAAATTGTTCAAAGATATCTGTAAAATAAAAATATGTATTCATCTCTAAAGAAAAAAACAATGAGCGTACAAATAGTTTTTCTAAGTGGGTTTCTTGTTCTTATCTCTTTATTCTCCAGGTCATTTGTAGGTTTATCTTACCAGGGACTACTACTTGGGGAGCTAATAGTTGGTTTTGGCTTTGTTCTTTCAGGGATAATACTTTTATCACCTAAAAATATTTTTGCTAAAAATAACATATCAAATGAACTATTTATTGTTTATAAATTAATTGTGATTACGTTTATTATTTCTACTCTTTATTTTGAATCAAATTATTTTGATACATATATATATAAGACAAGTTCATATATTTGGATGGCTAGTTATATGTTTTATTCGGGATTTTTATTCAGAGATAAAGCTGATGCAAAAATACTCGCATCTACTATATGGGTTTGTCAGCCATTTTTGTATCTTTTTTCAACCGGTCAGTATCCCGACAAAGTTATATTATTTTTTAATACATATTCGGATAAGTTTCAATTCCCCAAGGCTTCTGATACGCTACTAGTTTTAATAATTTCAAACTTATTGATAAAAAAGTTTTATAGAGCATATTATTTACATACCCTATTCTCATCCACAGCATTGTTTCTACCCTTATTTCTGTTTCAAAGTAGAGGAACATTCATATCTTTAATAGCCTTTTTGTTTATTGAAATAATTTTTAATTCAAAAATAATCTTTGTTAGTTTAAAGTCTATTTGGTATTTAATCATTTTTTTTATAATATTTACTCTTTCATCTTTTCACACAAGTGGTTTATCATACGAAGAAGATATTTTCTTAGAAAATTCTACAATATCTCAAGAGATTTCAGAAAGTGTTATCAAACTAGCTAATAAAAATGATCAAAGAAATGTTTTTCTCTCTTTTTATTTCATGGATGGACGCATATATTCAGAAGACACAACCACAAATTGGAGACTCGACATATGGCAAGATGTTGTCTTAGATCTGCGGACTAAAGAGCAAATTCTAATTGGCTATGGGTACGACTCCATAATACCTGTAATGTTAGATTTATCTAAACCAGGAAGGCTTGGTAGGGATGGTAATAATGAAAATGTTCATAATTTTATAATTAACATTCTGGCTAGAGGCGGGGTTATACAGATTTTATTCTTTGTAGCTTTTTATTTTTTCATTTTTAAGTCTTCTTTCAAAACTTCTTCAATGTATTATGTATACCCTTTAGTTGTGCCATCTTTACTTAACGGTTTAACAGATATAAATTTTGAAGGAGTACAATTTCCATTTTTATATTACATAATGTTAGGGTTTTTTATTAAAGATAAAAGTTAAATGGATATGTTTTCTAAGTACCAACTATAAGTTTTAACAAGGCCTTCCTCGAGAGATGTTTTTGGACTCCATCCATGACTTTTTATAATTGTTGAATCAAGAAGTTTTCTAGGGTTTCCATCAGGTTTGCTTGAGTCAAAAATAATCTTTCCTTCAAATCCAACAGTTTCTTGTATTTTCAACGCCAGTTCTAGAATCGTTACTTCACTTCCGCTGCCAATATTAATTAAATCATGTTTAGTTTTAATATCAATAATATGCTCTATTGCGAGGGCTAAATCATCCACAAACAGAAATTCTCTAAGAGGTTTCCCAGTCCCCCACACTGCAAACTCTTTTCTTTTATCAATTTTGGCAATATGCATTTTTGCTATCATACCTGGGATAACATGTGATAAATCCTCATGAAAATAATCTTTTGGACCATATAAATTTGTAGGCATTAGATTTACTACCTCATTTCCGTAATCACTATTTAAAGCTCTACTCATCTCAATAGCACTTATTTTTGCAATAGCATAAGGAGAATTTGTTGGTTCTAATGCACCAGTCATTAAACTATCTTCACGGATTGGGTTTGGTGCATCTAGTGGATAAATGCAACTACTACCAAGATTAATAAATTTAATACTATTAAGGTTTCTTAAAGCCTCGATAATATTTAAGTTAATTTTTAAATTTTCAGTTATAAAAGCAGTTCTTTGCGAGTTGTTAGCATGGATACCTCCGACTTTAGCTGCTGAATTAATTACAACATCTGGCATTGTATTTTTAATTAAATCTGATGTTTCTTTAAGATTAAACAAATTCGCATCATTACGAGTAGCGGGTATAACCTCAGTTACTTTATTTGATTTTGAGAGAATTCGATTAAGTGAAGATCCTACCAATCCAGAACTTCCTAATATTAAAACTTTTATAATTACCTTTCCGTTGATTTAAGTATATTTACAAACCTACTTAAAAATAAAATAAAAAAGATTTTTTTTATTATCATTGGTACATATGAATTCCAATTTTCTAAATATAAACAAAGAGGATACATTAAATATATTGCATCAACTCCAAGATCCGGAAAATCCTTTTAAGTTTTACCCTGCTAGCAATGGCTTAACTCTCGCAGGAAAAAATTTAACTTTAGGATATAGCTGCTTTGCTTTGAAAACATATATGATTATTGGTGAATGGAACAATCTTGACAGTACTTTTAGAAAAGAATGGATTAGTTACATAAATTCCTTTCAGGTATCTTACAGTTATTTCCCTAAAAACTCTTTTATAGACCATGGCTATCTTAAGAATTTCTATAAGTCAAAAAATAAAAGACTCATTAAAGATGTCGCCAAAACAGTTATTAAAAAAAGTAAATATGAAAATAAAAAAACAGAGTCTCTGAGGCACATTCAATCTGAAACAAAACAAGCAATATCATCTTTATATCAAGTTGGCTCAACAAATGAAAAATTCTATTTAGACTTTCCTAGAAAAGAACATGATATCAAAACCTACCTTGATTCTCTTGATTGGAAATACCCTTGGCAGGCAGGCGCACAGTTTGCCTCACTATGTGTATTTATTTCCAGTCAAATAGACGATAGTAACCATGAGAAAAATGATCTTACAGAATATGTTTATAAATATTTGGATAGTTTAATCAACAGAGAGACTGGTGCATATTTTTCTGGGATTATTCCAAATGAAAATGAAGTTATAAATGGAGCTATGAAGGTTATCACAGGATTAGACTGGATCAACAAACAAATACACGAACCTGAAAAACTTATTGATTTTTGTCTAGGATCTAATCTCTCATCTGAAGGATGTGATTTAGTTGATTTAGTTTATGTACTATATATGTCAACAAAAAATACTAATCATCGTAAAAATGAGGTCATTGATTTTTTAGAGATAGTGCTAGAAATAATATCAAGAAACAAGTACAAAAATTCTGGATATTCGTATTACTACAATAAAACCCAGATGTACTATTACGGATTAAAAATTAATATTGGTAAAAATTTACCAGACCTTCATGGCACCCTACTTCTTAACTGGGCAATTGCCATGATTGCAGAGGTTTGCGAATTTGAAAATAATACATACAAAACACTTATGCCATAATGCAAGACAATATAATTACAAGTTATAATTTTGCACGAAAAGCTGACATTGTATTCGCAGAGTCAACAACCGTTGATCAATTTAAAAAACTAAATTTGGACAACTATACCATTTTCAACAAAGACAGTGAACGCATTCTCTATAGGCTAAATGAAATATCAATTTCTGAAAATGATGTAATTTTTTGCCATACTGATTTTATCGAACATTTATTTTTTCTCATCGAAGATGTGGAATTTACAAATATAAAACTCCTCACTAATCAAACTGATACTCTAATTAATAAAAAAATATTTTCCATGAAACCCAAATGCATTTCTCAGTGGTTTTCAGTTAATGTTGGATATAAAAATGATAATTTAATACCAATTCCACTTGGGCTAGCAAATGATTATAAGAAAAATTTAACTTTTAATGAAATTAAATCTAAAAATCAAAAAAAAGAAAATTTTTTGTATTTAAATTTTAGAGAAAATACAAGTATCAAGTACAGAAAAAATTTATATAACTTTTTCCAAAAGTATGATTGGACAATTGTTAAGAGCCCAAATTTAGTAAATAGTCAGTATTCTTCTGATTTAAACAGATATAAGTTTATTTTATGCCCATGGGGTAACGGTATTGATTCTCATAGAATTTGGGAGGCTTTGTATTCTGGATCTATTGCAGTTACTGAACAGCATTATACATTCAATACATTTAGTAGTTTACCAATCTATTCATACAAGAGTTACAAAGACTTATCTATGAAAGATCTACTTGAATTTGAAAAAGCTTCTTTTAATATCTCCAAAAAACAACTTGATCTCCATTGGTGGTTAAATATTATAAATGAAAATAAAATCAAAAATAATATGGGTAAAATTCGAGTACATAAAGATTTAAGTAATAAAGATATTCTATTGGCTAGAAAACAAGTATTTCAGTCTAGATTAAAAAAAATTAAATACTATTTGCGAAAATTGCAAATTTTTTAATCATACCACCTTGCCGACTCAAGAGAAGATTCGAATTCCTTGTTGTTAAAGGTTAAAGGGTGTTTTAGCCAAAAACCTTTAAAATCATATTTTCTAGCTAATTCATTAATCCAAGCATCTACTGCATCATCGATAAGCTCCAATTCATTAAACTCTGAGAGTATTTTTCGAGCACATTTTTTTGAAATGACATAAGAATCAAGGGTTCTAGTTATTCCGTTACCTCCCCAAGTTGTTCTAAAATTATCTTTTTTGAAAAGATTTTTTTTATAAAATGGAATTTTAAAATTTATCTTACTTTTCCCAAAAAAGAATAAATCAAAGTCATCTGGTAACTTATTTATTTGAGTAAGGAGTCTTTTTTTTAAATTTTGTTTAAAAATTACATCATCTTCGATAATTATTGAATATTCGTGTTTACTATTCTCAACCAGTAATTTAAATGAATGAATATGTTTAAGAAAGCACGATGCTTCAGCAAGCGATATTTTTTTTGTATCTATTTTATTTAATAGAGTCTCAGGGATTTTTTCTTTGTCGTAAGAGTCAATAACTTTTAAAGAAATACCTTCTTTTGCGCTAATAATTTCTAAAAAAGTCAGTCTTTCACTCAATTTTGTATAATGTATTACGTTAAATAACAAATTTTTTATACCTTAATTTAATCTTGCTAGTAATTTAAGAATAGTATGATAACTTTTCTTTACTGTATTGATTCAAATTATAATTCTCAAGCAGTTACTTCAATCAATTCATTAATTCTTAATTCTTCTCAGCAATTTAAAGTGATCATAATTCATAAAAACCCTGAATCATTTCTTCATTTTAAAAATAAACTTATTTCTGAGGAAAACCTTGTTGACCTTAAGGTAATCAAATTTATAAATCCAGGGTATGAATTACCAGGACTTGAGGGAGCTCATGTTTCAGAAGCTACGTATTATCGACTTTTCTTAACTCAAATATTAGACTTCAGCATTGAAAAATTAATATATTTAGATGCAGATGTTGTGTGTGTAAATAATCCTTTTCCCCAACTAGATAAAGAATACAGTAATTTCGAAGAGTCTGGGTTCCAGATTGGTGTTAAAACTACTAATGTATATGAAAACGACCCAAAAATTACAATGTTCTCAAGATTAAATATTTTCAGTAAATATTTTAATGCTGGAGTTATGTTCATCAATTACAACGAATGGATTGCAGAAAATTTATCAATAAAACTACTTGATACTCTCGAGGCTATATCTGATAAAATTGAGTACTGGGATCAAGATGTATTAAACACATATTTTGATGGAAATTATTTTGAAATAAATGAAACTTTCAACTACCTGTTAGATATTAATTCTAACTTCTCTATCAATGAGATTAGGGAAATAGAAAAAAAGACTTTTTTCCATTATGTTGGAAGTTTAAAACCTTGGTCTGTTTCAGGAGCTCTTAAGGAAACATCAAAATATTATCATCATTTTTACAAAGAATCAGGACTAGGAACTTATCACATAGTCTCGAAATGGAAGACAAATGATTTAAAAATTATACTTAATGCAATAAAAAACTCAGAACTAAATAAATTAAATTCACCGGTAAAGTTTTTATGGGGGTGTTTAAAATCTCTTATACTGGGTAAATAAATTTGGAAAAATAAAAACCTAATCATCTATTTCAATTAAATCTTTAAACTTACAATATGCAAAATATTACATTTGTCTTCTTAAGCAGCCGAGTTAATAAATTACAAAATTTTGAAAGTGAAGATATTGCAAAAGAGTTTTTTTATGGTTATCAATATATTAACAATAAGGAACCAAATGTCGACGTAATTGAGTTTGGTGGTCCTAAGCAGGGGTGGATGTACGAAAGTTTTTGGACTAAATTTGATAAAATTTTAAGAAAACTAACAAAACTAGCATTCTTTTCAGCTGAAATAATGCAGAAGAATAAACGAACAAAACTTTTAACATCAAAAGAAGTGATTTTAGTTGGAGACAGGGTAGCCATATCGCTTTTATTTCTATTGATCTATATCAAATTAACCAGGAAGGAGATAAAAACTTCCACTTTTGTGATGGGTCTTTTTTCAAATGAGCCAAATGACATAATAAGGAAATTCTTTTACTCTTTATTTATAAAATTACTACTTTGGGCAGGAACAAATTTTTTATTTTTAGGCCAGGGAGAATTTCAATTTGCTTTGAATAAATATAAAAAATTCTCTCAAAAATTTCACTTTATACCTTTTTCCATTGACTTTGATTTCTGGAGGGAACATCAAGAATATGATTATGCATTAAGAAAAAAAATACTTTTTGTTGGGAATGATGGAAAAAGAGATTTTGAAAAACTTATTAATATTGCAAAAAATCTACCAGAGTTTGAATTTCATTTTATATCAAAGAGAATAACACCAAATACTAACATTCCTCCAAACGTCTATCTTCAAGGAGGTGATTGGGCGAGTGCAAATATTTCTGACAAAGAACTAAAAAATATATATCAAAAATGCAAATTTACAATAATACCCTTGATAAATTCACTCCAACCATCTGGTCAAAGTGTAGCCTTGCAATCAATATCTTCAGGAACACCTGTTCTTATTTCCAAAACAGATGGATTCTGGGATCATAGTAAATTCAAAAATAATAAAAATATAATTTTACTTGAGGATAATTCAATAGATAGTTGGGTTTCAATAATAAAAAAAATATATGCAGACAAAGACAAACTACAGGAATTATCCCAAAATGGTAAAAAATTAATCGAAACATTTTATGATTTAAGAAATTTTTATAGAAAGATGGATAAAGTTATTTTTTTAAAAGATCCTCAAAAATGATAAGTATATTTACCTCGATGACTAACCCTGAAACTAGAAATGATCCATGGAAAGAAGCTAAAATTTGTTACGAGGAGTTTGCAGACCAAGTAATTATTGTTGGTTCTGAATGGCCAGAAGTTTTTAGTTGGGATTATATCGGCAAAACTTTCCAACAAGGTTTTGACAAAGCTTCAGGTGATTGGGTACTTTGGATGGATCTGGATAATTTTATTCATGAAAATGATTATGATTATATAAAAAATATATTAGAAAAAAATAAAAACTCACCTGCGGTATCTTTTCCAATCCATCAGATCTTTACACCTGATAGGTATCAACTAAAAACTATAAAATGTCTTGCATTAAATAAAAAGAAATTTCCAAATATTAAACTCAATGGTGGAGGAGACCTTTGTCTACCTACATTAAATGGAATACTTATTCAACCTAGAGATGTTCCTATTTCAAAAAAACCTATTTGGAATTATGACACTGTGTTTAGAACAAAAGAAATAATAAAAAAAGATAGATTACGTTTTGCAAATGCATGGCATAATTACTTTGATGACTGGGGAGATAGAGGAGGACCTACAGAAGATTTAGCTTATGATGCATGGTTTAAAATGGTGTCGTCTAGGTACAAGAAACATTACTTTAAACTAAAAATAACAGATCACCCAAAAGTAATTCAAAAAAAACTTAATGAATTATCAATGTCTCAATTTGGTTACGACGGTTTTGGGTTAAAGCAACACACACGGGTTTCTTTTAAAGATAAATTTACAGAAATAAAGAATAAATTAGTTTATGAAATATGAGCTAATTTCTTTATTTTTTTCTTTATAAGTTTTCTTCTTCTTGGATTTATAAAATTCAAAGGAAAAGGGTTTAGATATCTCAAAGGATTTAAATGTTTTAAATGGAAAGTCGCATTGTTTGTGTCAAACCATTCAGATCTCCATGGTTGCGCTCCTGCAAAATGCCGGATTCTTACATTATTATAAAATGTTTTATTTATTAAAAAATTACAAGATGATTCACCTTTCATCTCAGTAACATTCCAACTTGTTGGGAGTATCTCAACATGTTTATTGAGCTCTTCAATAGAGTACTTTGTCCATTCGTCGACTTCTGAATGCCAACCATTATTTGGAAGTTTAAAAAATGATTTTTGTGAATGTCTCTTTATGCCAGCTAAAGAATACCAAGATGCTTGTTCTCTAAACTCTTCCCAAAAACTATTGTAATGTCCAAAATAATCATGAGTAGATTTTAGATCTTTAAGATTATTAAATCTTTCCTCATCCAAAATCAATTTAATTAATTCTCTACTCCAAGTGTTTATTTTTAATGAGTAAAAACCCATACAATGTGTGTTTCCGGAATCAATGCTATAAGAAAAACTTTTTTTGGTCACAAGAGGCTCATCTAATTTTGCAATACACATATCAGCATCAATGTGGGTAATTATATCTCCATCTTTCAAAAAATTTTCTTCAATCAAATCATCTACAATCTTAAATTTTAACCAAGTTGGATTTCCTCTCCACCACTCTAAATTATCTGTATATTCAAGATACTCAAAATCATGTAACTTTGAGTATTCTTTATTTCGTGGTGACATATATTTTTCAAAGAACTCTTGTCTCCAATCTGGATATTTTGCAATGACCATTAAATACTTTTTGTTCATATTGATATATTACATAGTTAATATAGATACGAAGCCAATGAAATCATCATAATGTATAAATTTAGTGTAGCGATACCAACATTCAACTCGAGTGAATTTATTAAAGAATGTATTTTGGGGTTTAAGAATTCAAAATATATTGATGAAATAATTATTATGGATGATTGTTCAAAAGATACTGAAATTGAAAAAATTAAAAAGATAATTAATGAAACTGATCAAAATTTCAATTTTACAATTAAGTTACAAACTAACAAAAATAATTTAGGTGCATTTGTCACTAAATATAATTTAATTTCAGAAGCTAAAAATGAATGGATTTATCAAATTGATTCAGATAATGTACCATTTAGGAATATAGATAAAATTATAGAAAATATAATTAATGAAAATGCTCCAGAAGAATATATATATTTTCCTTCAAAAATAATTCAATTTAGAAAATATAAATATATAGCAAAATTGTTATCACCATTCAATCCTAAATATAGAGTTGTATTTACAAAAACTTCAAAAGTTTTCGATTCACAACTTTGTAAATTAGCCGTATTAGAAAACATATCTTATGAAAATAGCAAAAAAAACAATCCTCAAAAAAAATATAACGAAATTAACAGCAAATTTGTTAAAGAAAAGCATATTTTTTGGGTCCTAAATATAGGAAACTTTATCGTCAATAAAAAAGTTTTTTTGGAGGTAATGAGTTCTGGTCTCGCATTTGAAAGGAGACTTTTGTCGATGGACGCCTTAGTTTTTTCTTATTTGTGGCTAAAGAGTAATAAATCAATTAAGCTAGCCAATAATTTTGGACATTACCATCGAAAAAGGTATGATAGCGTCTCTTTTACTGAAAAGGAAAATTCTGCTGTTTCGAGAGAATATTTTACAAAAAAACTCTTAAATCTTACTGACAGCTAAATTTACATATTTGATTGTTAAATCTATTTCTTTTCTTGTCATTTTTGGAAATATCGGAAGAGACACAATTTTAGAAGAATAATAGTCTACATTCTTGATATTAGAATTATATTGCTGGTGGTTTTTATAAGCTTTTTGTCTATGTATTGGTATTGGATAATGTATAACAGTCTGTATTCCTAAATTATCAAGTTCTCTAACAACCTTTCTTCTTTGGTTCACTCTAATGACAAAAAGATGCCAGGCATGATAATTTTTATTTTTCAGCTGAGGGAGGACAATTTTTTTATTTTCACTAAATCCTTGAAGATATTTTTCTGCAACAGAATTTCTCTCCATAGTCCATTCATCTAAATATTTTAATTTTTTATTTAATACTATCCCTTGAATTGGTTGTAGTCTCGAGTTGTAGCCAAGCGAATTGTGTATATATTTTTTACTACTTCCCCAATTTCTTAATTTTTCAATCTTCTGTGCTAAAAGTTTATTGTTTGTGCTTACTGCACCACCATCACCCCAAGCCCCTAAGTTTTTTCCTGGGTAGAAACTGTAAGCTGCAGCAATACCTTTGAAACCAGGAGACCTATTATTTTGTTGTGATCCATGCGCCTGGGCAGAATCTTCAATGTAATGTAGATTATTTTTTTTGGCGATTGTAGATAATTCTAAATTGTTAGCCTGTTGGCCATATAGGTGAACACCAATAATTGCTTTCGTATTTTTATTAATATATTTTTGTATATCATCACATGAAATTAAATAATAATCATCATTGTCAACAAATATGGGTTTTGCACCCGTTCTTGTAACCGCTAGAGCGGTAGCAATAAAAGTATTTGCAGGTAAAATTACCTCATCTCCATCACTGATGTCTAAAGCTCTCAATATTAGTTCGATCGCATCAGTTCCATTAGCACAACTGATAACATATTTTGAATTAG
>ENA-UOXV01004992-UOXV01004992.1-marine-metagenome-genome-assembly--contig:-NODE-4992-length-14887-cov-5.015507_pt1 | contig 14887 bp, 10 predicted proteins | sample MGYA00238165_ERZ766961 | MGnify/ENA primary metagenome ERZ766961 (study PRJEB28924, sample SAMN03173240) | marine metagenome | biome: Marine; feature: Water; material: Subsurface seawater | place: North... | reverse complement strand
AAGAATCGAACTTGCATCTAAAGTTTAGGAAACTTCTATTCTATCCATTGAACTATGGGGGCAATAAAATCTTACTATCTTACTTCACTCCCACTTTCCACCTCTTTTTCAGGAGAAACAAAAGAAAGCTTTCCTTCAAAATTTTCAGCCATTAAAATCATTCCCTCTGATTCAACACCTCTAATTTTTCGGGGCGCTAAATTAAGTAGAACGCTCACTTTTTTACCAATAATTTCTTCAGGTTTGTAATGTTCTGCAATACCAGAAACTACAGTCCTTTTATCAATTCCAGTATCAACTAAAAGCTTTAGGAGTTTGTTGGCTTTGGGTACTTTTTCGGCCTCTATTATCGTACCCACCCTTATATCCATTTTCGTGAAATCTTCAAAAGAAACCAAGTCTTTCTGTGCAATAATATTTTCAGCTGCCTGTTTTTTCTTTTTATTATCTTCCAATTTATCAATTTGTTTCTGAACTAATTCGTCTTCAATTTTCTCAAAGAGTAAACCCTGATTACTTATTGATTCACCATTAGTCAATATGGACTTTAGTTTATTTGATGTATTCGGTAAAAAAGGCATTAGAACGCCCTTTAATTCTTTACAAATTTCAATGGCAACAGCCATAATCACTTTTGTTCTCTCTGGATCTATTTTAATCTTTTTCCAAGGTTCTTCGTCAGCTAAATATTTATTCCCAATTCTAGCAATATTCATTGCCTCAGCTTGCGCCTCACGAAACTTAAAAGCCAAAATCAAGTCATCAATTTTAGTTTTCGAAACCGCAATTTGTGATAAAATATTTGAATCCAATTCACTCAAATTAGTTAACGGAGGAACCAACGAATCATAATACTTTCCAGTGAGTACGACTACTCTGTTTACAAAATTCCCTAAGATCGCCACCAACTCATTATTTATCCTTGCTTGGTAATCCTTCCATGTAAACTCACTGTCTTTACTTTCAGGGGCAATTGAAGTTAAAACATAACGTAATTCATCTTCTTTACCTGGAAAGTCTTCTAAATATTCATGTAACCATACCGCCCAATTTCTACTCGTGGAGAGTTTGTCGCCTTCTAGATTTAAAAACTGATTTGCAGGAACATTTGTAGGAAGGTTAAACCCACCATGTAGTTTAAGAAGAATCGGGAATATAATACAATGGAAAACGATATTGTCTTTGCCAATAAAATGAATCATTTCCGAGTCTTCAGACTTCCAATAATCTTCCCAGTTTTTCCCTTCATCTTTCGCCCAATTTTTAGTCGCCGATATATAGCCAATTGGAGCATCCAACCAAACATAAAGAACTTTCCCATCAGCTCCTTCAACCGGAACTTTTACTCCCCAATTTAAATCTCGAGTCATGGCACGAGATTGCAACCCACCATCAATCCATGACATACATTGTCCAACAACATGTTTTCTCCACGATTTTGGATTGTGATGTTGTTTCCCATCTAAAACTCCATTTTCAATCCAGTCTTTTAACCAAGCCGATTCTTTTTCCATTGGTAAATACCAATGGGAAGTTTCTTTCATGATCGGAGAATTTCCACTTATAGTAGACTTTGGATTAATTAACTCTTTTGGGCTGAGTGCTGACCCGCAATTTTCACATTGATCTCCATAAGCCTTATCTGATTGGCATTTTGGACATTCACCCGTAATGTATCTATCAGCTAAAAATTGCTGATTTTCTTCATCAAAATATTGTTCGGAGGTTTTAATTTCAAAAGCATTTTTCGCATTCAACTCTTTGAAAAAATCCTGGGCAGTTTTATGATGAATCTCTGATGAGGTTCTATCGTAAATATCAAATTGAATCCCAAAATCTGAAAATGCTTTTTTGTTAATCTCGTGGTATTTATTAACTATTTCTTGAGCCGTTGTTGATTCCTTTTTGGCTCTTAGCGTTATTGCGGCTCCATGCTCATCCGAACCACAAACAAAGGCAACATCTTCGCCTTTATTTTTTAAATACCTCACGTAGATATCTGCAGGAAGATAAGCCCCAGCGATATGCCCTATATGTAATGGCCCATTCGCATAAGGGAGAGCAGAAGTAACTAGATGTCTTTTTTGTTTTTTTATCATGCTATTTTTCTATTTTTACCCTGAGGCAAAACAGCTGCAAAGATAATTTTTAAGCGATGATTATACCACCTTATTTAAAACCTGGTGACAAGGTTTCAATTGTGAGTCCGGCCAAGATAATTTTACCTAAGGAAATTGAATTTGCAATAAAAGAACTCGAGAAACAGGGTCTTGTTGTTGAACTGGGAAAGCACACATTTAGTAAATGGAATCGCTTTGCTGGAAGTGACGAAGAAAGAATAAGTGACGTTCAAAACGCATTAGACAATTTAGACATTAAAGCCATTTTTTTTGCGAGGGGTGGTTATGGGTCAGTGCGCATCATTGACCAGTTGAATTTTTCAAGATTTATTAATTTTCCCAAATGGCTAATCGGGTACAGTGATATTACCGTTTTTCATCAGCATGTAAATTCAGTCTTTAATGTTGCCACTTGCCATGCTACAATGCCTTTGAATATGCAAGACAAGGAACTCAATAAAATTTCTACAAAACAAACATTGGATTTGCTATTTGGCAATGATTTGGTTATTGAAACTAATTATCATCCATTAAACAAAACTGGAAAAGTTCAAGGTAAAATTGTAGGAGGAAATTTATCAGTGCTTTGTTCATTAATTGGAACCAATAGTTTTATGAGCCCTAAGGGTAAAATTCTATTTATTGAAGATTTGTGTGAAGAAAAATACCACTTAGATCGCATGATGTTTCAACTCAAAAAATCAGGATACCTTCAAAGCCTAAAAGGTTTAATTGTTGGTGGTTTCACAAATATGACCGATGTCTCAGGCTGGTTTGAAAAGGATTCCTTTGAATTGATCAATGATCATGTGAAAGGGTTTGATTATCCAGTAACTTATGATTTCCCTGCTGGTCACATATCTTTAAACCGTCCAATAATATTTGGTAAAAATAATGAGCTTGAAGTAAACTCATCTGGAACAGTTTTAAAATAAAAAACCCCAATTGGAATTTCCAATTGAGGTTCAATTAATCGCTATGATTTTTTTTAATTCTTCACTCCAGCATCTTTTAAGAAAGACTCATATTCCATCTTAAACATATCTGATTCTGGAGACAAGGCAATTGCTTTTTCATAGTGAGCAACGGCATCAACATAAAGGCCATTTACTTTACAATACTTAGCCAAAACAATGTGATATATGGCGGAGTTATCATCTCCATCCTTTTCAATCTCCGTAAAATCTTTTGTAATGGTCGAAAGCTCTTCATTTGATGGGATTCTTAAAATCAAATCACCAGATTTATTAGCAGGGTCAGTAGAATCTACAACACTAAATTTATAGATAGCATCTTCTTCAAACTCAATTTTTGACAAGTCTAAGTTCGCGGTATTACCTTCTACTACAAGACTTATTACTTCTTCATCAAAAAGATTTTTAATAACCACTTTATAAGCAGTCCCTGGTTTTTTCGCCTCCCATTGAAAAACTGTATTTTGATTCATTATGAAAGTACTTTCTGGAGAATAAATACTTATTGCAGCATCATTTAAAGAACGTTCAACAGAACCGGTAATAGCTAAATTAGAACCACTGTCTCCACCAGTCATTTCTTTAAAAACATATTCCAAATAACGTTGACTTAAACTCGAATTGTCAGCCTTAAAATCACCAGCCAAATCATTCATGGTATAAATACCAGGCTTATTTAAAGTAACTGTCTGATTTTTTGCATTCGTCAATTCGACAACTCCATCCTCACCAAGCATAATTTTGGCGTTTTCAGGTAATTGAGTTCCAGGACCCAAAGGAACATACTCACTTCCTTTTTGCATTACATTCTCTCCTTTAGCAGACAATACTTTGAATGCTCCTTGCGCCATTACAGAAACTCCTATGAGCATCCCAACAGCTAATGATAATAGTTTTGTTTTCATGGCATTCATTTTTAACAGTACAAAGATATAAATATCTTAACAACTAAGGTAGGTAATTTAATCTAACAACCAGATAGTTAAGACTTTTTAATTTTAATCATATTTGTCTAACGCAATTCAATTATTTTAGTTTGGAAATTAATATGATTTTATGAAATATATATTTAACTGGGATAGTGTTTTTTGCACTACCTACATTGCAATAATGATTGGTATTTTCACTAACTTACCTATCAATTTAGATCTATTTAACCCATTGGCAATGGCATTTGAAGATTTTGAAATGTCCGACATTGTCTACTCAATTCCAGAAATTGACAAAAAAAATGTAAATACAGGGGGCCAGGAAATTAAAAAAAACACTTTTCGTTTAAAGCAAGAGGCAGACACAAATATTGTTCTTGTAAATATTCAAAATTTAACCAGAGCGGAACTTGCTCAACAAATTGAAATTTTAAATAAACATCAACCTAAGGTTATCGCTATTGATGCTTTTTTTAGAAAAGAAAAAGGTCCTGCGCAAGATTTTCCACTGGCATTTGCATTTTCTCAAGTTGAAAATTTAGTATTAGTTAGTGGACTGCATGGCCAAAATGAGGAAACTGGCTGCTTTGATTCCGTTTCCTTTTCAAACCAAATGTTCAATGAACATGCAGTAAATGGATTTGCTAATGTAGATGCTGCAAACTCAGGGGAAGGTTATAGAACAGTAAAAGGATTTTTACCGGAAGTTTGTCTGAACGATTCTGTTTATCCAAATTTCTCGGCAAGTATTGTAAAAATTTTTAACCCCGATGCATATAATGACCTCCAAACAAGGGAATACGAAAATGAAGTCATCAATTGGCGCGGTCATTACGACAAATTTTACGCTCTAGATCATGATGATGTATTAAATGAAAAGTATGATTTAAGCTTTATCAAAGGCAAAATCGTTCTAATGGGATATATTGGACAAAGTTTAGGTGAACGTGATTTGGTCGATATATTTTACACACCACAAAATCACAGAGTAGCAGGCCGATCTTACCCTGACACATACGGAGTGGTCGTTCACGCTAATATTATCTCCATGATTTTACATGAAAATTACATTAGTCAACTCCCACTTTGGGCAACATATTTACTTATTGGAATATTAACGTATCTCAATATCTGTCTTTTTCTTTATGTTGCCGAACACAAAAAAATGTATTACGACTTAATTACCAAAGGAATACAGATTGTTGAGGTAGTTTTCCTGATGTATTTGATTGTGATATTTATGTTGCATTACCAAATGAAAGTTCACTTGACTCTTTTATTTGTTGCTATTTTACTTTCAGGAGATTTAACAGAATTATATGCCGCCTCTCTTAAACCTATGACCATTAAATATCTCACTCGGTTCGGCATATTAAAAGCTAAAGAATCTAAAACAGATTTTTAATTTATTAGGAATAATCCTTCTACTCTTACAAATACTTTTGCCATCAATATGGAAAGTGAAAAATACTGTGAAAGCCTCACAGAATACAAAAGATTCAAAACCCGTGAAATTACGGTTGGAAAACTGAAAATTGGAGGAAACAACCCTATCGTCATTCAATCAATGACCACTACCGACACCATGGACACACTTGGCACTGTCGAACAATCTATCAGAATGATTGATGCTGGCTGTGAATTAGTTAGGATAACTGCGCCAAGTAAAAAGGAAGCTGAGAACCTTCAAAACATTAAAGATGAATTGCATAAAAGAGGCTATTTCACTCCTCTAGTTGCGGACATCCACTTTACTCCTAATGCAGCTGAAATAGCCGCTAAAATTGTTGAAAAAGTAAGGGTTAACCCTGGGAATTATGCCGACAAAAAGAAGTTTGAAGAAATTGACTATACTAATCAATCTTATGACTTGGAACTCGAAAGAATTAGAAAACGGTTTTTACCCTTAGTTCAAATCTGCAAAAAACATGGTACAGCAATGCGTATTGGAACTAACCATGGATCACTATCAGATAGAATTCTAAGTCGATATGGAGATACGCCTTTAGGTATGGTTGAATCTGCCATGGAATTTCTTAGAATTTGTGAAGAAGAGGAATATTACAATATTGTTCTGAGCATGAAAGCCTCCAATCCAAAAGTAATGGTTGAAGCCTACCGTCTTTTGGTTAATCACATGTTAAAGGAAAACATGAGTTACCCTCTTCATTTAGGGGTAACTGAAGCAGGTGAAGGTGAAGATGGAAGAATAAAATCAGCTGTTGGAATTGGTACTTTGCTTGAAGACGGTTTAGGTGACACGGTTCGAGTTTCACTTACTGAAGAACCTGAAGCTGAAATTCCAGTAGCCAAAGAATTGGTAGATCGTTATTCTAGCAGAGCTGGTCATGCCTTGATTCCAGAAATCGACAAAAACCCTATTAACGTTTTTGATTTTCAAAGAAGAAAAACCCGAGAAATAAAAAATATTGGAGATAGTCACCCTCCGGTTGTAATTGCAGATCTATCATTAAAAAAAGAAATTACGCCGGCAACTTTGTTTGCTTTTGGAAATCTTTATTCTGTACCAAATGACAAGTGGAATATTACAGATCAAGCGACTGACTATATTTTCATTAATAATCTTGAACTTGATTTCGAAATTCCTGGAACTTTAAGTGTAATTCAAGCTCACAAAACTTGGTTAAACAATAAATCGAAAACAAGACATTATCCATTTATTAACTCAAAGGATTATCTAAATGACGTTTCTTGCTCAGATCAACTTAACTTCATCTATGCCTGTTTATCAGATATTAATTCAGAATTGATTAATAAATTAAAAGCTGACTCTACTTCAGTATTATTAATCGATACATATAATGAACATGGGCTAGCGGAACAACGTAGAATATTTATTGATTTAATGAACGAAGGTTGTGATGTGCCGGTAATTGTTGGGAGGGCATATGCAAATTTAAGTTCTGATCAACTTCAATTATACAGCTCAACAGATATTGGCGGTTTGTTGGTAGACGGTTTAGGTGATGGTGTATTCATTGCAGCAGAAAATTGTGGGCCTGATCAAATTATGAATCAAACTGCATTTGGAATATTACAAGCCACAAGAACACGAATCTCTAAAACAGAATACATTTCCTGCCCCAGTTGCGGCAGAACTCTTTTTGACCTGCAAGAAGTAACGGCCAAAATCCGCCAAAGAACGGAGCATTTAAAAGGAGTTAAAATTGGAATAATGGGCTGTATTGTAAATGGACCTGGAGAAATGGCCGATGCCGATTACGGATATGTAGGAACGGGTAAAGGAAAGATTTCGCTTTATAAAGAAAAAGAAGTAGTTCAGAAAAATGTACCAGAAAACGAGGCAGTAGACCAACTTATCGAATTAATCAAAAAACATGATGACTGGGTAGAAGTAAAAGCTTGATTATGTAGTAACTTCGTAGTTATGAGAGTAGTTATTGCTGGAGCAAGTGGGTTAATTGGTACTGAATTAATAGAGCTTTGTTTGGCAGATAAATCAATTGACGAGTTATTTATTCTAGTTCGAAGAAAGATGGATTTGGACCATCAAAAATTAAAACAAGTAATAGTCAATTACGACCAGCTATCTATTGAGATTATTCCTGAGAATATAGACGTATTATTCAACTGTTTAGGTACTACAATTAAAAATGCCGGAAGTCCAGAAGAATTTGAAAAAGTAGATTATAGCTATGTTTCTGAACTAGCCAAAATTGCCCATAACAATGGCCTTAAAAAACTAATATCGATAAGTTCAATGGGCGCCAATATGCATTCAAAATCCTTATACTATAGAGTTAAAGGTAAAAAGGAAGATTTTTTAATGAACGATTCTGGTATAGAAAACGTTTTAATTGTGAGGCCATCATTGCTACTAGGAAACCGCAAGGAATTTCGTCTTGGGGAATTTATTGGAAAAATATTAATGACAGCTTTCAATATTGTCTTTATTGGAAGCCTTAAGCAGTTCAAAGCTATTCCAGCCAAAACAGTTGCAAAAGCAATGCTTAACCTATCAAAAATGAACGAAAAAGGAAAGAAAATAATTTTAAGTGAAGACTTAAAAACAATTGCTAATGCAACACTTTAAGGAGTAAAAAAATCTTTTCTAGTTTTTCTCAAATTTCTTATAAACCACATTATTGGCAGATTGAATAGTTGCAATGAAAATACCTGAAGGCAGTCCAGAAACATCCACTTTTCCATTTTCATAATTAACTTCCATTTTCTGTCCTGAAAGATTCATTATGGATATTAGATCAACATCCAATTTTGAGTCAATAAATAAATGTTTATTAACCGGATTCGGGTAAAGAACAATATCTACATCTTCATTGTTGCCAGCTTCAAAAACAGACAACGCATCCAAAACTTGGATGTAATTATTCCTTTTTTCAGTCATTTGGCCAAAGCGATTTCGAACAAGTAATTCAACATGATAAGCTCCCATAGAATTAAATTCAATTTCAGGTGATTTAGATCCATTATCTGTACCGTTTACATACTTAAATGTATTTGGTGTTATTACCCAAGTTCTAGTTCTGGCAGTAATCCTAGAAGTATCGTTTAAGGTTACAACTTCGTTTTTGTGAATAACGTATTTCTCAGCATCAAAACCAACTAAACTTATAGGTTCGTCTTGAAACTTAATTTCCTGAATCGTTAATCGCCCCACCAGTTCAGTACCTTTTACTATTAGTACTGGCCCGACTACCCCAGGGGCAAACCATTTGTATTCAATTAATTTTCTTGGAATTGGAATATAAGGAAGTGTTGAAATTTTCACAGAATCAATTTGATCAATTGTAGTTTTTATTTTAATAACAGAACTATAAGTTTTGTAAGGCGTTATTAATGTCCCTTCACCTTCAACATCATTGGTCCTTGTTCCGGTCTGAATCATAGAAAATTGATTTGCTAGACTGAATGCTACTTTAAAGGTGCTTACATCATTATCTCCATATTTTAAAGGGAATTGATATATTTCATCTTTATCAGAGTAAAATTGAGGAACTGGAATTCCGTTAAATTTTAATGACCTTGCCTCTGCTGTCATCTTCCCTGAGGTAGACTTAAAGACATCATAAATATCTTTCATCATAAGAGGCCCTGCTCCTAAACTATCAGCGGTTTTAGTTCCAAAACCATTTTGAACTCCAACAAAAAATATATTTATGCTACTTGCACTTTTATATTCTTTTTTTAACTGAAGCCGATACTCTAAACTAGAATAATCCCAAGACTGCCCTTTACCCTTTATAGTATGATCGACACTAATATTTGTGTTACCAAATGAGTATAAAATATTTGATGATTTATTTGGCATTTCAACAAGCCCTATTTCTACTTGAGAAAAACTTGTAAAACCAGAAAAAATGCAAGTAATTGATATAAATAAAAAGCGCTTCATAATGTATATTTGGTTAACAATAGTAGGAATTATTTCTTTAAGTTATGAGAATTCAAAAAGACGATAGTGCATTTGTAGTAGTTGACATACAGGACAAACTCTTCCCTCACATTCATGAAAATGAAAAAATCGCAAAAAAATGTTCAACTCTAATAAAGGGAATGCAAATTTTAGGGCTTCCTGTAATTCTAACGGAACAGTATGTTAAAGGATTAGGAGAAACCATTCCTTCAATTCAAAATGCACTAGAGGAATACCACCCAATAGAAAAAATGACTTTTTCATGTTGTGGTATTGGTGCTTTCAATATAAAAATTGAAGAGCATTATAAGGAAAACATTATCATTTGCGGAATAGAATCACATGTTTGTGTGCTCCAAACCGCCATAGATTTACTGGATGCTGGTCACCGCCCAATGGTTGTCGCTGATGCTATTTCTCCAAGAAATGAATATGATAAAGAAATAGCCTTGAAACGCATGCAAGAAGAAGGCATTCGTCTGACTACAGTAGAGTCCATTTTATTTGAACTATGTAAAACTTCAGGTACTGAAGAATTTAAAATGATAAGCAAGCTGGTTAAATAAAGGCAATTTCCATTACTAATACTAAGAAACACCCTTTTCCCACAATATTAGACAGTTAACCAAGACATCACCTTCCTCACTGCAACCTGACTCTTTCTGATAAAAGAAGGGAAGTTTGATATAAATTTGCAGCCCTGAAAATATGAGCGGAAAGAAAAAAAAGTGTTGTAAAAAATACAAGAAAAAAGGAAAGTCGGCCTGCAAGACTTGCCCTAAAAGAGATAAGAAATAACTCTTTTGACTTTGGGTTTTCGCCTCAACTTTCAAAAATTAAAAATCATCATCCCCAAAATCAAACTCTTCAGTTTCCTCTTCATTTTTTAGTTTAAAAACATCTTTAATGTTCTTTTTTTTGAGCTTTACTGTGTCTACCTGTGATACGCCAGTAATTATTGTATCAGCTTCTTCTTCCCATTCAATATCAAATTCGTCAATAATTATTGGATTTTTCAAACTGGTATCTGATTTAAACCAACCAAACTCTTCTTTCAATGCCGATTTAAATTCATTCTTTTCATTATTCTTTTTAGCCCTTTTAAATAACTTTTTTCTTTCTTTGTCAATTTCAACTGTGGGATTTTCAGAAGGACCATACATATGAATAAACACTCTTATCCCTCCACCTTCATTTTGACTAATAGACTCATCATTACCAACTTTACTTTTATCCTTTACCAACAAATCACTTATGTCAAAATCAAAATGATAGTCCAGGACACCATTAAAATCAACTGTACCATCCAAATTTAATTTTAAAACAGATGTCCCAATAGTCATGCGAGGAAGAATAACTTTTTCATCTTTAATAAGAATTTCATTCTCTAAATTATCGAATTCGACTTCTTTAAGACTTTGTTCGAGCTCATCAGCTTTGAAGACACTCCTCAATAATAAATTACTTAAAAAATAATCTGAGATTGCCTCTAATGATCTGTAGTCAATTAATTTCCCATCCACAATCTTGACTTGAGCCTTGGCTTCAATAGTGCTAGGAAGTAATTCAAGTTTTTGTGTTAACTCACCATTAATAATACTATTTATATTGGCTGTTCCTTGAATGTTATTGGATGTAATTTCTTGTTGTCCAAAATTGTAAAATGAATAAAACATTTTTTCCACATTTGTATTAATGTTATTACTGATTAACTTCATTTTAAAGGAGTTGTCGTATTGACGATTAAGAATTACTTTTCCATTAAAACTGCCATCCATTGACTCAAAAACTACTGGATTCATTACCATTCTTCCATTCGACAAGAGCAATTTAGATTTTAAATCGGTCGCTTCAAATCGATCCCAAATTAAACTAGCCAACTCAAGATCTAACTGAAGTTCTGAAAACGGAAATTGAATTCCGAGTGTTGGTTGATCTGAAGAACCTGAGTTATCTGTAACTAAAAACTCCTCAACATCTAATCTATCTACCTTAACAGAAGCCATTATTCTAAGGGGTTGAGATCGTAAAGTATCTCTAATAAATATCCAATGTAACGCATTCTGAACTTCTCCGTTCAGTTCAACTTTCGAATTTTGAAACTGTCCACTCACCCCAACTAAATTGGCGATTTTCTTGTCCAATTTAATTTTACCATTTAAATTTTGAACTTTAAAATTATCTTGAAATTGAGCTTCAATATCTGATAACAAAATCTCACCTTTTAGACTCGATTCTTTCAAGTTAACGAATTCGCCAGATAGTCTAGATAAATTTAAGTTTAGATTAATATTAAAATCACATCTACCATTTACGAAATCTAAATTTTCGGAAGAGTATAACTCAACCAGATCATGAAGGTTAACCTCTCCAGTAACAGTGGAAATCAAAAGCATTTGATTAAAATCTCTAATTTCTAGATTTCCAGCAACTCTTCCAGATGGAAAAGTTCCGGAAAGTTCATTAAAAACCAATTTAGAAGTTTTCGCATTCCGAGCTAGTCCATTGGAATAAGACCCTTCAAAAGATATATTTCTAATTGACGTATTTGATTTTCGTTCAACAATAGCAACGCTTTTCAATGCAAAATCGGCATTAATACTTGGAGCGGAAGATGTTTTGTAATCACCAAATATTTTTACTTTTAATTGAACATCACCAGAACCATCGTACCTCTTTTTATAATCAGAAAATTTTTTTGGAACTAACGAATTCAGTTCTTCTAATCTAATTTTATCACTGCCAATATCAAAAGTATAGGCCGAACCATTAATATTACCTGAAGTCTCTAACGCAAAGGCATTATTAAACATAACATCTCCTTGCAAAAAAGTAATAACATTAGTGTTGTTGTCAATCTGGATTCCAGTGTTTATTTCTAAATTTCTACCACTCAAATATTGAACATCACCAACATTCACTGAAGTTGCATCAAAGGCCCCTTTAACTAATAACTTTAGTTTTTCAGAAGAAAAATCACCTGTAACAATCGCGTTTTCAGCGTAAGTTCGCACCCCTACCTTTTTCCCTTTGTCAATGTAAGAGTATTTAACTCCTTCCAATTCCACATTCTTTAATCTAAATTGAAATTCACTGTCTTCCGAATCCAGAGTATCTGATTTCCAAAAAATAAAATTGCTAATTCCTTTTTTATTAACTTCAAACTGACCAAAACCATTACTAATTTTTACTTGCCTAAGTTGGTAATTTCCGTCCAAGATATCAAGCAAATCAAATTGTAATGAGAGGTTTTTAACAAATATTAGGGTATCAACTTGCTCTTGATACTCTTTAGGCTCCATTATGGCAACGTTGCTAAAAACTAAGCTCAAATATGGAATATCTTCAAATGCACTAACCTCTAAAAAGCCTACTTTAACTTCACTTATAAGATTTTTATTGATAGATTCAACTACTATTTTTTCTACAATGGCACCGTACTGAGAAGAAATGTATACTCCAACGCCAACAAAGGATGCCGAAATAATTATAAAAATAATAAGTATGTACTTCAGTACTTTCATTTTCATGCCTATGCCTGAAACTAAAATTTTTCTAAAAGAACTATTTCAACTAAGCCTTTTAGCCAATCATTTTAAGCATTCCAACTTCTCGTTCAGTAAGAGCTCTCCACTTACCTCTTGGAATGTTCTTTTTAGTTAACCCACCAAAAGAGACTCTATCCAGCTTTGAAACAGCATAGCCTAACTCTTCCATCATTCTTCGAATCACCCTGTTTTTGCCGCTGTGTAAACTAATCCCAATTTCATTCTTTAAAGTTCCATCTCCTACATAAGATACAGCATCAGCCTGAGAAATTCCATCTTCTAATTTCACTCCTTTGGTCAATTTAGTCATGTCCAATTTTGTTACAGGCTTGGTAAGAGTGACGTGATATACTTTTTGAACTTTAAATTTAGGATGCGCTAACTTTTTTGCTAGATCCCCATCATTAGTCAGCAAAAGGAGCCCTGTAGTCATCCTGTCTAATCTACCAACTGGATAAATCCTTTCTTTAACCGTATTAGACATAATATCCATTACCGTTAAACGGCCCTGGGGATCATCAGAAGTGGTAATTACATTTTTCGGCTTGTTCAATAATAAATAAACAAATTTTTGAAATCTCAATTTTTCTCCACCGTAAGTAACTTCATCGGTTGGTTTTATTTTAACTCCCATCTGAGTTATCACCTCACCATTAACAGTTACCATTCCTTGAGCAATTAACTTATCAGCTTCTCGTCTCGAGCAAATGCCACTTGAGGCGATGTATTTATTTAATCGAGTTTCATCAGTAACTTCCCTAGATTCAGCTTTGGCAGTTGACTTTGGGGCAATTTCTTTCTTATCGATTTTTTTTCCTTTAAATCTACTTTCTGAGTTTGGGCCTTTTCCCTTAAAGCGAGGTTTATCCTCTGGTTGGTCTTGTTCTTTTTTAAAATCTTTCTTTTTCGAAAACTTACTAAAAGGCATCTTCTCTCCTACATAGCGATCAGAGCTATCTCGTTTATCTTCTTTAGGCTCAAAAGACGAATCCCTTTTTGGATATTCTTCTTTTTTAAATGGTTTATTTCTTTCTATTTTACCTTGTCTTCTTTTACCAGACAGCGAACCACCTTTTCCTCTTTCTATTGTCATTGCAAATTAATAAGTTGCAAAGGTACAACGTGGCAACTAATACAACGCACTATGTTTATTTTTGCACCCTCAAAATTCAAGATGAATAAAAAAGTAGTCCTTTTAATTAATTTAGGCACCCCAGATAAGCCAACTACCAGTGCAGTTCGCCGATACTTAACCGAATTTCTAAATGACCCGAGAGTTATTGATATTCCTTGGCTATTCAGAAAAATGCTCGTTAATCTGATTATTGTTCCTTTTCGTTCGCCAAAATCTGCAAAGATTTATAAAGAACTGTGGACTGAAAATGGTTCTCCCTTGCTTCTTCATGGTGAAGACTTAAAAGCTAAACTTCAAGATAAACTTGGCAATGATTACCAAGTTGAATTAGCGATGCGCTATCAAAACCCCCATCTCAAACACGTACTTGAGAAGATTAGAAAATCCGTTCCCCAAGAAATTATAGCGCTTCCGCTTTACCCCCATTACGCAAGCTCTTCAACAGGTAGTACCGTTGAGTATTTATTTAAAACAATGGGCAAGTGGTTTGTGATTCCTCCTTTGAGAGTAATCGGACAATTTTATGATCATCCTGGTTTTATTGAAAGTATAGCAGAACAAGCAAATCAGTTTGACCTGAACGAATTTGATCATTTTGTTTTTAGTTACCATGGATTGCCAACTAGACAAGTCGACAAGGTATATGATGATGGATTGTGTGAAGATCATAACTGTGAACATGAAGTTTCGCCAGATGCTAAATTCTGTTACAAAGCAACTTGCTATGAAACTACCAGACTAATTGCTAGTAGGTTGAAAATTGAC
>ENA-UOXV01004989-UOXV01004989.1-marine-metagenome-genome-assembly--contig:-NODE-4989-length-14898-cov-4.927710_pt1 | contig 14898 bp, 14 predicted proteins | sample MGYA00238165_ERZ766961 | MGnify/ENA primary metagenome ERZ766961 (study PRJEB28924, sample SAMN03173240) | marine metagenome | biome: Marine; feature: Water; material: Subsurface seawater | place: North... | reverse complement strand
GAGAGCGACGGCGAGGGCTCGGACTCCAGCGAAGCTTCCTCGAGCGAGGAGGAGTAGGAATGACCGTATCCAACAACCCGCCGTAATACTAATACACTCGAGTGAGCTCCTACATCCACTACATCTAGCGGCTAATAATCTACGGCTACGGCTAAGATCTTACTGGTCGTATGCGGGCGCCTGGTAGCCGCAGAACTGCGCCATGTCGTCGGCGCCCATCGACGCCAGCCTGTTCTCCCAGAAACCCTTCCCGTAACTCACGAGTACTTCGTCGCCCTTTGGGATGCCGTGGGGTCCCGCGAACACCCCGAGTTTGAGGTCCCCGGCGGCGTCCCTGTACTGGTCGAACAGCGCGTTGGCTCGCGCACCCGTGTTTCTAAAGTCGTTGATCATCCTCGCCTCGTTTCCCATGCGTTCGGCGTCCAGCGCGAGCTCGTTGTCGTCGCCGAAGGATGCTGTGTAATCGCTGGTTTTAGATTCGTTTCCCTTGAGCGTGACGAGTCCGAGGTAGTCGATGACGCGCTCGCCCCGCTCCAGCTTGCGCTGCGCGAACAGGCCGTACTCGCCCTTCGCGGGGTGACGCTCGTCCGTGATGAGCTGCCATCGGACGTTCCGTTTCGTCGCCGCGGCGCTCGCCTCCACATGCTTACCATCGGCCGAGCACTTGTACTTTTTGAAGACATCCTTCGCACGGCGGACGTCGTCGCCCCAGACCAGACTGGTCAGGTAGACGCACGATGAGGGCCACGCGCTGGACTCCCGCCCGGTCTTGGCGCTCGCCGCCGGGGAACCCGCCGCTTTCACCCCAGCCTTTTCCTTTCCCGTCCGCGACTTCCCCATGGCGAAAAGTGAATCAACGAAGTCGTCTCGAAACCTTTTCGTTCCAACTACGAGGTACTTGTACCCTCGCTACAACGCGCTACGCTATCGACCTATTTGGAGAGCCCGTACTTCTGTTCGTAGTACTTCGCCCACTCGTCCACGCCCTTACCACCGCCCCGGCCGGTATCTCCATCGTCCAAACCGAATTTCTCCGAGTAGTGCCGAGTCCAGTACTCCGCGTCTCTCGGTGACGAACGCCGGCGCCGCTCTCTACTCCCGCTCCTACTCCGTCGCCTCGCACGTTCCCTGTCCCTGCTGTCGTCCCTGTCCCTGTCATCGCGTCGGTCTCTGCTCCTGCTCCTGCTCCTGCTGCGTCGGTGACGGCGTTCGCGCCTCGGGGGCGAGTCGGACTCGGAGCCCCGGGACCGGGAGGACGGGCTCCTCCTTCCGCGGCGTCTCTCGTTCGAGTTCCGTCCCCTCGCGCCCTCTCCTTCCTCCTCTGGAACCCTTTCGAAACCTTCTGGAACAATGTTCTGATGCGTCCGCGCGCGCTCGGCGGCTTCCTCGTCCCGTCTGGCGCGCTCCTGCTCATATATATCCTGGACACGAGCCCTGGCGCGCGCCTCCTTCTCGCGGCGCGCCATCGCCGCGGCTGTTTCCTCAGCCTCCAACTCCGCCTCCGCGCGTTCCCTCAGTCTCCTCGCCTCCGCCGCGCGAGCGACGTCGAGCTCGTTGTCGGAGTGGTACTCATCGGCGCCCGGTACGCCCGCGGGTGCTGCCTCGGGCTGGTGCGGCGGCGGCGGCGGGACCGTCTGGGTCGTCGGCGGCGCGGGCGGCGACGGCTCGTTGCCCGGGGCTGATTGGTCGGCATCATTGGAGTCGTCGCTGCCGTATCCGCCGAGGAGGCCCTCCAGGCCGCCGGCGTCATCCTCCTCCTTCGCGGCGACGGGCTTCTTCTTGGCCACCTTGACGAGCTTGAACGGCGCGTTGGCGTCGGATTTCCGTTTAGGCGCCGTGGCCATCGCTTCGTCGGTCGCGGCCTTGATCCTCGCCCGTGCGGCTTCCTCGTCGAGCCGGTCCTTCTCCGCGCGGAGCGCCGCCAGCTGTGCGACCTCGGCGTTCCGCCTCAGTTGCTCCTGGTTCATCGCAGCGCGGTCCTCCTCCTCCATCTCCCTGTACGCGTTAAGGTCGAGGATGCCGCCCGCGCTCTTCGACGAGAACACCCCATTCGTCGCCTTCTCCGCCGCCTCGATGGAGTCGATGAGATCGCGGTGCTTGGAGTCCTGGACGCCGTTGGACGCGAAGGTGTCGGTGACGCGGCGCGCCCACTTCGGCACCGTCCCGTCCTCGTTCCGCAAATCGTCCCTGGGCTCGTCCATCGTGGAAGTTCGACGGAGGAGCGGCCGCGCGCGCGCTGCCACCTGTGCCGCGCGACACGAAGGGCTGCAGATCTCGTCGTACAAGTAGAAACCGGTTCCAAGAAATCTGAAAGTCTCACAGAGTTGGTGCCAATGGAGATACCGACGCTCGGCGAGAACTGCGCGTTCCGCGGGTGCGGCCAGTTGGATTTCCTGCCGTTCGTGTGCCGTGGATGCGCGCAGACCTTTTGCCTGGACCACAGGAACGACCACGGATGCGGCTACGTCGGTAGTTCGGTGCGATGTTACCCGATGGATGGCCGTTGAATCTGAGATCTTACTTCGTCTTCTCCCTTCCCCTTTGACATCAGGACACGACGTGCGTGGTGTGCCCCATCTGCGGCAGCAGCGTCAAGCACGTCCCAGGCGAGAGCATCCACGTCACGTTCGAGCGCCACTCCGCCACCTCGTGCGATCCAAACAAGCACCCGAGCCGGACGAAACGCTGCGGAGCGCCTCGGTGTAAAGAAAAACTAACCACCGTCAACACGTACCGATGCAAGGACTGCGGCACGGAGGTGTGCATGACTCACAGGTTCCCCGATAAGCACGCGTGCGACGACCGCAAGCGCGAGAGCAAGCGGACGTCCAGCTCATCGTTCTTCGGCGCTGGAGCATCGACATCGAACGCGGCGAGGGCGTCGCAAACGAAGGCTCAGCTACGGGACAAAGCCGCTCGAGTCAGCCGCAGCTCCGTCGCGAGCGGCATGCGGAAGCGAGGCGAGGCGGCGGCGAGGGAGGTGTGCGACGTCTGCGGCAAGAGCTTCCCGCACATCGCGGCGCTCATCGCGCACGCGGAGCAGGCGCATCAGGTGCACGGGGCGGCGACCAGGGCGAGGGTGACGGGAGGACAGAGTTTAGGCGGCGGCGGCGGCGGGACGAGTTCGGGTCGCGAGGTTTGTCCGCAGTGCGGAAAGTCGTTCGTGGACTTGACGGCGCTGCTGAACCACGTGGAACGTGCGCACGAGGGACGGCGGCGGTCCTCGTCGTCCGCGTCGCAGTGCGTCGTGAGCTGACGGGTTTAGAGCTAGTGTTTAAACGAACGCAAATGTGATATTAGCACAAAACTACCGAACTCACAACGAATTCGCCAATCAACCCCGGTTCCTCATGTTCTCCTCCATCATCCGTCTCGCCTCCTCCTGCGCCGCCTCCAGCTCCTGCTCGTCGAGCGACATGGCGTCCGCCTGGTCCATCAGCTGGTCCAGCTGCTCCGTCGAGCTCGGCAGCGACACCTGGTCGTTCGAGATCGAGTCGCTGCGTTTCAGCGCTCCGTTGCCGCTCATGAGATACGCGGCGTCGTCCCTGTACTTGTCCACGCTCTCCTTCGGAAGCGACTGCGCGCTCCGCCGAAGCTTATCCCTGTGCCCGTTCTCCACGCCTCCGTTCTGCTCCCGCTCTTCCGCCGCGGCGAAGTCGGCACCCATGCCGCCGTTGGGATATTGAAAGTTAGCGCGGGTCTCGCCCTCCTCGAACTCCCTCTTGGCCTGCGGGTGGTACTCCAAGATCTCTCGGTACAGCAGTCCCCGCACCTCCTCCGGCGTTAGCTTCCTCGATTCGAACGCGTACTCCGTCCTTGAAACGATCTCCGCGTGCGGCTCCCGCGTCGGGTCCGCGAGACCCGCGAAGTAAGGGTCCGCCAGCGCCTCCTCCGCGGTCGGCCTGTCCTCGGGGTCGAACGCGAGCATGCGTTCCAACAGCGCCAGCCCGCGGGGATCCGCGTTGGGAAACCTGGTTTGGAACGGTATGTGCGGCTTGACCCTCATGTTCCCCAAGAACCGCCTCGCCTTCTCGTTCCGGACCTTGTTGATGACGTCGGGGTGCGGGGTTCCGAGCAAGTCGGTGATGATCTCCAGCTGGTGCACCACGTTTTTCCCCGGGAACAGCGGCCGGCCCGACAAGATCTCGGCGAAGATGCAGCCGATGCTCCATATGTCGATCGCGGGTGTGTACTTGGTGAAGAAGCTGCCGCAGAGCTCGGGGGCGCGGTACCAGCGCGTGGCGACGTAGTCGGTCCAGAACACGGTCGTGGGTCCGCTGTCGTGGAACGCCGGCCTGGCGAGTCCAAAGTCGCAAATCTTGAGTTTGCAATCCGCGTTGGCCAGGATGTTCTTGGGCTTGAGGTCGCGGTGGTACACGTTCGCGGTGTGGACGTACTTGAGCCCTCGCAGCAGCTGTGATTTGGGACGTACGGGTGATGAGCTCAGCGGTGGGATCGGGGTTTGTGATGGAGAGTTATTGGGTCGTCAGGGGTTCGGGGGTGACGTCGGGGACCCATTTGTGGTGGGACCCATTTCTGTCGTCTGAAAGGTCGGGGCAAAAACGTGAAAACGTGTGTCGGGGCGCACCTGGTAGAGGAAGAACTGGTGGTGCTCGTGCGTGAGGTCGTCGTTCGCCTTGATGACCTGGTGTAAGTCGGTCTCCATGAGCTCGAAGATGACGAAGATGTCCTTGAACTCTCGCGGGTTGGGCGGGAGGACGATGTGCTTGACCTCCACGATGTCGGGATGCTTCAGCACGCGGAGGAGCTTCACCTCGCGGAGGATGCGGGTCGCGTCCGAGACGTGCTCGAAGACGTCGGTGATCTTCTTGATGGCCACCTTCTCCCCGGTCTTGTTGTCCGTCGCCGAACACACGACCCCGTAACTCCCCTTGCCGATCACCTCGTGGATGGAGAAGCGGTTAGCCTCGCCGTACTCGGTGAAGAAGCTCTTGTTGTCCATCGGCGCGGACGTCGCCATCTTTCCTTTTCCTCCGCAAGCCCCTCTTTGTCACAGCTGTGTCGGTCGCCGGAAGAGACCCGATGTCGGCCGGGTTTGCGCTCGGATCGCGTCCCCGACGATGGCCACGATGTTCACCGGTGACGCGAGGCCGCGGGCGTGCCGTAAATCCGCGCGAATGCCTCCGCTGACGGCGCTCTCGCTCTCCGGCTCTCCCCCGATCAACACCCTGCGCTGTGTTGATCCAAAATATGCGACACACAAATCACGGGTGGGTTATTGCCCGACGCGCGTGAGTCCAGTCGCGGGTACGTCCTACGCCCCGACACGCCGCTTCGCTCAAAGTCTCGACGCTTCGAACCCGGCTCGTCACCCGCCGCGCGGGTCGCTGTGAGTCAACCGGGTCCCACCCCCGCGAGGTCTTGACGGAGCTATCAGCATGCAGTCGATATTTTTTTGGCGTCATCCATCAAAAAAATTCCGAAGCGACGGGCACAGCGGCGCAGTCATCAGATTCGATAAATATTCTATTTTACCGAAGTTTTGTTGAACCGAGATGTGGGGATGCGGTTTGGTCAGTGACGGCTAATTACGCTAATTACGCGCTACGGTGACCAGAGACGATTCACGAGAGTTTGTGACATTAACCTTTCGCTGCGTCGAACACGTGGGGTAGACATGACTCCCGCCAAACCGAGTAAAGGGTAAGCCGCCAGGTCACCGAGCTCTTCGATCGAGAGCCTCGAAAATGAAACTTCCTCGCCCTCCAACGAGCGACGTCATCACAATAATCGAAGTGCCTTCTCACAACCCGCGCTCCAGAGCCTGGTACACACGCACGAGCACCGCAGTCGGCACCGCTCGTACACAGTCGCACGCCAGGGTATACACACCCGCACGGCACGCGTAGTCAGGCAGGCGTCGTCAGGGCCGCAGACACACACACACACACCAAGAGGGAGAAGAGAGAGAAGAAGATGTCCGCGACCTGCGTCGGCATCAGGGCCCCGCTCGCGCTCAGGGCGCGAGCGAAGGGCGGGGTGAAGGGCTCGCGCACCGTGCGCGTGCTCGCGAAGGCCTCCGCGGCGGAGGATGTGAAGGGATGCAAAGTCGGCCTGGCCGCGCTCGCGGTACGTCTCCCCACCGTGCCACCCGAGGATGCACCGACCACTTATCCAACGTCGATCCGCGCTCGTCTCCAACCACCTCGTCTGACCCACACACTCCCACACCCCGCGTTACCCAACCCCACAGGCGGCTCCCGCGACACTCTTGGCGCAGGCATCCGCCGCGGCGGAGTCCGCCGATGTGCAGAACGCCGCGATCGCCGCGCATCAGGCGCTCTGGGACCTCGGCGTCGCGGACGATCCCCTCGACCCCGACCAGGCGAAGGAACTCGCGGGCTTCCTCGGGCCGTTGTTCTCCGTCACCACCCTTCTCTTCATCATCCGCATCGTCATGACCTGGTACCCGTCCGTGCCGGTGTCGCGGTTCCCGTGGGTCGTCGCGTACCTGCCCACGGAACCCTTGCTGAAACCGACGCGGAGTCTGGTCCCGCCAGTCGGAGGCGTCGACGTCTCGCCCATCATCTGGGTCGGCATGATCAGCTTCATGAACGAGATCCTGCTCGGGAAGCAAGGCCTGCTCGTGCTCCTCTCCGCCAAGCAGGCGTTCTGAGCGGCATGGGACGCGGCGTGAAGGACTATATTAGCATCGTACATTTGTGATGACACATTCTTAATATCCGTCGCGTCGTTGAAGCCGCCGAGAGAAAACCCTCTTCTGCTTTTCGTCTGCGAGCCAACGTTTTCTTTGCGATTTTTGCCCGAGGGACCCATCGAGACGCGACGGACGCCACAACGAGACGCACGGCGACTTCGTCGACGCACGAACCCGTTCGCCGCGGGCTAGTCACATCACGTCGAGATAAGTGATCGTGGGGTCGAGGGATCCATCGTCGAACGAAGCGAAGCCGGCTCGCACGCGTCGCAACCCTAAACCATGAGCGCGATCCTCCGGATGGCGAGGGGCGCGAGCACCTCGGGGGCGATCCTGACGCACGCGCGATGCGTCAGCGGCAGTGCGTCGCACTGGGCGAAGGGTGCCGCGAAGGGCGGGGCGAAGGCCGCGGCCGCGGATGCTGGAGACGAGGGTGCCTCTTCGACGAGCGCGTCGACGACGCACTGCACGGGCCTGAACATCCTCAAGGATGGCAAGGACCCCGAGCTAATGGCCGACGATCAGTACCCGGACTGGCTGTGGACGCTTCTCGATCCGGAGAAGGGCACGATCGCGATGAAGACGCTGGGCGAGCTGGAGAAGGAGCTCGAGGCGGCGAAGAAGGCGGACGTGGACCTGACGTACGATAAGATGGACATAAAGGACATCAAGAGGCTGGTGCGGCTGAGACGACGCGCGAAGATCAAGTCGAACAACGCCCTCCGAGCCAAGAAGTAGTCGAGTAGTGTAGACGATGTAACACGAGTTGTCGTTGATTAAAAACACAGTCACCGAAGCCGCGCATCACTTGGTACCCATGATCACTTTAGGTTGTGCGTGTACGCCGCCAGCTCGTGCATCAGCCTTAGATGCACGAGCTGGCGGAGAGTGAGCCAGACAACCTGAAGCGAAAAGGGAAAAATTCCTGTAGGAAGGAGCAGATCAGATGCAAGTGATGCGTAGCCGCGGTTCGTGGTGGCGACGCGGCGCTTGGAAGAAAAAGTCCCCATAGATAGCGTATAACATCTGCCAGGGCGTGCATCTGGTCGTCGATGCACGGCCTGGCAAATTATCGTCTTCATCCCATCTGAAGGGACCTCAGCTTGACGAACGTGCCAAGCGCCGCGTCGCCTCGTTTTCGTTCCTCGTTTCGACTTCTCAGTTCATCGCTTCTTTCATCTTGTGGGAGATGTCGTCGTCCGGAACACCGAGCTCCTCCAGCGTGGGCCGTCTCGCCGAGTCCGCCACCACCGGCCTGCCCGCCGCCTTGTCGTTCACCATGTTCTCCCATCGGATCTTATCGTACTCCTCGGGGGTGAGAAAGTCGGGATCGGAGTAGGACCGCCACGAGAACATGTGGCAGTCGAGGCACAGCGTCTCGGACTCGAACGCCTTCTTGCCCCGGCACCACGTCTGCATGAAGTGGTGCTCCTTGGTGGACTCGCTGCCGCACGCGAGGCACTCGGGGAAACGATCGTTCTGCTTCCAGCGGCAGGACCACTCGTCGATGGTCATGCACTTGAGCCCGCTGCCCACGGATGGGTTGATCTCGACTGGACACAAAACACGGCGTCAATCTAATTGCCTATACGGAAATAATAAAAATCAACTCACCGGGGTCGCCGTTCATGATTTTGCGCCACTCGCGCTGGTGGACGTCAGCCTTGGGCGAGGCGTTGACCTCGGTGTAGGTCTCGGCGCGGAGGTCGTCGGCGTAGGCGTGGGTCCAGTCCTTGTCCACCTTCTTGTCGAACTTGCCACCCTCCTTGAGGTCCTCTTTCTGTTGGATGCCGGGGAAGGGAGGGGACGGGTCAGGGGTCGTCATTCATTCATCCACGGCTTCGACGAATTCATGGCGCGGGAAGAGACAGAGACGCGCGGGAGTGGGTGGTCATCGAACAGGGGATCCAGCTGTGGACACGCGAGGTCGGCGTACCGTGAGGCCGGTCTCGGCGATCTTGACCATGCTCGCCGGTTACTTCGTGTGCGGATGCGCCCGGTGCCGTCGGGTTGTGAGCACGACGCGGGCAATCACGCGCGTTTTCCAAACACGAGCGTTACCCAAAAGCAAAGTCGTCAGTCACACGGCGCAGCACAGCCTCGGGAAGCGCGCCTCGTGGCGCCGAATGCGGGTTTCGCCCGGAGTTTCGACATTCACACGCCGCGGCGATATCCATCGATCACCGTGGATGCGTCGAGGAGCGATGTCGCGCGATGGGGCGCGATGAGGCGCGAGTGCCAGCGCGGCGGGAGGCGAACCGGTGGGATTCTGAGCCCTGGCCGCTGGACAGCTGGAGATTTTTCGGCCCGCCGTCATCATCCGATAGAGTTCGTTAAATTAACAAGTCGAATCCTCCGGGCGAGCAGATCGCACCGTGCTCACGACCGCACCACCATGCTTCGCCGTGCCTCCTACGCCGTCTCCGTTCAGTTCCGCCCGCTGAACAGCTCCTCGTTCGTCGCCCAGACGCACAGCTACGTGCGATGGCAGAGCGCGAAGAGAATCGCGGAGATCAGGGCAATTCAGAATTTCGCGCGAGGCGACGACAAGGACTCGGCTCGAGGCCACGACGGCGACACCAAGGGGCACTTCTCGAGCGTCGACGCCCTCGCGGACATGATCGGCGTCCAGGATAAGGGCCTGATACGATCGCAGTGCTTCATCGGCGGCGCGTGGACCGACGCCGACGACGGCGACACAATCGCGGTGGTCAATCCCGCGACCGGGCTTGAAATTCTCCGGGTGCCCAAAATGGGCCGAACCGAGACGGACCGAGCCATCACGCACGCCTCCGACGCCATGACACTCTGGTCCAAGCTCACCGCGTCCAAGCGCGCGTCCATCCTCCACCGCTGGTACCGCCTCATCCTCGACCACGGCGACGACCTCGCGCGAATCATGGTCGCCGAGCAGGGCAAACCCATGCTCGAGGCCAAAGGCGAGGTTGTCTACGCCGCGTCATTCGTGGAATGGTTCGCCGAGGAAGCCAGGCGCGCGTACGGCGAGGTGATCCCGACGCACGATCTCGACACCAGGGTCTTCGCCACGCGCCAGCCCGTGGGCGTGTGCGCCGCCATCACGCCGTGGAACTTCCCACTCGCCATGATCACGAGGAAAGCGGCGGCGGCGCTCGCCGCGGGGTGCTCCGTCGTCGTCAAGCCCTCCGAGGAGACGCCGCTGAGCGCGTTCGCACTCGGTGTGCTCGCGGAGCGCGCGGGTATCCCGGCGGGGGTGATCCAGTTCGTCACCGGGGACTACGAGGCCATAGGCGACGCGCTCACCGAGAGCGACGTCGTTCGAAAGCTGTCATTCACGGGATCCACCGAGGTTGGCAAAAAGTTAAACGCGAAATGCGCGGCGACGGTGAAGAACGTTTCACTTGAGCTGGGCGGTAACGCGCCGTTCATCGTGTTTCCCGACGCCAACATCGACGCCGCGGTGGACGGCGCGATCATGAGCAAGTTTCGAAACTCTGGCCAGACGTGCGTGTGCGCCCAGCGGTTCATCGTGCACGAGAAGGTGGTGGAAGAGTTTGCGACGAAATTCGCGGCGAAGGCGAAGCAACTCGCGGTCGGCGACGGGAGTAAGGGTGAGACTGACCAGGGCCCTTTGATCAACGCCGACGCGATGCGCAAGGTGGAGTCACACGTCGAGGACGCCGTGAAGAAGGGCGCGGTGGTTCTGTGCGGCGGCGAGCGGATGGTTTTCGAACACGCCAAGGGGGGGCACTTTTACGCTCCAACCGTGTTAGTGGAGTGCGATTCCACGATGAAGGTGTTCGCCGAGGAAACGTTCGGCCCCGTCGCGGCGATCGCGACGTTCACGACCGAGGATGAGGCGATCGCGATGGCCAACAAGACCCGCGCGGGTCTGGCGAGTTACGTGTTCACCAGGGATAACGCGACGCTGTGGAGGGTGAGCGAGGCGCTGCAGTACGGGATAGTCGGCGCCAACACGGGTATAATCTCGACGGCGTCGGCGCCCTTCGGGGGAATGCGTGAGAGCGGGATCGGCCGCGAGGGTGGTAAGCACGGGCTGGAGGAGTACCTGGAGGTGAAGTACGTGTGCATGGCTGGGTTAGGGGACAAGAAGAATCCGTGGTGAGCTGACTCGCGTGCTATCGAGGTGCTACCTCCTAATAAGACGTTCTCGTCAAACACGAAATTCACCGAGGTCTTCGCCGAGCTCGTCCACCTCGCGCTTCGTCTCTTCGCCCGCCTCGTCTTCATTTGTGTTTTCTTCCGTAGGTCCCTCGTCGTCTTCCTCCCGCGCGTTGCGTTCAGCCTCCTCCTTGAGCTCCTGGGCGGTGGGCATCTTGTCGACCTTCACCAGGACGACTTCGTCCGCGCACCGTTCGATGCGAAACGATCGAGTACCTTTTTCCACCATTCGCTTGCTGACGTCCGCGCGTTGCAGCCGGACCGCGACCGTGCCGTCGGGGCCCAACAGCCCGAGCCGTTCGCACTCGCGCAGCACCCACAGGCGGCGGTTGTTGGTGCTGAAGAACTTCATCACCTTCGGAGTCGGCTTGTCACCACCCTTCTCCGCTCCGCCTCGGTTGCCTCCACCGCCGCCGCCGCGCTTTTTCTTCCCTCCTTTTCCTCGCCCCCTGCCGTCGTCCTCGTCGCTGGACCATCCGTCTGTGTCCCGCGCCTTGGCCTTCTCTGCCTGCGCCTTCGTCGCTTTACTCATCCCCACGCTCGGGTCCACCTCGGCGCCGATGACGGACATGGCGGGGAGATCCCCGGGCTTCAGCCGGCCGCTCTTGATCTCGTCGAGCGTGTGCTGCAACGTCCGCCCGCATCCCGAGAAGTACGGGAGAACCTTCGAGTAGGTGTAGAGGATGTCGCTGGGTTTCAGCCTCGTCGCCGCGAGGGCGTCGGCACGACCGTTACCCCGCAAGGACTTCTGCTTGGCCTTCTCCTTCTTCGACTCTCGTTCCTCCTTGTCGCGACCCATCGTGACGGTGATGCGCGTCCCGAGAGAGTGAGTGTCGTGATTGATTCTCGGACGAGTCGCGTCACGGTGACCGTTGTCTTTTGCCGTTTGGAAGACCGCGCTCGGAAGACACAACCGGACGCGCCGTATCGACGCCCGGATACCTCCGTTTCACACCGCGCCGCACTCGCGACATCGACGATATCCGCGGCCAGCGCGCGACACGATGGCGTTCGCGGAGCAGGCGCGCGCCATGAAGACGCTGCTCGCGGCGGAGATGTGGGACAGCGCCGAGGCGTTGGGCGGTTTCCTGTGCTCGGCGTCGGGCGGTTCCGACGTCGCGGCGAGTGCCGATCACGCGCGGCACCTATCGCTCCTCGGCGACGCCTTACTGGGTAAACGCGAGCACAGGCGCGCGCTGAACGCATTCCGACAGGCGCTCAGCGTCAACAGGCTCGCGCCAAAGGTGCCGGCAGGTAACGACAACGGATCGGCATCCATGATGGGCACGCCCGAGACCCCCGCGACGCCCGGGCTCATGCCGTCCACCCCGGGCAGCATGGCCACCCCGCGCTCCGCCGATGGTATCACCAGCGATAACCAGGGGGTACCATCGGGGGGAACGGCGCGCCCCGTCGACGAGGCGGCGCTCAAGTTCAAGATCGGCCGGTGCCATCTCGCGCTGCGCGAGTACCGCGCCGCGTTGGCCGAACTCGAAACCATCCCGGCTCGAGCGCGCACGCTCCCGGTCACCATGACCCTCGCCAAGACGTACCGGCGCACCGGGTACGAACGCGCCGCGGTGGCGTGCTACAAAGAGGTCGTACGCGGATGCCCGTACGCCGTCGACGCCATCGCGGCGCTCGCGGAGCTCGGATGCTCGGGAGAAGAGATTCGATCGCTGTTACCCGAGCAAGGACCGTCGGGGACGTCGGCGATTAGCGGCGCGAACGACGCCATGAGCGTCGACGGCGGCACGAGCCCGGGGCATGCCTTCGAAGATACCCGCGACGTGGACGACGCGGCGTGGCTGCACCACCTCGCGGAGGCTCACGCGTCCGCGCGGTCGCACAAGGGCGAAGTCGCGTCCACGTACTTTCGCCGCCTCGATGAAACTTTCCCGAACAATCCCCGAATCTGGTGCCAGCTCGCGCGAGTGCACGCGGACCGCGGTGAAGTCGGCGAGGCTGCGGATTGCTACAGGCGGTGCCGACGCGCGGATCCGTGCGCCGTCGACGGCATGGACGGGTTCGCGTCGCTTCTGTACGAGCATTTCCCCGACGCCGGCAAGTCGCAGGCGAACGTCGATCGCGAAGACGGACCCCTCGGCGGGTTCGGCGTCCTCTCCCACGGGTTCGGGTTCGGAAGCAACGGACCGTCCATGGAGCTCAACGCGCTGGTGAACAACTTACTGGAAAACTCGAGGGACAGGGCGGAGTCGTGGAGCGCGGCGGCGTTGTATTGGGAGAGCCGAGGCGAAAACGACAAGGCGCTCACCTACGCGGAGCGGGTGAGTTTATTTTTATTTCCGTATCGGCAATTTGATTGACATTGTGTTTTTCAAACAGGCCGTCGCCATCGACGACATGCACGTCGCCGCTCACGTCGCCAAGGGCTACCTTAACCTCAAATCGAAGCGCGCGAACGAGGCGATCGGTGCGTTCAAGCGCGCGCTGCAACTCGCGCCGGACATGCGCAACTACGCGGGCCTCGTCGCGGGGTACCTACTGCTCTCGCGGGTCAAAGAGGCGACGGCGACGGCGAAGGAGGCTGTCCGGCTGATGCCCAACAGCGCGCTCTCCCACGCGCTGCTCGGTGACGTGGAGGCGCACACCGCGGGGTTATCGCACGGGCAATCGCAAGCCGGGGATAAGGCGCGCAAGTGCTACGAGAAATCGCTCAAGCTGGACCCCGGCGCCGCCGGCGTGGTCGCCGCGCTGGCCGCTTGCCACGCCGCCGCGGGCCGACCCGAGGCTGCGGCTGAGTTGCTTCGCAGACACCTGGAGACGCACGCGGCGCACGACACCGGCGTGCAGGTGGCGTTGCACTGCAGCCTCGGGAAAGTGTTGGCCAAGTCGAAGCAGTTGGCGGATGCGTTGGGGCATTACCAGAGCGCTTTGGCGATTTACCCGGAGAGCGAGGAGGCTCGGCGCGGGGTTGGGCGGGTTGAGCGTTTGATGAAGGGTCAGGATCCCGACGCGCCGGAGGAGGAGGTTGACGAGGACGAGGATGACGACGAGGAGGTGGAGGATGCCGACGGCGAGGGCGACGACGGCTCGGACTTCATGGGGTGAGGCGATGGTTCAGGGACTACGTCTCCGCTGTCACTAATAAAGTAGTCTTCTCTTCTCTTCCGTTCCCGCGCGAAGGTCAAATATCTAGAGTCTCTTTGCCCTCTGCCCTCGCCGACTTTGACCTTCGCGCGTTCTCTATACTCTCCGTGAGGTCCAGCGCGTGTAGCGCCAAACCCGGCAGGACCATCGCCGCGAGCAGGTAGAACAACGTCGGCCGGATGCGACCCGTCTGTAAACAAAACACACGTGTCAGTCTAATCGCCCATAAGAGAAAATAAAATAAACTCACCTGCTGCCGCACCGCGGCGGCGACCAGCGGCCCTAGCCAGCTCGACCCTTTATCCGTGATTTCGAACAGCGCGAACATGTCCGCCTCGTGCCCCGCCGGTATGAGCTCCGAGAAGAGCGCGCGTGAGAACGCCTGCGCGGATCCCAGGCACGCGCCGAACCACACCGCCAACACGTACATCTCCCCCTGCGTGTGCAGACCGAATTCGTCGGTGAAGAACCCGACGCATCCCCACAGCGGTATCAACGACAACAACAGCAAGTTCAGCACCAGCACGCTCTTGCTGGTCCACCCGTATCGGCGTTGGAACCTGAACCACGCGTATCCGCCCCCGATCGCGGTGAACGGGACGACGATGGCGATGAGCGCCAGGAGCAACGGGTCCTGTGAACAAAACACGGCGTCAGTAAAAATTGCCCATACAAAGAATTAAAAAAAACTCACCATGCACAGCTCGTGGTACGCGAACATCACCGCCACCGTCGATATGGTACTGTACCCGTCGGAGAAGATGAAGAATAGGATGAGGAAGTAAAAGGTGTTCCGTTCGGATCGCCACAGGTGCGTGAGCAGCCTGTGTGTCCTGCGCCAGCCTTCGGTGTATTTGCTCATACCAGCGGGGAACGGCGGCCCGGGCCTATCCGGCAGCCTCTGGAAAGCGAAATACGCAAATACGAGCCACCAGACTCCCGACAAC
>ENA-UOXV01004988-UOXV01004988.1-marine-metagenome-genome-assembly--contig:-NODE-4988-length-14898-cov-7.202991_pt1 | contig 14898 bp, 25 predicted proteins | sample MGYA00238165_ERZ766961 | MGnify/ENA primary metagenome ERZ766961 (study PRJEB28924, sample SAMN03173240) | marine metagenome | biome: Marine; feature: Water; material: Subsurface seawater | place: North... | reverse complement strand
CATAGCCACCGCCATAGCCGCCGCCGTAGCCGCCGCCGTAGCCGCGTCCACCACCGTAAGCGCCCCTGCCAGGGCCACTGCGCCGCTCCCCTGCGTAGTCGACCCGCACGTCGCGGCCAAGCACTTGGATCTGGGCTGCCACCGCCGCGCTCGCCGCAGCCTCGTCGACAAAGTCCACGTGCGCGTAGCCCTGAAACTCGCCGTCGCGGTAGCCGAGCCTGCGCCAGAGCACGAAACGTGGCCGGGAGTGGGCACTCAGTATTTTTCATGCAGCTCGCAGCGCATGGCGTGGTGGGGCAAGCGGCCGAGGGGGGATGGCTCCGCAAGGACAAGGGGCGCTCGCCTGACTTGGGTGACTCCTGGAAAGGGGATCATAGCCTCTTCGACATCCCCCTGTCCCGCGGAGCGAGGAACGCGGCCGATGAATACGGACCTGCCATCACAGCGCCATGAGCCTTGTCCCCCGCGCCGACGGCTCGGGCGCGGTCGGATGGCGTGCATTCAACACCCACAGAGCGACGCAGAGCCGCCCGGGCTGCTGAGCCTTGCCTGCTCGGCCGGTTGCGCTCCTGTTCACCGCCACGGTCGCTCCAGCGGTCATTTCCGTAGCCCCCCCTGCCTCCACGCTGGCCGCGGAAACCACCCCGCGGGGACTCCCCTGCGTGCACGCGCCCTCGTAACCAGGCGTTCCAAGCAAGCGAGGCTCACAAGACCTGAGCGGCTGGGCAAGCGCCGCGGCAAGCACACCAGGGGCGTGCGTAAAGGATCGGACGCAGACCGAAACGGTCTGAAGGGCCCCGACCGCCCTGTCCCTCAGTGACCTGGCGGAGAGCCTGCCGCGCCGGGCGCGACCACGGCGGATAGACTTCTATGAAGCGGCCGTCCATTTGCTGGCGGTCGAACCCGAGCGCAGCCGCCGCCGCTGCGGGCTCCTCAAACGTCACCCATGCCCGCCCCGACGCGCGTCCGGCGTGGAACATACCCTCGACGCGCGTGACCACGCCGCAGTGCTCCTCAAAGAGCTCCACCACGTCGAGCGGACGCGCACGGAACGGAATTCCACGCACAAACACCTGCGTCGTCTCGCCGGGCTCCTCCCCTCTCTCATCATCGAAACTGCGCTCCGTCTCGTCAAAGGAATCTCCGCGCAGCGGCGCCCGCTCTTGCGCCCGCGCCCGCGCCTTTTCGATTGAGCGTCCGAATTGGCCAACCGGAACAGACTCCGCCTCAACGACGTCCTCATCACCAGACTCCTCAGTCTGCAGACCCATTGCCCCGAAGTAATTTTCGAGGAGTGCCTCATCATCACTCTTTCGGTCGCCCCCTTCGTCCTTGGGGCCAAAGTACTGCGACGCTTCAAATGGGTCCGGTTCTTCTGATACCGTCTGCTCGCCACAACCCCAACCTCGTCATGCCAGAACAGGGATCTTGTGGCTGCCCATCATCGCGGATTGGGGCTAACCTCGAGGTTCAGAGCCCCAAAGTATGGGTCTTCCTCAATGTCTTCGAGCGTGGACTCGGTCGGCAGCGCAGTGCTTTCAGACTCGAGAGCAATCGCACCAAAGTAGGCGTCATCTTTGGGCTCCTCCGTTTGCACGTTCATCGCCCCAAAATACCTACGCCACGGAATCGATCCACCCGGTGACTTCAGCGCGCCAGGCGAATGCTGCTGCTGCTACTGCCGCCGCCGCCGCCGCCGCCGCCGCCGCCGCCGCCGCCGCCGCCGCCGCCGCCGCTTGCAGCTGTTCAGCGGCAGCAGGGCTGCGTCCGGGCGAGGAGCGCCGAGGCCGCGGGTGGGCGCACCCGTCATCGTCGTCAGGGGAAAGCGAAAGTGCAGATTTTTCGCCGGCCAAGTCATCACTTTCTGCCATGGCAGAGCTGAGCCGCTCGACCAACTCGGCCTTCACGCCACCCACCTGCGCCGCGTTCGTTCTCAGACTAGTCGGCAGGTGCACCCAACCAAAGGTGACCTTGCGAAAGCACCTTGAGGCCTCGCGCGCGCAGCTCATCCTTCAGCTTTGCAACGCTCCACGAGTTCATGTCGACGTCATCCACCGTAGCAGCAGAGGCTGTACGTTCGTCCTACTCGCACGAGACGCTCGGCTTTCAGCATCAGCAGAAACTTCTGTTTGGAAGTTGCCGTGCCAGATCCGCCTTTGATTGCGCGACCGTGCTAATACATTCGGTCACCTCAAAGATGGCCTTGCGGCTGATTTTGTGCAGGACTTTAGTGTATCGCAAATCTACAGGGTTGGATCCTTGCCTTGGACGCCGTGGTGGCCTCGCTGCTGGATCCGCTACCCTTGTCGTTCTCTGTAAGCATTGCAATGAGCTCTGCCTTCTTCATCCTGGAGGTCAGCGACGCACCTAGGCCCGCGGTGAGGTACAAAATATTTCGTTAATCATTTCCGTCTCACATTCGAGGAGGTTGTGGCAAACTAGCTGCGGCGTCATCTGGAAAGTAGCCGAAGGGGGCCAAAGTCTTGCGGGAAGCATCGGAAACTCACCGCCGGCAATAAGCTTCTCTCTGAGCGCAGCAACAGTCATACTATCATATGGTGAATCCATCATTGTGAGCCGTGCCGTCGCAGCGAACCGTGGCTGAGCACTGATTAGGCAGCGAGGAGATCGCAACGCCTGGGTCGCTGGAAAGCGAAGGGATGGCAGTGTGAAGCCAGAGGCCATCGGCAATGCCGCAGAATAAAGTATCAGGACGCCAGTGACTGTCCTTAGCAGGACCTTCATGTTCAGGTCGCGCGTGTTGCCCAGCATCGTGTCACGCTGCCAGCAGACCCGACCTGACCGAGATCCAGGTGGCCCCTTCTTAGAGGAAATCCACTTTTGGGAGCGTCTTCCTGACCAAAAGTCTCTCGGTCGATTTCACAACGCCTGGGGGGCGCTCGGGACGGCAAGGCGCTTGCCATGGAAAGAGGAGCGGGTCTCCCGACACTTGTGTCGCGGTTGTGCACTAGGACTTTGTAGTGCGAGCTCTCCCGCTAGAGATATGGGTGGGATCATCAGCAAGAAGAGGAAGAAGACGGAGGAGCAGGTGCCCCGAAGGATGGTCCAAAATTCCATGGGGCGGCTGAGTGTTAGCACAGGCACTCGTTTAAAGATTTGCTTTTCTCATGATTGATCGTCGGCAGGTGGATGATTCTCAAGGTGATGATGCCCATAGTGAAGCTGTACTGCCAGAGGATGGACTGCTCGAGAAGGAGCAACACGACCTGCAAGTCTCAAACGCAAGTCGAGCCACACCTGCGCAAGCACTGGCAGTCCGCTCCAAGATCGAGGTACACCCAGATAGTGAACTCCTTTTCCTACTTCGCGCGTTTGCGGCCTCACTGAGCGCCTATTTCTCGAAATTGTCTGGGTTCTACCAGTCCCAAGTTTCTCACAATCCAAACTGAGGCTTGGGAGCCCCCTCAGAATATTTTGGACGCCAAGATCTCAAGCGCCAAGGACCTCGACTTTCTGATCGCAGGAGTGGCTGAGGAGATCATCGGGATTGAAAAGGCCACTCAGGAGCGATCATCTGAAGAGTTGGAACAGGCACCATCCCGGCACTCCTGTGCCTGCCAGATTGGAGCGAGCTGCCAATCCATCATCGGGTTGAACTGACAAATGACAAAGTGGGACGCATGAGATTGTCGCCTCTCACATTGTAGCCCCTCACAAAAGCGCTGTGTCGATTTGTATCAGGTGCTGGCGGCGCAGGAAGCGCTCGACACTCTGATGCGAGGGAACTTCTCCTCGTCGGAAGAGCTCGAGAAGGCCCTGGCGCAAACGGTGTTGTCCGCCCTGCAACGTTTAGAGCAGTTCATGACGACGTGCTGGTGAAGACTGCGAATGGCACTTGACGTGTTTTATGGGCGAATGCGCAGGTGAAGGATTTGACCGGACAGGACGGATCGGACGGGGAACCTGCTAATCAAGCCAAGGGGCACCGGCCGGGAATGGAACAGTGGAAGATGAGGCGTGCATCGGCAGAGGCAGGCGTGAAACTTGGTGCCGCCCTCCACGACGCCGCAAATCATCCGTCCGTCATGCGAGAATTGGACGCGGCTCGAGTAGCGCGTGGGTCAATCGCATGCCTTACGGATGAGGACATGAGCTCTGTACTGCGCGACGAGTTTCGCCCGCGCTCTGCATCGTGCACGCACTCTACATTGCGCCCACGCTCAGGTGCCTCTTCGTGCTGCGTGTCACCACCGAGACCAGTCTCGCAAGCTGCCTTCTGGCTCTTCTGGCTCCTTTGCCTCAGATTGTTGGGATCCATGCCGTCCTCGCCAGCACTGTGGCGCTTGCTGACACCAGCTGTATGGCAGCGCTGTCCGACACGGCCCCGCAGGACCTTGGATACACAGGTGGCACCCACATGGGCGAGCTACCTCCCACGATCTATGGCCAGGAGCACCTTGGTGCAAATGGTTCTCATGCTTCGGCGACACGCCCCGGCACAAGGGCAGGCGGTTTAGGGCGAGAGCCCTCCCGGGAGAAAGGGGGCGGAGAGGAGGGGATATTGCGGACGCCATCGCGGCCGAGCACCGCTGCGCGACGGCGAGCAGAGTTGCATGCGAAGGCTCGGGTGCAGAAGTTGATGCTGCAAGAAATTACGGACCATCAACAGCTTGTCCTGGTGTCCCGTCAGATCCGGAAGGTTTGTGCTCCGGGTCCCGAACGAAAGTGCCGCCCAGAATGCCTGTCGTCGAGCTACAAATTTCTAGCAACATGGCGCTAATATGGATGGCTTGGCTCCTATCTTGCAGACCAATCTTGAGATCATGCAAGAGAAAAGGAAGGCACGCAACCAGGTAGGTATCCGCGGAACACTTTTTACTCGAGCATATTTCAAACCGCCTTGTGGACTGTTCCCGTGACTTGTCATTGCTGATACGGGTCCGTGTCTCTGGAGCAGCACTGGGAGACAGAGAAAATTATATCCCTGCAAGGTAGCCGGCGTGTCTTGGAACAGAGGAAGCTCTATGCCAGGTGGGGCCCAGCGAATTTTAGGGTGTCAAATATCGCCAATCACAAATTCCGTTTCAAGGCTATCAGTGATCATTTGCGCAACCTTGAAATGACTGACCTTGCAAATCTCTTTTCGAATTCAGGTGGGAACAGTGCGTTGCATCAATCAAAAGAATCCAGCAACAAATTGTGCGCATTGACAACAAGATCAAACTCAAGACTGAAACCATCAAGTTTCAGCTCGCTCGCGAACGCACCCTGAAGAAAAATATTGCAAGGTAAACTTCAGTTGCTTTCACATATTCTATCGCTTTGTCAACCGAATTGCTTTTTGCTTTCTGTTTTGCCTGTCTTGTGATTTCAATTGGCTGGGCAGCCGGGAAGAGAAGAACAAGGAATTGCTGGCCTGTTTGCGAAGGCTTAGTGAATTGGAGGCAGAGGAACGCGCTGCAGACGCATTGCTACGTCCTGAGCTCTCGTAAGTTTTCTCTAATGCAAAAGTGGCGACCCCAGTCATACATTTGATTGCCTTCGTGCGGCACCGACTGTTGCCGATGATTTTATTTCTCAACGTATCTCTCTCGTGATCTTGCTGCGATGCTGATTAGGCCTCTGTTTACAGACTGAACGAGCGACAGGAAGCTCACAAATTAAAGACGCAGCACGAAAAACTTACAGACGAGGCCAAGGTAAAAGTATCTATCACGACCGCTCTGTCGTCAAACGTTTGGTTTTTTCAGAAGTGTTCCAGTTGCCGTTCATTCACCGTACGATCCTTTCGGCAGTTCGACGCCAGTGAAGCAAAGGAGGAAGAGCAGGAGTTCGTTGAGGTCACAGAAAAGATTACGGCAGTCCGTCAGGAAAATCTGACTGCAACTGAGGTATGTCAAGGCCAAGCTACTCGTCAAATCGCTACTCGTTAAAAAGCGGTTGAAGATTTTCGTTCGCGGGTGTTCGCTGAGGACGTGACCGTGGTGCTGCGTGTCCAGGATCGTAACAAGTGTCTTGCGCAAATCGACGGGATGCGCGAGCAGATTCGAAGGATTTTTGAGGATTGCAGGAAGCTTGGGGCAGAGAATCTGACTCTAGAGGATCTTGACTACGAACCAGACTCTGGTCTTCCCACAACTGTCACATTCAAATACATGATTGCCTTGTATTCAGTGGTCTGCTGACTTCTAACAACGCGGCCCTTTTATTGGTAGACATCGAGTCAGGGTCATGGGTGGACTCTGATGGGAACGGTAGCTTCCACTGGCGCGCTCATGACTCTGATGATGGCGAGGAAGCTGAAGGTGAAGGTGAGGATGCGGAGATCGGTACAGATGGATCTTCTGAGAAAGACGGAGACGAGTTGACCCATGCAGACGAGGCCGAGGAGACTGTGGAGCAAACAGAGGAGGAAAAACGGGACGCAGAAGTCAGGAGACTTGCCGAGGTGTGTATCTTCCTTGTTGCCAGCTCCTATCCAGCAGAGCTGACTTCCGACACTGTTGCCCCATTGCAGCACTTGCGTAACTTTTTGGGGTCGCTAAACAGGCGCGCTTCACAATGTCGTATACGGATGATGAAGAAGAGCAAAGCCAAGTACGTACATCGCAGGGTTTCGCACATTCTCTCAAAAGTTCACTCAAAAACATTTTCGGTGGGATGGGAGGTGTTGACACAACCGCCAAGCCGCCGGGAGCACGTCCTCCGAAGTTTTCTGAGATGTACGGAAATCAGAACGCGCAAGCAGGTCAATCGTTTGCACATTAATGATTTGATAGTGTACGCCTTGTAGTGATTGCTGCTCTTTTACACAGTCTGATCAAACAGAGATCGGTTAGTGGGTTTGTGCAGTTGACCACTATCCACGATGTGCCTTTCTAGTACTAAACACATTGGTTGCACTATCAACACAGGTCAAGAACGGTATCCGAAATTCTCGGAAATGGCTGCGAAAAATGCCACGGGTGATCAGCATAGCAGCATGAAAAAACTCGAAGAGGAAGGCAAGCTGTCGATGCTAAATGCTTCATTTCGCGCATCCTTCAAAAATCTGCCGGGGGTGATTAACGGCCGTTTCCAATTTTGACTTTATCTGTTCAAGTTTCCAGTTCGTTCATTTTTTGTTGCTTTCGCCTGGCATCTTCTACAGAAGCGCGATTCAACGAAGGAGGCTAATCACGAAGTATATTTCCACCCTTGCAGGTGGGTGGCCTTTTCACCAACCGCGAAGCCCCGAATATAGTTGAAGGGGCCAAAGAAATCAATCCACTTGACCCTGCAGCAGTGAGACGGCAGAAAGAAGAAGCGATTGCGAGACTTAGCAAAGACGAAGTTCTCGAGAGAATCAATCAGTAATTTTGAGTCCCTATTGTCCCTGTTGTCCTCTGAGACCCGAAAACACAGATTGGACAGCATTTCACGTTTTTTGCGGGAGGCACTCTCCTGATATTTTTGGTATCAGAGCTGAAGTTAAACGACTAAGCAAGCTTTCTGCGGAGGAACTTCAACAGAGAGAAATCAGAATGGAGGTCTGTATTCTTTTGAAACAGAGCCAGATTAAACACGGTGGAAAGCCTCACTAGGAAGACTCCCTACAGGCGGCAAATTTAAATGTCTGCGGTTCTTGAGGATTCAAACCCCCTGAGCAGGTTATGAAATCCATCGTTGCTGAAGCGGACGATTATATCCAAAAACAGGCTGGAAAGCAAATGAGCCGATGGCAGCAGTGAGAAAACCATTTAGTTTCCAGGAAGCTACGCAAGGGGTGCGCCAGCTCTGAATAATGTGCAACTCGCTCGCAGGCGCGGTTCGATGCGGAATCTGATGGTTCCAGACTCTGACGAAGAATCCGATGAGGGTCCCCAAGGGGCTCGTGGGTCGACCCGCAATGTTCTCGCACGTCAGAACAGCCTCGATGAGCCGAGTGGTATCGGCAAATTGGTCCAGGAACGGGCAGGAAGGCGCGCAGCAGACCTCGCTAAAGTGCAGTCCTTTTCCTTTTTCGAGGATCGGGCGGATGCGAGTACGCCGAGCGTGAACGACTGGAGATCACAACGCAGCTCTGGTGCTGCGAAAATCCAACTCGAAAAGGAGGCGGCTATGGAGGCTGCAATGCTGCAGAAAAAAATGGTACGCCCACAAATTTGGCCATGCAATCTCTGGGGTTCTTTTGACTCGCGCAAAGAATCTGCGTCGACTCAAAGCATTCAGCTCGCGAACAAAAGGTGATCCACTGACGTCCGTTGCACAGGATCGAGAACTCGGGAGGCAAGGTAGCCTACAAGATCTTCGCCCAGATGACGACCCCACCGATGATTCTGCAAAACCGAGTTTGAAAAACTTGGGAGCAAAGGTTCAGGCCGTGAAGGCATTCGGTTCTTTGCAAAAAGCACGATGGAGCAGCGCGCCCTCAATTACTGGGATGATGAGTCAGGGAGAGTCTCCAGAACGCGCGCATCCGAAGCACCCCGACAGCCCAGAAAGTACCCCCGAGGCTGGGAACAGTCCTGGGAAGAGTCCTGGGGATTGCGATCGCGTTGTGAGTGTTTCGTTTAGCAGGGAGGGAAGGTACGCGACTGCTCGCCTAAAGCATCCTTCTTTTAGAATGCAAAATCTACATTCGGAGACGAAACTAGTATCTTTTCAGTTCGTAATTATCACAATGCTCTTGGAGAGCTAAGTTTCATCCATGCATCCATTTCCAGGGAATCAAGGTCCATGGGATCAAGGAAATTCTCTCGCAAGAAAACGTGAGAAACATGCCCTCTGAAAGAAACATGCCCCTGGATTTTGAGTTGAGTTGCTTGCCTTCTTGGAAATTCGCCTTCTTCTTGAAATCTGGTTCCATTTGGATATCATGTATCGCGACATTGCAGGGCTCGCTCTGAAACAAACTCGAACAAGAGCGGCGAAAAGAAAAAAGCCATTAGTGCTGTACAGCGCATGATCGAGGTTCGTGTTCACATGAAACCAAATTAGCTTTTGACATGCCCCAGCGAACTCTGATCAAGCGCTGTTTCCTTTTTCGGTGGCCAGGCACAGAACCTGGCAGCTGGCAAAGAACCAGACACTGGCGGGGTCCGCTCTTTCAAAGCCCTCTCACACAGCGTCAGGGGATTGACTGGTCTCAAGGTGACCGCTCAACCTCCACCACCTCCCAAACCGGGCGCGATGCTGACACTACTGTGATTCACCTGAGCAGCTGGAGACAGTGGAACAGAAACGGAAGAGATTGGAAGAGGCCAAGGCGGAGAAAAAATCATAAGAGTGGGCAACGCTTTCAAGAGTCAGTGATCCACACGCGCAGGGCTGCGTGCAGGGAGTAGAGGCACAGCTCGCGAAGATGGCTCTATTCACCAACAAGTAAACAGGCATCCGAGCACGCTTGCTGCAAGACTGTCGGATACGGCTTACTTGCCGCCGAGAAGCTCAAGGGGGCCCTTGCCAGTGATGAGGTAGTGGTGCACCTGCGGATCCAAGCAGTGCGTTAGCCGACACCATCCGTGCGTGGCGACATGGGACTTGAAGCTCGTGATCATTGGCACTAGGGCGTAACGCGATGCAGTAGGGCGTAACGCGATGCAGCAGCACAACGCCGCTCGCCACAGGGGGCAGGGCCCGTTCGCATTGTGTTGTGCATCATCTTGAGGGATCTGGTACTGACCATGCCACCGATGCCGATCATAGCGAGGCGACCGTTCTTGATCTCCTTGAGCGCCTGCAGGCCGACCAAGCAGAATCAGCGAGAGCAACTGCGCGTCTCCGTCACCCCGTGACTTGAATGGCAGATGTGCAATAGTTCCGACAACGTGTGTTCAAAGAAATGTCACCGACCGACACTTCCTCACAGATCGGGGTCCGCACCATGGAGTCGATGTCCTTCTTGCCCATGCCAAGCGGGTCAAACATGAAGTCACCCGGCTTGCGGGAGCCACCTGTGGAAGGGGACATCGTCAGGTCCAGATCTGGTGATACTCCAGTATTCTCGCCCAGCTTTGATCAATCTGAACGAGCCATCGTGCACAAACCACGATGGTTGGCACAACTCCTCTTGCTGATTGATGCAATCGACGCTTGCCCCCGGACAAAATATGGGCTATAACCACTCCTGGAGAAGCATCGAGAGGAGCTTCTCTCCGGGGCAGGGCAAGCCAAGTGCCAAGCCATGGGTGCAACGGGCTTCACCGTTGAGCGTCTCGAAGAGCGCCGGCATGGTCACGAGCTCGAAGAAGCCCACCCAGAAGATGATCTGCCAGCCATCGCAGCAGCACCACAAGTCAAAAAAAACGATCCAGGCCAGTGGCAGCGTGATTCTCACGCGTTCTTTACGGCCCTTCGCCGCGCGCACGATCCTTCTTCGGCTTCAACACAGTGCTGCACTTCTGAAGGGTAACCTCTGCTGCCGTGTCCCGTGCTTACACCTCCCCCCCCCTTCCCCCGCGCAGAATAGATAGACTCGCTCCAGGGCGTACCTGGTGCATGGCGAAGGCCTGGCGATTCCCCTTGTGGGCCTCGGCGATGAAAGCGTCGTGCGCACCGATCATCTTGGCGTTGCCGATGACCTTGTCAACACCCTGCAGACCACCACAGCTTGTCAGGGGCGCCGCAAAGATCACCACAGCGCTAGCTCTCACCTAGCATACAATTGAAAACGCAAGACTGGTGGGCGTCAGACTAGGGCTCTGTCTGCATGCAGGTGCCCCCGCAAGCCTCTCGACGCAGGCCTCGTGCGCTGCGAGGTCCGAGGGACGCACCGGGAACTTGAAGATGTCCTGGGCGATCGCGCCAGCAGCAGCGAGCATGGCAACACGGCCGTGCTTGATCTCAGCCTCGCGGAGGAACTTGATGTCGCCGAGGGTCGAGATGCCGAGCGGGTCGAAGCCCACGTCGCCGACCATGGAGCCGTCGAGCTTCTTCGGCTGGTTCAGGAAGGGCACCGACGCCGACTTGGCCTGCATCTGCGGGCCGATGGCCGCTGAAGCATGGGAGAAGGGGTAAGTCAGAATCCATCGCTTGGCGCTGTGCAAGTCTACTCGAGGGTCCGGACCCCGAAACGCTACGGCTGACAGTGACTAGAAGCATTTGACTGCTGCTCTTAGCCCTTCTCCTCAAGCAAAGGGAGCCGGAGTCTGCCCCCGGTTCCACTGGAAGCCAGCAATGAAACAGCAACGATCGAAACCAGCATGCACACTACTTTTGCGGGTCTTCTTTGCTCCGCGGCAGACTGGGCGTCCTCTCTCCGAAAACCAGGCACACAATGGCTTCGGAGCGAGGCCAAAACGAGACCCCAGCTGCAGCAAGACCACCTCGAGCCAGTGTTTGAGTGCGGTCTACAGGATCGTGAGAGCCACACCATATTTGTGCCCTGAGCTGCGCCCTGCGCCCGGCCGGAGTTCCGCCCTGACCGCACCGATCCCGCCACGGAACCATCCTTGGCTAAAGCTCCGAAAAGCCGGTTGCGTGGGTCAAGCAGGGCACTACCAGAGCCGCGGGAAAGGGACGGAAGAGCAGCGGGGGCGAAGGCCGAGGCCGTGGCCACCATCGCGCCCAGGAGCGAGAGCCGAGTGAACATCGCGAGTTCGGGATGGGAGCCTGTAGCAAAGCCGTCAGACTTTGAAGTCACTCCGGGACCCGCTACCTTAGGCCCTACGTTTCCAGCAGCGTAGGGATTCTCTGTCGCAGAAAAAGCGCTTGGATGGAGTCGACTTTGAATGATAAGTTGCCGGGCGCAGAAAGGGGGCAGGGCAGGTGGAGCCGAGCGACGGGAAAGGAAGAGCGACGGGCAATGAAAGGCGCCAAGCTTTCAGCTGTCAAGCCTACCAATCTTGCAGAAGAGAAGGCAAAGTTTTTGGCGGATGAGACATATCAGCCCCAATTCACGTACCGGGATGCGCGAGCCGCCCAGGCAGCTTGCGAAAGCATGCTGGCCAAGGACGAGTACGCTACTCTCGCTCAAAGTGTTCTCGAGCGCGTAACTCGGTGTGGTGTCTGTCTCTGGCTCAGCTTGGATTGGTCCTTTTCTGCTGGAAATAGCTAATGTTTCGAACCGAATGGTTCGCGATGATTTCCACTGTTCGCTCTGAGGAATGCTGGGTTGCAACGACGGCAGGAAGTACGGGAGTGAGAGCGCCTACCATGCGTCAGCCTATGGAGAAGTACTCGTCAGGGAAGAAGTTGATCGCATGGCAAGAGAGGTGAATCGAGACCAGAGACCGGGGGTTTTCTTGCAGCTTGCGACGCATGACGGTTGTGAGCTGGGTCGCTGCGGTTCCCCCGCCTGAACCTTCCAATGGGTGCGGCCATCCTGAGACCAGAGCCCATCGACAGTATCTGGCCGGGTACGGCTTGACTTCTGCCGTGAAGGTCTGCTTGGATGAACCCAGCCTCTAATCTTCAGAGCTGCGTGTTCCTTGCTCACATGACTCGCAGCCACGCGCGTGTCGTTATCTGGGCCTATCGCGCCTCAGGTGTCCTGGTCGTCATGCAACCTCGTCACCTGGCTCTCACGCGGAAATCGGACCTCCACACTGCATCTTGTCGACCGAAGAGGGTACTACAGGCGCCACCGGTGCTCTCCCAAAGCCCGGAGCTTGGTATGTGAGTAGGTCGGTTGAGCGGCTGTGGCAACAGGCCTGGCAACGGCGGTTCAATTTAGCCAGAACGGCGTGCTGGCTACACCTGCTCTGCCGCCACATTCTCACCCGCCCGCCCGCTGCATTTCAGCCTACGCGGCCTCCTTGACCACGAAATCGGAACCCATTACCTCCGCGCGCGCAACAGTGCCCACTCTGCATGTGAACCAGCGCCGTGTTCCGCTTCGACGGCCGCAAGCGCGTTCTGCACAGCCATGGGAGGCGCTACGCGTGATGAGGGGGGCGCGGCCGCGGCGAGACGCGCCCGCGATGTTCCAGCCAAGGGCATCCTTGGGGGGTGGGCGGGGGCCGATCCCCAGTGGTTTCGGGCGCTGGCCACAGAGGAGGGCATCGCCTCCCTCAACACCCACCAGGTACGTGACTGTCCCTCCCGGAGTTCGCAAGCCCCCCCCGCCGCCCGAGGCGCCGTGCTTTGCCGCCTGTTGGGGCGAACGCGTCGCCCACTCGCGATTCAGATGCGCGGGGCCGCAGTGGAATGAAGACAAGGCGCTGTGGCAGCCGGCGCTCCTGTAACCCGCCCGCCCGCAGCCCCCGAGTTGATTCGCGCCGCTCCCGAGAATCATTTTGCCGTTCGTGCCAGGTACTGGTCGTGCTGGAAAGCAAGCAAGGTGGCCCCCCGTCCCCTGCCGTTGCCCCTAACGCTTACCTCACCGTGTGGTGCGCTGGAAAGCAAGCGGGGTCACCAGCAGCCAGATCCGCTCGTGAGAGTGCGGCAGGAGAGAATGGGTCCTTGGTGGTGAATAGAACCATTCTCTGCAGATCGGCTTCGCGGAACTCAATGTCGAAATGAAGAAGTTTGTGGATGACCCGCATCGCCGGTCGGCAGCCGCGTCAGCCCGTGATCGCCATCTGGAATGAATCACGCGCCCACTGCATGATCCTGTTACTGAGACCTGTGAGGCTGCGGTAGGTGGTTGGAGTGCGTCCGCGTAAAGCGTGGTCTCGTTGACACAGCGAGGCCGGGTGGCTTTGCAAAGGACCAGGCAGCGTGGGACGGACTGGTGCGGATTCATGTTGCGTTTTCATCCCGTGAGCGTCACTTTACTTCGCTGCTTTCTATTTTTCATTGCCATCACCTGCAAATCGGTGCCACATTCGTCGTGATTGAGCCGTCTGGCCTCAATCAGCGAACCCAACAACTGCCAGCACGCATTCTGCATTTGAGGCGGGTGAAATGTCCACCAATCAAGCTCGTTGTCGGGCCCAGGTCCGTCTTCTCTTTCATCGGGACCAAATTCCCTTCGCCCGGCTGCACTCATGCAAGATCTCGCTCGAAGATCTGGTCACCCCGGCCCCAAATTTCCGAAGTACAGGCAACAGTGATCTCGCCGGCGATTTTTCACCGGGGAGGCTCGTGCGTTGCAGGAAGGACAGGCCCCCGCGATCGACCCTGTGGCACGTGGGGTGGTGCTTCCGTTCTTTGTCCGTGAGGTGCGTTCCATCACTTTCACTCGTTGGGACCCGAAAAATATGCAGACCCGCATCGCGTCTGCGGGGATTCAACCTCGCTCCCGACTCATTTTTGTTTTCTGACCCATTCCATCGGCGCCTGTCAAATTCGAAGCAGCGCAGCGGACGCTTGTCTGCTTCGTGCCCAGTATGCTTACTGAGCTAAATCCTGGGATGCTGCAAAAACGGTCTCAGGAAGGCGAATATCGGAGACGACTCGACGCACTGGCAGCAGAGAACGGACTGGAATCCTCGCCTCCAGAAACAGCACATCTCCCACTATCGTACCGCCCAGCACAGAATGACTTCCTGGCTGCCGGTCTTGGGACCGAGGGGATCGGCTTAGGCCTCGACTATGAACAGTAAATGTCCCTGTGTCTCTTGCTCCCAGCGCAAACGACAAGCTTAAACCTCGGGATCGGTGCGAGGGAGGCGGGGGAAAGTGTTCCAAGTAGCTTCCTTCACCGCTTCATTTGAGCACGAGCCCTCGACCTACTTGCCTGCCCGACCCTCAGGTGGGTACAGCCCCTCACATGTACCCGACGCCTAACAGCGCCCGGAGCTGCTCGACGATGGGCATCTGGACCACGATCACAGGGCCCTGGCGCATCACGGCTGGGAGATAGCCCTTGAACAGAGCCCTGACGCCCTCGCCACGGAGTGTCTCCGCGAGCACGGAAAGTAGCGTCGCGCGCGGTGAGGTGCTGTTGAGAACTCTTGTCTTGAGCGTGTCGGCCGGCATTGCTACTGTCTGTGCAACGATAGCTGGGCACAGCGCGGCAGAGTATCACCAGAGGAGGGCAACAGGTCAAATGATGCCTAAGTCGATGTGTTT
>ENA-UOXV01004987-UOXV01004987.1-marine-metagenome-genome-assembly--contig:-NODE-4987-length-14900-cov-6.130751_pt1 | contig 14900 bp, 19 predicted proteins | sample MGYA00238165_ERZ766961 | MGnify/ENA primary metagenome ERZ766961 (study PRJEB28924, sample SAMN03173240) | marine metagenome | biome: Marine; feature: Water; material: Subsurface seawater | place: North... | reverse complement strand
GAGCTGCAGCACGCCAATCACGGCTGCGCGCGCGGGGGGATAAGATCCCGAAGCTGTCTGCCGCGGCGGGAGCGGCAATGATTCGGAATGCGAGTGGTGGAGACGAGGGGGTCATCGCGGCTCCTCATCAAGCGTTCAAGCAAGTACGTCCCACCTCAGTCACTCTGCACGATTCAGCTATGTTAGCGCGCGAAAAGGCAGCATTGCGCGGGCGCGGCTCGGAGGGCAACACGCCGGTGGCACGGGCTCGCACGGCGGTGCCTCGGACGCCTGACGTGCGCAAGGACGAGTGGTTTGCTGTGTCGATTCTGGCGGACCAACGAGCAGAGGAAGAGGACCGAAAGCAGCGGATGGTAGTGCAGCGGCGCGGGGCGGAGACCCGCGCGGTGCTGGCAACTCAGCAGGCGCAGATCGACGCGCAGCTTGCTGAGGAGAGGACACGGGACCGAGCGGAGGCGCAGCGAATGGCTCAGGACAAAGAGCGCTGGGAAGCGCAAGACCGTGCGCGGCGGCGCGCCCAGCTGGAGCGGCGTTCGGCGGAGAAGGTTCGGGCTCGCGAGGCGCGGCGCGCGTTTGTCGGGGCGGCGGTGAGCGAGGTGCGAGCGCAGCGCGTTGAGGATATCAAGACGAATCTCGAGGTGCGGCAGCTGATCGAAGATGACAAGCTCAAGGCGGCAGCGCACAAAGCACACCTACGTGCGGAGAGTGACAAGGTTACAGCATCCAATAAGATGGAGCTGGAGCGCAAGCGTGTTCTCGCTGTCGAGGAGCAGGCAAGAGAGCGCCAGGCAGTTTCTGCATACCAGCAGGTACTTCTTGCACGGGAGCAGGCGAGAGAGCAGGAGGTTGCGGCACTCAAGGCACGGCAGGATGCACAGGGTGCGCAGGCCGAAGCTATGCACGCGGCGGCCTCGGTCGAAGCGGCGGTGGATGAGGCAAAGGCAGCGCAAGTGCAGAGGGAGCGTGAACGAGCGCTGGACGCGGCAAGAGCACAGCGCAAGCAGGAGGCAGTGCAGCGCGTGGCTGATGTGCACGAACACGTGAAAGTGCAACTTACAGCTTTGCGGGAAAAGGAGCTTGAGGAAGTTCGGCAGGACCAGGAGGAAGCAGCAGCAGCGCGGGCAGCGCATCACAAGGCAGTGCGACAGGACGCTGAGAGAGTGGCGGCTCGCAGAGAGCGGAATCTGGCGCACAGGCGAGACCTGGAACGTCAGATTGCGTACAATCACCAGGTACTCAAGGATGGCGCCGGCGCTCGTGGGATGACGGACTTCGAGCGTAAATACAATGCAGCGGATCTTCGCGCTGCCGGGCGCCTATGATTGTTTGTAAATGCCGGGCCGCGTGTGCGTGAGAATAAAAGAGTGAACGGTGGACTAGCACACATCCACAGGAGTGAACGGTGGACTAGCACAGATCCACAAGAGTGAACGGTGGACTAGTCCACAGATTTCGTGAAGTGGTCAAATTTCTCGTCCAGGACGATCGAGCCTCGTCGCTGGGGTTTGCGTGAACGGCAGCCCATCACGATGGCGCCGCGGCGCTGTGGTGTCCCAGCACAGCTTGCACTTCTACTAGCTTCTACCGCTAGTTGCCTGTTTGCAATTCGCGCGGAACACTCGGGCGGTGCCGACGCTGTGCCTGCAGGACGCCATCTATTGAGGGCATCGACAGTTCGAAAATCTATAGCGCGGGCGCTCCCCTTTGCTGCATTTGTCACTCCACGCCTACAAACAGTGCAGCGAGCGCCAATCGTTGGAACTTTCTCCGTGCGGCTTGTTTCTCGGCCTCTGGTGCCTGGTCTACGAGTTGTTCCGCCCTTCAAGAGTGCAGAGCGCCTTTCGGTAAGAATGATGGATGAAGGGGCTAAAATCAGCGGAGACGGGTATGATGAGGCAGGAAAGGAGACCAATTCTCTGCTGGATGATGACGAGCTGCCGTGGAAGCCTGCGGCAGGCGGAGGAGACCAGACTTACGCGATCCTTGAGGCGATTCTCCTTGCCACATGCATGCATGCGTGCCTCGGCATTGGCAGCTGAGAAGTGGCATGCTCGACAGGGTCGAGAAATCCGCGGACCAGTGTCAGTGCGGTTTGCAGCTAGTGACGCCGAGGTTGGCCCACGGCGTGGACCACACCGCTGGCTGGCTAAGCCTGAAACAATGTGGGGGGTCAAGAGAAGCGCTAAGGGCCGCAACGTGCAGGAGCGAGAGGATCTCAGTGTTCCCAAACCGCAGGGGGGGGAGGTGCTTGTACGTGTATACACGGCCGCGCTGGACGTTTGCGACGTGGTGAACGAGGCGAAGAAAGCTGCTGTCCCAGGCTGTGAATTTGCCGGGACAATCGTGGAAGTTGGAGCGAACTGCCAGCGCCTGCGCGTTGGTGACGAGGTGTGGGGGTTTTTCCCGAGGGATCGAGGGGGGGCTCTGGCGGAGTTCGTGGCCGTTGAAGAGGCTCTGATGGCACTCAAGCCGCTTGATCTTGAGTGGGCATTTGCGGCAGCGATGCCGCGGGCAGGAATCGCGGCTCTATTTGCCGTGGCCCCGTGGCCCTCTGACCCCCAGGCACCCCCACCCCGCTGGGTTGCGCCCTCTGACCAACTTCTCGTTCTCGGCGCTGACTCCCCGGTGACATCCCATGACGCTGGAGCAGCAGCCCCTGTGCCTTTGTCCAGCCCTGTTTTGCCCTGCCGAATCCTCGGGTGAGAGCCGCTCGCCCTGTTTCATTTTACACGCCACAGACGCTGAGATCTTTCCGGGGGCGGGGGGGTGTAGACGGGAATCTATGTGACGCAATTGTCATGCGCACTGGGTGCAAGTGTAACGGCTGTGTGTGACGAGAGGTACCTCCGGGGTGATTCAGTCCAGCGAATTCACAGAATGGCTGTCGCGTGTTGCAGATCGGTCAGAATTGCCTGGATCTCACATCAGACCTGCGTGCCTCGTAGGAACCAAGACCTTCTGGCATCCCTTGGCGCCAACACACGGGACGTAATGATCACCGCCTCTCACTTGACGTGTCTGCCTTTGTGAACGACACACTCGAGATTCACCTCGCGTAATTGGTCATGTCGGCTCGTTTCATAGTGACATCCGAGCTTGGCCCGTTGACAGGAGAGTCGTGTGAAAGGTGCAAAAGGTTGGCAGGGCGACGGTTTGATGCAGCCTGGCAACGGGAACTCTGATCGCAACGTAAGAATCCCGAGACTACTGTGATGATATGTATTATACGAATCACACAACCTTCAATTTCCAGAGCTGAAACACGTCTAAACAAGTCGAAATTTTCGCTGCACTGCCAGGAGGATCGAATTGATCTTCGTGCGATCAATCCATCTGGGGTTTTTGACCAAGTTTTCGATTGCCGTCCTGAGCGTCCGCCCAGCATCGCGGAGTCAAGCATGTGGGTGGGAGAGGACGAGCCGCCACGCAAAAATCAGGTGAATGCGGAACTCGGTGGGGTTCCCCCTTTTCCGGTTGTTCGAAACTAAATGTTGTTACCTACGCAGGAGAAAGGCGAACCCAAGCGTTTTCGGCTGTGGCGTTTGCTCAATGGATCATCTCGTAAACCCTTGCCAGGTACGAAGAAGTGACGCTACATGAAACTGGAAACGGTTGGTAGACATCCTTGAAATCTGGAACATGCGTGGCACACAAAGAGACAATGAAGCTGATCTTTCGCTCAAAAAAATGCAGGTGTAGCTTTGGTGGACGCAAACTTGGCCGATATGATAGTCAAAAATCAGTGCGGCAATGAAGTCCAAGAAGATGTGGTGGTATCGAAGCTTGACCGATTGGTGGCAGACAGAGGTCGCCAGCGAGTGGTGCCGCTAGTGTCAAACCTTCTTGATCAGCTTCGACAATCAGTAGAGGACGGTACGTGCTAGTGGAGCTGAGAATCAATTGCCACTCTTCTTGCTGTTCCGTTCTGAACTGTGTTCATCTTGCAGGTTCTCTCATTCCTGTGCTAGATCCTTTGTCACCGTTTGCCTGTCAAGACTCAGCGTCGGCCCTAGCGCTTCTTGAAAACCGTGCGAACAGGTGTGCAATTTCTCAGCGGATTTCATTGCCCATGGTCATGTTGTCAACAAGAATTTGTTGGATTTACACCGATTGTGGCAGAGCTCCTCCTGTGGCCTGGGCGATCAAGCACTTTGAAATTATTGAGAGCTCGACGGTGCATCAAATTTAACTTTAGATCAATTATAGATTCTTACGAAATTTCTCGCTCTGTAATGTGGACCGATTTCATTATCGAAACGGGTCTCAAGTTGTCAACTTCTTTCAGGCTGATGAAACAAGTGATGATGGCGAATACGTGGATGCCTCCACCACAGAGGTCGTACGAAAGGATGATGGGGAACCCCGAAGAGGTCTCTTCTCGGGGTGGCGAAATCAAAAATGGAATATTGCCGGACGGTCAGAGGAAACTCAAGCGATGGCGAGGATTGCTGCTGATGCTGCTGCATTTCGTCCCGCGGGTGGGCTTCGAGGGGGCTACCCGCAGGAGGTGGTGCTGCTGCGACGTGGGCCCCGAGGAAAGTCCAAGCGGTTTGCGTCTGTAAGGGGGAAGGGATCCAAGTCAAAAAACAGGGACGAGATGCTTTACACAAACGGAGATTTTGAGGTCATCGGCAGGGTATCATGCCTGCCATTCCATCAGAAGGGTTCTGCTCGTTGATCTGGTCAGTGATCCGAAGATTTGGGCAGGTACGATATGACGCATTGGAACCTGCACCTGTACTAGGCCAGGTGTGGTCAAATATTGATGATTCTTATTTTTGGCTTCATCAGTTTTTTAGACGAATAGATTCAACAGATCGCTCTCAGGTTGACCTACAGCTTCGGCTCACTCCCACCGTCGCTCGAGCCATCGAGCGAGAGAGGCAGGCGTGTGTCGAAGCAGGAGCTCCCGATGGCACTTGTTTCCTTTGGGTAGGTCCCACTGTCGAGTGTTTCTGAAGCACAGTGCATTTATTGTCTGCTCGATGCTCGTGGGTTCATTCTTTCTTGAGCGATGGAGCGCTGCAGGCGGTTGGGAATGCCGGGACTGGGAAGCTTGTTGTGCAGGTTTTTCCACGTACAAAAGTTGTCCGTCTTTCCGATGTCGAAAACGTGAAGAAGGTAACAAGCATGGCGTGATTCGTGTCCCGATTGGTCTCTGTTGACAAGCTTTTGGAGTGATGCAGCATTCAAACAAGATCTGACGTGTTGACTTGTACGCAGAGAGCCAGTTCCAAGGACGGAGTGGCCAGTGTGCCAGAGAACTGACAGAAGGAGAGAGCTGCATCCTCCACATGCCCTAGGGACTCCGGGGCGATCGGCTGTCTCAACCGATGTATCACCCTGACTACTGTACACCTGTGATCTCCCTTTGTCTCCATCCATGTGAGAAGTGTGTCGCTCGGCAATTTGCGTGTTCAGTCGAGTTTGCAATACAGCTTCATACGTGCTAGTTTACAGCCGCCTCCAACGTTGCAAGATGACCGTGAACATCAACGTCTCAAACATAAACCGAGTCAAGCGGGTCCGAGACCAGTGGTGCTGGCCACAGACCACACGTGCAAGACTCGCAATCGCCCCCACTTAGCGTCGACGTCCGGCAGTAGTAGCACACCTGGGGGAATCATGCAGCACCATCAGTTGTTCATATCAAGGTACTTTGTTTGCGTAGTGACAGGCCGTGAACTACTACAGCGCTACCGACGATTAAAGTGCTGTCGGAGAGCATGCTCCAGAAAATTTGTGCTGCCGCCAGGTTCGCCAAGAGGCTCAAAGGTTTCGCGTGTACCGCGTTGCAGTTGTCAGGCGCCACTCCCGACGCTGCATAGCTATCCCCAAAATTGTTTGCACTCATGAGCGGCGTGTAAGTGCCGTCTGCCGGAATGCAGTCCACCAGTCCAGCTTTGTTGGTGATGTCAGTGCAGATCGGCTTCACACCCAAACTGCGCCAGGACCCATCCGTTAGTGACCATCCCAACGCAATCGTACACAAATCGCTGCACAAAACCTACAGCACTGCGCATTGACTTGCACGTGGATGAATCCTTGCGCGTGCTGGTTAGCTGGTAGAACGCGGAGCTGCAGGAGCGCGGGTGGAAAGCATTCGGGATGGCCGGGGGCGCACATGTCGTTGTAGCCCATGCCATAGATGGGAATGTCAGGAACTCGCGATGGAGTTCTGGTAATATGCCCCTCCAGTAGTATAGTAGGACGATTCGACACGCTGGTGAGACCTGCCAGCGTGACCACTGCCCCGGCCCGACCATGTCGCTGGTCAGTCTCTCAGGAGAGATGATCCACTCTCGGACGTTCACAGTCAGATGGTCAATTCCAACATTTTCGAACCCAATGTAGCACTGGCAGATAAGCATGGCCGGCATTAGTTGGTGGGGATCTTATTCTACCTGCGATACAACCGAAGAAGAGAGCAGCACGCTGCCGTCCGCCCTCCATTGTCCCTTCAGGGCACGAGTTGGCTGATCTTATTTTAAACTTTTGTAGTTGACATGCAAAAGTTGATATAGATCGGGCGCAAATTGAACACGACGGGGATCACCTGGGATAGAGTGGCATGGGCGCATGCTAGGACTGTGCCACGGCACAGCCCCCGCGCGTCATCTGCCGTGATTCTTTCACAAATTGTTCCGCCATGCAGTCACGCCTGACGGCGAGGTTCTTCTGGCTGCTACTTATCACGTTGCATCTCAGATTCTCGAGGCCTTCTCAAGCATCATCACATTCCGCTGCGGCTACGCGATCACACGGCGCGGACGACGACGCATGCATTTCGGGAAGTGGCGGCTACGAATACGAAGTGCGTGGAATACCTGGACGGTTACGACTTGGTCAGGCGAGCGCATGGCTTGTGCGCTCCTCTGGGATCCGCGACCAGCTGGTTGCAACGCAGGAGGTTGGCCGCCCGTCGAGAACTTACCTGACAATTTGCAGAACCCAATGTCCTACTACAGCTGTGTCGCAAATCATCCAGACGTCTGAGACACTGATGCGAGTACCCAGGACCCCGAAAAATGTCTTTCATGCATCGCTCTGACATATCCTGCGTTGGACACAGCATTCGGGGTGGACGTCACCCTGGAAATTGGAGCTGGATTGGCGTCAGAGAGGTGGGGATCCGCCAGAGCCGAAAGCTGTGGCGGTGATGGAGTCGGCTGTACGAATTCAGGAGGTGCTAGATGGCGTTGGGCAGGAGGAGGGTGTGGGCGTCGTGATCCTGCGCGTAGAGTCGGGTCACGCGCGGGACGTCAAAGACTATGTTCGCATCATAGCGTCCTGGTTACATCTACCTCATTTCTCCAATATTGCGACTAACATGTGGCATACCTGCGCTGCTCCTGTGTGCGCAATCTGACGTTCCGTTTCTTTTGGTTCAGCTGCAGGGCGCGTGGGTTGGAAATGGCACAGTTTGGGGGGAGAATTGCGCGGTCACAACGACGACCACAGTATGAAGCAACATCAAAAGAGCCATCAGGTGAGTGCAGTCCGATGCACCAGGAAGTCCAAGTGGTGTGGAAGCGACGAGCGAGCCTGGGGCAACTCGACTGTCTTGTGGCAGCTGCCGTATCAGCTGCACAAGTACCCGGAGCACTTCCCAACTCGGATATGCTTGTCAGAACATGCACCGTGGCAAACAGCTCTCGGTCGAGGGGTCAGCGAGGTCTGCAGAACAAGGTAGCACAGAGCGGGCAGAAGCGGTTGGTTGTTGCAACCGCGGGGCGAGTGGCAGAAGTACAAGTGCAAGTGGCGGATGGCTCAGAGATTGAGCGGTGGCTGACTAAACATGTTCTGGAGCCTGGCACCTGGGAGCACGGAGCGGAACGAGTGCTCTGTGACACTGTCGGGGTCGACCTGGAATGGCGTCCAAGCTTTTCCCGAGGTGAGTACCACCGTGTGGCAGTTGTGCAGCTTGCCGCCGGCGACAGAGTGCTGGTCGCACTTCTCCAGCCAAATCAGGAAACTTTTGATGACAATCCGGCAGTAGAGCCCCCAGAATGCAAGTTGGTCGCAAACACCTCGCTGTTAGCCAATGGCGCTCTTCCGGAATCGGCGGTTAATGGCGGAGTCCCTCAGCTTCTCGTACGCGTTCTCGCCCACCCAGCGATCCGCAAGGTCACTCTTTTCCCGATCCCGTAACCATTCATGGCTACCAAGTTTCTTTCTCCTGCGTTCTGCATCGTATGCTCAGAGATGAAGGACCGGAGCAGGTAGGAGTCGGCGTTGGGGGCGATGCGGCAAGGCTTCGACATGACTACGCCCTGCATCTCACGCCGCGAGTCGACCTCGCGGTACTTTCCAGTAATTCGTTTCAAGTTGACGAAGTTGTGCCTGCCCGAAATGCCGGATAGGAAACCCCTGATCGTCATCTAAAGTTACACAGGAAGTTGCTGAAAAACAACGGAACAAAGCGGGGGGCAATGGAACGAAACTTTCGTCCCTGGCCAAGATCACGCAGTCCCTTCTCGGCCTGAAGCTGTGCAAGGTGCTGCACCGAATTTGCAGACTCAGTCCAATGCAAGAGGTTCAAGTCGTCCCTAAATTGACACACATGTGGCAGGCAAACAGGATCCGCATGACGAATTGGGAAAAACGCCCCCTATCGCTCGAGCACGTAATTCCATCCCCGACATCCCCGACATATCGCATGCCTGGCGGGCGGGATCGACTCTGATCTAGCTGTCGCTGATTCAAAGCCTCGCGGGAGGTTGCAGGAGATGTATGCAGCGCTCGACGCATGGGTTGGAAGTGAGGCTCTGACTGTACTGGAGGCGGCGTTGGGGGAGCCAGTCGCTGTGGATGCAACCCCGGTTTCGACCCCACGATCGAGGCGTGATCGCAGCAGCAGGTATCAGAGACGAAATCAGGGTGTGGCTGGGGTGGCCCCAGTGCGGACTTGACTGCCGCCCCCTGTAGCAAAGGTGCAGGAATAGCTCCTACAATCCGCAGTGGCCCCGTGCCTTCAACTTGCGAAGGAGCGCCGATGTAGACGTGACACGCGGGGAGGCGTGCGCTTCAAAGTCTATTGTGAATCATGTATAACTTTACAGCTGCAAGCACTCTCAAGAGAGAAGGGGAGGCAGGGGCAGCAACGGATGAAGTAAAAAGTAGAAGAAAAACGACACAACTAGAACAGCCGGAATTGCAAGAAGATTGAGTGTCGCAGGGGAACAGCATCGGATATTGTCCATGCGCCGCAACTGCCGCTTCGCCAGCGCAGCGTTGAAGTTTGCGAGCCAGTCGACACGGCGCTTCTGTCGCACTCGTAATGGCACTGATTCATCTAGGAGCCGAGTGCGAAGCTTTCGATAAGCTCCCGCACAAGTTCTCGGTAATTGTGTCGTGTCCTTCGAACGAGGCCGTAGCCGTGTTCCCGTCGATTCTTCCACAGTGCGCGCTGCTCCCCCACTTCCATGAGTTGCCTCACCCTCGACGTCTTGATTCTGCAACCTTCTCACCCCCTGTTCATTACAGACGCTCGGAGCGCTACCAAGAAAGTCTGCTGCGAGATCTTCCAAATCACCTTCAGACTTTTTTCCTCCGTCGCCTGCCGTTGCAAGGGTCAAATTGATGCACGCTCAACAACACAAACGGGGAACATGAACCGCTCTTGAGTGTGAAAACCCCATTTCTTGGAGCTGTACTGGAACAAGAAAAGGCCAGATTTAATCGCATGTACCAGCTTACGAAAAAGCTGGTACAGCCCTGGATGTGGCTGCTCGGAGGAACCTCCCCAAGGGGAAGCACGAGAGGGCATCTGTCGCCCCCCCCTGCAACCGCTGGCAGCGAGCATATTGCACTTGACTCGGCATTAGTCACCGCGTCCCCAGAGGCCGCGAGGCCTGAGACCCGGCCGGCTTAATGTGCGTCGCGGACACTCGCACGCACACTAGGAGCACCAGGAGAGGATCGGGTGGCAAGTATTGACCGCGGGAGGAAAAGTCAATCGAGGACGTCGGGGCCCTCCCAAAGCGCATCACGGGAGGCACCACAGATAGCAGATTTGGACCTCGGCTGAGAGGGTTCATCGGCTCCGTCCAGCTAAGCCACGATCCTACTTGCCCGCCGAGTCCTGCAATTAAACCTGACATGAACCCTGTGCCCTGTGTTTCCTCTTTAGGATATTCCGCGAATGCAACAGGCTGGCTCTCCTCTTCCGTCTTAGTGTCCTGACAACAAGCTCTGTCTCCATTGTTCGACAACCCAATACGATCATCCATGTCCTCACAATCCTCTGACTCTCTGCATTCGAGCATCCCGGCCTCTCCCGTGGAGTTGGGCATCTCGCTGACGACTTCGAGCTCGTCCCCCATAGAGCCGACACCTAGCCTTGAACCGTATGAAGATATGGTGTCCTGTCGAACCCAGGTAAGTTCAGTAAGACCCTCACTGGTGTGCACTGCAGCCATCCATCCCGCATTGCGAAAAACCTTACAAGCCTGTCTCTGTAACTGCTCGGAGGAACCTCCCCAAGGGGAAGCACGAGAGGGCATCTGTCGCCCCCCCCTGCAACCGCTGGCAGCGAGCATATTGCACTTGACTCGGCATTAGTCACCGCGTCCCCAGAGGCCGCGAGGCCTGAGACCCGGCCGGCTTAATGTGCGTCGGGGCATGCTCGCCACATGCATGTGGCGGCACCCTACTGTCCGATCCAGCGACTCTCAGTGGAACAGTGATTCTTCATGATCACTATCCGCATGTTCGCACGCGATTCTTTTCTCGGCCCCCGCCTCTCCTTACCTGCCTCTGCGCGGCATTCACGCGCGTCACCTCGCAACTTTTCTGTCTCTCGACGGCCGGGCCCGCCTCTGGAGTATTTCACCCGAGGGTGCGGTTCGGGCGGGCGTATCGTGAACAGGCTGCGCTGCTTCTGTAACGGGGTCTGTATCGAGACATAGATGATATCCAAGTGGACATGGGTATTCCGATGTCGGGACTTCCCTATCAAGCGTCTAGGGCGAGAGGCCTGCGTGCTGGCTTTACTCCTGCTCTGTTATCCCTTGTCCGCGGCACGCAGACAATGTGCCTCGATGCCCGATTACAGCAACCATCTTTTCAGGGAGAGGATACCCGTTTCGTTTCGCTTTTTGGAGATGAAAGCTATGCTGTTCTTGAAGAAGGGCCGTGCTGTCATGAGGGTTCGTGGAGGTGGGGGAAAGGTTGGTTCAAGAGAGTCTGACAGAGAACGCGATCCCGCCGCTGACGACCTTCCAGAAGCTGTCTGGAGCAACATACGAAAATTGATCTATCATCAAGACAGGTATGGTAAGAATTCAACGGGACCGAATGAGCTTGCGACCTTACAGGGCAAGATCGATGAGGACCTGGCGCAGGCCATGGGAGCTGCCTTTGGGAGCACCGCGGCACTCGAGAGCAGATCTGAGCATGAACTTCATTATGGAGCTGATAGGAAAGACCATCGTTTGCATGTTTGGGCTGGTAATCGGGCGCGACTTCAGATTTTCAATACCGAGCGAGGCTTGGCACCCTTCGCCCGGGTGGGACTGGAAGGTTTGGGACAGCGAGAGGTGAAGGGATTGGCGGCAGGAGCCCGGCACCTCGTGGTCTGTTGCAAAGATGGAACTATTCTGACGGCGGGGAGCAACGAATTCGGGCAACGTGGGGTGGGCTTTACATGGAGCGATGGGTCAAAAGAGGATGTGGGGGGGGTTGGAGGGGCGACCTCTAGAGAGACGAGTAGGATGGAACAAGAGAATGCTGACGGACAGAAGAGGAGCCGTTCCGAGACACAGGAAGCTGCAAAAGTGAGTGGACTCTCAGCAGTAGACTTACCCGGGGATGGGCGTATTCGCAAAGTGTCGTGTGGGAGCTTCCACTCTGTTGTGGTGACCGAGGGCGGTGCTGCGTGGGGCTGGGGAGACAATCGAGCTGGGCAGCTGGGGCTTTCGCGGATCAAAATTGTAGCTGCACCGGCAATGCTGCGTGTAGGCCAAGCATGGTGGCCGGAGCAGGCAATCGTCGACGCAGCCTGCGGCGACAAGCACACGGTACGCGCCCTGTTTCAGGCGGCTCTGGCACCAACCCGTAAACGCCCGTGGTCAGATTGCCAATACCACCACCGAGCCTGCAGGTCTTGTTACTCTCATCAGGCACCATCCTCGCGTGTGGCTCAAACCTCCATGGCCAGCTCGGGTGCGGACTCAGCGCTCTGTGGCACCGAGTGCCTCAACCCAGAATCGACTTCAGAATGAGAATCTTTTGGCCCTGAATCGACCTCAGAATGAGACGTTTTGGCGCCCCAGGTTTGCGCGTGGCTCGATACCATCCGCCCAGGTGAGCCTTGTCAAACGACTGCAAGCTGTTCGGATGGGGCTGCGGCTACCGAGCGCCAAGGTGGTGGTTCCACCTCCTCATATGCCTCACGAACGACATCCGCTGACCGAAGTGGAGGCCCTGCGCGGAAAGGGTCGCGTCCTGATGGTGGCCTGTGGAGCGCACAGCACAGTGGTTGTTACGCAAGGAGCAGACGACGCGGCATCAAAGTTTGGGGACAGCTCAGCTTTGCAGGGGGCAGACGCGGCTTCTGGTGTATCAGGACAAGATCCTACCGCTCGCGGAGATGGTTGGGTGCGGGTGTGGACATTTGGGAGAAATTCACGCGGCCAGCTCGGGCAAGGGAGCCTCGCAGTGAGCGGATGGGAACCACGGGTCGCGGCAGTACTCCGGGGTCCCGTGCGTACCCTGGCTTGCGGGTCAGCGCACACTGTTTTGCAGGATGGGCGCGGGCAGCTGTATGGATGGGGTGATAATTCAAATGGCCAGCTGGGGGAGGGAAAGACTTCCCATCGTGTTTCGCCAGTGGCATGCGGCCTGATTCCGCCCTTGCCCTCAGCTCAGGTTGCCACGCCCTCGACACTCAGTGCTGTCACCGGTGTCGATGCAACTATTGCATGTGGCTCTAGCAGCACGCTGCTGCTCGACCAAGTCTCTGGTGAGGTGGTGTGCCTCGGGCAAGGCGCCGAAGGAGAGAGCGTCCGGGTTCTGCAGGGCGTCCAAGCGATTGCCGCGGGCCGCGACTTCGGAGTGTTGGTCTTTCGGTGCTAGACAAATCGTGCCTCGCGAGGAGCCAGAGTTGGGGGCTTTGTATTGAAGAAAGTTTTGTGAAATTACTTTCGTGCACTTCGACTAGAGTTTGAATAAGGAAGAAGGGTCCTTGAGCCAGATCGCGCGGGTTATGAGGTGCGCTGTCATGCCCACTGGACCGAGGATGAAACACAGGGCCAGCGAACATGGTGTCGGCACCTCCTTATCAAGACCATCAAGATAAACCCATCGCCCCACCTGCCGGATCGTAGAGGGGGTTCTCAATCTCACCAATCTCAGAACCGGCTTTTGATCATCGTTCCTCTTCTAGCATGCCAGTTCTCGGCTCGGCTCGGCTCGTGGCAGCGGGCACACAGGGTGGGTGATCACGAAGAGATCCCACGCAAGAACGTGCGCCCACTCTTCCGAGACAAAGACCGGGTACTGTCTCATTTCTTGCATCGCGCTCAGTTTGACAAACCCTGCTCGTCCTCATTCAGCCTTCGCAGTGCAACAGAGGCGCGAAAGTCATGTGAAAGAGCTCCCCGCTCCATGAATGAGTGGTCATGGTGTAGACCTTGTGTTGCGAGAAAAGTAAACTCCTCTGCAGATCCAGGCTGGGAAAGACCATACAACACAAGCGAAAGGTGCATTGCGGCACAGATCAGAATGGGCACAGATGACTTCATCACCGCTATGACCTGTCCCCGCACATGTAGCATCAGCCTTGTCCCCCCGCTTGCCTGAGTACTATTTTCTGGCATCTCGTTTGGCACATACTTCTGAGTTTTTGGGCGCGGCAATCATGGCTGCCCAAAAGGGCAAAACGGCGAAGTTCACGAGTGTGAAGATCTGCATCTCAATAAGATTCATTTTGCAAGTCTGCTTCCACGGCGAAGGAGCCTTCTTTGAAAAAATGACAAAACACAGGATGGCTACACGGTCCGCGAAATCGTGGTGGCGGTGGGGCACATGACCTGCTGGGGATAAGTTGTGAACTCAGGCTGAGCAAACTCGATCGCTTTGAGGTTAGAAACTCCCGAAAGGCATCGTTGGCGAATGTCAGCTGGTCTGACATTGTGCTGCACCGTACGGGAATTGATGGGGTGGCTGCGCAGCGACAGATTCGCCAGTGACCCGGAACAGAACGCGAACGCGGAAGCACGCGGCAGGAAACTAGAAAATGCCGATGCTGCAAGGAGGATAATGTGAAAAACCGACAGGAACGTTGGGCTCCGACGCGATGTGTCTCTGCACTCGAACATCGCGACGGGCTGCAACGATCCTTGGAAAGGGCAACATTCGTCTTGAGGCGGGCCCGTCTTTGTCCATTTTGTCGGGTTATTTTTTGCACGTAGTGCAGCACACATTTCCGGTGAACAGTGACATTTGCACGGCCGCGGCTGCAGCTCCAACCAGGAGGAAGCCGGTGCCCACAGGAGCAGAGATGCAGCCTGACCAGACTGGTGAGGTTCCGCAGCTGGCGTCGACTGCTGCCTTGGTGATCGAGGGGCTGGAATCGTTTGAGCGACAAGAGTCCTCCGTTGAACCGTTCCTGAAGAATGTCGTCAAGGTCGAGAATCTACAGAGTGGCGGCGCGGAAGGGGACCTCGATTCAACTGTCTACCGCACCGAGCTCCTCACCGAGCTCCTTGGCTTTGAGCACGCCGACGAGGTCACTGCTCGCGCACAGCCAAATGAATTCTCGTTCTACCAGGTTCAGAATTGATGCAAAGAATCTGACAGAATCTGTGGGCAGGCGGGACTTGCCAGAATAGCCCGCAGCAACTCAAGAGAGAGGATGAATGACGATGTGCCTGCCGTAGCGCCAACGCTCCCCACTG
>ENA-UOXV01004984-UOXV01004984.1-marine-metagenome-genome-assembly--contig:-NODE-4984-length-14909-cov-6.268278_pt1 | contig 14909 bp, 21 predicted proteins | sample MGYA00238165_ERZ766961 | MGnify/ENA primary metagenome ERZ766961 (study PRJEB28924, sample SAMN03173240) | marine metagenome | biome: Marine; feature: Water; material: Subsurface seawater | place: North... | reverse complement strand
CGCGAGCACGTGGGCGGCGGGAGCCGGGGCAAAAGCCCCGAGCCCACACCGGGCCAGTGCGCGGGATCGCGGTATTAGTGAGGAGGCAAAGGGCGCAGCCCAGTACTTCCCAGTGAGCCGTGTAGCTGAGGTCCGGAGGCTGTACAGCTGAATTAAATGGAGGCACATGGCGTAGCTCAGTGCCCCCTAGTCGTGGTAGTCGTCGTAGTGTCCGGGCTCCTGCGGGGTGCGGTCCAAGTCTTGCAGTGCTGCTACAGCACCCAGATTGTCTGGGCAAGAGGAAGATATCTTCGTTTAAGTGCGCCTGGGGTATCTCACCCTTGCTGGACGTGGATGAATCGGGCGCATATGCACTATGCATTCGTTGCCAAAAGTCGAACAAGACTTGTGAGCGATCCGAAGGGTGGTGCGACACCGTGGACTCTGCATATCTACATTTGTATCACTGGAATTCACAACATATGCTCGAGTCAAATGTAGTTGAGTGTGCGCCGGGAAAGAGCACTTGCCAGAAAAAATCACAATTAGGATCTATTCGCGTTGGCAGGTTGACCCACACCAGGGCGGAAAAATTACAGGAGTCATTTCAGAGGAGGCGCTAGCCATCCTCCACAAAGGCGTTTTTGTGACCCACCTCACCCGCAATAGCTCAGCGAGGTTCTCACAGCGGGTGCCAGTCGGTGACCCGACCACTTGGGCCTCCCGTCAGGCAGCACCGCCACAGCCTACTCCGTCGCCGGGACCCAGAAGCGACGGTTCACCAGCAAAGGCAGCTTACTGAAGCTTGAGCGACACGCCGATCTTGCGGGAATCGAAGTTGTTGGTGTCCATCTCGAGGCCCGCCGACAGCTCCGAGCCGGCCGTGAGCGAACGCTTGTACCCCACGTTGAGCATGCCGTCAGAGTCGAGCTTGGCGCGGCATGCCGAGTCGCCGTCGATCTTGTACGAGGCGCCGACCGCAAACTTGTTGCCAGAGGTGGAGAAGGTGCCCGCCACCGAAAGGTCGTCGCTGACCTTCTGGTCGTAGGTGGCCGCGATGTCGTCGCCCTTGAGGCCCTTGAGCACAGCGCCGATGCCGAAGCCAGCGCCGTTGTACTTGGCCGCGACGGTCGGGTCGGCGACAGAGCCGTCAGTGGAGTCGTACGAAGTCGAAACGCCCACCGAGATGTCCCCAGCCTCGTACACAGCGGTCGCCGCGAGCGACGAGCCCTCTACGCTGGCCGTCGCCATGATGTCCCCGGTGCCGTACTCGGCCGAGATGGTCGGCGCCGCCATGTCCGAGGCCTTCTGCCCGCCCGCGAGCTTGCCGTTGACAGTGAGCTTGAGACCCGGCATGAGGTCGGCCATTGATGCCTTGGCATTGATGTCGCCTGCGCGCACCATATCGCGTCAGCACACAAACGAATCACGGGCGGCCCCGATGGGGGCCACAGGCGGGAAGTATCGAGAAGTGAGTCATTTCTCAGGGGGATGTGCACGGGGCTGTGGTGGGGCTGTGTGGGGCTATGGTGGGGGTAGAGAAAGTGCCCAGAAGCAATCAAAAAATTTGGGCGATGAGCGGAGAAAGTGCTCACCGCCGCCGTTGACGTCAGCCTCGATGTCGACGCCCTGGGTATTGGTGGTGGCCTTGAGCGTGCTGGTCACCGACGAGGCGGAGGCGCGGTTGAAAATAGCCTTGAGGCCAGTGCCGCCGTTAAGGTCCGACTTGGTGTTGATCTCGAGCTTGGAGGCAGTCGAGTAGCCGTCATTGAGCACGCCTGTGGGGGCCAAGCACCGGTTAAAAGTGTGCAACTGCTAACAGCAGGCGCCTTCCAAGCTCTGGCAGCACCATTCAGTGGCGGCCCAGCTGAGCAAAGGCTAGCACGTTGGTTCTATGATCACGCGAAGTAGCAACGCGCTGGCCCATGGTGGCCAGCGGAGGTTGGGCAAAGGGGGCCGTGATGCCCCCATGTTTCGAACGGAGGCAGAACAGGGCGCACCTGGAGCTTCCGTGAGCTTCGAGAAGGTGGCGGCGCCGCCGCGGAGGCGCATCGGCTGGGCAGGAGTGGCGGCAGCGGCAGCGGTGCCGGCGAGGGCGACAGCGAGCGTGGTCTTGAGCATGCTAGTGAGGGGGGCGAATGCGATTGGAGCGAGGATCCTCGGCGGAGGATGTTTTTGTACTTCCTGGTCAGTATTGGCCCGCTGGGCACACTCCTTTCGCCACGCTTCGCGGAAAAATTCCGAAAACTCGACGGTCCGGCGACCCACCCCAGTCCCCTTTGAGCCAGCAACAGTCCGGCCTCTCATTTTCGGGGTTTCGAAGCGATTTCCACCCCAAATTCGGCAGGTCGCGTCCCTCATTCGCCCCCATTGCGTGTGTGTTTTCCAGCCTGCTTAACGGCAAATTGGCATGTGTGAAACAAAAACCGCAGCGATCCGGAATTGCGCCTCTCGGAGTGTTCAGACGCCCCCCGATCTTCGGGACTTATTTCCGCGCCCGCCACGACCGACGTTGTACCTGCGCTGTCCCCGTCGCGGGCATTTGCCGCAGCAAGTTGAGTACCGCGCATAGTACCGCGAGTTTGAAAGAAGAACTTGTCACAAATCCGGACGCATATCGGGGGGGGGGGGGGGGGGGCTTTGTGCGCAAGGTCTCATAAACACTGAAATTCATTTCGCACCGTCTGCCCGTTGTCTAAACTTTTAACGGCAACAATAGCTCCAAGGTCACGCGCGCGCTAAACCCCGCGCGCAGCGCCACCTGTTCATGCACAGGCTCGCCTCTCACACACCGAATGCATGTCCACAACCACCAGGCGTTCTATTGCGGTCGCACAGGTTGTGCGAGTATTCGTCTCTCTACCGAGTGTCGAGCAGGTAGCAGTTGTTGCGGGCGTGCCACATCTTGCACACAACGCTGTGGCCGCGCTGGCACCTCCAGGGCTTGGCCCACCTGGGCCGCGCGATCGCTCAGTCTCTCTCTCGCTCCCTCTCGCCCTGGAGCTCTGTCCACCATCGGGCTCAGGCTGGGAGAACCATGCGTCGGTGTGGTGAAGTATGGCGGCGTGTGGGACGAGCCAGCGCAACGCCCACCAATCTTCACCGGGAATGTTGAATCTCCACGGCAGTGCCTCAATCCGAGCAAACAGAAGCTGATTCCAGATACCCTGCACACCGCCTGTGTCTCCTGCGCGGAGCGTTTGGGTTTGGTAATTCGATGCAAAAGGCGCCTTGCAAGATTCATACAAGGCGAGTCTTCGAAGACTTGACCATGCAGCGCGACAGGTGTCGGGTCGCGGATACGATTCATGAATGCCTTCCAGAGGGGACGACTTGGATGCAGGACAATGACCTGCCGCGAAACCATCGGGGTTGATCACGATTCGGCACCATTGCACTTTAATCCTTGATGGAATGGAAAGATGGAGAATACCCCCCAGTTGAAGTGTGCACGGAGATTGAGAGGATCCAAGAGCCACTGCAAGGCAGAGAGGCTCGGCGCTGCAGCAACGAGGCTACGTGCCGCCACCCGGTGCCTGCAGCAGATGGAGCGCGACGCAAGGCTGTCAGCTGCTTTGACGTCTGCGCGAATCCCCAAGCCGTGCAGAGCCCGTGAAGTGGTCAAACCTCAGGAGTGGATCGAGCCAGCCAAGCACAGTCACGTCTGAGTCCATGAAGACAACACGCTCATACTCTGTGAATCCCCACGCGAGGAACTTGGTATGGCCACCACGAAATCGAGTCTTGGTCTGCATCCAAGATGGCGGTTTCACCATTTCAACAGCACACACGCGCCATCCGGCACCTGCGTCCCCTCACCATCAGTCCTTTCAGATCGCAACACCCATTGGGGGGTTTCAGCCTTAAACGAGAAAGGCTGAAAACCCTCGAGTATTCCAGCTGCCCGTTGTGAAAGTGGGTCCGTGCGGAGAAGCACAAGGTCTGCAGGCTCAGAAGTGTACTTCTGGACTCCACAACTGCCGCCCATCGCTGTGTGAACCGCAACGAGTTTCAAACACTCGAAGATGAGGGTGGCTTACGCAAGTTTGAGAAGCTGCACGAGCTCTAGGGCCTCCTCGCCGTAGGAGAGGGCCATAATTGCCGATGGCGCAGATGCGTTCTGAGCATTCGAGCAGGATCTGCGGCCGAGACAGTCAAGTGGAGGCTACACCTCCGCACAACCCGAAAGCAGTTTGGAAAAGTAACCGAACCATGGCGGATGTTGGGCTACCGTAGAACTCTGTCACCGTGTAGCGTTCTTCCTCGAAGAAGCTCCTCGCGCGGGCTGAGTCCAAGGGAGTAGTCAACCTCCCCACCGCGTTCGTACAGCATGAACTGAATGCTCGTGAGAAGGATCCCGCCTGCGAAGGCTCAAAACACGGAAGTCAATTCGCTCAGACCGACTTCGTAGATTGGCGCTTAGCACCAGGCAGGTATCACGCGTGCCGAAAGGGGGAAAGATCCACCTGCGCATAGGGTACCGAGATAGCGCTGGCGCTTGAAAGCCACTTTTCGAAGACGCAGGATGAAAGGAGGAATACGCACGTCCATGCCAGCCGTGCTGTGCTGAACCGTTCCCCATCTGTTCTGTTGACCAGTCCTACTGTGATCTGCTGCTGAAAATGGATGCCCCGCAACAATTGCCGCAACTCAGTACTTGACTCGACTCCGCAATTGGGGCCGCTCTTCGCCATCGGGTTCGTGCACTCGGGTCGGGCAAAGGCCTAGATGGCTATGTCAATGTCTGAAGGTATAGGCGGCTGCAAAAGTCAGCCGCAGCTGGATTTTGCCGGGCATGGAGCAGTTCGCTCGGCAGAGAAAGCACGCACGGCCACTTGCCTTTTTGCAGACCGAGTTGCGAGGGAGAGCATCGCAGTGTACGAGGCACGTTGCGGCAGGGAGCGCAATGGGAAGCAAACCGTCCTGGCTGCAATACTGGCGCATGAAAGTGCAACAGATTCACTGCATGTGTTGTCCTTTGGTGTTGGGACACAGGTGTAACCTGCGAAATCCTGCGGTGCGGAGCGCAGGATCTCATCCCAATAATCGCGAAGGGCGGTCCCAGGTAGCGGAGCAGGCTGTAGCGGTACAAGATCGCGTGGGAAGAATCGTCCGTGACTGTCACGCGGAAGTTCTCGCTCGTCGGTCACTGTGCGGCCCGACTTCCTTCCAAAGCTACTCGCCCACAAGAGGTCCTCGCGGAACTTCTGACGCAGTGACCTGTGGGAGGCAGATTAAGGGTGGTCTATCGCGAGATCTTAGAGCATCTCCGAGCCGATGATATAGCGCTAGTTGGTCAGCTAAGTTTGCTCGAAACAATTCCCATTGAATCTGCGAGACAAGGCGAGAAGAATGGAGTTCGTTTCAAGCTGCGCGAGGGGGTGACGCTACATCTCTACACGAGTTCCCAACCATGCGGGAATGCATCGCTTAAGCGATGGGCAAAGGGATGCAGAGAGACTTTCCGGAGCGAGGTGCCGGCAAGCCGTTGGGCGCAAGACGAGCATGCGCGGCTGCTTGTACATGCGCGCCACGAGGGACAGGTGCCCGCCCGCCGGAGCTCTCAGACAGCGTCGCCGGAGCCTATGCGCCATGCCAGTCTACTGCAACAGGCCGCCAGTAATGTGGTTAGAATATTGTGATGTAGTTCAGCCTTCTCCGCCCGAGCCCAACCCCAGTGCAAGATGCTGATGACGTTGAGCGCTCTCCGGCAGGTGGCCCTGCTCGTGAAGCGCGACCCAGGAGCTGCCAGAAAGTGTGCTGTGGAGGGGGTCGGATGCAAAGAATCTCAATCACTTGAGAGCTGCGATCGAGACGGGGTGATTCCACCAGGAACGTCGCGTCCGGACAGCGCCCTCGGATTCGTAAGCGCCCCACGAAGCTATCGCGCTCGCATAATTCTAGCAGCTGGCACCAAATGATCCGTGCGCATCCCAGCGTGGCACATGAACGTGTGGTTGCGCCTGGTTTGGCGCAGCGGATGACGTGCAGCGATAAAATCGCGAAGTGGAATGCACTGGGCCTGCAGGTTTGCATCACTGTCCAGGTGCCAGTGTACGTGAATCATCATTTTGATATATCCGCGGTGGGGAGCAGGGTGCACTGCTGTCAAGGTGGGTCGAGCCACTGTTCTTGTCGTCAACAACGGTTGGGCGCAAGTTCTCTAGACCACACTGTCAGCGTGCTCTGTGTTGCCGACTGCAGGACTTCTTGCCAAGCACAGTGCCGGAACTTGCAGGGACACAGTGGGGCATCCGACATCCGACACTCATGTGCACGCAAGTCAAGCTGGACACCGGAGCGATCTGTACAGCCGCGGGGGGGGGGGCGCGATTTTCGGACGAAGCCTGCCTCTCCTGGAGCCGAGGAGACTCTTCAGCAGAGCCTCTTGACGGCCGCCAGGGCTTCGCTGTGCCTGATGGCCCTAGCAGCGTGCCGCGCGTCTGCAAGCGCAGCCTCTTACAAGCTTTCAGGTCTCTTTCGAGTGCTACCCCTTCGCAGTATACGTCAGAAGGGTTGGAAGTACAGCGGCACCAGGAGAGCTGCATGCAGGCACAAAGTGTAAGTGGCAATGGAGGGCCGACCTATCGAGAGGAGAAGGATGCCGCGCAGTCCTATCAGCGGTTCGCTCCGCTTGCCCGCTCTTCCGAAAGTGGAAATGCTGCCTGTTGCAGCGAAAATCTAGCAAAGCTTCGCCCCGTGCTGAAGAGCCCCGCACTCGGTCGCGTGCATCGTGGTGCTGAGGCCGTGAAATTCGAACAGGGCAAAGGACGCACTGTTTTGTTCCACTTTGTTCTTCAAGGGTTGGGTCAGAGCAGACCCAGCGCTAGAGCACTTCTCACTGCCGCAGGGCAACCATAGATAGGCGATGTGACAGCGCGGTGGTGCTATGCTGCACGCCGACCAATAGCTCAAATTTCACTCACTCACTTCTGACGACGTGGAAGCGCCATCTTCTTGTTTGATTTGGCGGACGACTCACTTTCCCTCTTCGCCTTGCCCCCAACAGCCCGTATTTCCCCGCCATCCTCGCCACCCCTGCTAACTCCGCTACCGCTTCCGCCCATACCCTTGCCACCCTTGCCGCTGCGTGCTGCATCCTTTCCAACGCCCCAGGTCTTGTCCTTCTTCTTCTTTCCCTTGGCGCGGATCAGTTCGTTTTCACCAGAGGTGTCCGTTCCACCGGTCGAGACTCCCGTGAAATTCGAGTCCTCTTCACGAAGGTATTCCCCAATATCTGCCTGGTGAAACACCACGACATCTGTGGCCGGCAACTTCCGGCACTCTTGCGTGGACTTGGCCGTGACCCCGAACCCGAGCGGCACGTCCGCCATCGAGTATACCACAACCCCCTGGTATTGCGCAGTGTTCTCCGTGATCCGCCCCAAGCCCGCCTTGAGCACGTTGTTACCGTACAGAAACGAAAGCTCCGAAGACGGCTTCACCCAAACTTTGTACTTGGCGTACCTGCGATCGGGTGTTTGTTAAGGTGAGATCGAGATGGCGGGCGCGACCAATTGAATTAAATCATTCAAGGGGATTCGGAACGGGCCAGGCGAGGAAGCTTACTGGGCGAGAAAGTCAAGGCACGTGACGTGTAGACGGAACTTCATCGACTTGGTAAACTTGCCGAAGCACGTTCCCAGGTGCACAAGCAAGGACCTGCGTGAAAAGACCTCATGAGAGTCTAAATTCCAATCCAAGCGCTTGGTTCCAGGTTCTGGGCTCTTGACATTTGTCACTTTTGATCAAATCACCATAAACGCAGGTACATATCATGAGAACCCACTTTCTGGTGGATTCGGCCACCAGCTGTTTGGCTTGACTCTCTACCGAGCCAGAGTTGGTGAGAGGGGCGGGACCGCTCTGCATGCGCAGCGCGACGGCAGAGTGACTGGCTCATGTAGTATACGCGCTCCTTGTGCAGGCGAAAGCAGTACTCTTCATCAGGACGGTCAATTAGATGCTTGATGTTCCGACCAATGCTGCGCATCAGAATCCGGTCAGCTCAGTGGGCGACTGGAGGAAGGAACCTACCGACCACAATCTCCCACAGGAGCTCGAAGCTGCTTCGCTTTCACAGGGCTTCAGGGTACGAACTAGCTAGAGAGTTTCTCAAAGAAGATCTTGGTCTCATCCTCCGTGAGCGGCCGCATCCTCGCCGATCTGCGCGCCGCAAGTACACAGGCTGGTCTCACCGATCTCCTACGCACGTGAAATTTAGTGAACGGCTCCAAAGGCAACCGGTTTGAAACTCGATGGTCAAACTCAAAAAAACGCTTGAACGGGAGCGGGCTGCGAAGCGCCAATCCGCCAGCTGCTGGCTACGCAAAGCTTCCCTTGTGACATTCACAGGCAATGCCATCTGCAACGTTCTCCCAGGCTGAGTACGAGGATGCGAAACGCCGAGTACGTCGCCTCGATATCTCATCTGGAAAGGCCAGCATGCCCGGGGCAGCAAACTCATCCAATGTAGCACGGGTAGACATGGAAGCATTCGATTCGCTCCATGACTCAATTGTGGACCTCAGACGTTGTATTCTGGGGCGTCTTGCACCACACCCGGGATTACAGGGACTGCTAGATGGAGATTTCAAAGAGCTGCAGCTGCACCTCGACCGCCTTTTGATCCAGCACCAGGCCGATCGCGACCGTCACGGGGAGCAGCTCGCAGCTGAGCGCAAGGCGCACGCACAAGAAATTGAGACGCTACGAAGTTCCAACGAGACGCACCTGCAAACCCTTCATCTTGAGACCCTTAAGCAGCGCGAGGAGGCGTCGCAAAAAGCAGAACGGTTGCTTGGCGAGGCGAAGGCGGCGCTGGAGCATGAGAAGGAAGCAGCTCGGCGGCAGAAGGAAGTGTTTGAAGAAGAATTCCGTTTACGTGAGGTCGAGCTGCACGAAGAAATGAGTGCTCGGGCCGAGGGTGAGGCGCGCGCACTGGAGAAGCGGTTGTCAGAGAAGTTTGAAGAGGAGAAGAAGCGTGCGATGCAAGAGCTCGCTGAGGAGCTGATTCCACGCATCGAAGGGGAGCTGGTCGAAGCTCACTCGAAAGAGATGGCGCGGTACCAGCGTCGGGCCGCAGAGACGAAACGAGAGTTGCAGGAGCATGAAGCGCAGGCACGGGAGGCAGCACGGAAGGGTGCGGAGCGGGAGGCGGAGCTCGAGGCGTCCCTTGTGCGGCTGCAGCGCGAGCTTTCGGCTGAGCGGGAGGCCAGGGAGGCAAATGTCTGTGCACTGCAGGGACAATTACAGGAGGGCGAGGAGCGCGTGGCTGGTGTGGAGGAAGCGCTTGCGCGACTCCACGGTGCGCTCCAGTTAGTCGGGCAGGCAGAGTCTGCAGCGGCGGCCGAGGCGCGAAGAGATGCCGAGGCAGCAGGCAGAGAACTTGCTGAGGTCAAGGCACGCCACGTGACAGAGCTTTCAGAGATCAACGCACGGGTGCGGCGGGTGGTGCAGGTGAAGGAGGCGGAGCGGCTGCGACTGGCGGAGCTCTTGCAGGAGAGCACTGCGCGCGAGCGCGCCATGGAAAAGACTTTGAACGCCCAGGCGCAACAGGCCAAGGAGCTAGCTGAACTCCTCTAGGTTTCGCTTCGCTTGTTGCGGACGCCGTGTAAGTTGCGTAGATGTTGACATGGCTGTGTCAGTCGCTGATTGCAACATGTCCCCCCTCGGCCGCTTTGTCGCATGCACGCGGCAGCACTCACTTGCGCGGTGGTGTCGGCGGGATCACGCCAGTCTTGTCGAGAGGTACGGCGCCGGGTGCAAGAGGCTTGCCCAGGCCGTGGCTCTCCTCCAGCATGGCCTGCATCTTCTCCCGCAGCAACTTTTCCGAGCGGAGCGCCTCTTCCAGGCCCCGAATCCGCTCCAGCACTTGCTCCGACGACACGCTCATCCGGCTCGACCCCGACATCATGGACTCTGCCACGCTCCTCGACTCAGAAGGCGGCCGCCACCGCCGCGTCCACCGCCCACCATCGTCAAGCCCCGGCGAGGACGGCGGCAATTCCGAGCCCCGAGATGCCCGAGACGCAGAAGACCGCGCTGTCAGAACCGCTGTCGCTTGCGGCCGCGCTGCAGTGCCCCCACGTTTTTCCTTGCCCACGTCTTGCCCGTTGCGGCCGGACGGGCTGGCGGCGATGATGTCGCGCGTCGCTGCGCTCAGGCGCGATCGCGCGGTCCCGGCGCGGAGCTCCTCACCACCGCGCTCTGGCACCCGTGCAGAGTCTTTTGCAAGGTAGGCCTCGATCGGCGAAAGCCCTGGCATGAATTTGCCGTCGTTCGCACCTCCCAACCTCGGCCCGTCTGGTGGCGCGCTTGCGCGGCCATCCTTCGCCGGGGACTCGCCGGAGGTGGCAGTGCCCTTCCTCTTGGGTCGCCACACCAGGCGCCACTCGCCGAGCCTGCTGGGGCTTGGCGGGCGCAGCTGGCTATTGTCTTTCATCCACCACGAAGGCCGCGTGTTCGCGGGTTCCAGCTTCCGCCCGTACTCATCCGTCTGAAACTTGTTGGAAAAGTATCTCTGCGCGTTTCGTAGGGTTAAGTCACGGTTGCAGCAAAGCACGGGACTATGGATGGGCGCACGAGAGGCTTCCAGTGCTAATAGTTGTGCCAGAAGCAGGTATGTATCTCTGGTGCTGACAATACACAGCAGTGGTGGCTGGAGCAACGCAGCAAAGTAGCACGGGAGCACGGTGCAGCGCCCCGAGCTTTCTACACGGTAAGAGCTTCGCGGGAATGGCGGCGGCGCCTCCGCTTGGTTCAGTCACCTGGTTCTGGCAGGATTGAAAGGTGCGATTCGGACGGCCGTCAAGAAGCATGGTATCCTTGCCGAACCCGGCGCCGAAACGCGACATCGCTGCCCTCGGGCCGAACGACTCAGCCGTTTTCCGAGGTCATCGCAAAATTGGATTTGCAAAACAAAATAGCAAAATAATATTGAATTGCTTGTGGGTGGCCAGGCGATCCAGGCGCCACCCACTCGCAGACAGACAGGGAAGCCTGTCGTATGTTCCGAGTAGTCACGTCCCGGATAGTTCAGATACTGGCCCTGGCGTTGTTGGTCGCCCCATCTGGAGACGCATTCACGGGTTTCCCTGCATGGATCAAAACCATCGTCACGTCCGAGGTCGCCCAGGGTATGATGTACCGCAGCAGAACTCTTCTGCAGGCACGTTCGATTATGCTCGAATCCGGGAGCAAGATAGGATACTACTTACGCGGCAACAGTGAGAATCCTACAACTACTCCCCACGCTGGGATCGGCTTCGGGCCCACGCTGCCCAGGCGGCTGCGCGGCGCTGGCAGTGCGATTCGAATGTGCGCGGAAGGTGAGGTACAGCCAGAAACTATTGAGATGTACTCCTCCTCTCGAGGAACTTATTACGAGCCGCGCAAGCAAGGGAATCGCGAATCGGTTCGAGAAGGGGAGACAGAGGGTGTAGACGCAGTCGAGGAAGCTGGGGATCCTGGGGAGCTCGTAGCGTGGCTGCTTCGCGAGCAGCGCCAGGCGATCGGAAAGAAAGCAAAGGTGCGTCACTGACATGCCACACCATTTGATGTGCCTATGCAGCTCAACTGAGTTGCTGGGCGGGGTGGGCTTGCACGGCAGGCGGCGGTGGAGGAACAGGTGCTGTCGCTAGTGATCTCTCAGCTGGACACGCTGAGGTGCCTCGCCATTCTCGCGAGGCTGCCCCAAAGAGGTTTGAGTGAGACTGGTGGACCTGTGAGCCAAGATGATGCCGCAGAGGCTGCGGCCACGATGCTTAAGGTCCGCTCCAAAGTGCCCCATGCAATCCGAAGATCGGGGGCTCAGCGAGGCCTTCCAGTCCCGCTTGTTCATCACGACAATCTATCCGCGTGTCTAGCGTTACGTAGGGTTTAGAGTTCACTATGCGGTTCAAAGGAACTGCAGGAACTGCATAGTGAGCCCCATCCGATGCTGAGAGTTGTGGGACCCTCCGGCACTGAGTGTGGTGGGCCCTGCGTCTTCCGCGCGGGAGACCTGCGAGGTGAGCGCTGGAAACCGGCAGGTGCTGGCAACTTCGGCGATCATCGTGCCGTCACGGAGAGAGGAACAGGCGTCTGGCGCAGATCGTTCTCGGGTGACCGTGAAAGGAACGCCAGACGCGTCTGGCGCAGGGGGGACAGGGACCAAGAAGAGAATGAGGGCAAAGACCGAGGCGGAAAGCAAGCTCGGCGAGGTGTGCTTGTTGCCCGCGGGCAGTGCGGGTCCCAGCGGCAGGGCAGCACTGACGACCCTCAGGACCTTTCAGGGGGTATACGATGCAGCGGTGCGGCTGGTAGTGGACTGCGTGAAGCGGCACCCCGCAGTGCTGGGGGCGAGCGATGACGTGGCGGTGCGGCTGGCGCCGGCGCTGCTCCACAAGCTTATGCGCATTACGCGGCTGGCGCGCGAGGACCTGGTGGCCGCAGAGGGCGCGTCGCGCGGCTCACTGGAGCGCGCTGCACGGCGCCTCATCAGAGAGGCGCGCCCTCCCCGTGCTCCTGCGCTTCGCGCGGTGCAGGCCTGTGCACAGCCAAGGAGCGCGGCGCTGAGCGCGGCGCGCGGCGGGGAGCGAGCGCAGGAGCTGCTGCAGGGCAACACGGTCCACGCGGGGCTCATCCGAGTGCTGGGCGTCAGAGAAATCAAGTCGCTGGGTGAGGCGGCGGCGGCGGCGGTTGCGGGAGGGCACTGGAGCTGCGCGGAGCAGGTGGTCGGGGAGCTCGGTTCCGAAAACGAGCGCCTCGCCTTTGTGGTCGCCCCCCAAAGCCCAAACCTCTAACCCGAAGCCAAAACCCAAACCCCGAACCCAGCAGCCGTGTGCGGCCCGGCAGACGAGCTCCGCGTCCTTGTGGCACCATCAGCTTCCTGCGAGCGCTCTCGCTGCGCCTGCCTGCCGCTGTTGCAGCAGATGCGGTGGTGCGGGCGGGAGCGGCGGCGGCTACTGAACAGCTTGAAGCGCGCGGGCAGCGGTTCGCGCTGGGGGAGGGTAAGTACAAGGCTGCGATCCGGCTGGTGAGGGACTACGCGCTGCTGCATCGCGGAGAGGCGCAGGAGCTGCTGGCGCGGGCGCAGATGAAGGCCAAGGTGGCGGGGCTGCGGCGGCTGGTGGAGCGGGACAGCCCGGTGGGGGCCATCACGGTGCTGGACGACGAGGCGGACGGCGAGGTGCGGCGCGCGCTGGCGGCCGAGCTATTCGACCTCTTGCTGGCGCTAGAGCCCCCAGCGTACCACCTCGCGAGCGAGGTGCGCGCGCGCTTCGGACTCGAGGGGCAGCGCTCGCCCGTGGACGAGGCGCTGGTGCGGGCGACGTGGCGGCGGCGGCGGCGGGAGGAGGCGGAGAAGCTGCAGCTCCCGCACGGCTGCACGGTGCTGTGGGTCGCGCGCCTCCGCGAGATGCGCCTCGCCGCGGCCCACATGGACGAGGCCCTCTCCGCCGCGGCCGGCGGCGGTGCCCCGCTCCTCGCGGGCATCGACGCCGAGTGGCGCCCGGTCCGCCAGCGCAACGTCCAGGCAGCCCCCCCGCGCCCCGCCCCGCCGCCGCGCGCGCGCCCCGCGCGGCGGCAGCCCCGCGTGAGTGGGCGCGGCTGGGGAAGCGCAGGAGCGGGTCGCGGTCTTTCAGCTTTTTCTCGAGGCGCGGGAGCCCAGTGCAGGCGGGGAGGCGGCGAGCGGGCGCGGCGAGCGCGGGCGGGTGTTGGTGTTCGACATGAACGAGGTGGCGCGAGCGGCGGCGCTCGGGACGGCGGGGAGCGCGGAGGAGCAGGAGATGGTGGGACTGTTCGAGGGGCGGGTGGGGCGGGTGCTGCGGGCGGACGGGCGGGGAGGCGGCCCCAGAGTGCTCAAGCTGGGCTTCCAGGTGCGCGACGACCTCGGGAAAATGGCGCGCCGCCACCCACGCCTCGCGCCCGTCTTCGCCGACGTCCGCGGCCTCCTCGACCTCGCCACCGTCAACGACCGCCTGCGCCGCGCCGCGAGCGCCGCCGCCGCCAAGCAGCGGGGCGCGCCGGACCTCTCGCCGGGCGGCGCCGACATGGCGAGCCTCACGCGGGTGGTGTCGGCCTTCTTGGGCGACGCGCGCGGGGCGCTCTCCAAGGACCAGACGCTCTCCGACTGGGACCGCCGCCCGCTCTCGCCGCAGCAGATGCGCTACGCGGGCGTCGACGCCTGGGTCCTCGCGCCCCTCTACCACGCCATGGCCGCGCGCGCCCACGCAGCCGGCCTCGGCGCCGTGTGCGAGCCGGGAGAGTACATGTACCGGGGCGAGCTGGGGGACAGCCAGGGTGGGGAAGGGAGGGGGGGGCGCAGCGAGGAGTGAGAGGAGGATGAGGGAGCAGCCAGCTGGGGGGGTTCTCGAGTGACCGTGAATTTCACAAAGCAACAAAGGAAGAAAACAAAGGAGAGAAAACAAAGCGAGGGTATCGTGTGTGATGCCCGCACGATGTGCAATCCGCAGTCACGAGTTCAGGAGAGGAAGATACGTTTAATGACAACGAGCTGAAAAACGGGAATAACAGTGCTAGAGCGTGAGCTCAGGGACTATACATGGCCCTGGGCCATGTAAAGTGACAGAGAGAGAGTGTACAGAGATACAGCCAAAGAGAGAGTGAGTGAGCCAAACAGAGAGAGGGGGTGCACTGAATAACCTCGTCTGACCGGGTATCATACAACCAAACCAAATCGATAGGCACGCCAAAACCCCAAACGGGGAAAGACCACAATCTACGCAGCGAGGAGCTCGAGAAGGCGGCGATTCGCCCTGGAATGCGAGGAACGCATCAGCGGATCCTCCGCCGCCAAACACCATCTCCATCGCGCGCTGACCGGTTGCGGCGACGGTCACGTCGCGGCACGACGCGAAGAGCGCGTCCATGGAGCCGGATTCGACCTGCACGTGCACCTCCTGCACCGCCAAACACCCGGCAGCCGC
>ENA-UOXV01004981-UOXV01004981.1-marine-metagenome-genome-assembly--contig:-NODE-4981-length-14914-cov-6.058281_pt1 | contig 14914 bp, 13 predicted proteins | sample MGYA00238165_ERZ766961 | MGnify/ENA primary metagenome ERZ766961 (study PRJEB28924, sample SAMN03173240) | marine metagenome | biome: Marine; feature: Water; material: Subsurface seawater | place: North... | reverse complement strand
GCGGGTGTCACAGATTATTATAAGGCATGGGATGTTAGCAAAATTGCCAATATGCAATATACATTTTATAAAGCAACCAATTTCAACAAAACTCTCAGTCGCTGGGATGTCAGCAGTGTTACAAAGATGAAATCTATGTTTGAAGGTGCGAGTGCGTTTAATAGTGATATTAGCTTGTGGGATGTTGGACAAGTTAATAATATGGAGTCTATGTTTAAAGGGGCAACCAGTTTCAACAAAGATATTTACACTGCTGTTGTTAATCATGGTGCTGCGCCGGCACCAAAACCATATGCTGCTTGGAATCCTACGGCATGTGCTAATATGTCATCTATGTTTGAAGGTGCGAGTGCTTTTGATCGTGATATTGGTAATTGGAAGATAAACAGTGTTACAAATATGGAAAGTATGTTTGAAGGTGCAATCGCTTTCAATCAAAATATCGCCACTAAAGGAATACATAAGCTTGCTATATTTGAGGATGAGGAATGGCAACCAAATCAGATTAATACAGCTGATACTAGATTTGATAACAGTGCATATGCAGCTTCTGGTGGAGGCCTAGATACTGCTAAAACTGGTAAAACTGGTAATTATTTGGCATGGGATACAAGAAATGTAAATGATATGAGTAAAATGTTTAAAGGCGCATCTGCCTTTGATGATGATAACAATTCATGGTCTATATCTAACTGGAATACAATGCGCCTTGGTAATATGGAAGAAATGTTTATGGATGCAACTAAGTTTAATCAAGATATTAGAGCATGGTCTATAGGTATTGATTTTGATATCACAAATGCTTCTGGAACTCCGGCAGGAAGCGCTAATTGGAACAAAAATGTTTTTAGTGGTGCTACTGCGATGAAGGCAGGATACAAAAGACAAGATGGTTGGAATGGAGGATCTCCTAAATTAACCTTTTTCAATAGAGTTTATACTCCTTCTAGCAATGAGGAATTAAAAAGGGCTGTCAATCACTATCTTAACAAAGATCATGGCATTGCTGCTGGTGGAGCTGCAACTAATACGCACGCAGTTCATCCTATTATCTATAATACTGGATATAAGTCAAAATTAAATACCGTTCATGCGAATCTTCAGTTACTATTAACTGGGACCAGTGGTCTATCTTATCAAAAAGATATAGATACTCCTTTCAAGGTTAAAACATACGAAGTAGGTGGAACGATCCAATTTAATAGTACTAAAAATAGCCTCAGCAGTGCTCCTGTTGCAGTGGCTGCTGGTGGCCGCCTTAGTGACCTAGCCTTAGCATTATTTGATGAATATTTCCCATCAAGCGATCCTAATATTTATTTATTGGGTGATGAAACTGTTGCCGGCGTAACAAATGACGGAGCTTTCAAGGAAGGTGGTATTAGCCTTGCTCAAGATGCAGTGTCATATGCTCACACTTTTTTGAATAAAAATAAAGTTTTACCTGATCTTAATGCTACAGGAGGTGTTACTACCGATCATATTGAATTGATTACAGTTGCAATGAATGGATTTATTGTTCCCACATATGATGCAAACACAATGACAGAAACAGACTTAATGAATAATGTTAAATATGCAGCTCTTAGATGTTACGTTTCTGTTCTAGAGTATGCTGCTTATCATGCTTCCGCAGGCATTTCTAGAGTGGGAAAACGTAATGTTGATCTTTATCAACTTTCTGAATTAGCCACTCGTATAGCATTACTTTACTTATCAAAACACGTAAGAGTTCCTAATTTTATAAATACTCCCAAAAATGCTTTATCTTATTCAAGAGAGCTTAAAGTTCTAGCAGATATTAATAGTAACTGGCTGTTTAATAATCACATCAGGCGGCATAAAAAATACATAGATGTTCAAAATCTTTTAAAGAATGTCTCCGATCAAGGGAGTCTTCTTGCAACAAATCCGGGTAAGTATAATATGTATTTGGGAAATCAGTTTGGGTCCGTCAAGATTGGGACGACACACAAAGAGGTTCTTCTCTCTTCCTCCTTCGACGTCCAGAGATTTGTGAAGCACGGTGTGAGTAATGTCTCTGCTGATGCGCTTCCGGATTCGCTACAGACGTTTAATTTTGTTCATAACGAAATGCGCACTCCCAAGGAAGTCGCCTCCCGACTGGAAAAACGAAATATGAGATATCGCGCGGAATCGCAACTAGGTAACATGTTACACGAAATAGTTGTAGGATCTTTAGATACTATTATTGAAAATAAATTAGGCAAAAAATATGTAGCACCCATTTATGATTCTAATAATAATGCATTTGCCGTAATTGAGGCTTTCTCTAATATTGTTCGAACTGTCAATAAACTGTATTGGCGTAGAATAAATGTACTCGTAGCAAAGTACTGGCTGCGAGTGATGATGCATGGATCGCTCACACACATATATGTCATGCTTTCCACCTCCACCACCGTCGATGAAGATCATCGTAAGGAGACAATGAGCAAGTTTCGCGAAAAGGTGGCAACTGACTATATCCCATACATCGCGAAGGAGTTTGGCTTGAATGAACACGAATTAATGACCACAAAAGTGATGGAGTCTATTTTTAGAGATGAGCAAGGGCATTACGGGTGGAGTGATATGCCTGAATTGATAGATTTTAGTAAAGTTCTTGATCCTTATGAAACCGTTGAAGAGTACGGTAGCATCAACCCAGCTGAGAACGCAGCGAAATATATTTCTATTTTATTGAATCTATCATGGGGTTATTTCAAAGACGGAAATACTGATTTTGATAGACTGAACAGCACGGCCTTCAGGACCCCAGAGCAAATCAGAACTCTTCATTCTTTGGTTGAGGAAGGGTTCGAGCAGGAATACGCAACAGCGGCGAAGACTGCCGAGGATAAGCTGGCAATGAAGAAGCGAATTGTCGCCAAGGCAGCTGCCAATATTAGAAGCGGACTCAATTTGTTTAAGTATTTGGCATCTTCTGCGGAAACTGTCGAACTTAACAGTCAATTAAATAAAGATAAACCCTCTATATATGATCACATTGTAGATAAGATGATTTCTCGCGAAGGCAAACGCCAATCAGGCGATGGGCAAAATGATAGCTATGTAACAGTAAATCAAGAATTGCTCGATGAATATCTTGCACTTTCTAATAATGACATTTTATCAGAATATAATGAATTAAGAATTATTGTAAATGATATTGAAACTCATAAAACTGCTACTCTTTCCGATATAAATAAATACTACACTCAATTTGAAAATAAACTAATAAGCATGGATGCTAAGCAGAAAGCATATGCCACTACTTTATCTTATCCTAGTCCTCATGATAACTATTATTTCGATATGGAGTTTAGTTACAGACCAACTGCTAGTGGTTTAGGTCGCGCTGCAGCGGTTCATATGACGTCCAAGAACACACTTATAAATAATTTTACATCTGCAGTATCAGATGCCAAGACTTATTTGGATACGACGAGCGATTTGAATGTTGATAGTTATTCTTCTTTACCTCCGTTAATTATTGATGAACATGAAGCTATTAGCAACGATTTAAAGGATCTAATAAATGATAAACTTGGATGGACTTCATCAGGGACTATAAGATGGGATCCTGTGAGTTCAGTACAATTAAGTACTGGTAAATATTCTAATTCTATTACTGGGCATTTTAATGCGCGCGCAGCAGCATTTGATATTGGTACGACAACTGTAATTGGAACATCAACTTACTATAGCAATTTGAAAACTCAGATTACCGATGGTACCAAAAATGACTCTACTCCTGCGCAAATTGGGCTAGCTCAGGCCGCAAAAAACAATATATTGTTTAAGGTTAGACAGGATATTATAACAGACAATAATGTGTTTGTTACTAGTAATGCTAATAAATTGAGCGATAAGACAGAATCTAGTATTTTAGATTTAGTTGCTCTGAAATATGATTTTGTAACTGTTGGAACTTACACTAAAAAATTAGACGATTATAGAAATTATTACAGCACTATTGGTGTTGATAATGTTGATAAAGCAATTGACGAGATATTCAAAGAAGAAAGACTTACCAAAACCGTTATTAGTTTGTTGTATGATAAATATGCTAAGGAATGGAATGATAACGGTCGTGTAGCAGCTCAAAATGCGTTTGAAGCAGATGCACTTTACGATTTAATTAACGAAGAAATATGGTTTACCAATAATCCAAATGATCCTTCAGGAACAGTATGGAGCGCTACTAGTACTCCTACGAAGGCGGCACAGAGAGGTAACATTCAAGGCTTATTAACCTCTCAACTACGTAACGCTGCTTCATTTGATGCACATTTCTTTAGACGTGAGAGAGACGTTCATGGTGCCGGACATGTTGCTGCATTAAAGGCAGCTCCTGCTGATACGATTAGTAACTTAATTACTGATCTTACAGCTATAAGGGATACTATTGTCAACGCAACGCGTCCATCCTATGAAGATGTTAAAACGCATCTTCAAAATATCATAACTAAAATAAAACTTATTGAAGAACTTGTTGTTGGTACTACATCAACATATACATTTCGCATTCATTCAAGAGATCACAATAATAGTGATTTAGATACGGGCCCAAATAACCTTTTCAAAACTATAAAAGATAATGCAACTGTTATTATTGATTTGATTAACTTATATCTAGATGAAGCTACATACGTTGAACACAATAAAAATCTGTTCAATTATGACATTCGTTATTGGAATGTTAGTGCCGCTGACAATATGGATGAATTATTTAAAGATGCTACTGTCTTTAATGAAGATATATCTAGATGGGATGTTAGTAATGTTACTAGCATGAAAAATATGTTTGAAGGTGCAAGTGCGTTTAATCAAAATATTGGTAGGTGGGAAGTCAATAATGTTATGGATGTTACAGAAATGTTTAAAAATGCAGATTCATTTGACCAAAAATCTATTAGATGGTGGTCTCTTGACGCAGCGACAACTGGAGGTGTATCAAATATGTTCTTAGGTGTAACAGCTCTTGATGGAATTACAGATATTACAGGCCCGACCAGTGCTCGAGTAGTAACAGGAGCAACATCAGGAGATATTGCTCAAGCACCAATTCTTACGTCTGGTGGTGTTAATGTATTTTTCAATAAAAGCTTTGCTCCTCTTAATAAGACAGAGCTTAGGAAAGCTATTGCATATTACATGGACAAAGATACTGCAAATAAGTTTATCGAAATTGCAGGTGGTCTCCCAGTCACATATGATGATAATATTAACGAATGGGATATGTCTGCCTTTACTGATTTAATTGGTTTGTTTACTGGCACACACTACGGTGTTGATTTTACAAGCTTTAATGAAGATATTGGTAATTGGAATGTCAGTACTATTACTAACATGAGTGGAATGTTTGAGGGTTGTGGTGTGTTTAATCAAGATATTAGTGCCTGGGATGTTAGCAATGTTACTAATATGAGTTCTATGTTTAAGAATGCTGCTTCATTTAATCAAGATCTTGGTGCTGCGGGCGGCGGGGGATGGGATGTTGGTTTAGTTGAATATATGAACTCTATGTTTGAAGGAGCAACTAACTTTAATGGAGATATTACCAGTTGGGATGTCAAGAAGGTTGTTACTATGCAAGCTATGTTTAAAAATGCAACTAGCTTTAATAAAGCTCTTAAGTGGTATACTAGCAGTGTTACAGATCTTTCTTTTATGTTTGAAGGAGCAACTGCATTTAATAGTGACGTTCAGTTCTTCACTTATAATGTTACTACTATGGAAGCTATGTTTAGAAATGCTACCAGCTTTAATAAACTTATTTGCAAGGCTAGTGCTATTATTCCTTATGGTGGTAAAGTTAATTTTCGGTTTAGCACATGGAATATGGGTAGGTTTTCTTCAACACCCCAACGTAATATGTCAAATCACCAGAGACCTAAAACAGGTGTTTCTAATCTTGTCTCAATGTTTGAAGGTGCTACTAACTTTGGAAAGGAATGGAGTGAAAAGGATGAAAAACGGATGCTTGCGTGGAATATTATCCCAAATGCTCAACTCACAAATATGTTTAAAAACACATATATTATCTCAAACTCATCGACGCTCTCACTTACAAAAAACGCGCCCAATTGGGATGTAGTAAAGATTTTCAATAATTTTAGAGAAGTAAGAACACAATTTGGTATTATTGCGGATATATAAGCAAAATCTAAACAAAATAAAATTTTATATTATAATAATTTAATACTTATAATATAAAATTGAAAAACTATTGTTGATATATTTTTTATATATCAACAAATATATTATCAACTATGACATCTTCAAATGCATCTTTAAATTGTTGCATATGCTTGGAAAATATAAATAAAAATGATCAGCGAGTATTGCCATGCAATCATGTATTTCACAATGAATGCTATTTAAAATGGGAATCTCACAGCAACAGTGGTACTACCGCATGTCCATTATGCAGAGAAGAACATCAAAATAGCGGCGAATCAAATAACACGAGGAACCAAAGGGCCTTTAATAATCGGAGATCCACCAGGTTTAATCACTATACAAGAAGGCGACGTAATAGAATGCAACGCGCACGTATGAGGGGGTTTGATATTTTTCGTAATCTAGATCCATCATACTATCATGATAATATGGACATGGATATTGATATTGATACCACATTTAAATCCGCTGTTGTTGCTTTTATAACCATTCTTGTCGTAGCCATACCTATGGGTATCACTCTATTCATGCACGAAACTTGCGTTTGCAAACTAAATTGGAATGAAGGACAGCTTTCTATGACACAACACCACTGGCTCGGTGGAACAACCGTATATGAACGACCACAAATATGTACAATGTGGTGCTGAATTATTTAATATATAAACCTACTGCTGCATCTTGTCCTATCCTAAAATAATCTGCATAAATATTTACTTTTTTTAAATCATCGCTTGTTTCTAAAAACTTTACATTTGTTCCATCACCAAAGATAACCAATCTATGAAAACCCTGTGCTAATTTGTATTTATCAAACATTTTTGTTAAAAGTATTTTTTGCAAGTTTTCGTTATAACTTTCCACACCATCTTTAAATATGTATTGTGTCATCTTTATTGCCTCTTCACTATCTTTCGCAAATCCAGTCTCTAATAAATAATTCTCCATTTTTTCTCTTGCCTGCAAAGGATATCTAGCAAATTGTTTTATATAATGACTTTTATGAGACTTTTTCTCTATCTCAAACACTTTTTGGTGTTTCCACTTTTTTGTTGTTGTCGTATTTCCAATAAAACAACATTTCTCTCCCAAATTATAAAATGGCTCCGAAAATATCTTATTCGACTTTTTAATATAATCAATTCCTTTTAATCCAGGATCTGATATGCGAACATCACTGCCTTTTATCTCATATAATAATCCAGAATCTTGAATATCACCCTTTTTTGGCTGACTTGATTGTGGCCTCATTAATCTATAAAGTAACTCAAACTTTCCACAACATGCATTCGGAGATGTATTTAATCCGCATGGCGTCATTTGCGAGACTTGCCCCAGAAATGATACTATTTTATTTTTTGTATTGGCATCAGCAGCTAGATTTTTATTGAAATAATTATTTAATTGCTCGCCGAGATTTCCTTCTTTAAACTCAAATGCATGGGCTTTTGTTGTTGTTTCAATGTTTTCAATTTCTGTGATATTTAAGTTTGCTTTATATGCTGGCCAAAACAAATCTTGCGCAATAGACATGCGTTTTACACTATTTTTTCCTATGTTATTGGTTTTTAACCAATTCGCAAAGGTATCAAGTACAATTTTTACTTGTTTGTTCATAATTAACTTATATATACTTATGTAATTGTTTATTTAATCAATTTTATGTATCTTATTTAGTTTTACGTGTTTTACTCGTTTTACTTGTTATCTTAAATGCTAATAAAAGATTTAATAATTTTGCTTAAAGTTGTAATTATATATTTATTATCAATGGATACTACACACACCGTAACATCATATGAGACCACTGAAGATGTGCCTGAACCAGACCTTTCTTACAAAAAATATAATGAGTTTGCTATTTTTGGACATTTGGTAAGCGCAATTGCAATGATTTCACTACTAGCAGAGAAAACTTCTTTGATTATTCCTTATACAGAAACCTTTGCAGAATACACAAATAAACCTGACAACTCTACGTGCGCAGTTGGAAGCAGGACATTTGAAACAACAGATCAGACTTTTTGCATCACAACTGTAACAAAGCCAGTAAGCTGCGATAACGACTTTTGTTATGGAATTGATTTGGGCGCACTCATTATCTCATTTCATTTGCTTTCATTTGTATTTCAACTAGCCGCACAACTTACCAATGTAGTTGGCCCAGTTCTAGGCTATCGATACGATGATATGATTGCTGCCAATAAAAATCCTCTCAGATTTATTGAATATAGTTTTAGTGCTTCCATCATGCTTATCGCCATTGCTGTTCTTAATGGTGTGACTGATATTAATCTAATTACATCTATTGCTGTCCTAACCGCAGCCTGCCAACTTTGTGGATTGGCAGTTGAGTTTGTTGATGATGTGGTCGTAAAGTGGCTTTTGCATCTAACTGGATGGCTACAGTTTTTCTGGGCCTACGGCATCATTTTCCATGCTTTTTTTAGATCTGTTATTTCAGCAAATGATACTGGTGCTCCCGGACCACCATCTTTTGTTTATATTATTGTTATTGTCTTGTTTCTACTTTACGCTTCATTTGGGTTCGTACAATTTGCTGAACTCATCATGGGTAATAAGTTTAACAGATACACAAAGGAAAAATCATATGTTTTGCTTTCTTTGACAGCCAAACTTTTGCTTGGATGGATGATCTTTTCGAATGTTCTTATTTTGGCAAATTAATTTCTCTTTGTTTCTAAGTAGTGATCACAATTAATACTTGATTCAGTGTTTCGCTCATCTCTAAATATGCCTGTTTCCCTAATTTTATTTGTATTATGATTTATCATTAAATCATACATTATCTTGTAAAAATATATTTTTTTATTATCTATCACAGAATATCTTACCTTTGAATTATAAATAACCCTTACACCATTTACCTTTCTTAAACAGTCTTTAAAAATACTTATACTATTGCTATAATTTTTAATATGTATATCATCTTTCAAATGCTTTCCATGACGTTTAATGTCATGCACCATAAAAGATGTTATATTGAACCATATACCTTCCGGGAAATACATAATTCTATAATTAAATATTATAAAATTATGTTCATATAAAATTATGCTCATATAAAATTATGCTTATTCATTTAAATGACAATCTATTTGGTCCAAATAAAAAATGTCTCTACTCGCTTTTATTAACTTTTCTTTGTTTTCATCTGTTTCTAACCAAACCAAAAGCTTTATTGCATTTGTATATTCCTTGGATGTGTCTATTTTTTCTTGTTTTACTTGCATTATCTTTAAAAACTTATGTATCTTTGCTATTAAATAACTATGTACTATATCTATTATAGCAATACGTAATCTGTGATTATATTTATCTAGTTTCCATGTATTATCTATATCTGATTTATAATACCAAATGTTATTGTAAATGTCATCGCATTTAAATCTACCTTTCAAGAGAGAATACATAAATATTGATAATCTTGTATCAGTAAAATTACTGATTTCGTCGAAACAATCCTCAGGACTCAACTTTTTATATTCTGCAATAGTATTTGACATATTAACACTAGTGTCCATTATAATTATTACTAATCTTTTTTATTTAAATTAATACCACACCTTCATTTGGACCGCATTCTATTATTGAACTTTCTTTTATTACTGATTTTTTTTCTTCATTATCTTCATTGTCTTCATCATCCGATATCGGAAAAACTAAGTTTACATTATCTCGTTTTGAACATCCACAGTATTTTTTTGTCTCAGGAATACACTCATACCAAAATGCACCCTGGCATATTAAACATAAAAAACCCAATATACTAAAACAAATTATATCTACATCATCCATTAATTAAATAAACTAGTCTGTCTTTAATTTATTTCTTATTTATAGTAGATCAAATGTTATTCAAAGAGAGAAAATACATAAATAATTCAGTAAATAATCGTATTTTGCATCTAAAACTAATTATTTGTGATCACATTCCATTCTCAGATTAGTAGTTTTTTGCGTCGTTGGTCCAGAAACTATATGGATAATAAAATGTATTACCTATTACACCTGTTGCTGCAGCCATCTGGCTCATTGTTGTTATTGCAGTTGTTGCTGTTGCCATTGCTGGTACTCCGTATCCAAATGCAGCACATACGGTTACCACTGGAGCTGCGGCCCCGGCGCATAGAATGGCACAAGCGGATCCGGTTAGTAGTCCAGTGTATATTCCAGCAGCCATCCATACTGGTGTAAGAGCTGCTTTTTTTATTAATTCTTTATTTCGTTGCGATATATATTTATCAATAAGTTGCTTTAATTTTTTGCCGAATGTTGATTGATGTTTAGCTGGTAGGCTTTTGTCATATACAGCACAGCACATTACTCCTCCCATTAATATGATACATATAGTAACCGGGTAGGAATTGGATATCTTGTTAATTATATTTTTTATTTTTGGGATAACATAATCTATTGTTGTTTTTTTAAGAAAATCTTTTTTATTATTAATCGCCCATTTCGCATACCTTATTGTTGATGTTGTTGTGTTTGCAGCAATAGTAATATGATTAATTAATTGATCTTCTATTGTGTTTCTGATTTCTAGATACTGCTTGTCATTAGTTGTTAAATCAATGACATTATTATTGTTTTTTCTGATTTCGCTTATTAATCGATTTTTCTCTTCGTTATTATCTTTCTTCGTTTCTGTAGAAAGATTTGCGTCAATAAATTGAAAATTAATATGACTCATGTTTATGATCACTTTAAACTTTTTATTTTTTAATGAAAGAATTAAGTTTATTTCAATTTTTAAGTATTAAAATTAAAAAATTGAAAATGATTATTATAAAAATATAATTTGACATATAACATCTCACATACACACATATATACAATGGCAGCAATCGTCGCAGTACCAGTCGCAGTAGAAGTTGCATCAGGAGTTTGGGGAATCCTCGCTGCAGTTGGCGGAGCACTATTGGTTTCTGCCGGAATTGGCGCAGCTCAACAAATTGGACAAAACGGGGACCGACAAGAAACCGGCGCGGATCCTCTCCCAGAACCATCTATTCCAAAACCATCCCCTAATCCAGGAGGAACACCGCCTGTTGAAAAACCATGGGAAACTCCATCAAATCTTCCGCGCCCAGAACCAGGTTGGATTAGAATGTAAAGGGGGAATCTCTGTCTTTTGCATAAAAACATAAATTACACAATTCTTTTTTTATATGATTTTGCGTATCATTCCAATTATAAAAAAAATAAATTGGCGGCGAAAAACATATTTTTGCTACTTTATTCGGCATAGGATATGTATTTTTTTTCATTTCTTTTTTACACATATTACATCTTTTTGGAAAATAACTTAATATTTCTCTTCGTAATTCAGCACAACCAAACACTTTATTGACAGCATTATTCATAATAGTTATTTTATTTATTTGTTTATCTTTAACTATTTTGGAAAAAATCTTTAATTTGCCAATATTTTCGAAAAAATTGAAGGTTTTTAAGTAATTATTAGTTTCTTAAAAACAAAAATGTCGGGAAATATCTTAAGCCCAGAAGTCTTTATAAATCTAGGTGGAAGACCAGGCTGTGTTGGTCGCGTAGTTCCAAATGCCATAGGACGGACTGGCATCGGTTGTGGCGGGCGGTTAGGAATTGGTTGTAAATTATGTGCTGCATATCGTAAAAAGGTAGAAGAAGAACGTGAAGCATGGTTGAAAGCACACTTAAGTAAATTAGCTGCTATGAGTGATGAGGAAAAGAAGAAACTACAAGAGGAGAAAGCAAAGCGAATGGAGGAAATGAGGCTGAGAGCGGCGGCAAACGACGCGGCTCGACTGGAGAAAATAGAAGCAAGAAAGAGAATGTCCGCATTAAGACGTAGAAAAATAGAACAGCTGGTCGCGCAAGGTTTATTGCCTGCTGGACGAAAAAGATATTCACACAAGGGACTGAATCTGTGATGACAAAGCTGCTCTCATAGGACAGTAAAAGAAAAAAGAATGCCAGAAATGGTTTCTATTTTTTCATGATCTTGACAAACTATATCCCAAAACAATCATAATAAATACAACAATTAATATTGTTAAAAACAACAGTAATTTACGCTGGGCCATATCCCAATGCGGGGTATTATCAATACCAACAACTTCAGCTTCAATACTTGGTTCTAGATTATCACCTATATCAATAACTACAGCTTCAGGATAATTCATAATTTTCTTATATTCGGAAATTATGACTTTAACAAACTCAATTTTATAAATAATTTGAATGAATGAATATTTTATTGTGAGCCTATATTGTGTGCTATATTATGAGCCTATATTGTGCATATTTTGTGAGCATATTTTATGAGCATATTTTGTCAGCTATATTGTGAGCTATTTGTGAGCTATTTTATGAGCTATATTATGAGCTATATTATGAGCATATTTTGTGAGCATATTTTGTGAGCATATTTGTGTGCATATTTTATGAGCTATTTTATGAGCTATATTGTGAGCTATTTTATGAGCATATTTGTGAGCATATTTTGTGAGCTATTTGTGAGCATATTTGTGAGCATATTTTGTGAGCTATTTGTGAGCATATTTGTGAGCTATTTGTGAGCATATTTGTGAGCATATTTGTCTGCATATTTTATGAGCTATTTTATGAGCATATTTTGTGAGCATATTTGTGAGCATATTTGTGAGCATATTTGTGAGCATATTTGTCTGCATATTTTATGAGCTATTTTATGAGCATATTTTGTGAGCATATTTGTGAGCTATATTATGAGCTATATTATGTGTGCTACGATGATACTGTGCAACCCGGTACTTAACCCTACTATTTATTTAACTTTATTTAATTATCATTTAAATCATAATATACAGTGCAATCTAGCTATTTATACTAACCGAGAAATGGGTAGGATAATGAGAAACCGGTAATTATTCAATTTATATATAAATAAGGCATTAACTATATATAAATTATATTATATTGTGCAATCATTTTTCAAGTTTTTCAATACAACCTTCGACTCTTTATCTCCCACATCTTTCATTGCCACAACAATCGTCTCTGCATACTCCGCTCCCTGCTTCTCATTATTTAAAAAATTAGGATTATTATCTACAAATATCTTTGGCACTTTTTTAGATACACAATCTTTCACATTTTTTACTATCGTCTCTCCTTTCTTTACTCCTTCTTTATCCCATCCTTCCTGTTTATCTTTTATATACCAACGCTTCTTATGATGATGAAACGGACGCTCTGTCTCTGTATAATCTTTTAGATTCTCCGTTATTATATTTGTTATCGCCTTTGGTTCATTGTTTTTTAACAAAGAAATATCTTGCATTGTTATCACCAACTTCTTCGCAAAATCCTGAATTGATATCGCATTCTTACAATCACGATCCAAAAACATATGAATATTGAAATTATTTTGTATTTTATTGTTATTTCCATTAATTAATGGACCCTGCTTAGAACTTAACTCTATTACTTTCTCTGTTAATTTATTATTCTTATCCACCAAATCTTTCATCACTACTAATATATCCTGCATATTCACATTATTTTCCTGAGTTATTAAACTATTATCTGCCTTCTCTACTTTGATATAAGTACATTTTGTTTTATGTCTAGACAAACCACTCTTGTACTTGTAGGTCTTTCCACAATTGCATATCCATTTATGTGTCGGCTCGTTTTGGCTCGTTTTAGCTCCTAAATAGTTATCATTAGTTACCATATGGTTATCATTGTGTTTCTTGGTCTTAAGATGTCTTTTCCAATTCGCAATTTTAGACGTAGAATAGTCACAACAATTGCAATGATATTTCATTGGCTCGTTTTGGCTCGTTTTAGCTCCTAAATAGTTATCATTTGTTATCATTAGTTACCATTTAGATTTTATTTTTATATTCTTGTTTTTACTATCATTTAGTGCCTTTTTTTCAGTTCTACATAACTACCCTTCATAATTTATTTTTATTTTTTCTGTTTTTCTCTACTCCATGTAGTAAAATTGTTAAAAAAAACGTGTTTTCAATCCTCAATTTCTAAAATGAAAAAAATACTCTTCAAAACTTACTTTATAAAATAGACTTTCAAAACTATGTTTTTTTGAAAAAAAATAAGCTCCGCTAGGAATCTACATATTTTTAACTTACAAATAATTTTTTACATGTTAAATGGTTTGAGAAACTATAACAAGAGAGATTATGTACTAAAATTACTGGTTTCAATATAAAATCCTTTAAAAAATTGATATATTTTGTTTATTTTTATAAAAATATATCAACAAAACAACAAATTACTATTAAAACCTACAAACAAACATCTATGAGTTCACTTACACAACTTGCTAATCAGCTTGAAGATCTTAAAAGACAGCAGCTCATGGTCGAAGAAGCTCTCAAAAGAGAAGAAGAGAAAATCAAAAGAGTGACTAATCCTAATATTGACAGATATGAAACTCTTGTTAACGAGATTGAATCTACACTTCGAAGTGGTGTTGTATCAAAACATGACCCTCAGGCAGATACTAAACGCCTTATTCAGCTCACTCTTCAACCTTTTGTTCATAATATACTAAAAATTGTCAAAAGTCAAGACATCAAAATACATGAATTAAACATTGAACTAAGAAAACTCACTGCTTCAAACAATAAATCTACAGAAAACTAAATATCAAAATAAATAACTCACTGAGGCTAAAAAGTAAAGTTTAAAAGAAAAACATGATTCA